>Ga0209373_10000921_pt1 | contig 39636 bp, 31 predicted proteins | sample Higcelweek5metaG_FD_187173 | JGI IMG/M metagenome (GOLD analysis project Ga0209373, IMG submission 187173) | Freshwater pond sediment microbial communities from the University of Edinburgh, under environmental carbon perturbations - High... | ecosystem: Environmental > Aquatic > Freshwater >... | reverse complement strand
CACCGTCCTCCCCTCGCCTTTAGAAACGTCCTGCATTTTGCCGATTGCTTTTTTTTGGAATTCGGCATCGCCTACGGCAAGGACTTCGTCAACAACAAGTATTTCGGGTTCGAGGTGGGCAGCAATGGCAAAACCCAGACGAACGGTCATACCGGAGGAATAACGTTTGGCGGGAGTGTCGATATAACGTTCTACGCCTGAGAAATCAACAATCTCGTCGAAGCGGCGGGTAATTTCTGCTTTTGTCATCCCCATAATGGCGCCGTTCATATAAATGTTTTCTCGGCCTGTCATTTCGGGATGAAAACCTGTACCTACTTCCAATAAGGAAGCTATGCGTCCGCGTGCTTTAATGGTGCCGGTGCTGGGTGTTGTTACTTTCGAAAGGATTTTCAGCAGGGTAGATTTACCTGCACCGTTTTTACCAATAATACCCAGCACATCGCCCTGCTCTACTTTAAAGTTGATATCCTTCAACGCCCATACATAATCACTCTGGCCTTTGTGCGCACGGTCGTTTACTTCGCCTATCTTCAGATAAGGATCTTCCTTGCCCTGTATGTTCATGGCGTACCATCGCTTCAGGTCGTGGCTTAGTGTATTTGTAGATACTAAACCAAGGCGGTATTGTTTGGAGATATTGTTGAATTCTATAGCTGTCATTTTTTATATACGAATTTTTACGAATTAATGCGAATTATGCGAATGAAGTACACGTTTATATTTCAGGCTTGGTTCACCAAAGTTAACTATTAATCCGAGTTTTAGTTTTGTTGCTTTTAAATAATTTCTTATTTGTTCAATGTTGTCGTTATGAATAAAAATAGCGGCCTTCAATTCTACAATTATTTTATCGAAGCAGACAAAGTCAGCTTTAAATGTTTTCCTGAGATTTTCACCATCAAATTGTATCTTCAATAATTTCTCACGTTGATATGGTACATTATCTTTTATAAATTGCTTTTCGAGTGCTTCCTGATAGACAGATTCCAGAAAACCTGCTCCCAATTCTGTATGCACCTTCATACACGAACCTATTATTTTATAACTTTCGTCCTTATACAATATATCCACCATTTTATTCGTAAAATTCGTTCTTATTCGTAAAATTCGCTCTTATTCGTTTTAATTCGTATTTATACTGTGTCCATAAACGAGCGTTGCACTTTATTAAACACCACAATCCCAATTGCCAGCAATACTACCATAAACCCAAAGCTATAACCAAGCATGCCCCAACTAAAAGTTCCGACACCCATTGTGGAGAATTTGAAGGCTTCGATAATGCCTGTAACCGGGTTCAAAGCCATGATCCATTGTTTGTCGGGTGACATATTGCTGAGCGGATAAATTACAGGCGTGGCATACATCCATAGTTGAACAATAAAAGTGAACAGGATGGTGAGATCGCGGTATTTGGTGGTCATGGAGGAAATAATGATACCAAAACCAAGCGAAAGTCCCGAAAGCATTAAAATAAGTACCGGAAGCAACAGTATATAAATATTGGGAGTAAGTTGAACACCTGCAATAAGATAATAAATATAGACAGCCACAAAGAGCAAAAACTGTATGCCCATGCGTACCAAATTGGAAGTTACAGTAGACAAGGGTACAATAAGACGCGGAAAATACACTTTACCAAAGATGCCCTGATTGGTGGTGAAAGTGCTCGAGGTTTTATTCAGACAGTCGGAAAAATACTGCCAGCACACAATACCTGCCAAATAAAATAAATAATCTGGTAAACCATCAGTACTTATACCTGCTATATTACTGAATGCAACTTTATACATAACAGCTGTTAATGCCGGTTGAATAAAAAACCAAGCGGGACCGAGTATCGTCTGTTTGTATTGCGTAATGATATCGCGTTTTACAAACATAGAGAACAAATCGCGGTACTGCCATATTTCTTTAAAATCGACTTCGAAAAGTTTGTTTTTTGGTTTTATTACCGTAGTATATTCCATTTTTTCTTTGTTTCGGTTGCTTTGTTCTATTATTGTATGGCTTGTATTTGATCCTGTTATGCGCAACAAGATTCCTCAGTCCCAGGTGGGAAGGAGAAAGAATGTACAATTTAATAAGATAAACGCTACGTTACTGGTTGAAGTAAGTAATAAGCATCTTTTTATTTACAATTTTAATATGTACAATTTATTCCGATAGCTATCGGGGGTACAATTTGCAATTTAATAAAATAAACGCTACTTTACTTGTATAGCAATGTAAGCTTGCATTATTCTTATTACTTTATAGTACAAATATACTTAGATTTTTTAAATTAACGACAGGAGATTCATTTAAAACATCGATATTAAATTGGAAATATTACAAACCCAAAGACATCCTATTTCCAAGAGCATGAATATAGAGAAAGGGAGACCTGAAAATCCCCGGCTAATGAATGGTTTTTTGCTTTTGGGGCTATTGTGTTTTTTTATATTTTTCGAAATCGTATATTTTGGTACTTTTGTGTTTCGAAACAAAAAAAAGAAATTATATAATGCATTTCAGGTTAAAAACAACATATTCACTTTTAGTACTCGCACTTTTTATCTTTTCGTCGAACGGCTCGGCTCAAAATTACCGTAAAGTAACTTTTCATCAAATTAAAGCGGAAGGAAAAATCTGGGGCATCGATATTTCGCATCATCAAAGCACCATCGACTGGAAGTTGCTTAAAAAACAAAAGCCTCATTTTATTTTCTTCAAAGCCACCGAAGGCGCATCGCACAAGGATAAAAAATATACAGAGAATTATAAAAATGCCCGTAAACAAGGCATCATTGTTGGTTCGTATCATTTCTTTTCGTACCGCAGCACCGGCGAAGCGCAGGCCAATCATTTTCTTAAAACAGCCCGCTATAAAAGCGGCGATCTACCCCTTGTACTGGATGCTGAGTACGCTCAAAACATGCCTTCGAACAAAGTAGTCACCAAAGAACTGACCGACTTCATGAAAATTGTCACCCGTAAAACCGGTAAAAAACCGATTGTGTATTGCGATTACGATTATTACAAACAATACCTCGATGGGAATCTTAAAAACAAACATTACCTGTGGATTTGCGACTATCGGCAAAAACCGGATTGCGACTGGACTTTTTGGCAAACGACGGATAAGTTTAGTATTTCGGGTGTGAAAGGTGGCGTGGACTTTAATTTGTTTAACGGCACAAAGGGCGAGTTAGAAGCTTTATTGTTTTGATAAGCGAAAAGCATCTTTTTATGTACATTTTAGAAATGTACAATTTATGAGAATTCGGGGTTAAAAATAATTCTATTTCGTTTACAACAAATTATTTCCCGTAGGCTTCGGCGTGAGACCTTCGGCGTGAGCTCAGTCGAACGGGAATATATATATCAATAGAAAATAGAAATCAAAATAGATTTGCGTTCAGAAAAACTCTTTTGTGACAGCCTTTTGTAGAACGGCTTTTTGAATACAAAAGAGAAAAATTAAAAAAAATCTATATTTAATGCAGAATTCAGGGTTTATTGATTAAACCTTTTAACTTTGTTGGAGTCAAACCAGAGAAAATTTCAGTTCACAGGAAAATCAAACATTTACTATTTGTCCCGATAGCTATCGGGATTACTATATACTATTGAATAAGAATATGCTAAACAGCACACTACCGGTTTATGGTCAATAATGCGACATAAAATTATTCTAAAAACAACTGAGGGCTTGACTTTACGTCAAACCCTCAGTTTTAGATATCCAGCGATCTGTTTTATTTAAATAATGAGTTACAACAAAGACTATCATCCAAACAAAATGGCTTGAGTTTTTTGTTCTCACTTTTTTTAAATTTAAAAATTAACAACAAAAGTACTATATGAAACGTCTGCTTATTCTTTTTTCTCTCTTCTTATCTGTTCATCTCTACACATTTTCGCAGCACAGTATTCAATCGTCGGTATTCGACAAGAAAAACGGACAGGCCATAGAAATGGCTACAGTGCGATTGCTTTCGTCGAAAGATTCGTCGTTGGTACAGGGTGTTCAAACCGACATGAAAGGCGGATTTGTACTTCCTAGAATAAAACAGGGAAACTACGTACTCGTTATCAGCTCAGTAGGTTATAACGAATCGAAAAAAAACATTACAGTAGAAAAAAAAGACCTTATTCTGAAACCGATTCAACTTGAAGAGAATATAAAATTACTCAAAGAAGTGGAAGTGAAAGGTACAGCAGCACAATTGGTTGTAAAAGGTGATACCCTGGAATACAATGCAACAGCCTTCAAAACTCAGGAGAATGCAGTGGTGGAAGATCTGCTCAAAAAACTGCCCGGTGTTGAAATTTCGACGGATGGAAAAATTACAGTGAATGGTGAAGAGGTGAAGAAAATCCGTTTGGATGGTAAAAAGTTTTTTGATGGTGATATAGAACAGGCCACCAAAAATTTATCGGCCGATATGATAGAAAAGATTCAGGTATTGGAACAAAAATCGGATATGGCGCAGCTTACCGGTTTCGAAGATGGCAATACCGAACGTATCATTAACCTCACTACCAAACCCAATCGTAAGAAAGGATTCAGTGGCAATGTAAATGGTGGAGCCGGAGCTGACATTAACAAAGACTTCAGGTACGACAGTGGTCTGTCGCTCAATATATTGAATGGCGAATCGCAAACATCGATCAATGCAGGAGCCAACAACCTGAACAACACAAGAAGTAGCCGTGGCCGTGGATCGTGGGGAGGTGGATCTAACGCAGGGATCACCACATCGCAGAATTTTGGTTTGAACAACAATTCAATGTTGAGCAAAAAAACAACAATTGGTGGTGATGTAACTTTCAATCATTCCAACAATTTTAGCGATACAGAGAGTAACCGTACCAGTTATTTATCATCGTCGACCTACAACGATTTATCGAACAGCATTTCAGAAAATGATAAATACGATGCCAATATGCGATTGGAGTTGGAATGGAAAATTGATAGCTTGCAAACTTTAATAGTACAACCAAATATCAACTACAGCACCAGCGATTCGTATACACAAAGAGAATACTCCTACCTTACAGACAATGATTCTACAAGTTGGGGTAATTCAATTAACAACGGAATAACGAATTCACTTTCGGGTGGTTTAAACCTGATTTACAACAAAAAATCGGCTATTAAAAAAGGACGTTCTTTTACGATCAATTTGAATACCGACTTTTCGAGGACCAATGGCGAAAGCTATAATCTCTCCAACAAATACACAAATGACTCAACGATCAATATAGACCAACAAACAAAAAACATATCCGATAGATTCAATGCCGGTATGCGATTATCGTTTGTAGAACCACTCTGGAACAATAAAAACATGATAGAAGCAGCTGTATCGGTGAATACCACGAATACAACTTCCGAAAAACGTCAGTACAGCTACGATGGAACGAAGCGTGATTATTCTATATTCGACGAGGAATACAGCAATAACTTTGAAAATGAATTTTTCAAAGAATCAATTGAATTAAATTACCGTTTTACCGAAAAAACATATAATGTAATGCTTGGATTGAGCGGACAACCTTCGCAAACAAAAAACATTCGTACCTATGGCAACGGATTGGTGAGCGATACTACTTATGGCGTATTTAATTTTGCGCCTACAGGTAGGTTTCAGTACAATTTTGGTCGTAAAAAGTTTGCCCGTATCGATTACCGCGGACGAACACAGCAACCTTCGATCAACCAAATGCAACCTGTAAAAAACAACAATGACCTGATGGCCGAAACGGTTGGAAATCCTTTGTTGAATCCTGCTTTTTCGCACACTTTCAGATTAATGTACAGTACATTCAACGATAAAACATTTTCATCGTTCAACACTTTCCTGAATGCCGAAGCAACAAAAGACGCATTGGTTTCAAACAAAATTTACGATAACACCCTGAAACAATACAGCCAAACTGTAAACTCGGATGTAATGCCGGTGAACCTGATGGGGAATGTGATGTTCAGCACACCATTGATTCAGAAGCGATTACATTTCAGCACCAACACTTCGGCACGTTACCGAACACAATACAGCTATATTTCGCGCAATGTAAATATTGATGCCATTGATATAGACCATCTTCTATTGGGCGACGAGAGTAAAACAAGAAACTATAGCGCATCAGAAGAACTATCGCTTACATTTACGCACGATTATATTGAGCTGGGAGTTCGTGGTAATATAGGTTATTCCAATTCGTTGAACAACCTGAGAAACGAAACTACCAAAACTTACGATTGGACGGGACGAGGCAATATCGTGATTCGTTTCCCTTATAATTTCACCCTTAGTTCGGATATAGCTTACTCCGACCGTGCAGGTTATACCAATATGGATTTAAGCGAAATTATGTGGAATGCCGCCATCGATAAAACTTTATTCAAAAACAAAGGTACCTTATCAATCAAAGCAACCGACATTCTGCGTCAGCGATTGAATATCAGACAAACCATTGGCGATAACTACATTCAAAACAATAGTTACAACACATTACCAACTTATTTCTTAGTTAGCTTTACTTACAAAATAATGAAGTTTGGAGGAACCAACAACAACCAACGGGATTTCAACAATTTTGGTCCCGGTATGAGGCCTCCGGGAAGAGCTGATTTCAGAGGAAGACCCGGTGGCGAGTTTTAAGTGAACAGAATATAAAGAGAGAGAAAAACGATCAACTGTTTTTCTCTCTCTCTTTTTTTATTGTAAGTAAGAATGATCTGTTTTCTAAAAGTAAAATTCAGATAGTCAATGTGCCAATCGTAGCGAAGCGAAGATGCCGCTTGCGGTATTATATGCCAATTTGAAAATCCCGATAAATTCGGGACAAGTTGTGCCAATTTAAGAGCTGGAATCGTTGAATAACTGAATAACTGATTAACTGAATAATTGATTAACTGAATCGGCTCCTGAACCCGAAACTCGAAACTTCACCAACTTCTCAATTCTCAATATGCCAAGGGTTGAAGAAATGTTGGCAAAGGGGTCGAAAGTCTAAAGTCACCAAACATTGTGGAACCAGAAAAACCCCTCCGCTTCGCTCGTCCCCTTTATAAAAAAGGGGACAATATCGAAACGCAGGATGTAGGATAATTAATAACCGTGCTATAGCGTTGAACTGTTGAAAAACTGAATAACTGAATAATTGATTAATTGAAGCTTTTGTCACTCAAAACTCAGAACCCGAAACTCGAAACTCCACCAACTCCTCAATTTTCAATTTTCTCCCGAAACCCAAACCCGAAACCCGAAACTCAGAACTCGTAACTATTTTATCAATTCTATTTCATTAAATACTTCTGCTGCTTTTTCTATTGATTTCACATTGGCAAACACTACCGAGCGTCGTGTATTCTTTTCACGGAGCTGACACTGACGTGGATGAGTAGTCATGTATTTAAGTATCTTACCAAAACTCTCCGATTGATAATAGCCTGACTGAACGTTAGACACAAGATAGGCAATCATTTTTTCGTCTTTCATTACCAATTTTTCGACACCAAAACGCATGGCCTTCCAACGCAAACGAACTACCTGAAGTAAACTTCGTCCTTTTTCAGGAATCTTACCAAACCTGTCCTCCAGCCGTTTTTCAAACTCAGCCAAATCTGCTTCATTCGTTATATTATCAAGCTCACGGTACAAAGCGATACGTTCAGATACATTTTCGATATACTCCTGCGAGAAGAGCAGTTCCATATCCGAATCAATCTGACAATCGGTAACATAAGCGGTTGAATTCTTTTCTGCTGCAATTTCCTCTGCATAAAGTTCCGAGAACTCTTCATCCTTGAGTTCATGTACGGCTTCGTTTAATATTTTCTGATAGGTTTCGTAACCAAGATCGGCAATAAAACCACTTTGCTCGGCTCCCAGCATATTACCAGCACCACGGATATCGAGGTCCTGCATGGCAATATTAAAACCACTTCCCAGTTCCGAAAAAGTTTCGAGCGCCTGTAAACGCCTGCGGGCTTCGGGCGTGAGCAAACTTAATTCGGGCGCCATTAAATAACAAAAAGCTTTACGGTTACTGCGCCCCACCCGACCACGCAACTGATGTAAATCGCTCAGACCAAACATGTGCGCACTGTTAATGATAATTGTATTTACGTTGGGAATATCGATTCCTGATTCAATAATCGTAGTTGCTACCAGCACATCGTATTCATAATCAATAAAATCGACAATAATTTCCTCTAATTTATCAGGCGGCATTTGTCCGTGACCCACTGCCACACGACAGCCCGGAAGAAGTCGCTTGATCATGGCTTCAATGGTATAAATACTCTGGATACGGTTATTTACAAAGAATACCTGACCATTCCGGTTCATTTCCAATTGAATAGCTTCACGAATCACATCTTCGTCGAACAAGTGAATTTCGGTCTGTACAGGATAACGGTTAGGCGGCGCTGTGTTGATAATCGACAAATCGCGCGCTCCCATCAACGAGAATTGCAAAGTGCGCGGAATGGGTGTAGCCGTCATTGTGAGCGTATCTACATTTACTTTCATCTCCTTCAGCTTTTCTTTTACCGAAACTCCGAATTTTTGTTCTTCGTCGATAATCAGCAAACCAAGGTCTTTAAATTTCACACTTTTACCTACCAGTTTGTGAGTACCGATAACAATATCGACCTCACCTTTTTCGAGTCGTTGAAGTACTTCTTTGGTCTGATTTGACGAACGAGCACGACTCAGGTATTCCACCGTTACCGGGAATTCCTTGAAACGTTCTTTAAAAGAATTATAATGTTGTAATGCCAACACGGTGGTAGGAACAAGTACAGCCACTTGTTTACCATCCGTTGCTGCTTTGAAAGCTGCCCGCATGGCTACTTCTGTTTTACCAAACCCTACATCGCCACAAACCAATCGATCCATAGGTAAAGTAGATTCCATATCCTTTTTAACATCAGCCGTAGCCTTCACCTGATCGGGCGTATCTTCGTAAATAAACGAAGCTTCTAGTTCCTGCTGTAAATAGCTGTCCGGCGAATACTGAAAACCCTGCTCGGCTTTGCGTTTGGCATAGAGTTTAATCAGTTCACGCGCAATGTCCTTTACTTTCGATTTTGTACGTTCTTTCAGCCGTTCCCAGGCTCCCGAACCCAATTTATTGATGCGTGGCGATTCACCTTCTTTGCCTTTGTATTTCGAAATACGATGCAAAGCATGTATGCTTACGAAAATAATATCATCATCTTTATAAATGAGTTTTACCATTTCCTGCATTTTGCCATTCACATTGGTACGTATAAGTCCACCGAAACTACCTACCCCATGATCCACATGCACCATATAATCGCCTATCTGAAATTGATTAAGTTCTTTCAGCGTCATCAGCACTTTTCCCTGACGGGTTTTGTCGGTGCGCAACTGATATTTATGGAAACGATCGAAAATCTGATGATCGGTATACAGAAAAATTGATAAATCGTGATCGATAAAACCTTCGTGCAGGGTGTTTTTTATAGGCTGAAAAACAATATTATCGCCACGGTCGGCAAAGATGGCAGCAATACGATCGGTTTGTTTCACACTGTCGCTCAACACATAAAGGCGATAACCGTCGGCAATTCCTTTTTTCAAATTGTCGGCCACCAAATCGAAATTCTTATGAAAAATCGGTTGAGGCGAAGTATTGAAACTCAAAGTACTTGCAGTCTGAGAATACGATTTATCTCCCAGTTCTATTTTTCTGAAGTCGATAAGCTGTTGAACAAATTCATCGCCGGTAATGCGCGTACGATGTAAATCGGGTACAGTTTTATCGCCTTCGTTGGCTTTTACCAATGCTTCGTCGTACAAACTATTCATTCGTTCGCGGACGAAAGATAAATTTGCTAAAGTAAAAAAGGTATCTTTAGGAATAAATTCGGGGAAAGAAACATGAGCCGTGTCCTTGTACAGCAGCAGATCGGGAATAATTTCCACTTCGGTGCGCTTTTCCTTCGAAAGTTGTGTTTCTATATCGAAAACACGAATTGATTCCACCTCATCGCCGAAAAAGTCGCAGCGGAAAGGCATTTCGAAAGCAAACGAAAAAATATCAACAATGCTTCCGCGTACAGAGAACTGTCCCGGTTCGTACACAAAATCAACCCTTTCGAAACCATATTCGAGCAACATTTCTGTCAGAAAATCGATGCTCAGGTTCTCACCCACTTTCAGTTTGAGCATACGGGTTCGCATGCCATGCACCGAAACCACCTTTTGCATCAAAGCTTCAGGATAAGTTACCACCACACATGGAGCCGCATTATTTGCCAACCGGTTCAACACTTCGGTTCTCAATATTTCGTTCGAAGTGTCGAGCTGACTCAGTTTTATTGCTTTTTTGAAGGACGAAGGAAAGTAAAACACTTCATCGGGATTCAGTACCTGTTTCAGGTCGTTATAAAAATACCCGGCTTCATCGGCGTCGTTCATTACCACTATTTGGCTTTGAGGCAGCTGATTGAACAAGGAAGCAGTCACTAACGCACACGAAGATCCGCTCAAACCCGATATTTTCAGATTTGATGCAGATGAATTTGCCCACTGCACAAGTGCTTTCACCTGTGGATGTAAAGCATAAAGTTGCTTAAGATCGGTAAGATTCAAAATTTTCTCTTTTTTACGAGCCGCAAAGATACTGAAAGTTCGGGTTAATTATGTCAGTTTAAAGTGTTAAAAACAGAAAAATATGCCAATGTGATAATATGCCAATCCCGATAAATTCGGGACAAGTTGTGCTAATTGTTGATAAGTCTCCGGTCCACAGTCTCCGGTCTACTGACTTTGTTGAACTGTTGAATCGTTGAATCGTTGAATAAATGAATAACTGAGTAATTGTTGAATCGTTGAATTGTTGAACAGTTGAACTTGTCTGTACCTTAGCCTGTGCCTTTCAGAACCCGAAACCCGAAACTCGAAACACTAAACCCGAAACTCAGAACTCAGAACTCTTCCTACAATTTTATAGCAAACTTTTTCAGTCGGGCATCCAGCATATGCTCCGGAATAATTTTTTTAATACTATTGGCGACCGCATTCATCAGTCCCTCGCGTACATAATCGTGTCGAATGACTAAAGCAATTTCGCGGGTAGCTTCTGGACGAACAATTTTTCGAAGATGTTGTTTCTGAGCATCGGTAAGCAAATCAATATGCAGCTCCGGTATCACTGTATATCCGCCATTCCGATCAACAATTTTCACTAGAGTATCAATGCTTCCTGCTTCGTAAATAGCTGAATGTGTCTTATTTTTACAAAAATTGAATACCTGATTACGGAGACAATGTCCTTCCTCCAACACCCAGAGATGATCGAGCGGCATATCATTTGTGGAAACTTCGTCCTGCAAATACAAAGCTTCGTTAGGCGAAATATAGGCCACAAATTTTTCGTAGTACAGCGGAACTTCAAGTATCTTAGGATCATCGAGTGGAGTAGAGAGAATCGCCATATCAATTTCAGCACTGTGGAGCTTTTCGATGATAGTTTCGGTTCTCATTTCTGTAATTTTCAGCGATATATCAGCATAATCTCTCCTGAATAATGTAATTAGTTCGGGCAACAGATAAGGTGCAACCGTAGGAATAATTGCTAACGAAAGTGATCCGGCCACTGAACCTTTCTGTGACAGAATATTTTCCTTGAGCTGTTGTACATTAAACATCACTACCTGAGCTTGCTGCAAAATCATTGCTCCCACTTCTGTAGGTACAATAGGGTGCGACGAACGATCGAAAATTCTGCAATCAAGTTCATCTTCAAGCTTCTGAATCATAGCACTTAATGTAGGTTGTGTTACGCCACACATTTCGGCAGCACGTACAAAATGACGGGTTTTATCCAACGCAATAATGTATTCAAGTTGTTGTAAGGTCATGTCTTTAATGTTTATGTTATCGTTGATTTCTATGCAAAGATAAAAATAATTGACTGTTTTGATCCCGATTTTTTAACCCGGAAACAAAAAACTTATTTGTTACAATGATAAATGAATATAAAAGTTTGTGAATCATTGCATCTAATCAAAATTCACATTATAAATTGAGTTATCTTTGCTTCAACATTTAACACAAAGTTCATGAAACGTTTTTTTCTTTTTATCCTTATATTCGTCGTTAGTTTGCAGTTTGCAGACGCACAATTGCTTTGGAAAGTAACTGCCAATGGAGTGGGTAAGCCATCCTATCTGCTCGGGACGCATTATCTTGTTCCAATGGTTTATCTTGACAGCGTAAAAGGCCTATCTAAAGCATTTAACGAGTGTGATGCCGTGGTGAGCGAAGTAATAGCCAACAACATCGATGCCAGCCAGGTGTTGCGCAAAATTGCCTTTATTCAGGGAGGACAAACAATGAAAGACTTAATTTCGGAGGAAAATTACCCTCTCGCCGACAAAGTATTGAGATCGGAACTAAAAATCGGACTCAAAGAACTTTCGAAAATGCACCCGACATTTATACTGCGACTTTACGAAATTGAACTTTTTATGAAACTTACGGGTGTTTACGACGATGCTCAAACCGACTCATATTTTCAACTTGCAGCCATCCAGAAAGACAAACGACTAATTGCACTGGAAACAGTAGAACAACAAGTTCAACTCTCTTTGGATCAGAATGATTTACAAAGTCAGGCCAATCAGCTCACCAAAGCGCTGCTCAACAGGGACAGTTTGAGCGCTGAGCTCTTCAAAATCGGCAAGCTTTACAAAGGAGGTAATATCAACGATTTTGCTTTATTGGCAAAAATCAGAACGCAGTCCGAAGTGACGGCTAACGGCATTTTAACAATAGAAATGCGAAACTCCGAATGGCTCAAAAAACTCCCTGAACATATCAAAACTCAATCGTGCTTTATCACCGTAAACATCGAACATTTGGCCGGCGAAAACGGCTTGATCAACGGATTAAAACAAGCCGGATATAAAGTGAAAGCCGTAGAATAAGAAAAGCCGGAAGCAAACTATAAAAGTTACTTCCGGCTTTTTTTGTGTTTGAGAAATTTATTTTTTATGCTTTTTCGTCCATTAAATTGATCTTTTGTTCTATCAACTTACTTTCATCTTTCAACGATTCAATTTTACGTTCCATTTCTTTTATTAATCCTCCCCCTTTTTTTGATGAGGATGTCAGGAATCCGATGTTATTTTCGTAAGTAGCAATCTCTGATTTCAAGTGTTCGTAAGCTCTCACCAATTTTTCACGCTCACGATACAGCTTGTTTTCGCCCTGAGCTGAAATATCTTTCAGGTTGTTTTTAAAAGAATCGAGACGACGTTGAGAAGAATCGACATTTAAAAAAGTGAATATTTTATCGATTGCTGCGCGATAGTCGGCATAGATTTTATCCTTTTCTTTGAACGGAACATGACCTATACTGTTCCATTCGGCCATTAGTCCCCTAAATTCGGCCTGAGTTTCTTCAGTATTGCTTTTCTTTCCGATAAGTGTAATCTTTTCAACTATTTCTTTCTTTTTCTCTAAATTCTGGATTTCGATATTTTTTTGTCCTGAGAAGTTTTTATTCTTTTGTTCGAAAAAATAGTCGCAGGCAGCAATAAAGCGTTTCCAGAGTTCATCCGAGTTGCGTTTCAGAACAGGACCGGTTTGTTTCCACTCTCTTTGTAAATGAATGATTTTGTCGGTTGTATCTTTCCAATCAGTACTATCTTTCAAGGCTTCAGCTTGTTTACAAAGATTTTTCTTTACTTCATAATTCTGATTCAGAACTACTTTTGCCTCCTTATAGTAAATGTTTTTAGCAGCATAAAAAACATCACAAGCTTTGCGATAGCGTTCGTACAAAGCCTGATTATCTTTTCGTGGAGCAAAACCAATGGTTCTCCATTCTTCCTGCCACGCTTTGAAAGTATTCATTGCCTCGTCCCATGCTTTGTAATTGTCGAGAGCGCTGCTGTCGAAAGCTTCAATTTTCTCAATCAGCTCAAGCTTCGCTTTCATGTTCAACTCTTCTTTCTCACGCACCGTATCAAAAAACATCTGATACTTTTTATTAATTATGCCCGAAGCTTCTTTGAAACGATCCCAAATTTTATCCCTTAGCTCGCGACTTACAGGCCCGGTTTCGTGCCATTCGCTATGTAACTTTTGCAACTGCTGAAAAGCATCCAAAACATTAGTATCGGCAGCAAGCTGTTCGGTTTTTTCGCAAATAAGGGTTTTAGCTTCAAGGTTTTTCTTAAAATCGTACTCACGTAGTTCGTTGTTTATTTTAATTAAATCCCAAAATGCTTCCTGATTTGAATTATATTGTTTCCATAGTTCAGTTACATATTTTGAAGGTACCTGTCCTATCGTTTTCCATTTCTGCTGTAATGCCCTGAACTCACCTATGTGAATTGAAACGTCGTCGTTTTTCTCGACAAGACTTTTCATTTGTTCAATAATATACTGTTTTTGAATTAAATTATTCTCCTTTTCGGCTTCGAGTTGAGCAGTATAAGCACTTTTTTTTGCACGGTATTCGTTTAACAACAGCTTTAGCGCATCCTCAAGGTCGTCTTTTGTAGCAACAAAACTTTGCTCGTCGCCACCCTCTTCCATGAATTTTCGCTTTTGTTCTTCTGTGTCTGATTTTGCTCTCTTGTAAAAATTCTGTTTAATGATTTCCACTTCATCCTTGATCGAAGCAATTTCTTTGTCGATAAGTAATTTGAGCGCATCTACAAGTTCAGCCTTTGAAAACATATTGTAATCAGGCATTTTCGAAGTCTTCGTTTCGGCATTCAAATCAGTGTTTTCTTCCGAAGTAGTGGCTTCATTTGTTTCTGTTGCAATTTCGATAGGTTCAGTCGCCGATGCAGTCGGGTTTTTAGTTTCGACTATTTCGTTTACTTCAGAAATAACAGTTTCAGTAGGCTCGTTCGAAACAATTTCAGTGTCCTTGTTCAATTCAAGTGGGTTCATTTTCAGCATTTTTTTTTGAATATGAAAAGAGTCGTATTGAACGACCAACTCATATTCAGTGATAAATTAAAATTTCAAGACAAAAATAAGATATTTTTTTTAATTATTTGATTTTATTAGGATAAAACCCTGATTTTAATGAAAAAAAACAAATACCTCAATGTCATTATTTCGGTGTATCCGATGTTTTTCTAAAAGCAATGGTAGCACTGGCTTGTTGTTTGGGATTCAACTGTATATCGTTGATACTTACATGATCGGGTCGGGTAAGTATAAATTCAAGCGCGTCGGCTATGTCTTCGGCATCCAAAGGAATTAAACCATTGTACACTGCTTTTGCCTTTTCTTCATCGCCGTGATAACGTACAATTGAAAATTCGGTCTCTGCCATTCCCGGCGATATCGAACTTACCTTGATACCATATTTCACAAGATCCATTCTCAAACCTTTGGTTATAGCATTTACAGCATGTTTCGAGGCACAATAAACACTTCCGTTCGGGTACACTTCAATACCTGCTATCGACGATATATTAACAATGTGGCCAGTTGCTCTCTCTATCATACCGGGAACAACAAGTTTCGTAACATAAAGTAAACCTTTGACGTTGGTATCAATCATTTGCTCAAAATCAGCTATTTCACTTTCGTCGAAAGGCGAAGCACCCGCAGCAAGTCCGGCATTATTCACCAATACATCTATGTCCCTGAATTCTTCAGGAATTGATGCAATAGCCTGTCGGCAAGCCTCGTTATCGCGCACATCGAAACAAAGCGGACAAACCTGCACCGAAAATTCTTCGCGCAAAGTGTGTGCAAGTTCATGCAAGCGTTCAGCCCTTCGCCCAGTGATAACTAGTTTGTAATCAAGCTTTGCCAACCTCAAAGCGAAAGCGCGTCCGAAACCCGAGGTAACACCTGTTATTAATGCTGTTTTCATAAAAAATAAAAGTAAGTAAAATGAAAGACTGCTATAAAACTACAATCAACTTCACCAATCATCATTATCGCTGATTGGAAAAGAGATTTGAATTATTTAGTGTATTTCAGATCGTGTCCCATACGTGTTTTTTTTGTTTGCATGTAAAAAGCATTGAACTCGTTTGGTTTCACTTCAATCGGGATATTTTCTACAATCGACAATCCATAAGCTTCCAGTCCGATACGTTTCACCGGATTGTTTGTCATTAGTCTGATTTTAGTAACTCCTACTTCGCGTAAAATCTGGGCTCCTACTCCATAATCACGTTCATCGGCATCGAAACCGAGATGAATATTGGCATCAACGGTGTCCATCCCTTCTTCCTGCAATTTATAGGCTTTTATTTTATTCATCAGTCCTATTCCTCGACCTTCCTGGTTCATGTACACAATCACGCCTTTTCCCTCTTTTTCAATCATTTCCATCGATTTGTGCAATTGTTCTCCGCACTCGCAACGCATAGAACCGAAAATATCACCCGTCATGCAGGATGAATGAACGCGTACCAAAACCGCTTCATCTTTTTCCCATTCGCCTTTTATCAAAGCCACATGTTCCAATCCGTTCGATATCTGACGGAAGGGGATTAACTTAAAGTAACCGTGAGCAGTGGGCATATTTACTTTCTCGCCCTTTTCTACAAGCGATTCTGTTTTCAAACGGTAAGCAATTAAATCCTCAATAGAAATTATTTTTAAACCAAATTTCTTCGAAAGTTCTATCAACTCGGGCAGTCTGGCCATAGTTCCATCTTCGTTCATAATTTCGATCAAAGCGCCTGCCGGATACAAACCAGCCAGACGAGCCAAATCGACAGCCGCTTCAGTGTGTCCGGCACGACGAATCACGCCTCTGTTTTTAGCGCGCAAAGGGAATATATGTCCGGGGCGTCCAAAAGTCTCCGGCTTTGAATCTGGATGTGCAAGAGCCTGGAAAGTAGCCGCTCTGTCGGATGCCGACACACCGGTAGTGCAACCTTCGAGTTTATCTACACTTACAGTAAATGGCGTTGAATGAATAGAAGTGTTTTTCTCTACCTGCATTTCAAGATCCAATTCATCGCAGCGTTCTTCGGTAAGTGGCGCACACAAAACACCACGTCCGTGGGTGATCATAAAATTCACCATCTCGGGTGTCATTTTTTCGGCAGCACAAATAAAATCGCCTTCATTCTCGCGGTCTTCATCATCAACAACGATTATAAACTTACCTGCTTTTATGTCCTCTAAAGCATCTTCGATACTATTAAATAATGTATTCATTTTAATATTCTGTATTTTTGCTGGCATCTTTACCAGCCTTTTTTCTAACGACCTGATTATATTTTTGTTTTAAATCAGTTACAATTTTAAGATATTGTTCGGGATTAAATAAAGTAGCATCCACTGCCGACTTATATGTAAGAAAAATCCCAACAGGCAACAACACGAACGAACTGAGCCACATTCCTTCAAATGCAGTCCAGAGTCCTTCTCTCGACATTTTATACCCTGTGGTATCGATAATATAGTAAATAATAAACATTATTACCGATATAACAACCGGCGCTCCCAAGCCCCCTTTTCGAATAATAGCACCCAGCGGTGCACCGATAAAGAAGAAAATAAGACAGGCAAACGAAAGTGTGAATTTGCGATGCCATTCTATTTCGTGTCGGCTTACATATTTTTGAGGATCGCCGAGCGTAAGTTTATTATAATCAATCTGATTTTTCATATCGGTTGCTTTCTGAACAGCAGCACTCGCCGCCATTTCCATATCGTTAAGCTCCAATTTCAACAACAAAGAATCTGGATTGTATTTTTTTAAATCGATATTTTCACCCAGCTCCAACGATCGTTCCGGATTCGATTCACGTCCAAGGTATCGATGTTTTACTATTTCGGCCTGTTGTTCTTTAAGTCTGGCATCCACTATTTTACTTACCGAATCGATGGATTGTGTCAGTTGTTTTATATTTTTGCTTACATGCTGGTCTTCGAGTAGCGATTCATCTAAACGGGTAAAGTCCGAATCAAAATCGAGCAGAATTTCTTTGTATGCAAAAGTTTCCCTGCGATAAGGAATGGCCGAAGATGAATTCAACAAGCGTTGTTTTTTCAGATTCTCGAAATTTTCGCCTTCATAAAGTATCAAAAGGAGGTATTTTTTATCTTCGGTAAACTTGATTCTACCTGAATCGGCAACCATCACGGATGCATTCTCAAACCCTCCCGAAAAATCATAAATCATCAAATCCTTCAACAATCCTTCCTCTTTATCACGCACATACATATTTACCCCATTGATACCTGAGTAAAATTCACCCACAGGAATATCGAGTTCAGGTGATTTTTGTTTGAGAGAAAGTATTAAGGTCCAAAGCTTTGTTTGTGAAATGGGAAGCACATAATTGGAGAAATAAAAAGCACCTACACAAACAAGTGCTATAAAAACAATGAGAGGCCGAATGATTCGAAACAACGAAATACCAGCCGATTTCATGGCTGTAAGTTCAAAATTTTCTCCCAGATTTCCGAAAGTCATCAGCGATGCCAGCAAAATTGCCAGCGGTAATGCTAAAGGTACCAAGGTAAAAATAGCGTAAACAAAAAACTCGCCCAACACTCCAATTCCTATCCCTTTTCCCACTAATTCAGCAAAATGCTTCCACAAAAACTGCATCAACAAAATGAAGATGCAAATGAGAAAAGTCATTAAAAACAGCGTAAAAAAACGTTTAAATATGTAGATGTCGATTTTTTTGAGTCTGAGCATATTCTTCTTTTTATAAAGAGCAACAAAATTACTTCAAAAAGTTCAATAATCAATTAGATGAAGTACGAAATTAAATTAAAGTAATAAAGCAGCATTATAAAAAAAAGAAACATAATGCAGTAAAAATACAAAGTTCAGAAACCGCCCCAGAAAACAAAAAGAGTACGCTAACGACTGATTCATCGAGCATACTCTTGTAAATATTACAATTACAAAACAAATTACATCCCTGTTTTTCTACGGAGTTCTTCCACTTGTTTATTCCATATAAGAACCAGATCATCCACCTCATCGGGTTCGGCATAATCGGTCACTACCAATGTTAAACCGCCTGTAATCTCTGGCGACACAATTTTGAGCTCGAAAAAAGAATCTATCCCCTCATCATCTACCCAATGAAAACGAATGTAAGAGTTCGGTTTTAAATGTTGTAAAACAGCAGTTTGTTCATGACCGTCCCACGAAAAAACATATTCATTCCCCGAAACCGTAACTCCATCAGCAAACCATTCCGACAATCCAAGCGGCGTACCAATCGAATTCCACAAAATAGCGGGTGAAGAATTATTTAGAGGATATTCAATATTAAATTCAATCTTTTGCATTCCTATTTTTAAGTAATTAACAATTCATCTTAAATTCGATGGCAATATAGATAAAATTTACGACTATAACAAATATATGCTGTAATAATTATAGCTTCAAACTACTCTTTTCAAACCTCAGAGGTAAAAGTTGCTTCACGTTACCGAGCATATAAGTATGTTCGGTTCCGTACAATAACACTGTAATGTCCTTACCGTAACGCGATTCAGTTTCAATTAGCACCTGTCGGCACGAACCACATGGCGTTACCGGGTCGGCCAAAAAAGCTCCACCGGTATAAGCGGCTATAGCAAGCGTAGTAACGGGCACATCAGGATGCTGCGCATTGGCATAAAACATAGCCACTCTTTCAGCACAAAGCCCTGATGGATAAGCTGCATTTTCCTGATTATTTCCACCGAAAATCTCACCATTGGCAAGCAATACGGCTGCTCCTACCTGAAAGCCCGAATAAGGCGCATAAGCATTATTGGCCTGTGACTTTGCTTTTTCAATCAACATTTTATGATCGGCACTCAATTCATCAAAATCGCAAACACTCACTTTTGTTTCTATTATTCTTTCAATCATGTTTATATTTTGTTGCAGTTGTTTTTTATTTTTTAAAGTCGTATAAACCAAAGATGGAGACTTTATCTTCTTACAAAAGTATAAAATAATCCTTTCTAATCGATGTTTTTGTCCAAATAGTTCTATTTTTGTGGCAAATTAAATAAAATATTTTCAATTATGCGCATACTGCCAGTGAAACAGATTCTTGTATTTTTATTCATTTTTACTTGTTCAATCGTTTCTTCGCAAACCAAAAGCAAAGCCTACCTGAGTTATATCGAAGCTTACAATCAGCTTGCCGTCATACAGCAAAAAGAGCATGGAATTCCTGCAAGTATCACATTAGCACAGGGTTTACTCGAATCTGGAGCCGGTCAAAGTGAGTTTGTGAAAAGATCGAACAATCATTTTGGTATAAAATGTCACGACTGGACAGGCGACAAAGTATATCATGATGATGACAGTAAAGGAGAATGTTTCAGAAAATATGACAATGTTCTTGCTTCGTACGAGGATCATTCTTTCTTTTTGAAAAACAAAACCCGTTATGCATTTTTGTTTGAGCTAAGCCCCACCGATTACGAAAATTGGGCACACGGACTAAAAAAAGCCGGTTATGCCACCGACCCCACCTATGCCTACAAACTTATCTCCATTATCGAAAACTACGGATTACATGCTTACGATCTGGTAAAAGGCGACGACAACACAAGTGTAGCTTCAAAAAAATCGACCGAAAAAAGTCAGCAAAACCTTCCTACAATGGGCAGTATTACAGCTACTGAGCGTCACGAAGTTTATAAAAACAATCGCGTTCGGTATGTGGTGGCTCAGGCCGGCGACACTTACAGCAGTATAGCCGACGAATTTGATATGAACGAGATAAACCTGAGAGCTTTCAACGAAGTAAAAGCAACTACAGACTTAAATGCAGGCACACAGGTATACCTTCAATTCAAAAGAAATAAAGGCGGTAAATCCTATGCTACTCACGTGGTACGTGAAGGAGAAACAATGTATCAGATTGCGCAACAATACGCCATAAAAACAGAAAAACTGTATTTACTCAATAATAAAGATTTTAGCGAAGGTGCAAAAATTGGAGAAGTATTACAGCTTAGATAAGCACAAATCAATATCATGCGAAAAAAAAACACAGAATCGTTGCGCGATGTGATTGGTCAGGTTCTAAAATCGAATCATTTGGACAAACCTCTGAACGAAAAACGAATCATTGATGCCTGGCCGAAAGTACTGGGTGAGAATATCATGCAATACACAACAGAGTTGAGCATTAAAAATCGGATTTTATACGTAACGCTGTCCTCTTCGGTTTTGCGACATGATTTGTTCCTGTCGCGCGAAGAGATAAAAAATTCGTTGAACAAACAGGTGGGAGGCGACATTATAAATAGTATCATTTTCAGATAAACACTCTACGCAAACTCAGTTCTCAATTAAAGTTGCACATACTGATTTTGATGCATTTAGCTATTCTGAAAATCATCGTTTGGCATTTATTCAGTCAAAATAAAAATACTTATCAATTTTAAGATTGCAATGGATTACAGAGCTCATTTACTGCTACCGCTGTCAAAGAGATATATTGATCAGTTAGCACTCGAAGTGTTTATACATCCCGATACCTTTACTACTGTTTATGAACTTATTTTTGACACCGACACAACGGTTGCCTGGCGAGCTGCATGGGCTTGTCAGAAAATAAGCGAAAAGCATCCTGAACTATTCACAGATAAGCACTTCAACGAACTGGCAGCGTTCACAATTGCTTCTTCTCATAATGGCATAAAAAGAGGTTGCCTGGGTATCCTCAACAATCTTCCACTCCCCCAACCCATTCAGGTGGAGCTTATTAATGCCTGTTTCGATTGGATGATTTCAACTAAATCGGCCATTGCAGTCCAGGCATTGTCTTTAAAACTTTTATATAAATTCTGTCTGACAGAGCCCGATTTGATTCCCGAATTAGTGGCTTATCTTGAAAATTTCGACAACGAAGGCCTATCTCCGGGTATGCTATCGACAAGAAGAAATGTAATTAAATTACTGAAAAACAGCAAACTGAAATCGTGAGATTATCATAATTTCAATTATCGCACAGTTTCGTAAAAAAAGTGTTATTTTTGCCCCGAATTAAATCCGGTCATAGATATATGGCTTAGTATTAATTTTAGTTTAATTAAAAATTATGTCATTAAAGAAAAACATTCTGGCATTACGACAAAAAAAAGCCATCGTTGAAAAAGGAGGCGGCGACAAAGCCATTGAGAAACAGTTAGCAATGGGTAAATTGACTGCCAGAGAACGAATTTTGGGCTTATTGGATCCCGATTCATTCCACGAGTATGATCTTTTTGTAGAACACGAAGAGCAAAACTTTGGAATGGCAAGCAAAGAGCTTCCGGGGGATGGAGTAATTACAGGAACAGGTACTATTAAAGGTGCAGCGATCTGCATTTATGCTCAGGATTTTACTGTTATGGGTGGTTCGTTAGGACTAAAACATGCGCGTAAAATCACAAAAATAATGGATCATGCCCTTAAAATGAAAGTACCCTGCATCGGTATCAACGATTCGGGTGGTGCACGTATCCAGGAAGGAATTGGCGCTTTGGCCGGTTATGGTGAGATTTTTTACCGAAACACAATGGCTTCAGGTGTAATTCCTCAAATATCAGTGATCCTGGGGCCTTGCGCAGGTGGTGCTGTATATTCCCCCGCACTGACCGACTTTGTATTTGTGGTCGAAAACATATCCAAAATGTTCATCACCGGCCCTAATGTTATTGAAACTGTACTTGGTGAAAAAATTTCGCAGGAAGATCTTGGAGGTGCGCGCGTACACGCCGAAATTACCGGAAACGCACATTTCTATGCTTTGAGCGAATTAGAATGTCTCGATCAAATCAAACAACTGATTTCTCTTATCCCTCACAACAATCAGACGAAAGCTGCAAAGATTGAGCCTAAGAAACCAAAATCGAGAAAAAATATCGAAAATATCATTCCATCCGATCCAAAACAGCCTTATGACGTACGCGAAATAATTTTTGCACTGGCCGACGATTCAAAATTCCTTGAAGTTCAGGAATTGTGGGCACCTAATATTGTTATCGGCTTCGGACGTTTGGAAGGTGAAACAGTAGGCTTCGTGGCTAATCAGCCAATGTATCTTGCAGGGGTTCTCGATTGCGATGCATCCGACAAAGCAGCTCGCTTTATTCGTTTCTGCGATGCATTTAATATTCCTATTATCACGCTCGAAGATATGCCGGGTTATCTGCCGGGAGTAGATCAGGAACATGCTGGCGTTATTCGTCATGGTGCTAAAATGCTTTACGCTTATTCCGAGGCTACAGTGCCTAAAATCACTGTTATTTTGCGAAAAGCTTATGGTGGAGGCTACATTGCCATGAACTCGCGCCACCTGGGTGCCGACTTTATGTTTGCATGGCCGGGTGCCGAAATTGCGGTAATGGGACCTGAGGGTGCAGCCAATATTATTTTCCGTAAAGAAATTATGGAAGCCGAAGACGAAGATGCAATGCGTCAGATCAAGGTGAAAGAATATATTGAAAAATTTGCAAATCCTTACGTAGCAGCATCAAAAGGTTATATCGATGCAGTAATCGAACCGCTCGAAACCCGCGATTTATTATTGCATGCGCTTGATGTTTCGAAAAATAAAGACGATCACCGTCCTGCTAAAAAACACGGGATTCCTCCATTTTGATGGAGTTTGATTCAAGCTCATTTATTGAACTTTTAATCGTTGTCTTATAAAATTAAAACATAATGAATAAGAAAAAAGAAACTCCCGAATTGGTAGACTTTGCAGTGACAGCGCGTAAATATAAAACGCAGCTTACAACTAAATACATGAACCGTAAGGTTTGGGTGGATCCCAATCCTTACGATGTTCAGTCGTCAATTCCGGGTACTATTATACAAATTTCAGTTGCAGAAGGTGAAATAGTGAAAGAAGGAGCACCTTTACTCATACTCGAAGCCATGAAAATGTTAAACCGCATTGAAATGCCTTTCACTGCTCGTATCAAAAAAATTAACGTAGCAGTTGGTGAGCGGATTCCGAAGGAAACTCTGATGATAGAATTGGAAGCAGTAGAATAGCAGCTCAATTTATCGAAATAAAAAATTAAACTCAATCGGGACAAAATTACCTGATTGAGTTTTTTTGTGCTTTTTGTATAAACTTTCGGAACAGCCCTGATGGTAGAATGACACTTGCTTTATTTATCTGGCATATAATACTGAAAAATACCCATTATTTCGATTGTAAGCGCAATAAACACATGCACAATAACACCTCCCCAGATGTGACGCGTTTGATAAGCCAGCGCACCCAAAATGTAACCTCCAAACAACGATGATATGGTTTCGACAGGCGGTTTGCCAAAATGAATGACAACATACATGGCTACCATGGGTAAAACAGCGCCACGCCCCAAAACACCCACCATGCCAATGACCAACGCCCCTCTGAAAAGCAATTCAGTCATAATAAAATCAATCACATATGAAATTTCGAAGAGTGTAGTGCTTTCCCACGCTTTCAAACCTAAAGCACCTTCGTAAAGCCATGGCTTAAATTGCGGATAAGCATTTTGAAAATCAGCAGAATACGATGCAGCAATCAGAAATGGGAGCAGTAACAAAAAGAATGAAAAATACCCTTTAAAGTATTTTGTATTCGACGATAATCCATACAATCCTTCCGTTTTGCGGTCAACAATCAGCTTCAGCAAAACAAGCGGAACAAAATAAAAAACGAGACTTTTTAATTGCGACAACAAACGAATGACGAATCTGCTTTCTTCCTCAAAAAGCGAAGGAAACTCCCATTGATGATATCCATAATAGCCTATCGAAAAGCCATAAATAACAACTATAAATAAACTCTTGAAGTAAAATCCGGGATTTTTGAGTACTGCCACATCCTTTCGGAGAAGGAAAATGGGAATCGCAACCAAAAAATAAACAGCAGCATAAAATACAGGAAAAAGCCACACCGAACTACCATCGAAATAGCTATTCAATAACACTTTGCTGTAAAAACCCCATGAATAATTAAAATAGACAGCTACAACAACAATAAGGAAAGTGAATAGATATGAACTCAAATGGAAGTCCGATTTTATAAATTTCCATACTTCATTCAAAAGCGAAGTAAGTTCTTTAAACATCTCCATTATACTTTATAATCATTTCAGAATGAATTTTTTCGATCAGACTCTGATATTCGTTTTCGAAATTTGGTGTAAAGATTTTCTTACCAATGTGCTCAACTATCTCGTCCCTGTTCCAGAATTTTCCATCCATAATCTCAACCGGATCAGCCAGTATTTCTCCATCGTAAACAGTATAAAAACTATGTACCAACTCAGCTTCCTGAGTCGAAACAAATTTATAACGCCTAATAAAAACAGGCTCGAAATCGGTTATGCCTAATTCCTCACCCACTTCGCGCCGAAGCGCTACCTCAATTGTTTCGCCGTAATCAACATGACCACCCACCGAAGTGTCCCATTTCCCGGGTTGAATATCTTTGTCCATTGCTCTTTGCTGAAGGTACAACTTCCCTTCGAAATTAAACACATGTAAATGAACCACAGGATGTAATAAAAATGTACCCGAATGACATTCTGTACGTGTAGCCATTCCTGTAAGGTTACCCTCTTCGTCAACAAGCGGAAAATACTCAGTAGTTTTTGTTTTCATAAGCACAAATTAATGATTTTTTTTTGAGAAAGTAAAATAAAAACTAAAAAAATACGTAAATATATTTATCACTTATTGAATTGAATACATTTGAAACAATTTTATTAATCGCTGAGTATTTATAGGCTTTCAGCAGCTATTTTTCGTTTATATAAAAGGTTTATAGTATCTTTGTGACCGCTTTTGCAGGCACAAAATAAACTTAATAAATTGAAAAATAAAATTAAATTTCTTATATGAAAGAGTTTAAAATTGCAGTAATTGGCTTAGGCTATGTAGGTTTACCATTGGCCATCGAATTTGGTAAAAAATATAAAGTACTTGGCTACGACATCAATCAAAAAAGGGTTGAAGAGCTGCAAAACGGTTTTGATCATACACTCGAAGCTGATTTGGAGGGTATGAATGAAGCCATTAACATTCATAAGACTCAACCGAATATAGGTTTATCCTTCTCCTCCGACGAAGCAGAGTTGTTAAATTACAATACATACATAGTTACCGTCCCCACTCCTATCAACAACTTTAATATGCCCGACCTGCAACCGCTTATAAAGGCGTCGCAAATGCTTGGGCGTGTAGTAAAAAAGGACGATATAGTCATTTACGAATCTACAACCTATCCCGGCTGCACCGAAGAGGACTGCGTTCCACAGATAGAAAAAACATCAGGATTGAAATTTAACGTTGATTTCTTTGCCGGCTATAGCCCCGAACGCATCAATCCCGGCGACAAAGTAAACACCCTGACAAAAATTAAAAAGGTTACTTCCGGATCAACACCCGAAATTGCCGATATTGTAAACGATCTTTATGCTTCCATTATCACCGCAGGAACACACAAAGCGCCTTGCATAAAAGTGGCCGAAGCTTCTAAAATTATCGAAAATGCTCAACGCGATGTCAATATTTCTTTTGTAAATGAATTGGCGCTGATTTTCGATAAAGTAGGCATAGACACCAACGATGTACTCGATGCTGCTGGTACCAAATGGAATTTTCTGAAATATCGCCCGGGACTTGTTGGTGGACATTGTATTAGTGTCGATCCCTACTATTTAGCCAGCAAAGCAGAATCGCTCGGTTACGTTCCGCAGGTAATCCTTTCGGGGCGCCACGTGAACAACAGCATTGCACCTTTTATAGCCAACAAAGTACTGAAACTAATGATTCAGAAAGGACAAACCATCAAAGGAGCCAATGTACTGATCCTCGGTGTAACTTTTAAAGAAAATTGTCCCGACATTCGGAACACCAAAGTCATCGATATTTACAACGAATTTTGCGAATTTGGAACCAAGGTTGATATTTACGATCCCTGGGCCATAGCCGAAGAAGTGAAACATGAATATGGAGTGGACATTATCAACGAACTTGATGAGAACAAAAAATACCAGGCTGTATTGCTGGCTGTTGCCCACGACGAATTTCAAACTTTTGATTTCGAAAAACACTTCTCAGCCGGTGCTGTAGTATTCGATGCCAAAGCAGTGGTGGACAGACAGTGGGTGGATGGAAGATTGTAGGGAAAAAAATGAATATATGAAAAAAATAATGCTTGTATTTGGAACCAGGCCTGAGGCTATAAAAATGGCTCCACTTGTAAAGGAGTTTAAGAATAAAGCCGATAAGTTTGAGACGGTTGTTTGTGTTACAGCTCAACACAGAGAAATGTTAGATCAAGTTTTGGAATTATTTCAAATAACCCCTGATTATGATTTAGATATAATGCAACAAGGTCAAGATTTATATGATATCAGTAGTAGAGTTTTATTAGGGATGAGAGATGTTCTTAATTTCGCTAAGCCTGATATTGTTTTTGTACATGGTGATACCACAACTTCTAGTATTTCTGCCCTCGCTGCTTTCTACCAACAAATCCCAGTTGCTCATATAGAAGCCGGACTACGTACTCATAACATTTACAGTCCTTGGCCTGAAGAAATGAATCGTCAAATAACTGGCCGTATTGCAACATATCATTTTGCTCCGACCAATATTAGCAAGCAAAACTTACTGTTAGAGAATATTTCAGAACAAAAAATTCATGTAACAGGCAATACTGTAATTGATGCTCTTATTCTAGTTAAAAATAAAATCAATGACGATGAAATTTTAAGAAAAAGCATTGAAAATGAAATACTGCTAAAAGGTTATTACAATATTTCAACGTCTAAAAGGAAAATTGTCCTAATAACAGGTCATCGAAGAGAAAACTTTGGAGATGGGTTTATGAATATTTGCCTAGCAATAAAAGAATTAACTCAAAAGTTTACCGATGTAGATTTTGTATACCCGATGCATTTAAATCCCAACGTACGAAAACCGATAAATGAGATATTTGGCGATTCAACAAATGATAATGTTTTTTTCATAGAGCCTCTGGATTATCTGTCATTTGTATATTTGATGATAAAATGTTCTGTTGTTTTGACTGACAGCGGTGGCGTACAAGAAGAAGCGCCTGGATTAGGCAAACCGGTATTGGTAATGCGTGATACAACTGAAAGACCTGAAGCGCTGGAAGCTGGTACAGTAAAATTAGTAGGAACAAATAAAGAGGTAATAATCAACGAAATATCAAAACTATTACTTAATGATTCTTATTATCTGCAAATGAGTTTAGCTCAAAGCCCTTATGGAGATGGAAATGCTTGCAATAGAATTGTAGAGAATTTTTTGGATTAAATACTATGCTTATATATTTCATTGATACAATTTGTCCCAAAGGGCATATAGAGCTAAATAAAAAAATTATTGCACTAATGCCAAATAAATTCAGAAAAGTTGTAATAAACTCAAATGGTTATTATAATTTTAGAGAGATTAAAGATGCTTCCTTTATTGATATGAATTTAATCAATTTTAAAAGTAGGATGATAACAATTTTTTTTACACAGTTCTTTAATTATTTAAAAATAAGGTTTGTAATTAAAGATGATGTAAATCAGATTAAGGTGTTTACTGCTTTCGAAAATGTCTCTTTTATTTTTGCAGTTTTATTGTTTAAAAAATCCAAGAAAGTCGTTTTTCATCACAACAATGTTGATTATCTTAGAATTAAATACAATAGATTTTTTTTTAAAATGTATATGAATAAGATATCGCATTTTGTACTTGCTGATTTTATCAAAGAAAGATTAATTGAGATAGGCGTTGACGAAAAAAAAATTTTTGTGATACAACATCCAATTCCAGCAAAAGAAACTAAAACAAGTGAATCGCCAAATGAGAATTTATATATTGGATTAGGACATGCATCAGATAGTCGAATTATTAAGGAAATTGTTGCATATGAAAACAGCACAAAAATACTATCTCAGAATCGAGTTAAATTAGTACTTAGATCAAATGAATTTGTATTTAAAAGTGAAGTTATAACTATAATAAATAAACATTTGTCAGATAAGGAATATAATGATTTATATTTAAGGGCAAAAGGAGTTTTCTTGTTTTATCCAAAAACTTTTGAATATCGATTTTCTGGTGCAATGTTGGATGCTTTCAGAAATAAAAAAAACATAATTGGAACGAATATTCCAATTATTAAGCACTTTCATAAATTATACCCGGAAATGTGTTTGTATTTTAACACTATTCCTGAATTGTTTGAACTACTTATAACGGAACAGAAAGATAACACTGACTGTTTCAATCTCTTTCTATATAGGCATTCAGATATATTGATTAAGAATGAGTTTGAACGTATTATGAAAACGATATGATTTTAAATATTAAAGGGATTGACAAAAGATATTTTGTAATAGCAATATTGTTATTAATTTTCAATGTCACGTTTGCGACGTCATTGCCGACTATGGCAATAATGTCATATTTTCAATTTTTTATTTTGATTTTTCTTTTGCTATTTAAAGGAACGAAATCTTTTTTATCTTATTTTGTCTTGTTTTCAGCAACCAGTTTTGAGGTTGCAGGGTTTGTTGATATTGACTTGGAATACTTATACTCTATCGCAAATTTACCATACTTAGGTTTTTCAACGTATTTCATTCTTTTGATTGTTGCAATATACATTTTAATTAAGAACAATAAATTCAGAATAGAAAGTCAAATTGATAGAAATTATAAGTTAATATTATTTTTTTCAATCTATATAATAATTTCAGGTTGTTTAGGTGCATTAATATGTTACATTTTCAATGACAATGACTTACCTTCAGAAATTTTTTTCAATTTTTTTAAACAAGACTTAGCTGTATATGTGGGAACATCGTTGTTTATAATTTTTTTTATTTTACATTTAATATATTATCCCGAATTAGCAGATTACTTTAAATTTAGAATTTTCACTTTGCTTGTATCATTAGTAGTGGCAACCGTTATATCTGTTTTATTTCGCTTTAGTGGAACTTACGGCTCTCATGATATTATATTGATGCCATTGACATCTTTTTATTCAATTACAATTTTATTATTCGCGTTTAGAAAAGACTTATACAGTAGAAAGTTGGCATTTATTCTGTTTTTAGTAAGTCTCTTTTTTCAATTTACATTTTCAACAGCATTAGGTGGAAAATCCTGGGTATTGTTATCTTTATTACTGTTATTAGTAATGGTTATTTTCTACAAGAACGGTAATAAATTCACATTGGTAGTATGGATAATATTAATTGTCAGTCTAGTGATAGTTGCTGTTACTTCTATTTTACCGATGCTAATGATTACTTCGGATGATAATTTAATTACAAGTAAGGCACTTGAGGCTTTTTCTCTTATTGATTTCACATCTGGAGATTATTTAAGTAACATCCCAGATTCTCCTAAAAACAGAATCGATGAATTCGTTAACATATTTATTGAATATACCAATAAGAGCACTTTCTCTATTTTTGGAAAGGGATTTGGTGGAACAACTAGAGACCATGAAAATTTATTTGGTAGTTTTCTGGCTTCTTATTATACAGATGACGAATATCTTTATAATGCATTTAACTTTATGCACGAGAGTATTAACAATACTTTTCTTAAGTTTGGCTTCACTGGATTATTTTTATTCATGATGATACTATTTAGAATACTTAAGAGTAAGGACATGAATCCGTTTTTAGCAATTGGTTTTGTTTGGCTTGTTTTCTTTTATGGATATACAAATAGTCTAGCAACCTTTGGTATTTCAGCTTTACTTTTAGGGTTTTCTAAATATGATGAAAATGATATTTTAGTTGAATAAGATTCTATGAACATTAAGATTACAAATAAAGATATAGTTTGGAATTATTTAGGTTATGGCATTACATTTGGTATCAATGTTATATTATTGCCCCTTGTATTACATTTTTTAAGTGACGAAGAATTAGGTCTATGGTATGTTTTTATAAGCATAGGTGCTCTCGTAACATTGTTCGACTTTGGGTTTGCACCACAAATTGCTCGTAATATAACATATGCATTCTCTGGAGCCACTGAACTGTTAAAAATTGGATACAAAGAGTCAGATAAACAACAGAAAATGCCAAACACTAAGTTATTGATGGAGATAGTTTCAGCTTCAAAATTTTTATATTTTGTAATTGCAATACTATCTTTATTGATATTGTTGTCGTTTGGAACTTACTATATTTTCCGAATTTCTGATGACATTTTATCTAAAAACTATTTAATTTCATGGGTGATATTTAGCTTTGGCTGTTTCTTAAATCTAAAATACTCTTATTTTAACGCCCTGTATAGAGGAATCGGTCATTTTGTAGAATTAAACAAATCAATCGTTTTTTCACGTGCAATACAGTTAATTGCATCAATCATTTTATTAAAATTTGGATTTGGAATACTAGCTGTTTCTATTGCTTATACTACAAATACTGTAGTTTTTCGCTTACTTTTATTGTTGTTTTATAAAAGATCTGATTTATTTTACAATATTGATTTTCCCAAAAAGAAGGAGTATAACCTAGCCAGCAAAATTAACACACTTCGAATTATATGGTATAATGCGTGGCGAGATGGACTTGTAACAGTTTCTTATTATATTGTATCTCAATCCAATGTATTAATAAGTTCGTATTATTTTGGTTTGTCAGCAACTGCATCGTATGCTCTTTCCGTTCAGATAATAACATTTATAACATCTAGCTCAACCATAATTTTTGGTAGTTTACAACCAGCTATCTCACAAGCAAGTATTGCAAATGATTTTGAAGGTAAGAAGCATCTGTTTTCGCTGGGTTGGTCATTTTATTTTATTTTATTTATTATATTGCTGCTGATCTTTTACTTCTTTGGGATTCCATTATTATCATTAATACAATCAAATACTACAATTAACCCATTGATTCTATTTTTATATGCAATTTTTATGTTGTTGACAACAAATTTTAATTTATCTGCATCTTATATTTCAGCATCAAACAAGTTACCTTATGCAAAATCATTTATAATATCAGCTTTGTTATCAGTTATTCTTGCCTTAATTTTTGCACGTTTTACAAAAACAAATATATATGGATTAATTATTGCTCATTTAATAGTACAATCATTATATAACAATTGGAAATGGCCTTTATATGTATTCAAAGAATTAGATACCAATCCGTTTAAAATGATAAAATACTCATACAATTATCTGATTTTAAAATATAACTTGAATAAATTATAAATGGAAATAACAATTGTTTTAAAACAAAAGCTTGAATATTTACCACCAGTTATTAATCTTATTGATGCTCTTGTCGATTTAGATTTTAAAGTCAATTTAGTTTGTACTGAACTTAGTGATTATAATTTTCATAGGTATAAGAATGTTATTAATATTATATTAATAAAACTTCCGGTTTATAAATTTCGGCCGTTGAAGATTCTGTCAATCAGGCATTTTCGACAAAAGTTCTACGAATATGTGATAAGTAATAACATTGGGAGTTCTAATAAATCAATAATTTGGATAGCAAGTGCCGAAGCCGCGATGGCTGTTGGAAGAAGAATTGCGAACTTCAACTTCGTTTTTCAGATCCATGAATTATATGACAAAGTCTATCACTATAGATACAACAATGGATTTTATTTTCGGAATTCAGTTATGAATATATGTCCTGAATTTAATCGTGCTGCAATTTTCAGATATTGGTATCAATTGACAAAGTCACCAAGAGTTTTAGTAAATGCTCCTTATAAACATCCTTATAATCGCAACTTAAGAATCTCAGATCCTATAATAGCCTCTAAAATAGATAAGCTTAGTGCCAAGAAGTTGATTTTGTATATGGGGATGATAGCTTTTGATAGGGATATATCAATTCTTTTTGAAAAAATTCACCAACTTTCTGATGACTATCACCTAATTCTGTTAGGGAGAATAGAAGGTGATAAGAAAAAATTCCTTGATGACATTTCAAAATTTGATAAAGTTACTTATTTGGGAGAAATGAACTCTCCTGCACATTTAGAGGTTGCAAGTCACGCTTACATTGGAGTTTTGTCCTATAGTTTTCTTGATTTAAACAACCTGTTTTGCGCACCCAATAAGATTTGGGAATATGCTGGTTTTGCTATCCCTATGCTTTCTAATGACATTCCAGGTTTAGTGAATCTTTTGTACAAATACAATTGCGGTTATTCTGCAAATTTTGAAGATCGTTTAAATAATGAAATTGTTCAAAAGATAGAAATCATAGATGAAAACTATTCTGAATTATCTCTTAATACAAAAAAAATGTATGATGATTATAATTATAAAGAACAACTATTGATTTTGCTCGAAGAGATTTCATTGAAACTTAGTTGAAGGTAGAATTTGATTCTATTGTCTAATTATTTTGTGCGTTAAATAAGATTTTATTACAAAATGAAGAAAATCATTGTAAATGCTTCAGCTTTGCGTTCTAGCGGGGCGTTGACTATTTTGTTGCAGTTCATTTCAGAAATACCGAATGATGAGAATACTTATTATCTGTTTATTCACAATACAGTTATTATTTCTGAAAGTAAAAAGAATTTGATCTTGATTCGTGTAGATAAAACTTCATTCTTTAGCCGATTTATGTGGGACTTCATCGGTTTAAGAAAATGGTTGGAGAGGAATAAAATCACACCGGATATTACTATATCATTGCAAAACACTAATTTTAAAGTGAATTTCGATTGTCCAAATTTTGTTTATTATCATCAACCAATTCCTTTTTACGATTACAAATGGAGTATTTTTAGTAAAAATGAGCAAAACTTATGGTTCTACAAAAATATTTATCCTTTTTTTGTGAAACTTTTTATAAATAAGAAAACACATTTTTTTGTACAACTAAATTATATAAAGGAGCTTTTTTCGAAAAGATTTCATATTGATAAAGATAGAATTCATGTTGTATTTCCAAAAGTTACGTTCAGTATAGATGAGATGTGTTGTAAGGATATGAAATTGAATTCAGAAAACTTGAAATTATTTTATCCAGCAACCAATGAGTCATACAAAAATCACATATTATTATTTGAAGTTTTAAAAAAAATAGATAGTAAAACAAATAGAACGATAGATTTATATCTTACAATTAACGAAAATGAATTTAAGTTTAATTCAAAGCTTAAAAAAATCAATATTAATTACATTGGAAGAATTCCATTTTCAAATATCTTATGGCTATACAACAATGTAGATTGTTTGATATTTCCGAGCTACATGGAAACCTTAGGCCTCCCTTTGGTTGAAGCGGCATCATACGGTTTAAAAATTTTCGTCTCAGACTTACCGTATGCAAGAGAAGTTTTGAAGGGATATAATGGAGCTTTTTTTGCAAAGTATAATAGTATTGAGGAATGGTCAGAACTAATACTAAGAGAATCGAATATAAATAGTACAGAAAAATATGATAAACTAAACATTTCCGATAGGAACGGGTGGAATATGTTTTTTTTAACTATAAACAAATAATTTTAATTATGTTCAAGAATAAAACTCTTTTAATAACCGGTGGGACAGGTTCGTTTGGAAATGCAGTATTAAAGAGGTTTCTGAACTCAAGTGTCAAAGAGATTAGAATTTTTAGTCGTGACGAAAAAAAGCAAGATGATATGCGCCATGAACTTCAAAATAATAAAGTGAAGTTTTATATAGGTGATGTACGCGACAAAAGAAGTGTTGATATTGCAATGAAAGGTGTAGATTACGTTTTTCATGCAGCAGCACTTAAACAAGTGCCATCTTGTGAGTTTTTCCCCATTGAAGCAGTTAAAACAAATGTTTTAGGCACAGAGAATGTAATAGATTCTGCCATACAAAACAATGTAAAAAATGTAGTGGTATTAAGTACTGATAAAGCCTGTTATCCTATTAATGCAATGGGAATAAGTAAAGCTATGATGGAAAAAGTGGCTATCGCAAAAGGAAGGGCACTTGGCGCAGAATCTGAGACAACAATCTGTTGCACACGGTACGGTAATGTTATGGCAAGCCGAGGGTCAGTTATACCTTTGTGGATTGATCAAATAAAAAACAACAAAGAGATTACGATTACCGACCCTCATATGACCCGGTTTATGATGACTTTAGACGATGCTGTTGATTTAGTGATTTATGCATTTTTGAATGGTAAAAATGGTGATTTGTTTGTACAAAAAGCACCTGCTGCTACACTAAATGTACTCGCCGAATCTCTTATTGGTTTGTATAAATCAAACACTAACGTCAGGGTAATTGGTACCCGACATGGAGAAAAACTGTATGAATCTTTAGTAACACGTGAAGAAATGGCTAAAGCATATGATATGGGGCAGTATTACCGTATACCATGCGACGAGCGTGATTTAAATTACGATAAATACTTTGTAGAGGGAGAAGAGAAAGTTGCTAACTTTGAAGATTATCATTCGCATAATACGGCGAGACTTGATGCAAAAGGAATGACCGACTTGCTATTAAAACTTGATATTATTAATGCTGATATATCTAAATGAACTATTGCATGAAAATACTTATTTTGGGAGCCAACGGAATGGCAGGACATACAATTAGTTTGTATTTTTTAGAACAAGGGCACGAAGTTACTACTTATACTGTTACTCCTTATAAGTATGGTATAAATGTAACCGGGGATGCTTTTGATGTTGAAGAATTACGAAAGATATTGCTACATAAAAAATATGATGCAGTAATTAATTGTATTGGTCTGCTTAATCAGATAGCAGATAATAACCCTGATAAAGCAGTTTTTTTGAATGCCTATTTACCTCATTTTGTAGCAGGCGTGCTAAATAGTACAGGAACAAAGTTTATTCAGATGAGTACAGATTGTGTTTTTGCGGGTAATACTGGTCCTTATTTTGAGAATAGCTTGAAAGATGGGCTTACATTTTACGATAGGACAAAAGCGCTGGGAGAAGTTGATTATAAAAATCATTTAACGTTTCGAAATTCAATCATAGGCCCCGATATAAATGTGGATGGAATAGGACTTTTTAATTGGTTTATGAAACAATCGGGGACGATTAAAGGGTTCACACATGCTATTTGGACAGGTGTAACTACTCTTACTTTGGCCAAAGCAATGGAGGCTGGTATTAAGGAAAATATTACCGGACTTTATAATTTAGTGAATAACGAAAGTATTTCAAAGTTTGATTTGACCAACTTATTTAACAAACATTTTAAAGATAGTAAAGTAAAGATTATTGCAGACGGACAATTAAAACTAGATAAATCGCTTAGAAACTCAAGAACTGATTTCAGTTTTAGTGTTCCAAGTTACGAACAAATGGTTATCGAAATGAAAGATTGGGTGCTGAAACATCCTGAATTATACCCACATTATTTTAAAATTTGAATATGAAGAAGCTGAAATTGATGACAATTGTTGGAACTCGTCCCGAGATTATCAAATTGTCGGAAGTAATTAAAAAGTGTGATGTTTATTTTGATCATGTATTAGTTCATACAGGTCAGAATTATGCATATACATTGAATGAAATATTCTTTCAGGATCTTGGCTTAAGAAACCCCGATTTTTATCTGGGTGTTGTAGGAGACAATTTAGGTCAAACTATGGGAAATATTATTTCAGCATCATACGAATTAATGATAAAGGAAATGCCTGATGCACTACTTATTTTAGGTGACACAAATTCAACATTGTCGGCTATAAGTGCTAAACGGTTAAAGATACCGATTTTTCACATGGAAGCTGGCAATAGATGCTTCGATGAAAATTTACCTGAAGAGATTAATCGAAGAATTGTTGATCATATTTCTGATGTAAATTTGCCTTATTCCGAACATGCTAGGAGATATCTGTTTGCTGAAGGTGTTAAAAAAGAACAAATATATGTGACAGGCTCACCTATGCATGAAGTTATAACTGCTCACAGAAATAAAATCGAAAAGAGTAATGTTCTCGAGGAACTAAAATTAGAAAAAAAGAAATATATATTATTATCGGCCCATCGAGAAGAAAATATTGATAATGAAAAGAATTTCTTTGAACTGATGAACTCTGTTAATGAATTGACTGAGACCTATAAGATGCCTGTTATATATAGTGTACATCCTCGTAGCAAAGTCTTTATCGAAAAACGTAATTTTGTGTTTAACCCTCATGTTAGAACATTGGAACCATTTGGTTTTTCGGATTACGTAAATTTACAAATAAATGCCTTGTGTGTTGTTTCTGATAGTGGTACTTTGGCAGAAGAAGCAACCGTTTTAGGTTTTCCGGCAGTATCTATTCGCACTTCAACCGAAAGACCAGAGGCTATTGATAAGGGATCGTTTATCATTGGTTCAATTTCGCGTGAATCACTGATTCAGGCTGTTGCTATGTCGATTGAAATGGACAAAAATAAGGAAGCTACCGCTTCTGTACCTGACTATTTTGATGAAAATGTCTCAATAAAAGTCGTCAAAATTATTCAGAGTTATACAGATCTGGTGAATAGAAAAGTGTGGCAGAAATATTAGAAAATATCAATTATAATGAAGATTTTAATAGTAAGTCAGTATTTTTGGCCTGAGACGTTCAGAATAAATGATCTGTCTAAAGAACTGATAATAAGAGGACATAAGGTTGACGTATTAACAGGTAAGCCTAATTATCCACATGGAAAGTTCTATAAAGGATATAGTTTCTTCTCGAAGCACAATGAATCCTATTTTGGAGCTAATATATATCGAGTTCCTGTTATTCCACGTGGTTCTGCAAATGGTTTTAGATTGGCCATAAATTATTTATCATTTGTGTTGTTTAGTTCATTGTTTGTACTTTCAAAATCAAAGAAATATGATATAACTTTTACTTTCGGAACCTCACCAATTACACAAGTATTTCCAGCTCTTCTACATAAAAAACTCAAAAAAAGCAAATCGTTGTTGTGGCTTCAGGATTTATGGCCTGAAAGTGTAAGTGCTACCAGTAATATTGACAATAAACTTGTTATATTTCTTTTAAGTAAAATGGTAAAGTACATTTACAAAAAAACCGACAAGGTGTTAATCCAGTCTGAATTTTTTAAAGAAAATGTTTTGAAACATAATTGTAGTGAATCAAAAGTTGAATACTTACCAAATTGGGCTGAGGATTTATTTATCAATCCGACCGTAAGTTTTAATAAATTTAAACACATGATGCCTGATGGATTTAAAGTTTTTTTTGCAGGTAATATTGGTGAAGCTCAAGATTTTGAATCAATAGTTAAAGCAATAAAAATAATAAATGAAAAGAAAAAAAACATTAAGTTTGTTATTATAGGAGATGGCAGAAAGCGTAGTTGGCTTGAGAATGAAATTAAAAATAATAACTTACAAGATGTTATTGTTTTATTAGGTAGCTTTCCGGTAGAAGATATGCCAAGCTTTTTCGTACATGCTGATGTTATGCTACTTTCACTTAAATCTGAACCAATTTTCTCTCTCACAATTCCTTCTAAAATTCAATCATATATGGCGTTTGGAAAGCCTGTAGTTGGCATGTTAGATGGTATTGGGAGTAAAATCATTCAAGATGCCGGATGTGGTTATGTATGTTCTGCTGGCAATTATAATGAGTTAGCAAATTTAGTATTGAAATTATATTCTCTGAATCAGACTGAGCTGATAAATCTTGGAATAAATGCGCAAAATTATTATACTGAAAATTTTTCAAAGGAAAAAATAATGAATAGTCTTGAAAGTCTGTTTTAAACAGTTATTCAGTAGTTGTAAAAAGATGTATAACAATAAATATTAATGAAAATATAGTTCGTTTTATTGCAAAGGTTGGAACAAATTTCCATTTACCGTTGAATGAAGAGCGTTTACAAAAACTGACAGAAAACTATGTAGTTTCTAACGAGAAAATAAAAAAAGCTTTAGGAATAACCAATATGCCAATGTGTACTCAGGTAGGATTAAAAAAAACCTTGGAGAGCTTTAAGGAAGTTCTTTCCTGAAAATTTGATACCTTTGCACTTCTAATTATATTAACATGGAAAAATTTAAAGATAAATTACGATATTTTTTTAAGAATCTTCTAAATATATCGATGAAAAACCGGTATATTATACTCGAGGCTGATATAATACTTGGAATATTTTCATTTGTAGCTGCCATCATCATTCACAATGAATTACTGAATGTTGAATATAATTACAAGAACATTTTAACCCTTGGGGTTGTATACATGCTGATTAGTGTTACTTTCTTTATTTTGCTAAAGTCAAATCGGGGTTTAGTTCGCCATTCTGGTTTTTTAGAATTTTGGCGGCTTTACGTGTCGCTGTTCTTAGCAATCGTGTGCTTGTATGTTTTTATGCTTGCAAGCGGCTTTGAGATGCTACATCGCTACTTCTTCAGCCAAAACTTATTTCTTATAAACTTATTTTTGTTGTTATTTGCCCGGTTTGGGGTTGTGGTAGTTTATAATTTTAGTATAAGTTATAATTTAAAAGTAGCTAAGAACACCCTGATTTATTCCACCAATTCGCATAGCGTGGCACTTATGCAATGGCTAAACAAAACAACTTCAATGCAATATCATGTGGTTGGCTTTATAACGAGAGAAAAAATTTCGTATAAATCGAGAATTCAGGAATTGCCGGTTTATAATTTAGATGAATCAGAAC
>Ga0209373_10000920_pt1 | contig 39678 bp, 31 predicted proteins | sample Higcelweek5metaG_FD_187173 | JGI IMG/M metagenome (GOLD analysis project Ga0209373, IMG submission 187173) | Freshwater pond sediment microbial communities from the University of Edinburgh, under environmental carbon perturbations - High... | ecosystem: Environmental > Aquatic > Freshwater >... | reverse complement strand
TGCTTCAGTGCAGGATCCTTTTTCTGCGCCATCTCAACAGCCCTCCTGAAAGCGCCTGCCAGACCTGCCGGCTCTGTCCCTGCGGAGCCGAATACCTCGCTTGTATATACGTTTACAAGATAATTATGAGTGTAGTTCTTATAGATATCAGCGTACTCATCAAGTATCTTTCCGTATTTGCGTGTGCGCTCCGGGTCGGCTGCCACCCATTCTGTGAATTCCTTCTCGAAGGCCTCCTTGCGTTCTATTCCGTTCATCTTGTCAAGGCTCTGAATCTCTCCAATCCATTTCTTCCAGCCGTTGGCCAGGCCAAATGATTTTCCTGAGTATTTCAGCCTTACAAGCGGATCTTTTGCCATTTCCTGATCCATGATTGAGATTTTTTTACCTCGAATCTCCACCTGTTTCGGATAGATTACCTCCTTCAGCATCCTGATGTGATGGGAAGGTGCATACTCCTGCGTACGACCCGGATAACCGAAGACCATTGTAAAATCGCCTTCACTTACTCCGGCAAGTGACACGGGAAAATGATAGGCAGGACGGTAAGGCACATTATCGGCTGAATATGCAGCCGGCTTGTTTTCTTTGCTGGCATAGACCCTGAAGAGGGAGAAGTCACCGGTATGCCGGGGCCAGACCCAGTTGTCAGTATCACCTCCGAACTTGCCAATGGCTGAGGGGGGAGCCCCTACAAGCCTGACATCACGGAAAACCTCATTGACGAGTAGAAAATACTGGTTTCCAAGGAAGAATGGCCTGACGGCTGACAGGTAATGGGTTCCTTTAACAGCTTCGGCATTGATGGCAGTTATATTTGCATTTATAACAGCTTCACGCTTTTCCCTGTCCATATCGTCAGTAACACCTTTGAGCACTTTGTCGGTGACATCTTCCATGTACTTCAGGATTGTAACCGAGAGACCGGGGTTTGACAGCTCCTCTTTTGCGGAAGCAGCCCAGAAACCGTCAGTGAGGTAATCATGCTCAAGGGTGGAGTGGTTCTGGATCTGGCCGTAACCGCAATGATGATTGGTGATTATCAGTCCCTTGTCAGAGATAAACTCGCCCGTGCAGCCTCCGCCAAAAAGCACCACTGCATCCTTCATGGATGCCTTGTTAATGCTGTAGATATCTTCGGCAGTCAGCTTAAAGCCGTTCTCCTGCATCAGTTTGATGTTGTACTTCTCAATGAGCACGGGGATCCACATACCCTCGTCTGCCAGTGCTCCGGGAGCGGTGAGCATCAGGAGAAGCATTGCTGTAATGATCTGTTTCTTCATATTGACTTGATTTTGTTTCGTGTAAATTCAAGAAGTGCTGAGTAGACCTCACTCACAGGCATGCCAACAACGTTGTAGTATGATCCCTCAATTCCTGTTATGCCCCTGAGCCCGATCCACTCCTGTATGCCATAGGCGCCGGCCTTGTCGAGGGGTTTATAACATTCAACATAATATTCTATCTCGTCACTGCCAAGGTCCCTGAATGTCACACCCGTGGTGACTGAGAAGACCTTCTTCCTTTCACTGTCCCTGAGGCAGATCCCTGTTATCACCTCGTGCCTGCAGCCTGAGAGCTGCCTGAGGAAGCGAACGGCCTCATCGTTATCCGCCGGTTTGCCAAGGAGTTTACCGTGGCACCACACGATTGTATCAGCAGTGATTATTAACTGGTTTGGGGCTATTACCTCACTCCATGCGTCTCCCTTGCCCTTAGCAAGGTATTCGGCAATTTCATTCCCTTTCAGATTGTCAGGCCATCTCTCAATGAATCCAGTCTCAGCCACCCTGAACCTGAAGCCGGCCTCCGCCATCAGCTGCCTGCGCCGTGGTGATGCGGAGGCTAAAATCAAGTCATAATCCTGCAGTCCGTCACAAATCATTCTAGGCAATATTTCCGGAGGTGATTATCGCACCTGCTGCAAGTGAGTAAAGGATTCCTGAGAGCATTATCAGTTTCATGAGCCTGCTGGCAAAATGGAGGTGTTTTTTTTCTTTTGCAGTGACTACCCTGTAGATGACGACGGCCAGAGGCAAGGCGACCAGCATGGAAAGCCATGCAAGAGTGATCCTGTCATGCAGGTGCCTGTCCCATACGATGTACAGCAGGGCTATAGTCACAAGTGCCAGCAGTACAACAATAACCCGGCAGACACTCAGTCCCGATATCACCGGCAGTGTTTTCCGTCCCGTTTCCCTGTCGTTCACAGTCTTCCATGTCCTTTATGATCTCGCGTATCAGGGTGGTCAGGAAGGCGAAAAGGGCGAAGCCTCCCACCCACCAGAAAAGGACGGCAACGCCGGGGAAATCGAGGGCTGCCTGGGAATAGTATCTGTAGACAGGAGCCGCGTCATACACAACCACAAGCATGGGTACCATTGCCACGAGAAGGGCCACTATTATATTACCGACGAGCAGCTGTCGCTTATAGGTGGTGGAATAGAACCAGAGCAAGCCTGAAATTAGGGCGAAGAAAATTCCCAGCCACACAAACCCGATTCGCGCGGAGACATATGTGCCACCTAAGACCCCGAGGATGTTAAATACATTGTGATACATCATTGCCTTGCGCCTGGTAATTGTGTTGCCCACAATTATGGAACCCCGGTTGATCAGATCGGCACGTATATCGAAGTAATCGTTTATGACATATCCGGCAGCGGTAATAAGACATGTTGAGATGACAAGTATTACGAAATCAATCCAGCTGAGCCGGAAAGACATAAAGGCACTAACAACCGGATCGCCGGCGAGGGTCACCGGCATGGCGCCAAGAAGGGGTCTGATGACTGCATACCTCATCAGCATCATCGTCAACGCCACAACCATCAGGTTGGGCAGCCTGATAAGGTTCATGAGGTCCTTTAAATTCTCACCACGAGAATGCTTCATGATCCATCCAGTTTTTATGAAGGCGGAGAGCCTGTTCAATCACATCACGGACACATCCCTCTCCTCCTTTCTTATCGGATATGTACACGGCAATCTGTTTTATTTCACTGTCGGCATCTGCCGGGCAAGCTGGCAGCCCAACCATCTTCATTACCTCGAAATCGGGTATATCATCTCCCATGTAAAGCACGTTTTTCAGATCCACCTTCCATCTGGCAACGAGTTCCTTCATGCTCTCCTTCTTTGTCCTTGAGTTGAGATAGACGTCATTCACTCCCAGGGTTTTCAGACGCTTTATATACTCTTTGGAGTTGGCTCCAGAGATCACGCCTACGTGATATCCCTTTTTCACCGCCAGCTGGATTGCATAGCCATCCCTGAGGTTTACAGTCCTCAGCGGAACACCCCAGACGGAGAGGTCTATTGTCTGTTTCGACAGTACGCCGTCAATGTCAAAAACGAATGCTTTTACGCCGCGCAGCTCTTCCTTGAAGTTGATCATTTCTTGTTTTTCCCGTAATAACCGGCTATCATACTGCTGACAAGCCGGTAGAGTTTTTGGTATTGAGGTGAGAAAGATAACAATTCGATGTGACTTTTTATGGTGCCGGAGTCATGTCGCACAGCAGGGCCTGTCTGGGCCGCGGACGGGCCAGTGCGTACCGCTTTCCTGGCTGTCTCCTCTATCAGAGGCCGGAGAAGCAAAGGATCAATTCCTGCCCTCCTGGCAATGGACTCGCCAGTTGTCATCATGAAATTAGAGAAGTTATTTGTGAACACAGCTGCAACATGGAGCTGGCTTCTGGACTGAGAATCGCATTCCCAGGCGCCTGCACCGATACCCTCTCCAAGCTCCCTCAGAATCTGCAGGGTTCGGCTGTCAGTTGCCTCAATGAAAAAAGGGACTTTCCTGAGGTCAGGGGGAAATCCCCTTGTAAATGTCTGCAGGGGGTAAAGAACCCCGGCGCCTTCTGTACGGCCCAGGGCCGCCAGTGGGACGCTGCCGGCAGTGTGAACAATTACGGTGCCGGATGGAATTACTGCATCAGCAGCCACCTGTGAAACAGCAGTATCGGTGACTGAAAGAATCAGAATATCGCAGTTATCAGGCACCGACAGATCACGGCGCCAACCGGCTCCTGACGAGGCTGCCAGTATCCTGGCACTATCACCGTTGCGTGATGAAACTGAGATTATCCTGTGGCCGGCAGCAGCAAGTCCTGCAACGAGAGACTCCGCCACATTGCCGGCTCCGATGAAGGATATATTGTAGCTTGCCACTGGCAGGGGTACATCATTGATTCAGTGAGGTCTCCTATTTACCGTATTCGTATGCAGAAACACCGGTCACCTGTATCTGGTAGACCTTCATGCTGTAGTAATAAGGTGAATTACTGCTGTTCATCAGGTAATTGCACTCCCAGAAGAAGGGTCCGGATACAAGTATCTCCTCGCCCTGCGGGAACTTGGTCAGCTGGCTGATCCATTCGGAGGGATTGCAGAAGTAATATACTGAATACGGATCCCATAAGGGTGAAAACTGGGCCGTCTTATTGACCGCGTCATATGATATGTTGACATGCATCTGTATCAGGGTATCCAGCGCATCGCCGTCACATCCGCACTTCTCCTGTTTCTTGCACCCCCCCGAGAGCAAAACTCCGGCGGCAATCAGGAGAATCATGGCCAGTGAGGCCATCATCCTGTTTCTTTTCATGGTTCTGAGCTCTTTGTGTCATGCAAAATAACGTTTATTTTCCGTCTCTGCAATAAAGAAAGCCGGATGATTTCTCAACCGGCTTATCTTCAGTGTGTTCAGATATCATGCCTGGGCCGTCGGTCCTCCAAAAGTGAAAGGAATGACCGGGCCTGAACCCTTGACCTCGCGAATCGGTCCGTGTACGGCCTCATACTTGGCTATGTTGTCATTGAGAGCAGCCACAAACCTCTTGGCATGCTCAGGGGTAAGGATGATCCTCGACTTGACCTTGGATTTGGGCACGCCCGGCATTATCCTTATGAAATCAATGACAAACTCGGCAGGCGAGTGTGTAATAACTGCCAGATTTGAGTAGACTCCCTCGGCAACATCTTCACTAAGTTCGATGTTGAACTGTCCCTGGTTCTTATTCTCTGCCATGATCCTGTTGTTAATCCTGTTCCACCTGGCTGGTACTCTGTCCGGCGTGTACAAGTGATTCATAATCATCAAGTGAGCCGACAATTACATTATTGTACTCCCTCAGTCCGGTACCGGCCGGGATAAGATGTCCGACGATAACGTTCTCCTTCAGCCCCTCGAGGAAGTCGATCTTCCCGAGGATTGCAGCCTCATTCAGAACCTTCGTGGTCTCCTGGAATGATGCAGCAGAGAAGAAGCTGTTCGTCTGGAGTGCAGCACGGGTTATACCCTGCAGCACCTGCTGTGATGTAGCAGGCACGGCATCCCTGGCTTCAATCAGCTTGAGGTCGCGGCGCTTAAGCAGCGAGTTCTCATCCCTCAGCTTACGGGCGGTGATCACCTGCCCCGGCCTAAGGTTCTGGCTGTCGCCGGCTTCAAGTACGATCTTCTTGCCGTAAACCCAGTCGTTCTCATCCATGAACTCAAGCTTGTCAACCACCTGACGTTCAAGGAATTTGGTATCACCCGGGTCAATTATCTCAACCTTGCGCATCATCTGTCTTACAATGATCTCAAAGTGCTTGTCGTTGATCTTCACACCCTGGAGACGGTAGACCTCCTGAATCTCGTTGACAATATACTCCTGTACCTTTGTCGGGCCCTTGATTGCAAGGATGTCCGAAGGTGTGATGGCGCCGTCTGACAGCGGAATACCCGCCCTGACATAGTCATTCTCCTGTACAAGTATCTGTTTTGACAACGGCACAAGGTACTTCTTCGTCTCACCGGATTTGGAGGTGATTGTGATCTCCCTGTTACCCCTCTTGATCTTGCCGTAGGTCACCTCACCGTCGATCTCGGTCACAATGGCCGGGTTGGACGGGTTACGTGCCTCGAAGAGCTCTGTCACCCTCGGCAGACCACCGGTGATGTCACCAGACTTGCCTACTGCCCTTGGGATCTTGACTATCGTGTCACCTGCTTCAACAAGCTTGTTAAGGTCTGTAACCATGTGTGCTCCCACAGGCAGGTTGTAAGCCTTCAACTCAACTCCTTCAGGAGACATGATCTTGATTGTCGGGTTCTTGGTCTTGTCCCTGCTCTCAATGATCACCTTCTCCTTGAAGCCTGTCTGTTCGTCAGACTCCTCGCGGAAGGTCACGCCTTCAATAAGGTAGTCAAACGCCACCTTACCGGCCACCTCGGATATGATGACCGCGTTGAAGGGATCCCATTCGCAGATGAGATCGCCCTTGTGCACCTCCTGGTTGGGCTTGATGTAAAGCCTGCTTCCGTAAGGTATAGTGTGAGTAGTAAGGGCAATTCCGGTTGTTTTGTCCATAATTCTGAGTTCGCCGAGGCGACCGATTACGATGTCAACCTTTCCCTTCTCAGGATCTTTCTTGGCAACGGTCCTTACCTCCTCGATGACTGCAATACCGCCGTATCTTGCCACAAGGCTCGACTCGGTTGTAATATTTGACGCAGTACCACCGACGTGGAATGTACGGAGTGTAAGCTGTGTACCGGGTTCCCCGATACTCTGTGCTGCAATGACACCGGTAGCTTCGCCCTTCTGGACCATACGGCCCGTGGCAAGGTTACGGCCATAGCACTTGGCGCAGACACCCTTCTTCGATTCGCAGGTAAGCACCGAACGGATCTCAACCTGCTCAATCGGTGACTGGTCTATGCGGTTAGCCACATCTTCGGTGATCTCTTCGCCAGCATTGACAATAAGCTCGCCTGTAAGTGGATTATATATGTCATGGACGGTTGTACGGCCAAGTATTCTCTCATAGAGTGACTCCACGATCTCCTCGTTGTTCTTGATGGCAGTTGCCACAAGTCCGCGCAGCGTACCGCAGTCCTCCTCTGTGATAATCACATCCTGTGACACGTCAACGAGACGGCGGGTAAGATAACCTGCATCAGCGGTCTTCAGTGCTGTATCGGCAAGACCCTTACGGGCACCGTGAGTTGAGATGAAGTACTCAAGAACAGAAAGACCCTCCTTGAAGTTCGACAGGATCGGGTTCTCGATGATCTCAGACCCGGAAGCGCCAGATTTCTGAGGCTTGGCCATAAGGCCCCTCATGCCGGAGAGCTGGCGGATCTGCTCCTTCGAACCCCTTGCGCCGGAGTCAAGCATCATGTATACTGAGTTGAAACCCTGCTTGTCAGTTGACAGCTGCTTCATCAGGGTCTGCGTAAGGCGTGCGTTGACATGGGTCCAGATGTCAATGATCTGGTTGTATCTCTCGTTATTGGTGATGAAGCCCATGCTGTAGTTGGCGAGCACCTCGTCGACCTGCTCATATCCCTCCTGGACGAACATCTCCTTCTCCTGAGGGATGATGACGTCATCAAGATTGAATGAAAGGCCGCCGGTGAACGCCATGCGGAACCCAAGGTCCTTGATGTCATCAAGGAAGTCTGCCGTCTTGGCGGTGCCTGCCTTCTTGAGCACGGTGCCGATGATATCCCTGAGAGACTTCTTCGTCAGGAGCTCATTAATATAACCTACCTCTTCAGGAACGAACTCATTGAATAGCACTCGTCCTACCGTGGTCTCGATCAGATGGTTTACCTTCTCTCCGTCAACCACGTCATTAACCTTGACCTTGATGACGGCGTGCAGATCTATCTTACCTTCGTTATAGGCAATGCGTACTTCCTCATGTGAGTAGAATGTTGTGCCTTCGCCCTTGACCCTGATCTTCTCTGTGCTCTTGCGCGCCTTGGTAATGTAGTACAGCCCGAGGACCATGTCCTGTGAAGGAACGGTGATCGGCGCCCCGTTGGCAGGGTTGAGGATGTTGTGGGATGCGAGCATGAGCATCTGGGCCTCCAGGACTGCAGCGTTGCCAAGCGGCAGATGGACTGCCATCTGGTCACCGTCGAAGTCGGCGTTGAATGCGGTACATACAAGCGGGTGAAGCTGGATGGCCTTGCCCTCTATAAGCTTCGGCTGGAATGCCTGGATACCGAGCCTGTGAAGTGTCGGGGCACGGTTCAGCATCACGGGATGGCCCTTGAGAACGTTCTCGAGGATATCCCAGACGACAGGATCCTTGCGGTCAACAATCTTCTTGGCGCTCTTGACTGTCTTCACGATGCCGCGCTCGATGAGCTTGCGGATCACAAACGGCTTGTAGAGCTCGGCAGCCATATCCTTAGGGATACCTGTCTCATGAAGCTTCAGTTCAGGACCGACGACGATCACCGAACGGGCTGAGTAGTCAACCCTCTTACCAAGCAGGTTCTGACGGAAGCGTCCCTGTTTGCCCTTGAGGCTGTCAGAGAGTGACTTAAGGGGCCTGTTGGCGTCTGTCTTGACGGCGTTAGCCTTGCGTGAGTTGTCAAAGAGTGAGTCAACAGCCTCCTGCAGCATCCTCTTTTCATTGCGGAGAATAACCTCGGGAGCCTTGATCTCTATAAGTCTCTTGAGACGGTTGTTGCGGATTATAACCCTGCGGTAAAGGTCATTCAGGTCACTTGTTGCGAAACGGCCGCCATCAAGCGGGACAAGGGGCCTCAGTTCGGGTGGGATTACGGGAACGATCTTCACGATCATCCACTCCGGCCTGTTGATGTTCTTCGACTCCCTGAATGCTTCAACCACCTGCAGTCTCTTGAGCGCTTCGCTCTTGCGCTGCTGTGAGGTTTCAGTGTTGGCGCGGTGGCGCAGTGAATATGAAAGTTCATCGAGGTCAAGCTTGCCCAGCAGTTTGTACAGAGCCTCTGCTCCCATCTCGGCAACGAACTTGTCAGGATGGTCATCATCAAGGTACTGATTTTCCTTGGGCAGTGTCTCAACTATCTCCATATACTCCTCTTCTGAGAGGAAATCGAGGTACTTGACGCCGTCAACGGCCTTCACACCCGGGTTGATGACAACGTATCTCTCGTAGTAGATGATGCTGTCAAGCTTCTTTGTAGGAAGACCGAGCAAATAACCTATCTTGTTTGGCAGTGACCTGAAGTACCAGATATGTGCTACGGGTACCACCAGAGAGATATGACCCATACGTTCGCGCCTGACTTTCTTCTCCGTCACCTCAACACCGCAGCGGTCGCAGACGATACCCTTGTAGCGTATCCTCTTGTACTTTCCGCAGTGGCACTCATAGTCCTTTACCGGTCCGAAAATCCTCTCGCAGAAGAGGCCGTCACGTTCAGGCTTGTAGGTACGGTAGTTTATTGTCTCAGGCTTCAGGACCTCGCCGCTTGACTTGTCAAGAATCTCCTCCGGCGATGCCAGCCCGATCGAGATCTTCGTGTAGCTGGTCTTCTGTTTGTTATCCCTTCTGAATGACATATTATGTTTTCCTTTTTTACTTTGTGTATGCTCCGCTTAATTACTCAAGGTTAATGCTCAGTCCCAGCCCGCGCAGTTCGTGCAGCAGCACGTTCAGCGACTCGGGTATGCCCGGGAGCGGCATGGGTTCGCCCTTGACGATAGCTTCGTAAGCCTTGGCCCTGCCAATCACGTCATCAGACTTGATTGTAAGGATCTCCTGCAGGATGTGTGCAGCACCGAATGCCTCGAGAGCCCACACTTCCATCTCTCCGAATCTCTGGCCCCCGAACTGGGCCTTTCCTCCGAGAGGCTGCTGGGTGATGAGCGAGTACGGCCCTATTGAACGGGCGTGCATCTTGTCATCTACCATATGGCCCAGCTTGAGCATATAAATCATTCCGACGGTTGCCGGCTGGTCAAAGCGTTCACCGGTCCCGCCGTCATAGAGGTAGGTTGTTCCGTTATGCGGTATTCCTGCCTTCACAGTCAGGTCATTGATCTCTGACTGCTTCGCACCGTCGAAAATCGGCGTTGAGAACTGCATCCCAAGCTCCTTGCCTGCCCAGCCCAGAACAGTCTCATAGATCTGTCCGAGGTTCATTCGGGAAGGCACACCAAGCGGGTTGAGTACTATGTCCACCGGGGTTCCGTCAGCCAGGAAAGGCATATCCTCAGCACGGACTATCTTGGCTACGATACCCTTGTTACCGTGGCGGCCGGCCATCTTGTCACCCACCCTGACCTTACGCTTCTTGGCGATATAGACCTTGGCAAGCCTGACAATTCCTGCAGGCAGCTCATCACCGATAGTGATGTTGTACCTCTTCCTCTTGTAGACACCGTCAATCTCCTTGTATTTAATTACATAGTTGTGAAGGAGCTGCTTGATGCTGTCATTCTTCTTCTTGTCGGTAGTCCACTTGTTGGGGTTGATATTCAGGTAGTCAATCTCCTGGAGCTGCTTAAGAGTAAATTTGGCTCCCTTGGGGATGATGTCAACATTGAGATAGTCCTTCACTCCCTGTGAGGTCTTGCCGTTGACAAGGATGAACAGCTTATCAACCAGCCTTGCCTTCAGATCATCAGACGCCCTGTTGAAATCAGCGTCGATCTTGTCCAGAAGGGGCTTCTCGGCTGTCTTCGCCTTGCGGTCCTTGATGGCGCGGGTGAAGAGCTTCTTGTCAATTACAACGCCTTCAAGAGACGGACCTGCCTTGAGTGAAGCATCCTTCACGTCACCGGCCTTGTCGCCGAAGATAGCCCTGAGGAGTTTCTCCTCGGGTGAAGGGTCTGATTCGCCCTTGGGTGTGATTTTACCGATGAGTATGTCTCCCGGCCTGATCTGGGCCCCGATGCGGATAAGTCCGTTCTCGTCGAGGTTCTTTGTTGCCTCTTCGCTTACGTTGGGAATGTCAGAGGTGAGTTCCTCCATCCCGCGCTTGGTGTCGCGCACCTCGAGGAGGTACTCGTCAATATGCACGGAGGTGAAAACGTCTTCCTGTACAACCCTCTCGCTGAGTACAATTGCATCCTCGAAATTGTATCCCTTCCATGGCATGAACGCCACCTTCAGGTTACGGCCCAGGGCAAGTTCGCCGTTCTTGGTACCGTATCCTTCGGTAAGTACCTGACCCTTTGTAACCTTCTCGCCCTTCCTTACTATAGGAATGAGGTTGATTGTCGTGTTCTGGTTGGTCTTATGGTACTTGGGAAGCTGATAGCGCTTGATATCATCGTCGAAGCTGACGAACTTCTCCTCGTCATTGCGGATATAGCGGATGACGATCTCGTTGGCGTCAACATATTCAACCACACCGTCGCCTTCAGCTACTATAAGTATGCGGGAGTCCTTGATAACCTGTGCTTCGAGGCCGGTACCCACGATTGGGGCTTCGGGCTTGACAAGCGGGACTGCCTGGCGCATCATGTTAGATCCCATGAGGGCGCGGTTGGCGTCATCATGCTCAAGGAACGGGATGAGTGATGCGGCTATTGATGCAATCTGGTTCGGCGCCACGTCCATCATCTGAAGCTTTGATATCTCCTCGAAGGGATAGTCGGCCCCGAGCCTTGACTTTGCCCTGGGGTTGGTGAAGGTACCGTCTTCATTCAGCGGTGCGTTGGCCTGTGCCACTGTGAGATATTCCTCGTCCTCGGCGGTAAGCCACTTGACATCAGCGTTGTTGAGATTGACCTTTCCGTCAGTGACATCGCGGTAGGGTGTCTCTATGAAGCCGAGTTCGTTTATGCGTGCATAGACGCAGAGCGAAGATATAAGACCGATGTTCGGTCCTTCAGGCGTCTCTATCGGGCAGAGACGGCCGTAATGAGTATAGTGCACGTCGCGGACCTCGAAGCCTGCGCGTTCACGTGACAGACCGCCGGGGCCGAGGGCCGAGAGGCGGCGCTTGTGGGTCATCTCCGCCAGCGGGTTTGTCTGGTCCATGAACTGTGACAGCTGGTTGGTGCCGAAGAAGGAGTTGATGACCGAGGAGAGGGTCTTCGAGTTGATAAGGTCAACCGGGGTGAAGACCTCGTTGTCACGCACGTTCATGCGCTCACGGATTGTACGGGCCATACGGGCCAGGCCTACGCTGAACTGGGCTGAGAGCTGTTCGCCGACGGTACGTACCCTCCTGTTGCTGAGGTGGTCAATATCATCCACATCCGTCTTCGAGTTAATCAGCTCGATGAGATAACGGATTATGGCGATTATATCCTCCCTTGTGAGGATCTTTGTGCTTATGTCTATGTTGAGATTGAGCTTGCGGTTGATGCGGAAACGTCCCACATCACCCAGGTCATACCTCTTGTCCGAGAAGAAAAGTTTGTCAATTATGTCACGTGCGGTAGCCTCATCCGGCGGCTCGGCGTTGCGGAGCTGCCTGTAGATGTAGAGAACCGCTTCCTTCTCAGAGTTGCAGGGGTCTTTCTGCAGTGTGTTGTATATGATTGCGAAGTCAGAGAGGCTCATGTCATCGCGGTGAAGCAGTATTGACTTGGCCCCTGAATCGACTATCAGGTCAACGTGTTCGTTTTCGATGACGGTTTCCCTGTCGAGAACTACCTCGTTACGCTCAATGGAGACAACTTCGCCGGTGTCCTCATCCACGAAGTCTTCCACCCATGTGCGGAGTACCCTTGCTGCCAGTTTGCGTCCGACGAGTTTCTTGATGTTGACCTTCGAGACCTTGTGTTCCTCTGCAAGGTTGAAGATCTCCAGAATATCCTTGTCTCCCTCAAAGCCGATGGCCCTGAGAAGAGTGGTGACGGGAAGCTTCTTCTTCCTGTCGATGTATGCGTACATCACGTTGTTGATGTCGGTAGCGAACTCTATCCATGAGCCCTTGAATGGGATAATCCTTGCGGAGTAGAGTTTGGTGCCGTTGGCGTGGACGCTCTGTCCGAAAAAGACGCCGGGTGATCTGTGGAGCTGTGATACAACAACCCTCTCTGCACCGTTGATGACGAACGTACCGCGTTCGGTCATGTACGGTATTACGCCCAGGTAAACATCCTGGATTACAGTATCGAAATCCTCATGCTCTGGATCGGTACAGTAAAGTTTCAGTTTTGCCTTCAGGGGAACGCTGAAGGTCAGTCCCCGTTCAATGCACTCATCGATAGTGTAGCGAGGGGGGTCAATTGAATAGTCAAGGAACTCGAGCACGAAGTTGTTCCTGGTATCGGTAATAGGGAAGTTCTCCATGAAGACCTGGTAAAGGCCCTCTTTCCTCCTGTTCTCGGGTGTTGTTCCGAGCTGGAAGAACTCGGAGAATGATTTCAACTGAATCTCGAGAAAATCAGGGTATTCAAGCTGGTCTTTCTTGGATGCGAAACTAACTCGTTCGATATTTTTTGAGGACATTGATTGTAGGATTAAGTGAACTTACGAAAAATGACAAAAAGGCTTAGCTCCGCCTGGTGGCGGAACTAAACCTGTAAACCCGGTAATCAGGTATAACTTATTTAAGTTCAACTTCAGCTCCTGATTCTTCCAGTGTTTTCTTAATGTTCTCTGCCTCTTCCTTTGATACACCCTCTTTCACAGGGCCGGGAGCGGCGTCAACTACAGCTTTTGCTTCTTTAAGGCCAAGGCCGGTAAGGTCTTTCACCAGCTTGACGATCTGAAGCTTCTGGCCACCTGCAGCTTTGAGGATAACATCGAATGATGTCTTCTCTGCTGCTGCCGGAGCTGCGTCAGCAGCTGCGGGAGCTGCCATAGCAACTGCTGCTGCTGCGGGCTCAATGCCGTACTCTTCTTTCAATATTTTTGCAAGCTCATTAACCTCTTTCACGGTTAAGTTTACCAACTCTTCTGCAAATTTCTTAAGATCTGCCATTTCTATAGGAATTTTTAATTTGATTAACTAATTGATTATTCTTTTTTTGACAGTGTTTCCAGAACACCGTGAATTGTTGAACCGCCTGACTGCAGCGCGGAGATGACGTTCTTCGCTGGAGACTGGAGGAGCATGATGATATCGCCGATAAGTTCTTCTCTCGACTTGAGTGCCACGAGGGTCTCAAGGAGATTTTCACCTACATAAACCGATTCTTCAATAAACGCTCCCTTTATCAGGGGTTTAGGATGCGATCTACGGAACTCCTTGATCATTTTTGCAGGAGTGTTTCCGTTATTCGAGAACATTACGGCAGTTGAGCCCTTCAGTACGGGAAAAAGTTCTCCGCACTCAAGGCCCGCCTGCTCCAGTGCTCTCTTCAGGAGGGTGTTTTTGACGACAACCAGTTTGATCTGGTTCTCAAAACACTTCCTTCTGAGGTCACTGGTGTCAGCAGCATTGAGCTGTGCAGTGTCAGTCAGGTAAAAGTGGCTGTACTCTTTGAGAGTAGTAGCCAGACTGTCAATGATATCGGTTTTTTCTTCTCTTCTCATAATCACTCTGAATTTGTACTTTCAGTTAAACATCAAGGCTCTTGGGATCAACCTTCAGGCCCTGGCTCATCGTGCTTGAAAGGAAGATACTTCTGATGTATGTTCCTTTTGCCGATGAAGGCTTGAGTTTGTTAATCATTCCGAGAAACTCTTTGGCGTTATCTACGATCTTATGAGGTTCGAAGGATACTTTACCGATGGAAGCATGTACTATACCGGCTTTGTCAACTTTAAAGTCGATTTTTCCCTGCTTTACCTCCTTGACAGCCTTGCTGATCTCCATGGTCACCGTTCCGCTTTTGGGGTTCGGCATCAGACCACGGGGACCAAGGACTCGTCCCAGCTGACCTATCTTACCCATCACTGAGGGCATGGTTATGATGACATCTACGTCTGTCCAGCCTGCTTTGATCTTTTCAACCCACTCATCGAGTCCCACATGATCTGCACCTGCTTCTCTTGCTTCGGCCTCCTTGTCGGGGGTGACCAGGGCGAGAACCCTGACCGCCTTACCGGTGCCGTGAGGAAGGGAGACGACGCCGCGAACCATCTGATTCGATTTGCGCGGGTCAATTCCAAGCCTTACGTCAATATCAACCGAGGCATCAAACTTAGTAGTCGTGATATCCTTAACCAATGCTGCCGCTTCTGACAAAGTATAGAGTTTGCCTTGCTCAACTTTCGCGAGGGCAAACTTCTGATTCTTGGTAAGCTTAGCCATTTCTATTTGCTTAATTTGTTATTTACCGGGGAATGCACCTGTGACGATGATACCCATACTTCTGGCTGTTCCAGCCACCATCTTCATCGCGGAATCGAGGGTGAAGCAGTTTAAATCCTGCATTTTATCCTCAGCAATAGTCTTTACCTGGTTCCATGTGATGGAGGCAACCTTGGCGCGGTTGGGCTCAGCTGAGCCTTTCTTTACCTTTGATGCTTCAATCAGCTGGACGGCAACGGGAGGGGTCTTGGTGACAAACTCAAATGTCTTGTCATTATACACGGTGATTATAACCGGTATTACCTTCCCTGCCTTGTCCTGGGTCCGGGCATTGAACTGTTTGCAAAACTCCATGATATTCACACCTTTGGAACCCAGAGCGGGTCCTACGGGTGGAGATGGATTGGCTGCTCCGCCTTTAATCTGTAATTTGATTAATCCAGCAACTTCTTTTGCCATAATTAAAAATTTGCGTTGTTTATAGCGAGAGCATGACGGCCGCTTAAGGAAGCATTATAATTCACGGCTGTCAATTTCCTGATTTCCTAACTTTCTTTTTCTACCTGCATGAAGCTGAGCTCCAGGGGGGTCTTGCGTCCGAAGATCTTGACCATTACCTTGAGCTTGCGCTTCTCTTCATTGACCTCTTCAATAACTCCTGTGAAGCTGTTGAATGGCCCGTCTATCACTTTGACCGTTTCGCCAACTACGAAGGGGATATTGAGTTCCTCTTCACTGGCTGCCAGTTCATCTACCTTGCCAAGGATACGGTTGATCTCTGCCTTCCGTATCGGTGTCGGTTCCCCGGACTGTGTCCCGAGGAAACCAAGTACGTTGGGTACGTTTCGAAGCACATGAGGCACTTCACCCACAAGGGCTGCCTCAACGATTACGTAACCCGGGAAGAAGTTGCGCTCCTTGCTCACCTTTTTGCCCGAACGGATCTGGTAAACCTTCTCCGTCGGGATGAGAACCTGTGTGATGTAATCCTGCAGCTTCAGGCGGACGATTTCATTTTCAAGGTATTCCTTGACTTTCTTCTCCTTGCCGCCTATAGCCCTGAGCACATACCACTTCTTGACGTTTTCACTCATCTGTGACCGGTATGATTTTAATATAACAAACTGTAAACTGCACCCATGCCCTTGTCAAAGATGAAGTCCATTGCCCATATCACGATGGCAAGGATGACGGAGGTCACGAGTACAAGGGTGGCGCTTCCCTGGAGTTCACTCCATGATGGCCACGTCACCTTGTGCATGAGTTCGTTATATGATTCCTTAAAGTACGATCCTATCTTCATAATAATACTTCAAATTTCGCACGGGAGGAGAGACTCGAACTCCCGACACCTGGTTTTGGAGACCAGTGCTCTACCAACTGAGCTACACCCGTGTACATTTCAAGGTAACCGTACGCCATGCGCACGGTTACCATATATAATAAGTATAATAGTCCTTAGACAATGATATCAACTACTGCGCCTGCACCAACTGTACGTCCACCTTCGCGGATTGCGAAACGGAGACCCTTGTTTATTGCAACCGGGTAGATGAGCTCAACTGTTATGGTCACGTTGTCACCTGGCATAACCATCTCTGTTCCTTCCGGGAGCTGAATCTCGCCGGTGATGTCAAGGGTACGGAGATAGAACTGCGGACGGTAGTTGTTGTGGAACGGAGTGTGACGTCCGCCTTCCTCTTTCTTGAGCACATAGACCTCAGCCTTGAACTTGGTATGGGGTGTGATTGAACCCGGTTTTGCAAGCACATGGCCTCTCTTGATCTCTTTTTTGTCAACACCGCGGAGGAGAAGACCTACGTTGTCACCTGCTTCACCCTGATCAAGGATCTTGCGGAACATTTCAACGCCTGTACAAACTGACTTGCGTTTTTCTGCACCGAGACCAACTATCTCAAGTTCGTCGCCTGTGTGAACCATACCTGTTTCGATACGGCCTGTTGCAACTGTACCGCGACCGGTGATTGAGAATACGTCTTCAACCGGCATAAGGAACGGTTTTTCGTTCTCACGCGGAGGGATCGGAATGAAAGCATCAACTGCATCCATCAGTTCCATAACTTTATCTTCCCACTTCGGCTCATGGTTCATGGCGCCGAGGGCAGATCCGCGGATAACGGGAGCATTGTCACCGTCGAACTTGTAGAATGTAAGAAGGTCACGAACCTCCATTTCAACGAGGTCAATAAGTTCTTCATCATCAACAAGGTCAACCTTGTTCAGGAAGACAACGATCCTTGGCACGTTCACCTGGCGTGCAAGCAGGATATGCTCACGCGTCTGAGGCATCGGACCGTCTGTAGCGGCAACAACGATGATGGCACCGTCCATCTGGGCAGCACCTGTAACCATGTTCTTAACATAGTCAGCGTGACCCGGACAGTCAACGTGCGCATAGTGACGGTTCGCCGTTGAATACTCAACGTGAGCAGTGTTGATCGTAATACCCCTTTCCTTTTCCTCGGGAGCATTGTCGATTGAGTCAAAGTCTCTTACTTCTGAGAGACCTTTCTTAGCGAGAACCATTGTAATAGCAGCTGTCAAGGTGGTCTTGCCGTGGTCGACGTGACCGATCGTACCGATATTTACGTGTGGTTTCGACCTGTCAAATTTTTCTTTTGCCATAACTAAAAGCTTATTAATTTAAATTTACATCCAAAATCGTTTGAGCCGATGATGAGAATTGAACTCATGACCCCTTCCTTACCAAGGAAGTGCTCTACCCCTGAGCTACATCGGCATGTTGAGCGGGAGACGGAATTCGAATCCGCGGCCCTTAGCTTGGAAGGCTAATGCTCTACCAACTGAGCTACTCCCGCTTATAATTTTAACCGGCTCCCGCACTAACCCCGAAAAACAGGGTAGAATTACTGCGGGTTCTGTAAGAGTGGGGAGAGCAGGATTCGAACCTACGAAGTCATCAGACAACAGATTTACAGTCTGCCCCAGTTGGCCACTTTGGTATCTCCCCTTTTTTACAGAGCATGCCTGGTAAGACATACATACTCATCATACAATGAGCCGATGAAGGGATTCGAACCCTTGACCTGCAGATTACAAATCAGCTGCTCTGGCCAACTGAGCTACATCGGCATTTGAAAGAACGACCGATTTCTGAGAAATTACCCTCAAAAATCGGTTTGCAAATGTAGGGATTTTAATTTCAAATCTCAAAATAATCGCAAGTTTTTTTGATGCGGCGGGATTACTCCCCTCGCATCTTCCCCTTCTGTTTGACTATCTGTTTCTTAAGAGCCTCTATAACGAGGTCGGTTGCCTCCTCGAACGTTTTGCTCTGTTTCCGGGCAAAAAGCGGCCCCCTGGGATACTCTACCTTGATCTCCGTGACCTTGTTCTCCCTGTCCTCATCGTTTTCCAGCCTCAGGAACACCTCGGCACTGACAATATCGTCAGTATACTGCGTAAGTTTGTTTACCTTCTGAGAAACAAAATCGAGAAGCTTCTTGTCAGCATCAAATTTGAGTGAATGGATCTGAATATTCATGGCAGTACCTCCTGTTAATTAAAGTTATGCTCTTGGATGAGCCTGTTTATATATCTTTTTCAATTGTTCAAACGTGTTGTGCGTATAGACCTGGGTGGCGGAGAGGCTGGCATGGCCCAACAGCTCCTTGATTGAGTTGAGGTCCGCACCACGGTTCAGCATGTGGGTTGCAAAGGTGTGCCTCAGGACGTGGGGACTCTTCTTTTCTATTGTAGTTACCATGGCCAGGTATCTTGTCACTAAATTGTAAACACCCTTGTCGTACATTTTGTTCCCCTTATCTGTAACGAAGAACCACCCGCCGGAGAATCCCGCCTCCTCACGTGCTGAATTATATGAACGCAGGGATCTGACGAAGCCGGCAGAGAGAGGTATAACCCTCTGCTTATCACGCTTACCCGTCACCCTCACCTGCCCCTCGGAGAGATCCACATCCGAGTCACGCAGGTTGATCAGTTCCGACCTCCTCATGCCTGTAAGATACAAGAATTCCACGACAATTCTGTCACGAAGGCCTGAAAAATTATCTCCGAACCGGAATTCGTCCAGGAGCCGTGAAAGTGCATCCTCGGCCACAAAGACAGGCAACTGTTTTGATTTTTTGGGGAGCTTTAATCCAGCCACCGGGTCAGAGCTTATGAGCTCATGCCTGCGCATATAACGAAAAAGGGCCCTGAGTGCGGATATCTTCCTGTGAACGGTGCCGGTGGCAGCCCCGCCCTCCAGCAAAGAAACCATCCAGCCTCTTACATCACCATGGGTGACACTGGCAGCTGTTGCACCGGGACGGTTCTCTTCCAGCCAGCGGAAGAACTGATCAAGATCGTTATTATAGGATGTGACGGTGTGCCGTGAATAGCGCTTCTCGGTACGGATGTATTGAAGGAACGATTCCTTTATATCCATGAAAGGAACCTTTTAAAGTTAAATGTGATGGCAGACAACAGCTACGGACGGACTACTCCTCCTCCTGCTGCATGTTCTGAACGTAGACGGCCTTCTTTATCTCTTCCCTGCGGCGGACCGAGGGTTTGACAAAAGCCTGACGTGCCCTGAGTTCCCGGATTACACCCGTTTTCTCGAATTTCCTCTTGAATTTCTTCAGAGCCCTGTCTATGTTCTCGCCTTCTTTTACCGGTACAATGATCATATTGAACTTTGTGTTAAAATCGAGGTGCAAAATTAATACCTATGAAATTCATTTCAAAACTTTTGACAAAATAAATTCATAATCACTCCCTGAAGCCCCTCTTGCCGGCCTGACATATGGTGCGATGCGCTCTGCCTGCTGCCGTGTGATTACCCCGCGAACCACCATTTCTCCAAGGGTGAGCGGTGAGGTTGCTACTGACCTGTACCTTGTAATCTGCCGTGCAGCCTCATATCCCAGGTAAGGGTGACGGGCCAGATCGCCAAAGGTGGCGCTGTCGAGTTCAAGTGGCCTGACAGAATCAAATGTTAGCATCAGTCGCCCTGCAACAAGTCTCACCACAGAACTGTCGAGCCCGTAAACTTCCGCCAGCTGTGCTTTGTCAACAAATCCACCCACGAGGCTGCGGTACCTGATTATGCGTACCGACAGGACAGGACCTATGCCGGGGAGACGAACCAGATCCTCAGCGGTACAGAGGTTCAGATCAATCACATCCGGAAGGGTGGAAAGCTTTTCACCTCCGGCAGTGTCTTCCATACCTGCTGAAGAAGTTGCTCCTGACAGGTAGCTGTGCCTGCTGTTTTCAATACCTGATTCCGGTGTGGCTGTCCGGCCGTCATTGTCGTAAGCGCTACCGCGTGAAGTGCCTGCTGGCCTGTCATTTGCGCTACCGTCTGTTCCGCCTCTCCCCGACGATGCGTATTCTTCCCCGATTTGTATATAAGGTATGAGTCTTGCAACAGTTGCCGTGTCGATTCCGTAGACGCGTCCCAGGTCCTCAGGTCTGCGAAACCGCGCTCCGCTGCCGCGGTAGTTGATAAGTGTACGTGACTGTTTCTCGGTTAGCCCCAGTGCCAGCAAATCCTCCGGCGAAGCAATGTTGGGGTCAAAGATGAATAAACGGGATGAAGCCCTCTCATCCTTCGCAAAGGGTGAGCCGGCATCACTGCCATCTCCCGATACCGACAGCGGTGGCAGGTCTTCGGGAATCTTACCGGGCCTGAAGGCAACCATCCGGATCAGCAGAAAGAGGATTAGCATAACGGATAATACATACGTCCCCCTCCTCTCACGGCGGTCAAAACCAATAAGTGATGTAACCAATTTCCTTAATGGCTTCATTGGCAATGCAACAAGACGAGATGCAAGGTAGTAAACAATGAGATAATAGGCAAGAGGCAGTGAAAATCAGTCGGCAGTAGGCAATAGGCAGTAGGCAGTGAAAATCAGTCGGCAGTCGGCAGTAGGCAGTAGGCAGTCAAAATCAGTAGGCAGTAGGCAGTTGGCAGTTGGCAGTCAAAATAAGTAGGCAGTAGGCAATAGGCAGTAGGCAGTTGGCTGTAATATATAATTGAATATCTGTAGATTGGAGACTGCTGACTGCTGACTGCTGACTGCTGACTGCTGACTGGAGACTGCTGACTGGAGACTGGAGACTGCTGACTGCTGACTGCTGACTGGAGACTGCTGACTGCTGACTGCTGACTGCTAGAAGGGATACCCTATCCCTATCACCATAGTCACATCCTGCTTGCGATCAAAGGGCCTGGTGAACGGAATCCATTTTGAACCCACCCTTTCCTGCGGATCACGAAGCTTCAGCCCGAAATCGGCACGCAGAAGCACAAACTTGAGGTCAAACCTCAATCCCAGGCCTGTGCCAACAGCAATATCATCCATAAAACTGCCAAACCTGAAGAGGCTCCCGGGCCTGTCAATATCATCCCTTACTGTCCATATGTTACCGGCATCTATAAAAGTGGCTCCCTCAAGGATCCAGAAGAGCTTGAAACGGTATTCGATGTTGGCCTCCAGTTTCATATCCGCCGTCTGGTTGAGGAATGAACTCTCAGGCAGAACATAAGACCCGGGCCCCAGGGTTCTCACCATCCATGCCCTCAGATCATTGGCTCCGCCGCCAAAATACTGCTCTTCAAAAGGCATGACCTCCGAGTTGCCGTATGGCCAGCCGATCCCTGCAAAAAACCTGTAGACGATGCTGCTGGCCTCATTGAACCTGTAATTATAGGCAGCATCAAGCTCCCCCTTCAGGAACTGCGCAAAGGGCTGACGGAAAAGGTGGTAAGTGCCGTCAGGCTGTACATCGGCACCGGTTGTCCGGTATACGGCGTCGAGCAGGTTACCGGCAATGTCAACTCCAATACGTATATTCCAGAAATCCTTCGATCTCTGAATCATCTGGTTGTTATAAACAAAGTCATACCTGCCTCCCACGATCCTGACGTCCCTCAGTGAGTTGCCAAAATATGGCATCGTATCTATAACAGCCTGGTATTCAGGGTTTATGTAATGAAGCTTAACAACGTTCAGCGAGAGCGGATTGACACTGAACCTTGTGTACTTGTTTCCATTCCATGAGTACCCCAGCGAGATATTTGCCACCGACCGGGAAAATACCGGTAGCTTCTGGAAGTTGTAACCTGCCTGCACAACAGTTCTTGGATCCTTGTTCCGTACAAAAGACTCCTTTGCGGGGAAGGGGATCATGAACTTAGGTATCCGGAGGTTCGCCTCAATACCGTACTGCTGGGTATTCCTGAACCCTGTGACATCTTCCGTGAGGGTCTCGTAAGCTCCCTTCAGCTTCATGCTGAACACTTCCGCACCTTTCAGCAGGCTTTTATTCTGGTATATGAGGTTCAGTGCCCCGCCAAGGTTGCCTCCGGTATTGGTACCCTCCAGTTCAACGGTGAATGACTGCCTCTGCATCGGTGTGAGCTGAATGATGCAGTCAAGCATCCCTTCATCCCGTCTCTCGCCGGTGAGACTCTGAACATCTATGAAAGAGACATTGACCAACCGGTGATTCCTGAGATCAGTCAGGTGTGACTGTGTCCTTTCTACGTTTGTGACGCTGTAGAGTGAACCGGGTAAAATATATACAGATTGTGCCAGCACCTCGGGTTTAATGAGGGTACGTCCCGCCGGTTCAACGAAGTGGATTCCTCCGAAATAGGTGGTGTCAAGGCTTCCGAGATATTCCTCACCTCCGGTCAGTGCAGTCCGGGGATCAAATTCAGGAAAGATATAGATCTCCCTTGTCCGGTACAGAATATGATTTTCAGTGGATTGTTCTCCACGGCTGTTCACTGTCACTCTCGGAGAAACGACATACCAGACAATCACCTGGTGTTTCATCAGTGAACTGTCAACCCGGAAAAAAATGTCCTCGGTGGAAAAGGTATAATAGCCGACGTCCCTTACAAAGCGCTCCAGTCTCTGGCGTTCACGCTGAAGAAGGTCTACATCGTAAATCATTCCCCTCTCTATCAGGCAGTTTGAAGTATCAATCAATACAAGTCCGTGGAGGTTTGAATCCTGCACCTCGTACCTGATGTCAGCAATAGTGTAAGGTCTTCCCGTATTGACATTATATACAACCTTTGCCTCCTGCTTCGAGCTTCTGACTGTGTCACTGACACTTGCGTTAAAAAATCCCTTTGAAAACAACCAGCTCTGGATCTGATTTGCAGACCGTTCAGCGGCCACCTCATCAAGTATTACCGGCTCCTCACCTATCCTTCGCAGCCAGCCATGAGGCCATCTTTCCTTTTCCAGATTTGAAAGATTATAGAGCCCCAGGTGGAATCTCACCCCGAAAATCTTCTTGTTTGGCTGCTGCCGTACATAGGGTTTCATCGCACTGCGACTGACCGAAGAGGGCAATGGCACGCCGGATGAAGTGATGGCTATCTCATTTTTATTGAGAAGCAGATCCCCGGCGGGAACATATTTCGTAGGATTACACGATGCGGCGGTCAAAATTATGAATGCCAGCAGAAGCAGTTTGGGTGCGGTAATTTTTATATTTGCCTTCTGATGGATCACTTTCACTGCAAGAGTAGTGCAGGCAAATATACCATTATAAACTCTATTTTCATTAAGGAATGACGCTTAAGATGATCACCCGCAACCAGGTAAAACTGATTCTATCCCTCCAGAAGCGAAAGGTCAGGGAGGATAACTCCCTCTTTGTGATCGAGGGAGATAAGCTTGTCAGGGAGTACATCCTTGCAGGCAACCGGGTGGTTCTCCTGGCAGGTAAGCCGGAATGGATCGACGGTGAGCCTGAGGAGGTCGTCAGGGGTGCGGATGAAGTTGTCACCGTAAGTTACGAGGAGCTCAGGCGGATCAGTTCTCTGAGGACCCCGCACAATGTGCTTGCCGTGGCCCCGATGAGGAGCATGCAGTTCAGCGAGCTGATGTTCAGGGGCAGGCTCATACCCGCCCTGGAGTACGTTCAGGACCCTGGCAACCTCGGCACAATCATACGCATCGCGGCGTGGTTCGGTATGGGAGATATAATCTGTTCGCCTGATTGCGTCGATTTCCACAATCCGAAGGTCATTCAGGCAACAATGGGAGCCTTTATGCATGTAAACGTATGGTACAGGCCTCTCGGTGACCTGCTGGCCAGGGCTGCTGCTGAAGGCATTCCTGTCTATGGCACCACAATTGACGGTACACCTGTTTACGAGAGCGATCTCGGCAATGAGGGCATTATCCTGTTTGGCAATGAATCGAAGGGGATCAGTGACAGCCTTCTGCGCTATGTCTCCAGCCGTATCACAATCCCCGGCCCCGGTCAACCCCTGGCAGGAATTGAATCGCTGAACGTTAGCATGGCCGCTGCGATCATATGTTCGGAGTTTGCAAGAAGAAAGTCTGAGGGCCCCGACACTACGTGTACGGGGTTTCGACCCTAAGGGTCTCAATCTGAGGGCCTGAAGGTATGAGGGTCTGAGGGTCTGAGGGTCTGAGGGTCTGAGAGTCTGAGGGTCTGAGAGTCTGAGGGTCTGAGAGTCTGAGGGTCTGCGGTCTTGCGGTCTTGCGGTCCTGCGGTCTTGCGGTCTTGCAGTCAATAAACTGATTATTAACTATATATCACTACTGCCTATTGCCTACTGCCTACTGCCTACTGCCTACTGCCGACTGCCTACTGCCTATTGCCTGAGCCATCAGCATTCCATCAACCGCCGACGAGACTATCCCGCCTGCATACCCGGCTCCCTCACCTGCCGGCCAGAGACCGGTTATTCCCTCTGCGTTAAGCGTCAACGGATCACGAAGTATCCTGACCGGGGATGATGTACGAGACTCCACCGCAGCCACCAGTGCATCGCCGGTGAGGTATCCCTTCATCTTCCTTCCGAAGTCCCTGAATCCTGTCCTCAGCCTGCCAGCTATGTCTGCCGGCATCCATTCATGGAGCGGTGAAGGGGTCAGGCCGGGGAAGTAGGATCCGGCGGGCAGTGATGAGGCGGCTCTTCCCTCCACAAAATCAGTCAGTCGCTGAGCCGGTGCACGCTGCGTCATTCCGCCCTCCTTCCACGCAATACTCTCCAGAGCTGATTGGTATCTCAATCCTGCTAGCGGTCCGTTGCCGTATCGCTGTGCATCCTCCTCCCTGATTTCGGTAACTATGCCGCTGTTGGCCCATCGTGAATTGCGCCGGGAGGGCGACATGCCGTTGACGACCACCTCCCCGGGGGATGTTGCCGAGGGAACCATAAATCCTCCGGGGCACATGCAGAAGGAGTATACGCCGCGACCATCAACCTGAGTAACAAGGCTGTATGAGGCTGCAGGGAGGAAATCACCTCTTGATTTGCCATGATACTGAATCCTGTCAATCAGTTCCTGAGGATGTTCCACCCTGACGCCCATTGCGAAAGGTTTGTATCCGAGTCTCACACCTGCTCCGTGAAGCAATTCATAGATATCCCGGGCAGAGTGGCCGGTAGCCAGAATCAGATCATCAGCCACGTATTGTTCGTCATCGTTGACAGTAATGCTTCGGAAACGGCCTTCTCTAACATCAATTCCCGTTACCCGTTTACCAAACAGCACCTCTCCGCCTGCCGTGGTGATGCTTTTTCTGATAGCTGTGATAACGCCGGGCAGCCTGTCTGTTCCAAGGTGCGGGTGTGCCTCATAAAGAATCGAGGGATCGGCGCCGTGAAGCACAAGCAGCTCAAGCACGCGCCTGTTGTCACCTCTCTTTTTGGATCTTGTGTAGAGCTTGCCATCTGAAAAGGTCCCAGCCCCTCCCTCACCAAAACAATAATTTGAGTCAGGGTCGACAATATGTTTCGTGCTTATTGAAGCCACATCACGTTTACGATCGTGAACCTCCCTGCCCCTCTCCAGTACCACAGGCTTCAGTCCCGCCTCTATCAGCGCCAGCGCAGCAAAGAGCCCCGCCGGCCCGCTCCCTGCGATCAGCACCTCCCGCGAACGTGAAACATCCGCAATCCTGAAGGGTTCAGGCCTGACAGCTGACTCTCCGTGAGCAATCAACTGCACTGTAAGATTGATTTTTATATCCGGCTTGCGGGCATCGACGGAGCGTCTGATAATCTGCAGGGTGAAATCCTGCCTGCCGGTCTTTTTTTCGAGGTATCTTCTCAGCGCCTCATCATCAAAGGCAGTCTGAGGGGGCAGCACCAGGTTAAGCTCCTCAGCCATGATTATTCAAAATGGAATGAGAGCACCCACATCTGTGATCTGAGGGTCTCAATGGCCTGGTAATGGGCAGGTAATTCCGGATTGTGATTCAGCAGGTCACGAAATCCGGTTGACATCTTAGCCTCAATAGTCAGCTTGAAATAAGGCAGGTAGAAATCGATCCCTGCACCAATGTCGTAATAGAAATCTGCCCTGTTAAGCTTTATCTGGCTCTCTGCCCCGCCTGAACCAAATTGGAGTGATTCGCTTTTACCCGCAAGGTCATACCTGAAGCTGACGCCGCCGATGATATATGGTCGCGAGTTGTTAAGCCTCATCCCCTTCATCTTCAGAAGCAGTGGAAAATCAAGAAATGAGGATGGAATTTGAACAGAGTCAAACCTGACTCGCTGGCTGTCATAGAAATCCAGGTTTCTCTGCCCGAAGGAGACTCCGGGAAGAAACCTGATATCAAGATATGTCGATGGCCTGTAGTCAGTTACGATCTGGATGTTTATGCCCGGCTTGAGTGACGTCACCTCGGCAAGATACTCGCTTCCGGGTTTCTGCTTCACGATGAAATCCATCGTGTTCATACCCATGCTGAAGCCGAAATGCAGTAGCCTGTCATCATAATTCGAGTCGTTTTTCGGCTTCGCCTTCTGGGCAGCCAAAACGACAGGAAAGAGAAGCAAAATAATAAATATGGCAGTTCTTTTATACACGCTTCTGAAGAGTCCTGTTAAATATAACGGGATAATCAGGTTTTATTGTGCAACATCTGTGCCAGGCCTGAAACCTGTGTAGATGCTGGCGATGCCACCTGAAAGTCTCTTCTGCGCCACATCCCGGAATCCCGCCAGGGACAGCAGCTCCAGGAACTTTTCATTGTCGGGGAATGTCATCACTGAATCAGGCAGATAGCTGTAGGCATCTGGATCACCTGATACCCGCCTGCCAATCAGAGGCAGTATCCTCCTGAAATAGAATCCGTAAATCTGTTTCAGCGGGAACAGAGATGGTCTGGAGAACTCAAGTACCATAATCATCCCGCCGGGTCTGAGTACCCTGAACATCTCCTTCAGCCCCGAAAGGGTATCCTCGAAATTCCTGACCCCGAATGCTGACATCGCTGCATCAAAGGTTCCGTCCCTAAACCCCGTTACAAGGGCATCACCGCTCTGCAGTTCAATCCTTCCTGAGTAACCCAATCGTGAAATCTTGCGTCTCCCCTCCTCCAGCATCCCGGAACTCAAATCTATTCCGGTCACTTTTTCCGGTCCCAGGCTCATTGCCTCGATTGCCAGGTCACCGGTACCGGTGGCCACATCGAGGATGGTACGCGGTCTGGCATGCTTCCCGATAAGGTTAATTGATTTCCTTCTCCAGTTCCTGTCGGTGCCAAGAGAAAGGAGGTGGTTCAGCAGATCGTAATGCTTTGATATTGAATCGAACATTCGCTCAACTTGCGCCGCCGGGGGACCATTCTTCCGGTTAGTGTCGTGCATAGTTTTCAATTCTTTTGGCAGCTCCTCATGATTTTCCTGCATCACTGCCTTTTGTTATCACGTCTTTGCAGTGTAAATGACAGATCATTTTACAGTCAGCCGGCAAAGATACCCTTAATATTTTTACATTTACCGGTCCGAAAAAGTTATACTATGCAAAAGACTGTACTGATTACAGGAGCGACTTCAGGGATTGGTGAGGCCGCTGCTTTAAAATTCGCAGAATCATCTGACAGACTGATAATTACAGGCAGAAGAAAAGAGAGGCTGGATGAACTGGCCGCTCATCTCACTGCCACCTGGGGTACCGAAGTGCTGCCGCTGTGCTTCGATGTACGGAACCGGCAGGAGGTTGAAAAACACCTGGGTGGGTTGCCCCCGGAATGGAGGCACATTGACATCCTGATTAACAACGCAGGACTGGCGGTGGGGCTTAGTCACATTGACGAAGGTGACACTGACGACTGGGAGAGGATGATTGACACCAATGTGAAGGGGCTTCTGTATGTCACCCGTATGATAGCTCCTCTTATGGTCAGCAGGGGCTCCGGTCACATCTTCAACATCGGATCGATAGCAGGGAAGGAGGTCTATGAGAAAGGCTCGGTCTATTGTGCCACAAAGCACGCCGTTGATGCGCTCTCAAAAGCCATGCGCATCGATCTTCTCAGGCACGGAATAAAGGTTACAAACATAGCACCCGGGATGGTTGAGACAGAGTTTTCACTGGTCCGGTTCAAGGGTGATGAAGAGAGGGCATCGGCTGTCTACAGCGGTCTCGAGGCCCTGCAGAGTGAGGATATAGCCGGTATAATTCACTATTGTGCCGGCCTTCCCGACCATGTCTGCATTAATGACCTGGTCATAACACCGAAGGCACAGGCAAACGCAACGAATACTTTCAGAAAAACCAAATAGCCATGAAAAGAAAGCTTTTTGCAGCAGTAATGCTTGCTGTGCTTCTGTTCACAGGAGCAGACAGTCTCAGCGGAATTGACACTTCGGACACAAGGATGCTGTCACAGCCGGCTGTCAGTAAATCACATGTCGCATTCATTTATGCGGAAGATCTCTGGGTAATGAATGCGGACGGAACAAATCCACGCAGGCTTACCGTTGACGATGGGATTGAGGGAGAACCATGCTTCTCACCTGACGGCAGGCTGATAGCTTTCAGCGCCCAGTATGACGGTAACACTGATGTCTTTGTCGTCCCGGTCGAAGGCGGGATGCCGGTGAGGCTCACCTGGCACCCCGGCGCAGATGTCGCCCGCACATTCACTCCTGACGGTACAAAGATTGTTTTCGCCTCACAGAGAGCCACTTTCACCGGACGGTATGCGCAGCTCTTTACAGTTGACATTGATGGCGGTTACCCGGAACAAATGGCAATTCCCAATGCCCACTATGTATCATTGTCTCCTGACATGGCAAGGATGGCCTATACACCCATACCCCCTGCCCACGCCCAGTGGAAGAACTACCGCGGGGGAACAGCCTCCACAATCTGGCTTTATACTTTTGCTGATCGTTCTGTGGTGAAGGTATCTCAGCCGCAGGGAGGGTGCAATGACACTCACCCGATGTGGATCGGTGACAGAATCTATTTCCTCAGCGACAGGAACGGCGAGTTCAACCTTTTCTCCTGCACCGTCAGCGGTGCGGACATCAGGCAGCACACAACATTTACAGACTTCCCGGTGCTCAGCGCTTCGGCTGCCCCCGGGAAGATTGTTTTTGAGCAGGCCGGTTACCTTAACACATATGATATACCCTCCGGGGCAACATCGAAGCTAAAAGTCGGCATTGCAGCCGATCTTCTCGAACTGCGTCCGCGCTATGTTCAGGGGATGGGCTACATGCGCAGCGCTGACATCTCCCCCACCGGGAGCCGTGCTGTCTTCGGCTACAGGGGTGAGATCATCACACTCCCGGCTGAAAAGGGAGATCCGAGAAATATCACCGTGACAGCAGGAGTGCATGAAAAAGACCCGGTCTGGTCTCCTGACGGCAAGACAATTGCTTATTTCTCCGACGCCTCCGGCGAATACAAGCTCCATGTCAAACCACAGGACGGCAAAGGAGAGGCCAGGGTGTTCGACCTGCCAGGGACAGGATTCTACGCTTATCCTAAATGGTCTCCTGACAGCAAAAAAATCTGCTTCACGGACAACGGAAGAAACCTCTGGCTGCTCGATCTGACGACCTCCCTCGTAAAAAAGATTGATGCCGACGAGATGTATGTCCCGGGACCCTTCAGGGACATGTTCGGTGACTGGTCCACTGACTCGAAATGGATCGTCTACACGAAGGCACTGAAAAACTTTTTCAGGGTGGTTTACCTTTACTCTGCTGACCAGGGGAAGTCTTTCCCGGTAACCGACGGCCTGAGCGATGCATCAGAACCGGTATTTGATCCGAACGGAGAGTACATCTACTTCTTCGCTTCCACAAACGCCGGTCCGGTAATCAACTGGTTCGACCTCTCAAGTGCTGATATGCGTATGACCAATTCGATCTGGCTCGTTACACTCAGAAAGGATATTGTTTCACCTTTCACGAAAGAGAGTGATGAGGAGAAGGGCATCGCGGAGAAAGCGGATGCCGAAAAACCTGCACCTGAATCCCCTGCAAAGGGTGCCGCCAAAAGCTCAGGTAAAAATGCAGCCAAAGCACCGGAGGCCGGAGTTAAGACTGAACTGATTAAAATCGAGACTGACGGTCTTCAGGAGAGGATAGTGAATGTGCCGGTATCACCGGGGAGCTATACTGATCTCGGGGTGGCAGGTACCGGCGAGATACTCTACATTGTAAGACCAGCCGGAAGCGGACCATCCGTACTGAGAAAATACAATGTAAAGGACAGGAAGGATGAGGAGGTGATGGAGCTTGATGAATACATTGTCTCAGCCGACAGGAAGAAGATGCTCTATTTAAAGGGTCAAACCACCGGGATAACTGCCGCAGGCAAGAAACCGGAGCCTGGCAAGGGAGTCCTTAATACTTCGGCGATCTCTGTCCGGATCGATCCTGCAGAGGAGTGGCCACAGATCTTTGATGAGGCCTGGCGAGTCAACCGCGATTATTTCTATGACCCGGGGATGCACGGGGCCGACTGGAAGGCAATGAAGGAAAAATACTCACAGTTCCTTCCTCACCTCACCTGCAGGAGTGATCTGAACAAGGTGATACAATGGATGTGCAGCGAGCTCGGCGTAGGCCATCACAGGGTTGGCGGAGGCGACAGGCTGGCTACACCCCAGAGGGTCGGCGGCGGACTGCTCGGGGCTGATTTCTCATTGGAGAACAACAGGTACCGCCTGAAGAAGATATACGGCGGACTCAACTGGAACCCCGACCTCAGGTCGCCTCTCACGGAGCCTGGTCTGAACGTAAAAACCGGTGAGTACATACTTGCAATTGACGGCAGGGATGTCACAGCTGACAAGAATATCCACAGTTTCCTCGAAAACACTGATGGAAAGATTGTTGAGCTGACCGTGGGACCAAACCCTGAATATACAGGGTCAAGAGTGATAAAGGTGGTGCCAATCGGCAACGAGCTCAGTCTCAGAAACCGTGACTGGGTGGAGGGCAATCTCAGGAAAGTCACTGAAGCCACTGACGGACAGGTTGCATATGTTTATGTTCCCAACACTGCAGGGCAGGGTCATGAGTACTTCAAGAGGTACTTTTTCCCTCAGGCCAACAGAAAAGCTATAATTGTTGATGAGAGATTCAACGGCGGAGGGATGATTGCCGACTATTACATTGATCTCCTTCAAAGACCCCTGCAATCTTACTGGAACATGCGGTACGGGAATGACCTGAAGACACCGAGTGCTTCAATACAGGGACCCAAGGTGATGATAATCGACGAAACAGCCGGCTCGGGGGGAGACATGCTTCCATGGATGTTCCGCAAATTTGGTGTCGGCACCCTTGTCGGGAAGCGAACCTGGGGAGGTCTGGTGGGAACATTGGGATTCCCGGAGCTGATGGACGGCGGATCGGTTACGGCACCCAACCTCGCCATATGGACCGAGGATGGTTTTGTTGTTGAGAATGTGGGTGTTGCCCCTGATATCGAGGTTGAGCAGTGGCCTGCCGATGTTATCGATGGCCGGGATCCGCAGCTGGAGAAGGCTATTGAGGTTGCATTGCGCGAGCTGAAGAAGAACCCGCCGGTTGAGCCGGTGAGGCCTCCGTATCCGGTAAGGGTCAGGCGATAATTAAGTTGGCAGAAGGCAGCAGGCAGTAGGCAGTAGGCAGTCGGCAGTTGGCAGTTGGCAGTCTGCAGCAGGCAGTCGGCAGTTGGCAGAAGGCAGTAGGCAGCTGGCAGAAGGCAGTAGGCAGCTGGCAGTGGGCAGCAGGCAGTCGGCAGTTGGCAGTTGGCAGTCTGCAGCAGGCAGCTGGCAGCAATCATGAACTGAAACAATGCTTGCGCGTAGCGCATAAAGCATTGTAGAACTGAGACAAAATATGTAATTTTCCCCATAGGGGATAAAGAATTGGAAATCAAGATGTACGACCATAACCATTTACTGGATTTCACCACTGACGTATTCATGCGGGTGGGTTGCAGCCGCGAGGATGCCGCCGCGGTAGCAGCTGTGCTGGTTGCAGCCGAACTGCGTGACCACTCATCACATGGCATGATTCGAGTACGCGAGTACTATGAGCTTTGGAAGAGCGGACGGGTGAACGTCACACCTGACGTTAAAGTGGTGCATGAGACCCCATCCACCGCCGTAGTTGACGGCGACAGTTGTTTCGGCATGGTGGCAGGTGTCAGGTCAATGCGCCTGGCAATTGAGAAAGCGGCTGCCACAGGCACCGGCTGGGTGGCAGCCCGCAACTCAAACCACTTCGGGATAGCAGGCTACTATGCAATGATGGCACTGGAGCATGACATGGTCGGCATCACAGTCACTAACGCCAATCCACTTGTGGTGCCTACCTTCTCAGTGAGCAGATATCTTGGCACCAACCCACTTGCCGTGGCTGTGCCGGCAATGGAGGAACCGCCATTCGTTGCCGACTTCGCAACAACACCAATTGCCCGTGGCAAGCTGGCCGTCTCAGAGAAGAAAGGCGAGAAAGTGCCTCTCGGATATGTTCAGGATGCCGAGGGTTATCCTTCCGATGACCCTGGCATACTGCGCCGGGGAGGAGGCATGGTTACGCTCGGAGGTGACCGCCTCCACGGAAGCCACAAGGGTTACTGCATGACAGCCGTGGTTGACATATTCAGTGCTCTCTTCAGCGGCGCCAACTTCGGACCATTTGTTCCGCCAAGCGTGGCTTATCTTCCTGTGCCGGAAAATCAGCCGGGCAAGGGAACAGGACACTTCTTCGGCGCAATGAGAATTGACGCCTTCAGGCCGGCGAATGAGTTCAAGGAGGCAATGGATCAGTGGATCAGAACATTCCGCGGTGCGAAACCTGCAAAGGGCGAGGCGCGGGTGATGATCCCCGGTGATCCGGAGCGGGAAGCAGAGGAACGTAACCTTAAGTCAGGCATCACACTAGTACCTGCAGTGGTTGAAGATCTGAAGAATATAGCCGCAGAACTGGGGCTCACCTTCTGACCAGACAGGTAGTGCCGCCATGGCAAACGGCGCTGCAGATCCGGCCCCGGAAGCCGGCATGCAGCCGTTAACCGTCAAGGAGTCTTACCTTACGATTATCCTGTTTATCGATTTGCTTCGCTCAGAGGAGGCGACAAGGAAATAGATACCGGCAGCAGGAACATTTGACATTGAAATCCTGTTGCTGCCGGAGAGGTTTTCACGGTGCACCATCACCCCGCTCAGATTCCATATCTCAACTGACAATGGTTCAGTGAGCTCTTCACCGGATTGAATTATTATATTTTCACTTCGCAGGACCGGGTTCGGATAAACCATGTATTTACCGTTTTCGCCGGGGTATTCAACAGATGTGGATGATCCCAGGTCCCTGTCCCACTGATACCATTTCGTATTCACATCGGCTGTCCCGGTGACACCTGTTACCAGCCTGAGCCGGTAATCATGGTGTGCAGTCCTCGTCAGTTCGCCTTTGTATATATAATCTGTGTTGCAGATGACTGCAAAAACTATCCCATTGGCAGGGGCCTTTTCGAGGCGGAGGCTGCATTCACCTCCGTATACAGGCTGACCGTAAACAGCCTCGCCGTCAGTGGTGCGGTAGCATAACTGGCACGACATGTTAGATGAGAGCGGCATGAAGTCGACAGTAACAATTTCACCGGTCACTTTCAGGGGAATCTGGTTGGCGCCTGACCAGCCCGGAGTAGTGTTCCTGTCAGGAGTGAGCAACCCGACACCGTCATTTGTTGTTTTCACATAGGGCGTTGCATACCAGACTGCAGGATTGAGCCAGCTTGGCTGCCATTCGGCCCTGATCTGTGTACCGAACTGTGAATCGAGAAGGTCTCGTATTGCCCCGGTCCACTTACCCATATCCAGCAGCGCCTGCTTTGCCCGGTACTCCATTATAAGCCTTCTTGTCTGGGTCTCCCCTATTCCGGCAGCGATGCCTTCAAGTACCCTTTCCGGGCAATTTCTCCATATCCATGGGATGCTTCCCTGGCCCAGGGTCATACCCAGGAATGTCGGGAATGTGTTGCTGTACTGGACTCCCCCGAGCAGGTTTCTCCAGGTGCAGATCTGCGTGCTGCCGTCAAAGCGGTTGACCCCCTCGGCCGATGGGCCGCCGAAAGATCCGTCCTGAAGCCATCCGCTGTAGCACTCAATAGGCATGAAGGGTGCAACAAACGAAGCTCCGTTCAGGAATCCCATGCTTCCATAGTTATTTGACTGTTCAGCATATGCCTCCTGCTGGAGCCAGGTGTTTCCTCCCTCGTGGAACCAGGCGGCCTGTCTGCATCCGGGGAGATCCGCCAGAACGGAATGGATTCCTTCATGAACCACTGCTCCGGACTGATAATCCCTGTCACTGTATGAGCACGAAGGGTCAAAACAATAAACAGGGTAGTATGAGATGAGTACCATCGGCCAGGACTCACCGTTCCATGTGATGCTACTCTGCCATCCGCCCTTCTCGGTGTTTGATGCGTTGTCTGTGCAGAGGCCGGAACCGTAAAGATAGATAGCGCTCCGGTAGCCTCGCTTTGCCCTTTTGTCAGGCGGCCATCCCATCACATTCCTGAAATAGGCAAAGTCTTTATTCATTCTCTCCAGCATAGGGTTTACTGCCGCCGCAGTAACAAGCTGATTGGCCGATGATCCCCATCTGAAGGTCCACCAACCTGAGGAGATATGCCCGGTGACTCCTGCACAGTCTTCAAGATCTGCCGACGGTTCCTGGAGAGCCGGAAACTCATCCCTGAAGTTGTATGAGATATTCGGACTGTAAACAGGCCATGTATAGGGCGCCGCCTGGTCTGCACCGGTCCATACGGTTACAAGAAAGTCCTGGTGAGAGAAGGCTCCGCACTGGTTGAGGTATGTTAATGTGTAAGTTCCAGCCCTGTCAGGTTGCAGATTCCTCAGCCTGACACTCCTTGAATTTCCTGTGAAGCCTGACGGTCCTGACCAGCTCCAGTCACCCCCCTCTGCAGGAACCACATCAAGCAGTACAGAGTCCCCGGAGGCGACACTGACAGTGTTCGTTGCCCGTACGGTCTGGTTGCCTGCCTGCACAAGAGGAGAAAGAACTGACGGAACACAACTTGTATTGGCAGTTCCGAAAACTTTCCATTCAAGGATACCGGTAGCCATCAGGCTCTTCATGTATATCCTGATTTTATTTGTCCTGAAACTCATCTTTACGGGATTATACCTGTCAATACCGGTACCTGTACTGACCGTATCAGACCATACCGATCCGTTCCAGACTGTTATATAGGCATCAGTCGGTTTGTCTATACCCAGGCCATCATCCCACCAGTAGACGAATGATGAGGTTATGTTCTGTGCCAGGGGCCATTCATATTGTACCCAGTTCAACTTTCCGTAATCCGCCTCCCCGTTCCAGTTGCCGTAGGCGCCGTGTGAATGATCGGCAGAGCCTGCCGGTTCAAAGCCGTCTTTGACTGCAGCAAGGGTTTCCCATGACGAAATGTATGAAGTAGTCACCGCGGCAGAAACTGCCAGGTTAACTGAATCAGGCGTCCCCTGTCCTGGCAGAGGTAATAAAAGACCGCAAGCAGTCAATACTGTTAAGCAGATTCTGGACAGACTCCTCATAACTGAAATTTTCTAGATCACTGACAACCAATAAAACCGTACCGGGCTAATCCTGTACACACATTACCCCTTCTGAGGGCATCTGACACAAATTTATGAAAAGATTCTATAAATGTAAAGTAAACACTTATAAAATTCAACCTTTGAGGAAGCCCTGTTTACGGATTGCTTCAAGGAATTTATAAGAGAAGAATTCGTTATCGGCCTTTTTATACCGAACGTCAGTAAATACCTGTGCAAGAGTCTGTTTGCTGTTTTCAGCGATGAATTTCTGCGAGTCGGCACGGGCTTCCCGTGCGCTGTAGAGATCATCTATCATTGAAGGGGTAAAATCACGGTACTTCTCATGATGCACAACCGCCTCCAGCGGCAGTCTGTCAGGCTGTTCCGGCACCAGAGCAGGCCAGCCCATTGTAACTGTTGCGACAGGGACCACGCCCGCAGGCAGTTCAAGAACATCTATAATCTGACCGGCATTGTATGTTGCAGTCCCGATGTAGCAGATTCCGAGTCCCTCCTCTTCAGCGGCGCTGCAAGCTGTCTGTGCTGCGATCAGGGCGTCAATTGCAGCTGTCATGAAAGAGAGGAAATTATCATATCCCGGCTCCGCGTCACGCTGCCTGCACCATTTGTTGAACCTGTTGAAGTCGGCACAGAAGGTAAGCGCCACCGGTGCCTCAGTCACCATCGGCTGGTTGAAGTGCGCCGGGGCGAGCCTCTTCTTCATTTCCGGATCACGGGTGACTATTATACTGTATACCTGCATATTGCCTGTTGTTGAAGCCCGTGTGGCTGCTGTCAGTATTCTCTCAAGCAACCCCTCATCTATATCCCTTGCTTCGTACTTCCTGATTGTTCTCCTGGTAAAATATGTGTTGTTCATTGTTGCTGCTATTAATCCTCAGCAAAATAATTAAATAACGTTAAAAATTAAGCTGACAATTTTCCTTATCTTAACTTAGCGATTAGTAATTAACTAACCTATATACCATTTTATGAAAAAAATCCTTACCCTGATTACTGTACTTGTGCTTGCCGGCTCCTGCAGCCTCTGGGCGCAAAAGAAAGAAGCAAAGAAGGATGCAAAGGCATCCGAAAACCAGGTTAAACCCTCGGTTTCACCCTCATTTTTCGGCGCAATCTCATTCAGGTCAGTTGGGCCGGCATGGGCATCAGGCCGCATAGCTGACATCGCAGTCAATCCGTCCAACCATTCGGAGATTTACGCTGCAATAGCCTCCGGTAATATCTGGAAGAGCCTGAACAACGGCACCACCTGGCAACCGATTTTCGACAAATACGGTGCCTATTCAATAGGGTGCATCGTCATTGATCCTAACAACCACAATGTAATCTGGGCAGGAACGGGCGAGAACAACCATCAGCGCGCTCTGGGCTGGGGTGACGGAGTCTATCGTTCGGATGACGCAGGTGCCAGCTGGAAGAACATGGGACTTAAGGAATCGCGCCAGATCGGAGGCATAGCAATCGATCCGCGCAACGGCGATGTAATCTACGTGGCTGCTGAAGGATCTGTCTGGGGACCGGGCGGCGAACGGGGGCTTTACAAGTCAGTCAACGGCGGAAAGAGCTGGGAAAAGATTCTCAATATCAGCGATAACACCGGCGTCAACAACGTGGTGCTCGATCCACGCAATCCAGACGTGATTTACGCAACAAGTGAACAGCGCCGCAGGCACGTTGGAATGAAGATAAGCGGAGGACCTGAGTCGGCCGTCTACAAATCAACCAACGGCGGGATGACGTTCGACAAGATAATGAAGGGCCTCCCCGGAGGTGACATAGGAGGCATGGGAATTGCAATCTCTCCCGTTAATCCTGACATCCTCTACCTTATAGTTGAGGCGCAGGGCGAATCAGGCGGATTCTTCAGGTCAGTAAACAGGGGAGCATCATGGGATAAAATGAACCCATACCACTCAAGCGGACAGTACTATAACAAAATCATCTGTGATCCGGTTGACGCTGACAGGGTATTCAGCCTTGACACCTACACAATGGTCACCGCCGACGGCGGACGGACCTTTACAAGGGTCAGCAACGAAGGCCGTCACGTTGACGACCATGCAATGTGGATCGACCCGACAGACACCAGGCACTTCTATATCGGCGGTGACGGCGGCATCTACGAGACATTTGATGACGGGAAGAACTTCATCTTCAAGTCTAATCTCCCCGTGACCCAGTTCTACCGGGTGGCTGTTGACAACTCCTACCCCTTCTACTACATCTATGGCGGGACTCAGGACAACAACTCCATGGGAGGACCGTCGGCAAGCACCAGCGACGGCGTTACAAATGATGACTGGTTCGTCACGCAGGGCGGCGACGGGTTCTGGGTGGCCATCGATCCGACAGATCCCAACATCGTCTATACTGAATCTCAGTACGGCAACGCCTCACGCTATGACCGGAAGAGCGGCCAGAGTGTAAGCATAAAGCCTTTCCCCGGTGAAGGGGAACTCACCTACAGGTGGAACTGGGATACGCCCATCCTTATAAGCCCGCACAGCAACAAGCGCATCTATATGGCAGCCAACTTCCTCTTCCGCAGTGAGGACATGGGCAGCAACTGGAAGACCATATCACCTGACCTGACAAGAAACGAGAACAGGGACAACTTCAAGATAATGGACAAATACTGGCCGGCAGATGCAGTTGCAAAAAACAAGTCAACCTCACTCTGGGGAACAATCGTTTCACTGACCGAGTCAAAGGTCCAGAAAGATCTTCTCTATACCGGCAGTGACGACGGTGTGATTGCTGTGTCTGAAGACGGCGGCGCCAACTGGAACATAAACAAAACATACCCCGGCGTGCCTGAATATACATTCGTCAGCGACATACTTGCAGACAAGTTTAATGCGAACGTAGTCTACGCAACATTCAACAATCACAAGCGAGACGATTTCAAACCGTATGTTCTCAGGAGCACTGACAAGGGCAGGAGCTGGACATCAGTCAGCGCCAATCTCCCGGCAAACGGGCCTGTGCATACGATAGAACAGGATCCTGTCAATCCGAATCTCTTCTTCCTGGGTACTGAGTTCAGCTTCTTTGTCTCATTTGACGGATGCGTAACCTGGACGGAGTTCAACAAAGGTCTGCCCACCATCCCGGTGCGTGACATAGCCATCCAGGAGCGTGAGAATGACCTCGTGATCGCAACATTCGGAAGAGGTTTTTATGTGATAGATGATTACTCTCCGCTTCGCAATTACACAAAAAGCATTGAGGACAAGCCAGGTTTTATCTTCCCGGTTAAGGATGCGAAGATGTTCGTTCAGAACAGTGAGTTTGACAACCAGGGCTCGATGTACTACATGGCAAAGAATCCGGCTTACGGAGCAACTATCACCTATTATGTTGACACTGTTCCGAAGACCGCAGCCGATATAAGAAAGGATAAAGAGAAAAAACTCGCTGAGAAGGGTGAATTCATTCCACAGCCAAGTGCAAGGGATCTGAGTCTCGAGGAGCGTGAGATCAAGCCTTATCTGATCTTCACAATCACGGACGAGGATGGGACTGTGATCCGTAAGCTCTACAAGAATGCATCGAAGGGAGTTGGCCGCATTTCATGGAACTACACGGCCGCAGGCTATCAGCCAGTAAGAGCAGCAGAGAAATTCAGTCCTGTCTCAGAGGCTGAAGGACGCAGTCGCTGGGGAGGCGGAGGCATCTCAGTGATGCCGGGCAAGTATTTTGTTTCGATGTCAATGTATGCCAAGGGCGAAGTGACGGAACTGGCCGGACCGGAACTGTTCGTGTGCAAGCCGCTCGATATTGTTACATTGCCGGTCACCGATGCTGCCGCGAAGGAAAAATGGATTAAGGAGCTTACAGCC
>Ga0209373_10000919_pt1 | contig 39686 bp, 27 predicted proteins | sample Higcelweek5metaG_FD_187173 | JGI IMG/M metagenome (GOLD analysis project Ga0209373, IMG submission 187173) | Freshwater pond sediment microbial communities from the University of Edinburgh, under environmental carbon perturbations - High... | ecosystem: Environmental > Aquatic > Freshwater >... | reverse complement strand
TTCATCGTAACCGGGTTGGTACTGAATTCGTTTGAAAACCTAACTCGAAGAGTATCGCCACCAATAGAAACCCTGACTATTTGCCTCAGCGAGTTGTTGGATAGCCCCGGCGAAGGTGGCATATTATTTGGCTCAACAAGTTGGGGTGCAGTACTCCAGGTGCCTACCCATTTATTAGGCGCGTTGGCATCCAACTGCCCAAAAATACTACACGAACTCAACAATAAACACGACACTACAATTACAAAGAAAAAACTAACTGAAGGCCAAAAGGCCTTCAGTTCAGATTTATACGAAACGGTTGTTTTATAAGTCATAATCAAAAGATTACTCAACAATAAGCTTTTTAGTTGTTGATAAATTATTATTTCGAAGAACAATGAAATAGATTCCTGAACCAAAATCAAATTCTGCGTCAGTCTTTTCAATTTCAGAAGGATATTCTTTACTAAACACAGATTGTCCTTGGTAATTGAAAACTTGTAAGGAGTTGAATTTCTTGTCCCAAGAAATATTTACCTTCCCTGTTGTTGGATTTGGATAAACTTCAAATACACCTTTGTTGCCTTCTATCACATCAACACTTTCGGGCTCGGGCTCAACAATTGAACAGCCGGTAGCATCGCCACCCATGTTTGCAGGAGTAATCCCTGTATTTGCAATCAGAATTTTATCGAGTTTGGCACCATCTTCACGCATACAAATAGTCAACGTGTGATCGCCCGGTTGAAGTTCATAAAATACAGGATTGTCATTGCTTTGATTATGAACATCATCCCAATGCCATGTCGTTCCGGAAGGAATACTATTCCACATTACCCAATCAGACTCGTCAACTTTCACCCAATATGAGTCGTCGTTAGCGCTAGGGGTAATTACTCGTCCCCACACTTTGAAACTGCCCGATTCGGTAGTTGTAAAATTGTACACCAAAAGATCGTTGGGGTTTGTTGAGGCACTCGCAGTACTCTGAACTCCATCGGTTGTTACTATGTATGAATCATTTGATGCATCAACATCTGAGAGCTTCTGCCAACTCGATCCCACTGTTCCGCATTCGGACTCAAGCCATATTTCAGTACTTTTTGAGCTGCTGAATTCTACATGTAAAGTATCGGTATCAGTAGCGCCATCGTTATCGGTTACTGTAAGAACAAGGTCATACTTACCAATCGCAATTTTTAAATTTGATTTCGCCTCCCAAGCAACTTGTTGCCCGTTTAATGACCATGAATAATTAGAAATTGCACCATCGGCATCGGTACTTTGCGAACCATCAAAGGTAATTTCTGCAGAACCTAATCCTTCTGCATCATCAATTAGCAAATCGTCGCCGGCAAAAGCTACAGGTTTAACATTTCCCAGCTTTCCACCGTTACCTGCATAAGTAGTAAATGTTGTTACGCTCTTGGCATCGACAGTTGCGGTGAATAAACCATTGGGGACAGAGAAATAGCCATCGTTAACCACTTTTTTTGTTGCCGATGAAGTAAACTGAGTTAGCTTGTCGACATTACCATTTGCGATGTTGAAATTCAGCTCCACACTTTTGTTGTTTCTATTAACGACAACCATAACAAACGATGTGTCTGTTTTATATGCAGTAACGTCGACCAAAGAGGCCGATGCGACCGACGCATCAACGCGAACAGCACCCGGACGAACAAATTTTGTGTATTGCGAAATAACATATCCTTTATCGGTAATATTGCCATCGTCGGTTATCAAGCCGTAAAACCTGCGTATGTACCACCACACATAGGCATTGAAATTTGCTTTCATACAGTCGTTTATCTCTTTCCCCACAGTGAGTGCCAGATTCCAATCGTTGGTTTCGTTTTCATTGCTACCTAAAAGATGTTCGGTCATCCAAACTTCTTTTCCTTTTTCGCGTGCCAGCGGATAATCGAACAATCCACCACCATAAATATGACCTCCAACTATGTCGAAATGTGAATTGGCAATCGAATCTTTCAAAATAGGATCGGTGAAGACTCGGCGGAACTGAAACGATTCGGGAGCCATCACCCTGCCATTGATATCCTGAGCATAGTTTCGCATGAAGTTTAGCATTTCATCCGAAGTCCAGCGAGTCCATTCGCCATAATCGGGTTCGTTCTGAACAGAAATGGCATAGAGTGGCACCCCACTATTGTTCATATAAGTGCTGAACGAATTTAAATGGTCAACATATTGACCATATTTAGCGGGGTCTACCCTACTTTGAGTTGCAGTTTTATCGAGTACAACATCGGGGGCATTCCAAGGTGTTGCGAAAACACTGGCACCTTTTTGTATCGCATACAATGCGGTGGGCAATTCAAGGTTAAAACGAGAAGAATCAGGATCGAGGTGAATTCTAAGAATTGACAATCCCATTTCGCCGGGTGCGTTTCCAAAAGCTTTCGCCCGACTATCGTCATTTAAGTCTTTTACCCAAGTGGTAAAATTCATTCCACCAAACCCTTTAATTGTTTGATATTCTTTCGATAAATCGATAGTTACCTCCTGAGCCGATACCCGCCCAGAACAAATAACAAGCACAAATAAAAATGCTAACCAAATTGTATTATTAAACCTCATCTCCTAATTATATTATATTTATAATGATTTTCAGAACTGATAAATGTATTTTGAAATATTAAAACAGGATAAATTTAGGCATTTAAAAATTATCGAAAAAGACAATCATTTATTGTTGTGAAGAATCAAAGACAGAAAATGAAGAGAAAAATAGCATTAAAAGATTACTGTTTCAGAACCGATTTTGAAACACAAGAACCATCAACAGTATAAATTAACAGTTTATAGATTCCTTTGCTATAGTTGTTGAGTTCTTCGACAACAGTTCGGTTGGCGTTTAAAAAATTAATTGTTGACATTAGAGTGCCTGACATGTTATATATCTCAATTGACTTCAACTGTTTAGTGGATTCTACAACTAGCTGATTTGACACTGGGTTTGGATACACCCAAACGTCAACTATTGAAATGTCATTGCTAACCGATGAGAGAACGCAACTGCCGCTTAAATTGGCATCAATAAAGGCTAGTCGTTCTGCGAACCAGTTTTTCAGCGTTTGAATCTCTTGAGCATAACTTGAAACAGAATATGCAGAGAACCATGTAAGCGACTGATCTTTACCATTAAAAAGTTTATTCCATTTGGCGAAATGCCTTGCCTGCGCCTCATCCAACAACAAGGCATAATCATCAATAAAAGCTTCGATATGCTCTTGGCTCAGAACATTTTTTCGCAATTCAAGATACCTGCATTTCACCTCATCCATAAATTTTGGGTCTTGAACTAAACGCTTCCAAAAAGCGGGCACAGGTAATGTTGTACAACCGTTATAAACCCAAGAAGTAGTTACATTTCCGTTACAGAAATTGCAATTCCCAAAAGCAAGGTTATAATCCCACACCGAACCAGCAAAGAATTTTCCACCCGAGCCATCCAAAGCCAATCGTTCTTTAAAGAAAAAGGAACTTTTCTTATATCCGTCGGCATTGAGACTCAATTCGGTATGGATTAAATAATCAACAAACGACTGTACATCTAAATACTTAGCGTACCCTACCTGCTGATCGTTATAGTTGGAAGATTGGATAAGCAGCTCAACAGTATCGATATAATTATGAATGTATTCGGCTTGTTTTGGGTGAATATCTTCGGCTTTAGGATAATGATAAATCCACTCAATGTTGTTGTTGCTTGTGCCTCCACCCCAGCCGCCCCAACCTCCCCAACCAGAAGAGGTTTGTATTCCCGATACTTTGGAAATAAAAGTAAGATCATCGTCTTTGGCGTCGTCAATTTTCATGATATAACCACCGGTTATGTTTAAACCGGAAGTATCTGCAAATTCAAGTTTTGGAACATCAATTCGATTTTTATCTCTCTTTATTGATTCTAACAACACATAAACACCCTGATAATCATCATTCAATATTACTTCAACCATTTTTATTCGAGGCCCCCAATGCCCCATTTCATTCCAAAGGGTATAAGCATAAACATTTCTGATTAACGAAATGTCATTATAGGGAGCATAAAGAACCCAATCATTATCTTTTGGCATACCAAGCAACGACACGTTAAGATTCTTGCCTGCATCATCGCGAGTTTCAACAGCATATTGTTTTTGCGCAAAACTCAACGAACTGTTGCCCCTCATGCGAATGCCAATAAACCCCTCATAGTCAAAATGTTTATCGTCGACGAAGTTTTGTTGTCCTTCTCCATTAAAGATTATTTTCATGTTGGCAGAAATCTTATCATCAGCACTAATAGTTTTACCTTCAGTATCGATAACAACAATAGGAAGATCCGAAGACGTTAATCTATTTTGTCCGGTTGAAAACAACGAAGAAAAAATAGCGAGAACGGTAATTACAAATTTATTCATGGCCTGTTTAAGATGACAACTATAAGTTACTTACTTCAAATTGAGTATCTTTTGTAATATTGAAAACTTTATTTGTATGAAAATTAAAAGAGAGGCAAAAAAATCGCCTCTCTTTCTTTTGATTCTCACACTAATAACCTACTTACCTTGAAAAATCATTTTTCTACTCAAAGAGTAATTATTTGTTTTCATTGTATAGAAATAAACCCCTTTCGAAAGGCTTTTTGCGTCGAACTCAATAGTATGTTTTCCTGATTTATAATCTTTCCCTGCGAGTTCAGCTATTTCGGCACCAAGCATTGTATATACCTTTAACGAAACATAAGAATTGCTTGGTATTTCAAAAGCTATTGTTGTATTTCCATTAAAGGGATTTGGATAATTTGCCAAATCGTAACCACCAATTGATTCGGTTAAATCTACACCAACCCTTGGGTCACAAACGTTTTGAGCAGGGTTGCCCAATCCTATTGGTTCATAATAAAGATAACTCGAAACGCTTACTTTGTCGATAAGGCCTCCTGGTTCACGATATGCAATTGTAACAATGTGGTCTCCCTTTTCCAATTTATAATCGCCAAAATTCCTCCATTCCCAACCATTCGTAATCATTTTCATCTTTTGGCTATACGCACCATCATCCATTTTAATCCAGTATGAATCATTATCTTCAGTTGGGGAATTTAACCTTACCGAAACCGAGAAGGTAGCAGTTGAATCAACAGTAAAAGGTATTTGAAGAAGGTTTGCATCAGTAATCAAATCTTTCTTTGGAATAATTTTATCGCCATGAGATATCACATAGGCATTATTTGAAGCTGTAGAGTCTGTTCCTTTAGTCCAGTCGCCAGCAAGCAAACCACATTCGGCTTCCAACATTACTGTTTCGCCGTAAAATTGCTCAGGAAAGTATGATTTACCTTTCCCCCACCATTCAATCCAACGCGAATAATTAACCGAAGGATACGGATTGGTACTGATATCTGTATTAACTGTTGAATCACCCAATAAAAATTTATCAACAAAAGCTTCAACTTCAGGCCTTTGACTATTTGGCAATGCACAATGTCCATGACCTCCAACAATTGAAAAGCCAAATCGATCAGAAATGCCGAAGTTTTTCCAAACCTCGTGAGCTGCTCTACACGACACGTAACCCGATTCGTCGGCCAACCATACATAATCAGGATTTCCAAGCAAGAACAGTGCACGCGGTGCTATCATTGCCATTAATTCGTGATGATCGTGAGGCAGTTTAGCTACATTTTTACCAGCAAAAGCAAACATCTCTTTCTTAAACCAGACCCCACTTGTTACCCCTAACTTTTCAACATCACTAATAGTTTCGGAAACACGCCAGGCAGCTGCACCTCCACCACCCGATTCCTGGGCAATTGTAAGAGCAATACGCTCATCAAGGGCTGCTGCAAAAATCGACATTTTACCAGCATAAGAGCATCCTGATATCGCGAGATGTTTCAGGTCAATTGGAAGTGAATCCTGAACAAGTTCCAACCCATCGATTAATCGGCTTATTCCCCAAGACCAAGCACAATATTGTCCGGTATTAATAACATTATGATCGGGATAAAGTCTAAAGAAAGGATCGGTGTTTGAAGGTGAATTATAAATGGTTACCTGATTATGAAGAAAAGCAATTGTTGCAATATTCCGACTGCTAAAAATATCAGAAGGAAGACTACCTGTACCACTATTCATACCAATAATTGCAGGGAATGGACCATCGCCTTCGGGTAGGGTTATTGGAGATACGAGGGTGAGAGTCTGTCCATTTTCGGTAACGTTCACAGTAAGTTCTTTTTTCGATTTTGAATAGCTTGCTGTGATTGTGTCGGGCCGATCAGGCTTCCATCCAATTTCATAATTTTCGATCTCCGCTTTGATCTCTGTGCGTCGGCGACTCCAACTTTCAAAGGTGGTATCGCGGCCACTGCCATCAGACCATTCGAACGGGTCTGTTAGTGGGTTAACAATTGGAAGATCGTTAAAAGCAGGCAGAACCGGCTTCGGAAAGTTTGCACCAGTATTTTCCACATCGTAAACGAAAGGCTTTTCCTGTGCGGTAGAATTAATTGTTGAAAGTGTTCCTGCCAAAAGCAATATAAACATCGCTTTTAAACAGTTTGTGTTTGTAATCATCTTCATCTTTTTTGATTTAAAAATATCCTAACCTATTTGGTAAATTTAATTGTAGGCTAAACTTAGTTAACAGGTTATTAATTAACATCTAATGTTGATTCAAATGCATTCATTTTTGAAGCATCGACAATAAAAAATCAAAAAAACAGGAATTAGGATTTAATGCAATAATATACTGATCGTTACGACTAAAAAGAGTTTTAATTCAGAATAAAGAAACATGAATCTTTACCTTATGATACCCACCAAATGCTGTTGTTTCAATCTTATTGAATTGAGTTTTGCACCTGCCGACCACATGAGGAATCAGAAACTAAAAAAAACATAAACCTAATTCATGCTCATTTTGTAGAATTTACAAACGCGGAATGACCAACACTTCGGGAGGAAACATTTCGATGAAAGAAAGCAATGGCGATATTTGGATCACTACTGCGGGAGAAGACAAAGGATAGCTAATTCCACAGGACATAGCACGGGAAACATCAGACAAAAAACCTTTAAATTAAACAATTCCAGTTTATTTGTCAGGCTCTCTCTTGAACCCAGATGGGTATCATTTTCATAATGAAACCGATAATGCGCCATCTTTTAGTTACATAAGCTACTTTTTTCTTCCGCTCGATTGCCTTAAAAATTTGCCAAGCAGTTTTCTTTGCAGATTGTATCCAAAACTGATAACTGCCCACAGCCATAGCGGTATCGACATAACCCGGGCGGATTTCGGTGATTGTAATTGGCAACTTTGAATGAAAAGCCTTATTTCGTAAACCTTCTAAATAGTTTATCTGATATGCTTTACTTGCGTTATAAGCCGGGGTATCTCTCCACCCTTTTATGCCTCCGAGAGAGCTTATCCCCACCAAATGTCCAAATTTCTGTTTTTCAAAATAAGTAAAAGCCCAATCGGCCAAAAAAGTGAAGCCCAATACATTAACATCGATAGTTTCTTTCTCGGGGACAAAATCAAGTTCCTTGTTAATTTTCACAACCCCCGCACCTATAACAAGTAGATCTAAACCTCCCAGATCAGCAACAAGCTCTTCGACATTCTGAGCAATATGATCAACATCAGCAATATCGAAAGATTTTACAACAAACGAACCTGGTTTTTCATTAGCCAACTCGTTCAACAATGATAACCGCCGACCAGTAATGCCTACGATATAATTGTTTGCTGCCAGAATTTTTGCCAGCTCATACCCCATTCCGGATGTAGCTCCAACAACAATCGCTTTTTTCACTTTGTTTAAACTAACCTTTCTAGCTGAGCATCAACAATACCATATCCAATCGACTCTTCAGCCGACATCCAATAATCGCGGTTAAAATCCTTCATGATTTTTTCGAATGTCTGTCCGCAATTTGCAGCGAGTATTTCAGCTCCAAGCTTCTTGGTTTTAAGAATTTCATCCATTTGAATTTCGATATCAGAAGCAGGACCACCTGCGCCACCACTCGGCTGGTGAATCATTACTCGAGCGTTTGGAAGGATGAATCTCCGCCCTTTTACCCCTGCCGACAAAAGAATTGAACCCATTGAAGCAGCAAGTCCTGTACAAATTGTTGACACCGGACTTGAAATACTTTTAATAGTATCGTAAATGGCGAACCCCGAAGTTACATAACCGCCAGGACTATTGATGATCATTTGAATTTCTTTTCCAGGGTCAGTCATTTCAAGGTATAAAAGCCTTTCTATTACATGTTTTGCCGAATTATCGTCAATTTCACCCCAAAGAAAAAGCTTTCTTCCACTCAAGATTTTTGAATCGATAATATCCTGAAGTTTTACATTGTTGTCCATCTCGTTCTGTTTTTTGTGTTTTCTATTTTGTAGCTATTTATTGAACTGTTTTTCATATTGAACCCAACATGAAAAACTTTATGGCAAAATACATAATTTCTTTGGAGTTGTATCAACTTTTGTATTGTAACCTATTTTAATTAACAGAGGCCGACAATTAAAACAACTGCCAGCCTCTATTAATTTATTGACATTCAGAATATCTAATTTTTTACAATCCGTTCGGTTTGCGAAAAAGAATTGGTCGAAAGGTTAAAAAGATACATCCCTTTTGCCAAGTCGCTAATTTCTACTGTTTCAGACAAAGAAGAGAGCTGCATTTCGCGAACCAAAGAACCTGTTAAAGAACGTATCTCGAGCGTCACATCATCATTCTGCGTCTGCGAGAATGTAACCTTATCGGTTGCAGGGTTTGGATAAACCTTTATCCGTTTATTGTTCTTCAAATCGGGGCTCGAAACACCCGAATGATCAGGATCGACAAGCAACATTGAACCAAAATAATCGGCAGTTTGATAGTTTACATTCTTAACCGCTTCGGGCATAATCATTGATCCAATAAAATTTTCACGTTCCTTATTTGCAGCATCATCATTATCGCAATAGGCTATCGAGAAACCCATCAACTTATTGTCAGTCAACACCACCCGGCTAGCATCTGGATCTTTAGAATTGAAAGAAGAATTGAACATTTTTACTGCAAATTCCCATCGGTAGGTATTTTCGGCAATTGTATCCATCACCACAGTTAAGTTATCGCGCAAATTTACAGTCATCCCTGTTCCTCCATCGATAACGTCGTAAAAAACACTTACATGGTATGCAAAAGCATTGTTAGTGCGTTCGTGGGGACCTTTCGATCGGTCTTCGTCAATAAACAACTCAACGCAATCGTCGTTCCAATAGTTATCAGTTGGGTTTGTGTGGTCGTCAGAAAGCACATCATCGATCACTTCTACAAGGATGTAAAGATAATCGGCATCATAAGCCACTTTATATTTTCCGGCAAAGTCGCCTTCTTCCATAACAGATGTGGTGCTTGGCAACCAAACCTTGTCAATGGCATACCATTTTGCTTTTGCCCAGCATTCGTCGGCATCAGAACCATCGACAATTACCGGTGTTTTGGTAAGATATGTATAAATTGTATCCTGCTGGGTTTGTGCCGATAAGCTTAACGAAGCAAACAATAACAACGAAAAGATTAGAGTATAAAATTTGTTCATGGCTAAATTATAAGTTCTTTAGTTAAATAATCGATTTTAAAGAGGCTAAAGTTATATTGTTGTTCATTTACGACAAACGAAAAGTGTTTTTTTATTTAGATGTTCTAAAACAACATAAATAAAAACAGCTAGATTGGTAGTTGCTTAATCAGATTAGAGTTCGTCGCTGTTATCTAAACTAGCAAACATTTCCATTTGAACCTTCAGAATTGCACCTTTCAGCTCTGCCACATAGAATTCATTATCAAAGACATCCTCAACTGCAATACTTAGGGCCTGCAGCTTTTCAAAATCTTCTTCACCAATAATGAAAAATATTAACATATTAAGATAGCAAAAATATTCCCAAGGATGAATTGAAGTTCTACCGGGGAAAACTGAGGCCAATCTGTGTGTAACGCTAATAGTCTCTCCTTGTTCGAAACTTTTAATCAATCTATGTTTAATATATTCGAGTTGAATTAAAGCATAATTAGGATGCTTTGCTGCAACATCAGCAATCTTCTCATCAAATTTTTCGACCTTATCGGCATCAAGTATTATCAACTCAAGATAATCTGAGGCTACTTTAACATTCTCAATTTTCTTAAACTTTGCAAACAACTTTTTCATCTCAATTAAGTCGTCCCTATTCTCTAGTACTTCAAGGAAAAGCTGCTTAACTTCATCAGGAATGATAGTACTACCAAATTCGAGTCCAAGCATTTCGTCGGGAATAGTATCATCGTCGATATCAAATTCAATTTCATCAATGATTTCATCGTAAGCTTCGTCAAAACGATCTCCGTCAATCATATCTGCGACCAACGACTCGGCAAGGTTGAATAAGCGATCTTTTTCATCCTCATTTAATAAGTCAAATCGCGAATTGAATTCCAGAAACTCTTCATGTTTTTGGTCGAATGTCATATCGCTAAATTCGTCGTAATCTACATCATCTTCATCAATAATGAATTCGAAGTTTCCTTTGCCGGCAGTTCTTTCCAATTGAGCTAGAATGCGTTTAACATCTGAATCGGAATCTTCGACACCTTTCACGAAACAAGGCTTACCGTTCCTGCCACACTCAATATCAATAAGTTCAACATCGTCGGTATCTTCATCGAGCATGAAACGTGTAACCGAAGCAAACACTTTGTGCGGTTTAAATCCCAACTCTTCGGCATACTCTACTGCTGCATATATAACGTTGTGTACCAACGTGTAACTTGTTGACATAACAGGTTGGTCGCCTTTAAAAAGATCAACCATTTCGTTGTAGCCTGACATTGGTGTGTTGAATATGAACAACGAATCCTTAATGCCAAGGCACATCAAATCGGCAAGATAAACACAGGCTGTAATGTTTCCATTTGAATGCTGCCGGGCTATAATTATATTAGCAAACCTGCTTTCTTCCCAGTCTGAACTTATTAAACACTCGTAAATTGGTAACCCCTTAGCTTTTTGTCTGATATAATTTTCAGGGTTTAGCATTTGAATCATTTTACCCTTTGTTTTTGTGGCCATCTATTCCAATTTTTATATGCAAATTAAGTCATAAAATTAAAAAACACTTCAAATAGCAGATCAAACTTTCACTCGTATATCTTTCGATTTTCAGTAAAAAAATTGTGGAATTGAATCTGGCAAACTACCAGTTTCAATTCCACAATATTTGAAGCAATAAACTATACTTAAGATAGCTAATACAGACAACATTTTATATTATTTTCAGAATAATCGGCTATTCGTCAGCGTTACCATCAATAGTTTCGATGGTTCCGTCTTCACGATAAGTAAGCTCTACAATTTTCATGCTTCGTAGCCAAGTCCTTCCTCCCGACACTTTACTGTCGTGATGAAACAGATACCATTTACCTTTGAACTCAACAATTGAATGGTGAGTTGTCCAACCAACAACAGGAGTCAAAACAACACCTTGGTAAGTAAACGGCCCGTATGGACTATCGCCCACAGCATAACAAAGCAGGTGAGTATTTCCTGTTGAATATGAGAAATAGTACTTGCCATTGTATTTGTGCATCCATGGAGCCTCGAAGAAACGGCGGTTTTCGTCTTTTGTTAAAAGAGGATTGCCATAAGAATCAAGAACGACGATATCACGAGGTTCTTCGCCAAACTCGAGCATATTGTCGGATAGTTTGGCAATCTTAGCGCAAAGAGCCGGTTCATCGGGGTTGCGAAGATCGTCGTTATTTTCATACTTACCAGTTTTGTAGCGCTGCAATTGACCGCCCCAAATACCACCCCAGAACAAATACTGCATGCCATCGTCGTCGACAAAAACAGATTGATCGATACTAAAACTTCCTTTCATTGGCTCGGGCAACGCTTTGTAAGGACCTTCGGGGGTCTCGCTTATAGCCACCCCAATACGAAAGATATCTTCTTTGTCTTTTGCCGGAAAATACATATAATATTTACCGTCTTTACAAGCCACATCGTTAGACCACATCTGCCTTTTTGCCCAAGGTACATCCTTAATATCAAGAGCTACACCATGGTCAATAACTTCGCCATTAGCATCATCCATTGAATAAACATGATAATCTTTCATGTCGAAGTGAGCGCCTGTATCGTCTTCTGGTATTCCAGATTCGATATCATGCGATGGGAAAATATAAAGTTTTCCGTTATAAACATGTGCCCTTGGATCGGCAGTATAAATATTCTTAATTAAATGTCTTGCTCTTTTCATAACTCAAATTGTTTGTTAAAGCATTCGGTATCCACTTAAAAGCAGATACCGATTGCATAGTTGTTTTTTATTTTTTAATACATTTTCGCATATAAACCATTAAAAATGTTTCAACTACGATTGCATCTGTCTTTCGCCAATTTTCTTGTTAATATCGTCAATCGCTTTGTCGCTTAATTCGTATTTAGAAATAACAAACATCGAAACGACAAGCAGAATAGCAGGAATTACGGCTACTAACCAAAGAATTCCCTGTTGTGCAAAAGCAGATTGATCAAGAGGATTTTTTTCGTCGAATTTTACAAAGGCCAAAACAAAACCTGGAACTACTCCACCTAAAGCCATGCCTGCTTTAAAGAAAATTCCTGTAAGTGCGTTAACAATACCTGAAATTCTTTTGCCGGAAGTATATTCTCCGTATGAAATAACCTCTGGAATCAATGCCCACATATACCCTGTTGCCACAATTACACCTGTCGATTTAATAAATTGAGCTACAAAGACTAACCACAGCTGACTTTGCAACGAAGGGATAACGGACACAATATAAAGCATTGCCATACCTAAAATAGCTACCGATAAAAATATGTAAAACATATTTTTCTTTCCAATCCAGCGTTTTATTGCAGGCACCATTGGCAAAAATATAAATGCAGGGATAGAACCCAATGCCGCAAAATAAGGAAGAGCATCAGGAGCCTTGACATTATAAATCATGTAATATGAACCCGCGGAATTGCCAATAGCCATCATTGCAAATGCAGTAATAAAGAAAAATGCAATTACACGTAAAGGACGATTGCGCTTAAACTCGACCCACAAGTCAGAAACTTTCACATTCGCAGTTTCTTCTTTACTCATTACTACTTTTTCTTTGGTCTGAGTAAAGCAGAAAATCAATAAAATTAAACCGGCAACAGCATACATTGACATTGTAATAAACCATGCATTTGCTGACTCAGCGGAGTTGATCTTTCCATCAGGAGATAATGCCTTTACAATAATTGGTATACCATAAGCAACAGCTAATCCACCAATATTAGCCATAAACATACGTACCGATGTAAGCTTTGTGATTTCATGAGTGTCGCGAGTAAGCGATGCATTTAAAGCTCCGTAAGGAACATTTACCAAGGTATAGCACATTGACAACCCAACATAAGTAATATAGGCATATAGCAATGAACCCGAAAATCCATTCCAGAAGCATAAAATAGCAAAACCAGTAAGCGGAATTCCTCCTAATACTAAATAAGCTCGATATTTCCCAATTTTCGGATTTTGTTTATCTACAAATGCCCCTACGAGTGGATCCCAAACCACATCGACCAAACGAACAATAAGAAACATTACTGCTGCCGCAGCAGCTGATATACCATAAACATTGGTATAAAAAATTAGCAAATACTGTGCAACAGTCTGATAAATCAGGTTTTGTGCAAGGTCTCCAGAGCCAAAACCAATGTGTTGCAACATCGATAGTTTGTAGAACCCCTTTGAATCTTCTACAGATTGTGAAGTTTTTTCCATTTATATTGTCGGTTTTTAAGTAATATTCAATATCCCAATGCTAAAACAGCTGCAACCTTAACAAACCTAAATATCAGATAAATAAATGTTTGATTTATCCGAACTAGGGTCTAACTTTTCACCAAATAAGACCTTTTGACATTGATTCACAAGGAATATATTTAACTTTTTATTTTTTGCTTACAAGCAAGACAAAATAAACGTTTTTTCATTTTAATCATATTCAAAAAATGACCTTATTCGTTAAATGTGTTCATTTTGCTTCAAAATTAAAAATCAATGATTGTTTATTGAAAATTTACACCCCGTTGCTTCAGAATAAAATAGATAAAATCTAAAATCAAACATCAGAAATATCTAATAATATAAAAAGGATAAAAATATCTTAGATAGAAAACAAAAGGAACAGAAAATTATGAATCATTTTACGAAATAATTTAAGATTAATTAAGCCATATTTGATATAAAAGGTGATCATTCATTCCCAAATAGAAAGTATAAAATCGTATTTTTGCTTTTCAAAATTATAAACACATGAGAGAAAACATTGTCATCATACCTACTTATAAGGAGAAGGAAAATATCGAAAATATCATCAGATATGTTTTTGGACTTCCAACAGATTTTAACATTCTTATTATCGATGATAATTCGCCCGACGGAACCGCAGAAATAGTAAAAGGACTGATGGCAAAGTATCCTGAGCAACTTTTTATGATCCAACGTGAAGGAAAACTTGGGCTCGGAACAGCTTATCTGAGAGGTTTTGAATGGGCACTAGAAAACAACTATAAGTATATTTTCGAAATGGATGCCGATTTCTCTCATAACCCCAACGACTTAATAAGGTTACACGAAGCTTGTGTTAACGGGGCCGACTTATCGGTAGGATCGAGGTATGTTTCTGGCATTAATGTAGTAAACTGGCCTCTTGGTCGTGTTTTAATGTCATATTTTGCATCGAAGTACGTACGTATCGTAACCGGAATGAATGTACAGGATGCCACCGCAGGGTTTGTTTGCTATACCAATAAAGTATTAAAAACAATACCTTTTGACCAAGTAAAAATGAAAGGCTATGGTTTTCAAATTGAAATGAAATTTACCGCATGGAAATATAAGTTCAAAATAAAAGAAGTTTCAATTGTATTCACCGACCGAAAAGAAGGAACTTCAAAAATGAGCGGAGGCATATTTAGCGAAGCATTATTTGGGGTAATGAAAATGAAACTCAGAAGTTATTTCAGAAAGTACAATTAAAAATATAACAAGCCTCTCAACGGGGCTTTTTTTATAACTCACAAAACTGAAAAGAGCATGAAAACAATTATTCAAAATGCAACAATTATAAATGAGGGCAAAAAATTTACAGGCTCTGTTTTAATTCATGATGAATTGATATCTCTTATCAGCGCTACTGAAATTGAAACTCAAGCCGACAATATTATTGATGCTTCAGGATTGCTCTTAATTCCAGGCGTTATTGATGACCAAGTTCATTTCAGAGAACCAGGATTAACACATAAAGGTGATATTTATTCCGAAGCAAAAGCTGGAATTGCAGGAGGAGTAACCTCATTTATGGAGATGCCAAATACAGTACCTCAAACAGTTACAATTAGCCTACTTGACGAAAAATACAAAAGAGCTTCAGAAGTTTCGCTTGCCAACTATTCGTTTTACATGGGTGCAACCAACAACAATCTTGACGAAGTGTTAAAAGCTGACCCCCGAAATGTTTGTGGCATAAAATGCTTCATGGGATCGTCGACTGGCAATATGCTAGTTGAAGGAAGTGGATTGGAAGATTTATTCAGAAATGCGCACATGCTGGTTGCCACACACAACGAAGAAGAAACAGTAATTCAAGCTAACATCAAATTATTCCGCGAAAAATACGGAGAAGAAGTGCCAGTAAGTTGCCATCCTTTAATCAGAAGTGTTGAAGCATGCTACAATTCTACAGCAAAAGCTATTGATCTTGCTTCGAAATACAACACCCGTTTGCATACCTTACACTTATCGACAGCAAAAGAGATGGAACTATTCTCAACCGGGAATATAGCAACCAAACGCATTACAAATGAGGTTTGTGTCCATCATCTTTGGTTCGACGATCGTGATTATGAGAAACTTGGAAACAAGATAAAATGGAACCCTGCAATAAAGAGCGAAAAAGACAAAATAGCTTTGCAGGAAGCCGTAAATTCGGGAAAGATCGACATTGTAGCTACCGACCATGCCCCACATACACGAGAAGAGAAAAACAACAGTTATTTTAAATCTCCTTCGGGTGGACCACTATTGCAACACTCTTTACCTGCGATGCTTGAACTTTCGAATAAAGGAATTTTTACAATCGAAAAAGTTATTGAGAAAATGTGCCATTTACCTGCTCTCCTTTTTGATATACCTGACAGAGGATTTATCCGCGAAGGATTCAAAGCCGATTTGGTTTTGGTTGATCCTAACTTGAACTGGATAGTAGAACCGAATAATGTATTGTATAAATGTGGATGGTCTCCTTTTGAGGGCGTAGTTTTCCACAATTCTATACATTCTACATTTGTAAATGGACATTTAGTGTACGATAAAGGTCTTTTTAATGAAGACAAAAAAGGCCAACGATTATCATTTAATCGTTAGCCATATATTATTCTGAATTTATTTTCAATTTTACCAGTAACTACTTTTTGTAGCGTCTTATTAAGAAATCAGGAATCTCGCTTAGCGGGAGAATTTTTTCCTGCGCATTAAGTAAAGCCGCTTGATAAGGCATTCCATAAACAACAGATGACTCTTTGTCTTGAGCAACGGTATAAGCTCCTGCATTTTTCATATTCAACAAACCTTTAGCCCCATCAGCACCCATTCCTGTAAGAATAATTCCAACGGCTTTCTGTTTTATCGAGTTCGCCACCGAATCGAAAAGAACATCAACAGACGGGCGATGCCTGTTCACTGGTTCAGTATCAAGCACATTAACTCTACACTGACGAGGATTTCCGGCAACAACCATGTGTTTATTACCAGGAGCTATCAGCACCCTGCCCGAAACTACTTGATCATTATCTTGAGCTTCAAGAACTTCAAGCTCACAAATATCATTCAATCTATTAGCAAAAAGTTTAGTGAAGCCTTGAGGCATGTGCTGTGTAATTACAATACCAGGCATATCTTTGGGTAATCTTCTGAGAATGTATTCAATTGCTGTAGTACCTCCAGCCGAAGCTCCTATGGCAATAATTTCATCGTAAGTAGAGACAACCGGTTTAGCCTTTTCAGATCGAAAATTATCAAGATCGAAAATTAGCTTTTGCTTTTGACGAACATTGGCTTGCGATGCTCCTTTAATTTTATCGCATAAAAAGGCATAAAATTCGTAGAGGTTACTGTTCGATTTTAATTTTAGCGGTTTGTTTACGATATCGATAGCGCCTCGATGATAAGCATCAAGACAAATTTCACGATTACCTTCGGTTATACTCGAAACAATTATAACAGGAATTGGGTGTTGCTTCATCAATTTTGAAAGGAAAGTTAACCCATCCATCTGAGGCATTTCAATGTCGAGAGTAATTACATCAGGAAGAACTTGCTCAATAATCTCAACAGCTTTAAATGCATCGGATGCAGTACCAATCAGTTCAAGATCAACATCTGATTCAACGGCATTGGCGAGCAATCTTCTAAAAATTACAGAATCGTCAATAACCAAAACTTTTATCTTCTTTGAATGCAAATTCATCTCCATCTCCCAAAAATTAAAATTTTATATTTTGTATCAAGTCCACTTTTACTTTACCGTCGAGTGGGTTGAACAATATCTTACGCCCTAAAACGCCGCCTGTAATTTCCTCAATAATAGGCACGTTTAATTCACTCAATTTCTGTTTTGCAATTTCAATATTGCGTTGACCTACATTAAATACTGCCTGATCTAGTTTAAGCATACTGGCACCGCCATAATATTTCGCAACTAAACGCCTTTTAACAGCTCCGGCCAGGATAACTTTATCGTGCAATTCAGTAATAGCAACATCGCCATATCTTACGTCGGGGTTTCCTTTATTGTTCCAGTTTGGCAACATGAAATGGTTAACCCCTCCTATTTTGGTACCTTCGTCCCAAAGCACAACAGCAACACATGAACCTAAAATGGTGAAAACTTTCATTTCACCTGAAACAATTGCCAGTTCTCCTTGCTTAAGGTACTTTATCTTATCCAAATCGAAACTCCCTTATACCAGTTTTTCTTTTAATATGTCAAGTGTAAATGGCTTGACCAAATAATCGTCCATTCCAGAGTCATAACAACGCTTTACACTTTCTTCTGATTCATTTGCTGTTATCGCAATGATTTTAGCTCGATGTCCAGTTTTATTTTCTAATTCACGAATCTTCTCTGTTGCTTCAGTTCCATCCATTCCCGGCATATAAACATCCATTAAAATAAATGCATATTCAGTAGAAGTGCACAAATCAACCGAAGCTTGACCATTCGATGCAACGTCGTGTTCAAACCCCAACTTTGTAATAAACATTCCCAAAACTTTCTGATTTAAAGGATTGTCTTCAACAAGTAAAACCCGGCCATTAACCTTTGATTCAGTTTTTGCGGTGGAGGTTACTTTAACATTTTCTAAAATAGGTTCTTGAACAGGAGCATTCTCAACTTGCAATGAGTTCATTAACCTGTCAATCCTGATTTTAAATTCAGTATCATCAAAAGGCAGATGAACGATATCAAAAGGTTGGTTATATTTTCGAAGTCTAACATCAACCTTAACTTTAGGGTTTAATAAAAATAAAACACTAAACTGCTGATTTGATGTTTCTTTCTTAATATTTGAGAGAAAATTATATCCTTCTTTACCATCATCGCCTGCATTTACGACAAACAAGTCGAAATGAAAAGCTTTAGCTCTAAACAAAGCTTTTTCAACCGATCCGGATACTGATACGTTATATCCTTGAGCTATTAATTCGTTCTTTATTTCTTCAACAACTTTGCGTTGACTTTCAACAAGCAAAACATTCTTCTTTTCCTTAACCATTTATTTAGCTTATTTTGACGTAAACACTAGGACTAACCTGCTTTATTGCAGTAGAATATTGTGTAACTGTTTCTGACAATCCTACAAAGAAATATCCTCCGGGCTTCACTTTATCAATCAGTTTTTGTACAACTTCCCTTTTCGATTGATCGTCGAAATAGATCAGTGTATTTCGACAAAACACGACATCGAGCGAATTATTCTGAAAAAAATAGTCGTCAACGAGGTTTAAAATTGAGAAATGAACCTTTTCGCGAAGGTTTTTTACAACTCTAACTTTGCTTTCATTGTCGTCTTTTCCTGCAAGAAAATATTTCTTTACCAGATTTTGATTCATCGACTTGATAGTATCCTTATTGTAAATAGCTCTAAAAGCCTTCATTACAGAGGCATTACTAATATCTGTTGCAAAAATTGTATAATCGAACCCTGGACTGCCTAATTGGAATTCATTAAGGGTCATTGCCATTGTATATGCCTCTTCGCCTGTTGAGCAACCCGCGCTCCAAATTTTGAATGTATTATACTGATCAGCCTTTACGTTGGGCAGTATTCTGTCTCTAAGAAAGTTAAAATGCTCAGATTCGCGAAAGAATTCTGTTTTATGGGTCGTAAGTTCATCGATCATGCATTCAAACTCTCCGCTTTTCTTTCCCTCTGGAGACATTGCATAATCGAGATAATCTTTAAAATTAGTAATTCCAGTACTCTTTAACCGTTTAATTAACCGAGAATTAACCATCACAATTTTAATTGGACTTAGTTTTATGCCCAAGCTTTCGAGCATAAAAGTTTGAATCCTTTTAAATTCAGCTTCAGATAATTGCTGACTATAAATATTTACGGCATCAGAAAAACTCATATCAATCAGGGGCTCTATTTCATTTTTTCGAATTGGCTGTCAAAGTTATCATTGTCAGTCAAGTTTATACGTACTCCTTTTGCTGCAGGTTTAATAGCCGGGTCATCAATGGTTCTCGGCGCTTTTTTAATATTCTTTGCTATTGGTTTCACAGGCTGTTCAAAATGTTCTGCCTTATTTTCTTCAACAACAGGCTCAAAATCTGACGAAAAATTAAATTCATCTTCTTTTTTATCGGTTACAAAAGAGTCAATATCATCATTTGAATTGTCATGATTTGATGATTGGAAAATTGGCGAATGATCCCAGCCTTTATTAAACATCTCATCTTCTTCTACAAAGTCATCCTGTTTTTCATCTTCCTTAGTTTCTTGAACTATAGTTTCTTTCTCATCTTCAAGTTTAAAGAACCCAATAAGGCTATTTAACGACTCAGCCAAACGTACTAATTCTTCGGAACTAGCTGTCAACTCCTCAGACGATGAGGCATTTTGCTGAATAATGTTATTCAACTCATGAATTGTAAGGCTTATTTGATCGAGTGTTATCACGTTTTCCTCGCCCGCTTTTGCAATTTCGTTCACCAATTCGGATGTTTTCTGGAATTCGGGAACCAGTTTGCGGAGTTCTATAGCAGACTCGCGGGTAATATTTACACCTTTTTTAGACACTTTGCTGATTTCGGATGCCGATTGCTGACTGCTTTCGGCAAGCCGCTTAACCTCTTCGGCAACAACAGCAAATCCTTTACCCATTTCGGCTGCTCGGGCAGCTTCAACAGATGCATTTATTGACAAAATTTTTGTCTGATAAGAAATTTCACTAATAGCAGAATTTTTGAGCGCAATTTCTTCAATTACAGTAAGCGCATTTTCAACACTTTCAGCTCCTTGCAAAATCCCACTAAATGCCATTTTAGCTATATCGTCGGTTTTGTGAGCATTTACTGAGAGTTGTTTTTGCATGCTCCCTATTTGATCCATTGCAGCAGATATTTCGGCCGAAGCTGCTGCCTGATTATTTGCTCCTTCGGAAATAACTTCTGATCCAGAGCGAAACTCGTTGCTAGCTACATCAATACTTTGAGATATTTCGAGAAGCGAAGTGATTACTTCTCTGAATTTATTTTTCAATTCTTCTAACGAGGCATTAATCATCCCTATTTCGTCGGAAGATTCAAATTCATTATTCGCAAAAAGATCTCCTTCGGCTAAGCGCTTTGTAAACTTTAATGTTTTCCTAATTGAATTGCCTAATTTCCTTACTATGTATATATATATAATAATTACAAACAAAAAGATTAAAGACATCCACAATAAAATACCACGCTTTATTTTAAAACTAAGTGTCTCTATTTTATTGAGATAATCAGCAGTTCCTTTATTTTGTGTGTTCAGAAAATCGGATAACTGAATGTTTAGTTTTTCAAGAGATTGAGATAGTGACGATACTTGCATCAAAAACGAAGCATCGCTTTGCTCTGTTCTATCTATTATTGTTGAAGTTTTGTATATATCGTCGATGGTTATAGATACCGACGCTAAGCCATCATTCAAACCATCTTGAATATCAGAATATTGACCATCTGATTTCAATTTCAAAAAGACTGTTTTCAATTCTGAGGCTTTAGACAGCAGAGCGTCTTGCCCTGTTTTACCAAGTAATGCTCTGTTAAGCTCAACCGAAAGACTATTTGAGGCATCTATCAACTCGTGCAATAGATTATTCACATATATCTGCCTATTTTGGAAGCTTCTATTATCTTCGGTGAGGCGATTAATTCCCTTTCCTGCCATGTAGTTGAAAAGGGCAAATCCAACAAGAAAGAGAAATACTCCAAAAGAAAGCTTTGTTGAAATTTTAAAATTTTTATCAATGTCTCTCATCTCATAAATTCTTAGTAAGCATAACAAGGCTTAAGGGCTAGCCGAAAATAAACAAGCTAGTTTTCAACTAAGTAGTTTATTATCAAAACCAAACGCAAATCTATTTGCCTTCCAACTCAAAATTATCGGCTCTGAGTTCAATAATTTCATCGACCGAAAAGATTTTGTCGGCATTTACAAGCAGAACAAATTTCTCGGCCAATTTTAAAACGCCATGAAGAAACTCGGCCTTATTTTGTTTACCAACAGTTGGCAATGAAATAATATCAGCATTGTCGTACTTAACAACCTCATTTACACTATCAACCATTGCTCCAAGTTTCAAGGTTTCGCCATCGTTATTGATAGTTATAACCAAAATGCATGTTGACGTTGTAATCACGGTTTTTTCCATTCCAAATTTGATACGAGTATCGACCAAAGGAATTACTTCACCTCTTAGATTAAACACGCCCAACATATATTCTGGAGCTTTAGGAACTTCGGTTACAGGTTGTGATTCCAAGATCTTTTCTACGTGTTCAACGTTAATGGCAAAATTCTCTTTGCCAAGAGAGAATGTTAGATAAGTTTGAAAAAGCTCTTCCATATTTATTTTTATTTCTTAGAAAACTCTGTTACTATTTTATTTACGTCCAATACCAGTGCCACAGAACCATCGCCAAGTATTGTTCCTCCCGAAATATAATCCTGATTTTTGAAATGGCTTCCAAGAGGTTTCAAAACTGTTTGATTTTCACCAACAACAGAGTCGACAATTAATGCCACTTTCTCGTTTTCATAACCAGCAAGAACAATTTCTCGTCTTTCGGGTGCTGTACCTCCAAGGCAAAAATCTTCTCTCAAATCGAAATATGGCACTTGATTTCCTTCAATAATCATGAACTGATTTAATGCTTCTTGCTTTTGGAAGTTATCAAGTGTGTGTATTTTCGAAACTTGAAATAAAGGTATTATAAAATCGCGCTGATCGATACGAACCTGCAAACCATCGATAATAGAGAGTGTTAACGGTAGTTTTATTGTAAAAACGCTACCCTTACCAAGTTCTGTGCTTATTGAAATAGACCCTCTGATTTCTGAAATATTTTTCTTTACAACATCAAGGCCAACACCTCGGCCTGAGATGTTTGAAACAGTTTTTGCCGAAGAGAAACCTGGCAAAAATATCAGGTTAATAATTTCATCGTCGGTATAAGTCATGTCTTTGGCTATCAACTTCTTTTTGATGCCAATTTTTCTGATCTCTTCAACATCTATACCTCTGCCGTCGTCAATAATCTTGATTATTACATTGTTACTTTGATGGTAAATTTTCATAATCACCTTGCCCATTGCACTTTTGCCATTCGCTACACGAACATCTGGCATTTCAACACCATGGTCGACAGAGTTCCTAAGAATGTGCATAATTGGGTCGGTCAGCTGTTCAATAATTTTCTTATCGAGCACTGTATCTTCTCCTTCAGCAACAAAATCAATTTGTTTATTAAGCTGTTCGGAGAGGTCGTGAACCATTCGTTTGAAACGGGTTATTGTAATTCCAAACGGAACTAAAGATATTGTAAAGGCATTATCGCGAAGTTGACGAGAAAGCGATCCGTATTTTTCTGCAACACCAACTAATTCGGAATCGCCTGATTTTTGAGCCATCAGGTTTAACTGGGCTTGTAAGGTAACCATTTCACTAACAAGATTCATTAAATGATCTATTTTATCGGTAGTGACACGGATACTTTTAATTGAATTGGAGGCAGCAGTTGAAGTTTGAGCTTCTGCCAAAACCTTATCTTTTTTAGATGTCTCTTCTGCAAGAGCTTCATTTGCCAAATCTTCTTCGTACTTATTGGCAATTTCTTTAATGTTGCCAAAATTAAGTTTGAAGATATTGTCTTTTATTTTTTCAAAATCGTGCTTTGCCTCTTCAATTCCTAACAGATTGCCTTTAATCAGCTCCGAAATTTCAATATTGAAATCATCTTTTACCCATCCAAAAACTTCTTCTATTGAAGCAATATCTTCATTTGTAGATAGAATCATTTTCCATGAAGCAAGTTGATCTGCCTCTTGCAAATCATTCATCCTTATATTATTACCGCTCTTAGAAAAGACAATATAGCTACCCATCAACGCAAGTTCGTTAAACAGATAGATTGGATGACTAAGATTTTCAGGATTATTTTTGCCCGACTCAAACTCGATATAATAAGTTGAAATGGAACCCGATGATGTTTCGGGCACTAAAACACTGGCTGAAGTATCGTCCGAAGTATCTTTATCTACATGGAACATGTGAATGCGCCTGCAAAGATCTTCAAAACGAATAAGATCGTGCGAACCAAGCTGCTCTTTATTTTGGAGAAGAACCTTCAGAATATCAATAGTTTCGAGAGAAATATCTTTAAGTCCTACCGAAAAGCTCAGATTTCCACTCCTCACCTTGTCGTAAATATCTTCCAGATCGTGTGTTACGGCAAGGACTTTTTCAAAGCCTAGCATACCACCACTTCCCTTTATTGTGTGAACATTCCTGAAAATCTGATCAATAACATCTGCCGAAACTGCTGCATTATCTATCGACAATAGAACACTCTCAAGCTCATTGATCAGGTCTCTGGTCTCTTCAGCAAAACTCTCCCTTAATTGGTCTATTGAATCTGCCATTTCCTGATTTTTTTTTATAATTCGACTTTTTTCAAAAAGCCATTGCTAAAATACAATAATCTTATTGATGTTTTAGGCAACAAACAAATATTCTTTCTGATATTTAACTGAATTTCTCAGCCATCAAAACCGCCGTTAAAATACAATGTTTTTTCAGAATAGTAAAAATTTATCGTTGATTATCAATTTACAAAACACACAAAAGAATCTATCCTTTTTAACCATTAACTTTGAACTGATTTTATAACTCCACAAATAATTTGTTATACTTTTGATATCTACTTAGTTTTAACATGTTGAAAAAAGGGCTAACCAAAAAACTCTGCCCAATATTAATTTTCGAAAGAATTTTTCAATGTTGATTCTATAAATTTACAATTCTTGCATAAAATTGAACCGAGAAGAGTCCAAACAACAATAAAAAGCAAAAGGAATTACGTTTTGCAAAAGATAAAAATAAATCGATGTCGTTAGAAAAGGTAAAATCTGCATACAAAGACCATTTAGGATTAAACGAAATTTTAGCGTCTTTAAAAAACCAAGACCTTCGTTCATTGCAACTGAAAGGATTAACAGGCTCAGCCCCAACCCCCATTTTTTCAGCTCTCCACGAAGCTATCAATCGTCCAATGCTAATCGTATTGAACGACAGAGAAGAAGCAGCTTATTTTTTCGACGATTTGTCGCTTTTAATTGCCAAAAACAAAGTTCTTTTTTACCCTTCATCTTACAAAAGACTTGCAAAACATGGACAGATTGAACAAGAAAACATTGTTCAGCGCACCGAGGCTCTAAATCAGATCTCAAGCAAATTGAATTGTGTTGTTATTACATACCCCGACGCATTGCTCGAAAAAGTTATTTCGCCCGAGGCTCTCAATTTAAACACCCTCAAAATTTCGGTCAAAGAAAAACTTTCGCTCGATTTTATCAACGAAGTGCTTTTTGAGTACGATTTTGAACGCGTTGACTTTGTTTACGAACCTGGGCAATATTCCATTCGTGGTGGAATTATAGATATTTTTTCGTTTTCGAGCGAGGAACCTTACCGCATCGATTTCTTTGGCGACGAGGTTGAATCAATCAGAAGTTTCAATATCGACACACAGCTGTCGACAACCAGATACGAGTCAATTTCAATTATCCCAAATATTCAGCAAGGATTAGAGGGCGAAAAGAGAATCGACCTATTCAGTTATCTGCCTAAAAACTTTATTCTTGCATTCAGAGACATCAGTTTTGTGGCCGACGAAATTGAATTGAGCTATGCCGAAGCAATTAAGAACCAAGACAATGAAGAGCTATCAATATCGCCCGAATTATTGATTAGCGGTAAAATAATGATTGATCAACTATCCGATTTTCAAACCATTGAATTTGGGTTCAAAAAATATTTTACCAATGCAACAGAGGTTGAATTTCACACCTCACCCCAACCGTTGTTCAACAAGAATTTCGAACTTCTGGCTGCAAACCTGAAACAAAACAGCAACGAAGGCTATAAAAATTATATCCTATCGAATAACGAAAAACAGATTGAACGACTGCAAGCAATTTTTGAAGACAAAGCACTGAACGTCAAGATATCGCCACTCAACTTCACTATCCACGAAGGCTTTATCGACCATGATTTAAAAGCTGTTTTTTATACCGACCATCAGATATTTGAACGCTACCACCGTTTCAAACTTCAAACAACCGGTAAAGCAAAGGAATCGATATCGATAAAAGAGCTTAACAAACTGCACCCGGGCGACTATGTGGTCCACATCGATCACGGAATTGGAAAATTTGCAGGATTGGTGAAAACCGAAATAAACGGCAAAATACAGGAAGCCATTCGGTTAGTTTATAAGGATAACGATTCGCTTTTGGTGAGCATCCACTCGCTTCACCGGGTATCGAAATACAAAGGCAAAGACGGAACCGAGCCTAACATCAGCAAACTGGGAACTGGTGCTTGGCAGAAAATGAAGAATCGTGTAAAAAGCAAAGTGAAAGACATTGCCAAAGAGCTAATTGCGCTTTATGCCGAACGGTTGAAAGAACGCGGTTTTGCTTTCTCGTCCGACTCGTACATGCAACAGGAACTCGAAGCGTCTTTTATGTACGACGACACCCCCGACCAGTTCAAAGCTACAAAAGCGGTGAAAGAAGACATGGAACGCTTAATGCCAATGGACAGGCTGGTTTGTGGCGATGTTGGCTTTGGCAAAACCGAAGTTGCTATAAGGGCTGCCTTTAAAGCTGCTGCCGACAATAAACAGGTTGCCGTATTGGTACCAACCACAATTCTTGCACTTCAACATTATAAAACATTTACCGACCGATTGAAAGACTTCCCTGTAAATGTTGGGTATGTTAGCCGTTTACGAAATGCTGCCGACACTAAAACAACTTTAAAGGAGTTGAGCGAAGGAAAAGTTGATATCATTATTGGTACTCACCGATTAATTGGCAAAGATGTAAAGTTTAAAGATCTTGGTTTGCTGATTGTTGACGAAGAACAGAAGTTTGGCGTTTCGGTAAAAGAGAAACTTAAACAGCTAAAAGTGAATGTTGATACACTTACATTAACGGCAACCCCAATACCCCGAACCCTTCAGTTTTCACTGATGGGAGCCCGCGATTTATCCATCATACAAACACCGCCACCAAACCGCTACCCTATTATTACCGAAGTTCATGGTTTTAACGAAGCAATTATTAAAGAGGCCATTAACTACGAATTAGACCGCAGCGGTCAGGTTTTCTTTATCCACAACAGGGTACAGAACATTCACGAGGTGGAAGACTTTATAAAGAAAGCTTGTCCTCAGGCTCGCACAATTGTTGGGCATGGACAAATGGAGGGTTCGCAGCTCGAAAAAATAATGCTCGCCTTTATCAATGGCGAATACGACGTGCTGATTGCTACTACCATTATTGAATCGGGGCTCGATATTCCAAATGCAAACACCATCATCATAAACCACGCGCAGAATTTCGGGTTGAGCGACCTTCACCAGTTGCGCGGACGTGTTGGTCGTTCGAACAGAAAAGCTTTCTGCTATTTGCTTGCACCTCCACTTAGTACACTTACCCAGGAAGCCCGCCAAAGGTTGAAAGCCATTGAAGAGTTCTCGGAACTTGGAAGCGGGTTCAACATTGCCATGCGCGACCTCGATATTCGTGGAGCAGGAAACCTTCTTGGTGGCGAACAGAGCGGGTTTATTGAAGATATTGGGTTTGAAACTTACCATCGCATACTTGAAGAGGCTGTTCAGGAGCTTAAACAAGGCGAGTTTGAGGGGGTTTTCAAAGAGAACGCAAACACCGACTCGTCGAATCCATTCCTGAAAGTAAAGTTCCTGAACGACTGCAATATCGACACCGATATGGAGATGCGGTTTCCCGAAAGCTATGTGAGCAGTATTACTGAACGCATGTCGCTTTACCGCGAACTCGACAATATTGAAACCGAAGAGGAACTTCTCCGTTTCGAAAACCAGTTAACCGACCGTTTTGGGAAAATTCCCGATCAGGCAAAAGACCTACTCGAAGTTGTACGGCTCAGGTGGACTGCTGTTGACTTGGGAATGGAGCGCATCATTATGAAGAACGGGAAGATGATTTGCCACTTTATTTCTGATCAAAAATCGCCTTTCTACCAGTCGCCAACATTTACAACCGTGCTAGGATGGATTCAGAACAATGCCGCTAAATGCCGAATTAAAGAAGAGAAAGATAAACTTAGTCTCACGTTCGAAAAAGTAAAGAGCATCAATACAGCCAAAAATATTCTATGTGAAATTGGAGGAAATAAAGCACAATGAACGAATTATTGGTACACGCTTGGCACTACTTGGTGAAAGCATCTGTTTCTTCTTTCACTCAGATCATTATAATCTTTGCTCCACTATTATTGCTGGCCTTTCTGATGAACTTCATAGCCAGCACCAGCGAAAAACTCAGTCTGAAAGTAATAAGGGAAGATATTTACCTCTATCTCTTTGCCTGGCTGGGAACCACAATTCACGAAGCTGGACATGCACTGTTTGCAGTCATCTTCCGACATAAAATAAACAAAATCAAATTCTTTTCGCCCGACCCGTCAACCGGCACACTGGGCTATGTCGATCATTCGTACAACAAAAAAAGCCTCTACCAGCAAATTGGCAATTTCTTCATCGGCATTGGCCCAATTATTATGTGCTGCCTAATGCTTTACGCGCTATCGTACTTACTGTTCAGAATAAAACTCAACGACCTTTCCACGCTAACCATTACTACCGAAACATTTCACAGTTTCTCAACCTTTATGGCAGCTGTTGCCGAAATATGGAGTGGCATAAAAGCTTTTGTGTCCGAAGTGTTCAGGGGCGCACACTCAACATTCCTGAAAATTGCGTTTTTCATCTATTGTTTTTACTCCATTGGCAGTTCAATTACCCTTAGCAAATCCGACCTTGCAACCTCTGGCCGAGGCTTTCTGGCAGTGGTAATCGCTATCTTCCTATTCAATTTGGCAACAATTTGGAAAGGCGGTTTCGCAACCGTTTACGCAACCAAGCTGAGCGCATTTTTCTCTGGCTTCTATTTCATAATTATCCTTGCAGCCCTTATAAATCTGTTCTTTATCGTTGTTTTAGGTATCGTTTCTGTTGTGAAATCGAAAGGATAAATTAGAAGTTTACGCTTGCAATTCAGCCTTACGCCGTTGTTCTAACTCAACTTCAATGATTTTCAATGTTTTTTCATCGAGCTTATAGAAATAAATGAAGATTCCAGAAACCAATGCGCCAATTGCCGGAATGATGCTAAGCATGTACTTAATACCTGTAATTGTTTCGGGCGACTGCTCAACATTTGCCTGAAAACCAAAGATACCGAGCAGCCAAAGAGTTAGCGATCCGCCAAGGGTCCAACCCAGTTTCTGCGACATGCTCGATGCCGAGAACACCAAACCAGTAGCCCTTCGGCCTGTTTTCCATTCTGAATAATCGGCAGTATCGGCATACATCGACCAAAGGAGCGGGAATATTATTCCGGCACAGAAGCTGGTCATAGCTTGTAAAACGTAAACCATGACCACATTCTCTTTTGTACAGAAAAGGAACAGCGAACTCAGAATTGCGGCACCAATCATAGCATACATGAAAGTCTTCCGTTTGCCAATTTTTGCCGAAATGGGAGTTGCCATAATTACCCCTAACATATTGAATGCTTGACCTAACAAGAAATAGAGGGTGCTGAATGTAAATGTCATTTTCGACAAGGCAACAGCTGTATCGTCAATTATGTAGTATTTGAAATAGTACATGGCCACGCCGTCGCGCACCGAATTGAATATCAACGTCATTACACCTGCTCCAAGAAGTATGAACCATGGAATATTCTGCAACAGGTTTTTGAAGTCATCTTTCAATGAATTCTGCTGCGATTTTGGCGGGGTAACACGCTCTTTAGTCCAAGCAAAGGTGAAGAAGAATAATAAAACAGCTACGGCACCAATTACAACCATTGCAAGTTGATAAGCTGTTGTGACAGATGTTGTTGTTTTGAAGAAATCGACCAACGGCTGGTAAATAGCAACCACCAGCAAACTGCCGCCAAAAGCAAAGACCATGCGGTACGAAGCAAGAGTTGTGCGCACATTCGGATCGGGAGTCATTACCCCAAGCAGACTGGCATAAGGAACGTTAATGGCTGTGTAGGCCATCATCATCAGTGTGTAGGTAATATATGCGTAAATTAGCTTTCCTGTAGCACCAACATCGGGGGTGGTAAACAGCAATACACCAATTATTCCAAAGGGAATGGCCACCCACAAAAGGTACGGCCTGAACTTTCCCCATTTGGTGTTGGTACGGTCGCCAATTACACCCATTACCGGGTCGATTGCGGTATCCCAAACGCGGGTAACCAACAACATTGTTCCGGCAGCAACTGCCGATATTCCAAACACATCGGTATAAAAAATGGCAAGATAAAACGAGAATATCTTCCAGAACATAGAAGATGCCGCATCGCCAAATCCATACCCAATTTTCTCCCTCAACGAAACTTTAATGTCCATAAATTGGTTGTTATCAGAAATTTTTCAAACGGGTCATCACTTCAATAAGCGAGCGGGTGTTATGGTACGGGCATTTCCAAAATCCGGTTTTTTCGTCAGCAGTATAAGGGTTGCCTTCAAAATCAACCTTCCAGAACCATTCTCCAAGTTCGCGGTCAACAATTTTCAGTTTTATGAAGTTCCAAACCTTTTCAGCTTCGTCGAGATACGATTTGTTTCCTGTTAGTTGCCATGCATTTACATAACCAACCATAGCTTCGGCTTGCGGCCACCAATGTTTATCGGTATCGAGGTGATTACCTTCGCGTTCGGCGAAAATCGACCCATCTTTGTCGCTACCTTCGTCGCGGGTTACATCAACCATGCGTATAGCCATCTTTTTAACCTCTTCAATCAGTTCGTGATCGCCAAGAACCTCGGCAGCTTCGAACAACAACCAAGAGCCTTCAATGTCGTGCCCATAAGAGACTGCTGTTGATTTCACATTCCACTGCATATCGAAAAACAGGTTGAAATGAGCAGTTCGGTTATCGATAATCTTATCGAGGAAAACGCGGATAAGCCGCTTAATGCTTTCGCCCAGAATTGGGTTTTTCCAACAACGGTAAAGATTTGTATATGGTTCAAGAATATGAAGGTGCGTGTTCATCGATTTCGGTTCATTGGCATCTATCACACTCAGGCGCATGTCTTCGAGGGGTTCCCACTCTTCGCTCAACGCTTCGATATAGCCACCAAACTCTTTGTCGTAGAAATTCTTCTCGATAGTCCAGAATAGTTGCTCTGCAAACTCAAGGCTCTTTTCATTTCCGGTTGCCCGGAAGTATTCAGAAAAACCATAAATAGCGAACCCTAGTGCGTAGGCTTGTTTGCGGGTGTTGATTGGATTACCCATGCAATCGAGTTCCCAATACACGCCGCCATTCTTTTTGTCGACAAAATGATCGACCATATACTCAAACGCACGATCGGCAATCTTCAGGTATTTTTCATCTTTACTGAAATTGTACGCTGCTGAAAATGTCCACAATATTCGTCCGTTAAGAATAGCACCTTTTGATGCATTTTTATCAACTACCCCCGAAGAGAGTATCGAACCGTAAAAGCCACCGTTTTTTTCGTCGAGTGTATGCTTAATCCAGTAATTCAATATTGATTCGAACTCACTATTTTGAGATTCGATAAGTTCAGTAATAGCCCTTTTCATTCGTAAATATCTATTTTAAGTTACTGTTTATTGGTTTGGTAGAAAGCAATTTCTTCGAACATTTATGCCTCCACTCATGGATCTAACTCCATTGCATTCCGTTGATCTACGATTCGCAAAGATTATATATATCCTTGTTAGCTTCGCTGATCTCCGATTGTGGCCGTCAGCCATGCTCGATTCATTTCTACATGAATTTTTTATTATTGTCGATCAGTTGATTAATTGTTTCTACCGAAAGATGTGAATGTAACTTATCTTCGGGAGTATTCAAACAGTAATCGACCAATTGATCAATAGTTGTTTTTGCAACATGCATTCTGGTGTCTGACGACGCGTAATAGATGAAAACTGTTCCGTCTTCGTCGGCAATCCAACCGTTCGAGAAAACCACGTTCGAAACATCGCCAACACGCTCCTCGCAAAGTGGTGCAATGAAATACCCGGCAGGTTTGTGAGTTATTTTTGAAACATCGTTAGCATCGGCCATGCATACGTAAAGTACGTAGCGCAAACCGGCTGCTGTATTTCGAACTCCGTGAGCCAAATGCAACCAGCCTTTATCGGTCTTGATAGGGTGTGGTCCAAGGCCATTTTTCACTTCGTAAACAGTATGGTATGTTTTCTGATCGATAATTGTTTCTTCAGGAACCTCAGCATTTTCAATCGTTTCCGACAAGCCCCAGCCTATGCCGCCACCTTTGCCAGTGTCGATAAAACCATCCTGCGGACGTGTGAAGAAGGCATATTTTCCATCGACAAACTTTTCGAATAGAACCACGTTGCGTTGCTGACCTCCGTGAGAGATCAAATCGGGAAGGCGTTCCCAGTTTATAAGATCTTTTGTGCGTGCAATACCGGCAGCAGCAGATGCACTCGAAGTGTCGCCATCGGGGGCATTAGGGTCTTTACGTTCGGAACAGAACACGCCGTAAATCCAGCCATCTTCGTGAGCAGTCAGGCGCATATCGTAGACGTTTGTATCGGGTTCATTGGTTTGTGGCAAGGTTATAGGTCGATCCCAGAAACGGAAATTGTCTACACCATTTGGACTTTCGGCAATGGCAAAGAACGATTTACGATCGGCTCCCTCAACCCTCACAACCAACAGGTATTTGCCGTTCCACTTTATAGCTCCTGAGTTAAATGCTGCATTTATCGTAATCCGCTCCATGAAGAATGGATTTGTTTCAGGATTCAGGTCGAAACGCCAGTGTAAAGGAGCATGGTCGCGGGTTAAAACCGGATTTTTAAAGCGGCTGTAAATGCCGTTTGTACTGAAAAGTTCTTCGTTCTTTTTACTCAATAATTCGGTATGAGCCTTTTCAATAGCGGCTTTTCTGGTTTCAAACAATGTAGTCATAGTATTAAATTATCAGTAGTTATTTTCTTTGTCAATCTCTCATTTTCGGCTTTCTTCAAGCAAAAATATCATTTTATCGTTTACAAAATCTTTAAAATCGTTGGCCTGAGGATGAGTTTCATACGGCACAAAAAAATGAGTTGTATCGCTGTTGCGCCAAACCATCACATAAGCAATGTTGCGGGTTTTTTCGGTAGCTTTCAGCACTTGTAGCAGGTTTGTTGTGTACCAGTTTTCAATCTCAAGTTTATCATTGCCAGCTTCGGTAAATGCCGCTATTTTACCCTTCTCTTTTGCTATATCCGAAATTATTTCGAGGCGAACAACAACATTATCAAGCCTTTTCTGCTCGAAATCGCCATAATCGTCCAATCCCAGCACATCAACAACATCGTCGCCGGGATAGCGTTGAAGATACTCTTCTTTTGTGCTAAAGCCATTGTCGGGGGCAAAAGCAATCAGCAGGTTTTTAAGTTTCTTATCGTTCCTCAAATATTCAACAGTAAAGCGGAAAAGCTTTTTATAATCGGCATCCGAACAAGTTGACCTACCCCACCAAAACCAGCTTCCATACATTTCGTGCCATGGGCGGAATATTACCGGAATAGGGTTCCCATTTTCATCTTTCAGATCGGCCAAAAACGCGGCAACAAGGTCGAGTTGGTTTTTGAATAGTTTATGATTGGTTTCGCCGGGCAACAGAGAGCTAACATCAATCCGGGTTAAGTTCCACGAGTCGAGGTTCGTAATAGGGTTGCTTGCATGCCAGCTTATTGTATTAATTCCGCCAAGGTTATGAGCCCTTGCAATGAAGATTTTTATCGAATCGAAAGGAACGCCGTCGATATTTACAGCATCGCCAATGTTGCCTAGCTCCCATCCAAAAACCGCGGGATACTTTCCGGTAACCCTCTTTACATCCGACTCTCCTTCGACCGATTTCCAGCCAATTCCGTAAGCCAAATCATCCTGATGCCCAAACAAAATATGCTTGCCCGAGACATCAACAAGCAGTTGCTTCAATTCGGAAGCGGCAATTTCTCCATCATCTTTCAACCGCTGGGATGTACAAGCGGATAAGATCATTAACACTGCAATAAAAATAGATAACCGGTTCATTCGCGTGATTTTAAATCAAGATACAAGATTAGAAGAAAAGGAATTATCAAATGGGGAGAAAGATTTCAAAAGAGAGGGGTTAAACATTCTTAATTGAAAAAGAGAAAGCGAACGATTCCTACTCAAATTTTCAGCAATGAAAAGGTTCTAAATTTCGATTCAGTAAATTTTCACCCCCTATAATTGAAAAAAATATCCCGCTAAACTGGAATAAATCGAACTAATATTGCCCCTGAAATTTTAGCGCAGAATGCTGGCAACGACAATAAAAATGTTGCACTCAAGGTTTGTCACAAAGAGTTTTTCAAGTCAATTTTAATCACACTCAATATTACCGGGATTGTTTCTACTACGCTCAAGAAACAATCCCTTTTTTTAATCATTTAGAACCGTTTTTAATGGAAAGGCAAAAGAACAAAATCAACTTTTCGACATTACGAGCTGCTATAGGAATAATGATTTCAACACTTTTGATTTCTTGTTCCACAGCTAAACAATCAATAGAAGCTAATTCAATGCCTACACTACGAAATCAAACCACAGAAACCCTTTACACAAACCTCAAAAAACTTGTCGACAATCAACAAATCATGTTTGGTTGTGCAAATCCAACAACGCTAAAATACGTAGAAACACATATTTACGAAGATTTTAACAGTTCCGACTGCAAAGACATTACTGGCTCAAACCCTGCATTTCTCGAAAGCGATTTCATGTGGCACATTAAAGACTCGCTTAAAATTGCCGATATAAAAGCATCGGAAGAAGCCTTTAAACGGGGCGCGGTTGTTGGCTATTGTTGGCACCTTCGAGGCAAAAACAGCAATACATTCTATTCGAAAGTCGACAAAGAATTTACTTCGGATAAAGAACTAGTTAAAAGAATAGTTTCAGGTAAAAGCCGTTCGGAAAACCCTGAACTTGATTGGCTCCTCAGTCGGCTCGACAATGTAGTTATCCCGGTGATCAAAGAGTTCGGCTTTCCAATTGTTTTCCGCCCATGGCACGAAATGAACGGCTCGTGGTTCTGGTGGGGATCGGCAAACTGCACGCCCGAAGAATACATCAAACTATACAGATTGACTGTTGATTACATAAGAAGCAAAGGTGTTACCAACGTACTTTATGCCTGGTCGCCCGACACTCGTTTCACCATGGAATATTATCCCGGCGATGAATATGTCGACATTCTGGGCCTCGATATTTATGAACCCGGGGTTTACGACTGGAAACCTGCTTCATTAGTGCTCGACGAAATGGGCAAAATGACCGACTACGCCATTGAACACGGTAAAATGGCTGCCCTAACCGAAACCGGACTACGCAAAAACAACGATGAATTTGTTTACGCTGAAAGTATTCCCGATTTCTGGACAAAGTATATTTTGGAACCGATACTTAACGATGCCAAAGCAAAACGGATTGCGTGGATTGAATGCTGGTATGGAGCCGATTGGGGTAAAGACCGAAATGGTTCGTTTTATATTCCTTACCTTGGAATTGAAAAAGACAGAAAGAACGGACAGCAAGCTATCGACGACTTCGTTAAGTTTTACAAACACCCGGCAACCATTTTTGAAGATGATCTGCCTGAGATGTATTAATAAATTTCATTCAAACAAAAGAAGATGCATATAGAATTGGGCAAGCAACTTATTATTACTGCACTGATTGCAGTTTTATCATTTCAATCAAAGGCACAAGGCACAATATATGAAGCTGAAAATGCACAATTAACAGGCACATCGGTTGCCACAAGTCACAAAGGCTTTTCAGGAACGGGTTATGTTACCGGTTTCGACAACGATGGCGACAAGGCTGTTTTCAAATTCACCCCGGCAAAAGAAGGAAACTACCAGCTTTACATCTGCTATTCGGCTCCTAATGGAACTAAAAACAACACCGTTTATGTGAACGACACCAACCAGGGAAGCATAGTTTTTACCTCAAACTCTAAATTTAAAGAGCTGATTATTGGCAAGATATGGCTCAACGCCGGTGAAAATACAATTACAATTCTGAAAGATTGGGGCTGGTTCGAACTTGATTATATCAGAATTGACTCCGAACTGCAAGCTACAGCCTGGAACATTTCGAAAAACCCAGTAAATTCGAATGCCAGTGCCGAAGCAAAATCGCTGCTCTCTTTTTTGGTCGACAACTTTGGAAAAACAACCCTTGCCGGACAGTTCCAAAACGACAACCTAACTTACACTGCCTCTAGTTCAGAAATTTCATATATCGAAAAAACTTCGGGGAAATATCCTGCAATTTATGGCACCGACCTGATCAACTATTCGCCATCGAGGGTGTCGCGTGGAGTATCAACAATTGCTACCGAAGATGCCATAAAATGGAGCAAAAACGAAAACGGAATACTCTCGCTGATGTGGCACTGGAACGCCCCAACCGATCTGATTGATTCGGGCGAACATTTGTGGTGGAGCGGCTTTTACTCCAACGCAACTACTTTTGATATTGCTGCGGTAATGAGCGACACCACTTCGGAAAGATACGAACTGCTGCTGCGCGATATTGATGCAATTGCCGTTCAGCTAAAGAAAGTTCAGAATGAAAACATCCCCGTACTTTGGCGACCTCTGCATGAAGCCGAAGGGGCATGGTTCTGGTGGGGGGCAAAAGGCCCCGAAGCTTGCAAGAAACTTTGGATATTGCTTTACAATCGACTCACTAATTATCACAAAATAAACAACCTACTGTGGGTTTGGACAACTTCCGACAGCGACGCGGCACTCAGTTGGTATCCTGGCGATGAATATGTCGATATCCTCAGTGTGGATGTCTATTATGCCGATGCAGAATATGGAACCTCGTCGTTCATGTTCGACAATCTCCGAAATAAATTCAACGGCAAGAAGTTGCTCGCCATGTCGGAAAACGGGCCAATACCCGATGTTGACAAGATGTACCAACAAGACGCTTACTGGTCGTACTTCTGCACATGGACTGGAGATTACACCACCAACGGAATCGCAAACACGACCAATCATATCGACGAAGTATTTAACAGCGAAAACGTTACCACTCTCGATGAACTTTTGCCTACATGGAACACTTATGTCGGCAACAAAACAATCAGAAGCGATAATTCGGATGTAAAGATTTTCCCCGTGCCGTTTTCGGGCGAACTAAACATCAACTTCGAAGGGAAAACACCCTATAAAATCACAGTATTCAATTCAACCGGACAAGCAGTTACCACGATCAACAATCAATCGTTAACCGAAAATAACCGTCTAAATATGAGTCAACTCCCAGCCGGAATTTATTTAATTTCTATTGATAGTGAAACAGGTACTCGTTCGTTCAAAGTAGTGAAGGAATAGCATAACACTTTGGTTTTTATGGATGATTCGAACTCGCAAGTAAATATTCATTGATGATTTGTAAAGAAGATGCTCGTTTCATAACTTTAAGCAAGAAAAATAAATCAGTTTCTAAAAGTTAATTTAAACCAGAAACCCAACTTCGCAGGTTGGAGATCTACCGATAGTTGAACATTTAAATTCCTGTGATATGAAGCTTTCTACAATTAAAAACCGGAAGAGTTTGTGGCTCGCATTGCTGATTGTAAGTCTTTGGGGCTGCAACAAAGGCCCCACAGAGTTAAGCATGTTGCCTCTGTTTAGCGACAATATGGTACTTCAACAGAAAAAAGAGATCCCAATATGGGGCGTAGCTCCTGCAGGCACTAAAGTTTCGGTTTCGTTTCGCAAACAGCACGTTGAGGCAAAATCCGACGAATTGGGGAAATGGGTTGTACGGCTTAAACCCGAGAAAGCAGGAACAGACGAAACCCTCACAATTAAATGTAAAAATCTAAAGAAAGAGTTTAAGAATGTAGCTGTTGGCGAAGTTTGGCTTGCTTCGGGGCAATCGAACATGGAAGTCCCCTTGGTGAACAACTGGGGCATTGTGAACAACGACAAGCAGGAAGCCTCGAATGCGAACTATTCAGATATCAGACTTATAACCATCAACAGGAATGCAACATTCTCGCCAGTCGACACCATCTCGTCGGCAGGATGGAAACCCTGCACCCCCGAAACGGTTAAAGATTTCTCAGCCACAGCCTATTTCTATGGGCGCGAACTCTATAATGAACTAAATGTGCCAATTGGCTTAATCCAGTCGGCATGGGGCGGTACGGTAGCCGAAGCATGGACAAGCGCGGAATCGCTTGAGCTGCTTGAAGATTTCACCGATGTTGTTCACAAAATCAACGGATTACCAAAAACCGCGGAAGAACAGATGAGCGTGTTCGAAGCCGACGACCTTCAAATGCACCTCGAAATGGCAAAATCAGATCAGGGGATAGCTGGAAAAGATACCATTTTCGCTAAAAGAGAGCTTTCAGATGCAGGTTGGTCAACAATGTCGCTACCTGGATTATGGGAAAGCACCGAACTGGGAGCGTTCGACGGATCGGTCTGGTTTAGAAAACATTTCGATGTCCCTTCTGAATTTTCGGGTAAAGAGATGATGCTAAACATTGCGCCCTCCGACGATTTTGACGAGGCATGGGTGAATGGGAAGAAAGTTGGCCAGAGTGGTTTCTGGGGCGCACCCCGCCACTACAAAGTTCCCGCAGGTGTTGTACGAACTGTTGGAAATGTTGTAACGGTAAGGGTCAGCGATTTTCAGGGCGCAGGCGGTTTCAATGGAAAACCCGAAGATTTTTCAATAACCTGCTCTGACTGGACTCAAAACCTCAGTGGCGACTGGCTAATATTCCCCGGATATAATGCCTTGAATATTAAGACACAGCCATTAAAACCTGGCGAACCAAATAATCCAACTGCACTTTTTAATGGGATGATTGCCCCACTGGTTCCTTACGCCATTCAGGGTGTAATTTGGTATCAGGGCGAAAGCAATACCGGCAAAGCATGGCAATACCGCAATCTATTTTCGGCACTGATACAGGATTGGCGGGCAAAATGGGGATACGAATTTCCATTCTACTTTGTACAGCTGGCTAACCACATGCCACGCAACACAAAACCAGTTGACGATATGTGGGCCGAACTTCGCGAGGCTCAAAGTCTTGCGCTAAAACTACCTAACACCGGAATGGCTGTTGCAATCGATATTGGCGAAGCCGACGATATTCACCCCGGAAATAAACAAGATGTTGGAAAACGGCTTGCACTATGGGCTTTGAACAAAACCTATCAAAAAGATATCCCATTTAGTGGCCCACTATTCAAAAGTTATGAAACTTACAATGGGAAAGTCATTATTGATTTCGACAACACTTATGGCGGACTACTAACCTCCAATGGTGGAAAAGTCACGGGATTTTCAATGGCTGGGTTCGATCAGAAATTTTACTGGGCCAATGCACGCATAGATGGAAATTCAATTATCGTTTCGTGCGACAGTGTGCCCGATCCGCACTCGGTGCGCTACGCCTGGAGCTCAAACCCTGAGTGTAACCTAATTAACTCAGCTAACCTCCCGGCAAGTCCGTTCCGCACCGACGACTGGGAATTAATTACAAAATAAGTATCAATGAAGAGACTCTTTTTAATCTTATCGGCACTTTTTGCTTTAGTTGCCTGTACTAGCAACTCTCAGGTCGAAAATAAGTTTATTACCGTAAGGGATGGACAG
>Ga0209373_10000917_pt1 | contig 39751 bp, 58 predicted proteins | sample Higcelweek5metaG_FD_187173 | JGI IMG/M metagenome (GOLD analysis project Ga0209373, IMG submission 187173) | Freshwater pond sediment microbial communities from the University of Edinburgh, under environmental carbon perturbations - High... | ecosystem: Environmental > Aquatic > Freshwater >... | reverse complement strand
AAAGTAAAGTTAATATTCCCTTAAAACTTAGGTTTAACAAAGGTGTTAACATTTTTGAATCACATTCAAATTGTATATTTGTGGACGAAGATAAAGTCAAGTTTCCGCTTACTATTAGAAAATGGCAAGAAGGCGATTGTTTTTATCCAGCAGGAATGAACGGAAAAAAGAAACTAAGTAAATATTTCAAAGATGAGAAGTATTCACTTTTAGATAAAGAAAATCAATGGTTATTATGTTCGGAAGACCAAATTATTTGGGTAATCGGTAAACGAGCAGATAATCGATTTATAGCAATAGAAACCACTCAAAAAATTATAAAAATAGACTTAACCTAATGAAAAAAATAGTTTTAGTAATCACCTTATTATTTTCCTTTTTAGGATATTCCCAAATCTTTAATCCTGTAAAATGGTCTTCTAAAATCGAACAAAAATCAGACAATGAGTTTGTTTTAGTTATGGAAGCTGTTATTGATGACGAATGGCATTTGTATTCGCAATTCACGCCAGAAGGAGGTTCACAACCAACCGTTTTTACTTTTAAAGAATCGAAAGGGAATTATCAATTAGTTGGTAAAACTTCTGAAAGTCCGTATAAAAAAGTATTCAATGATATTTTTGAAGTAGACGAATATTATTTCGCTAAAAAAGCTACTTTTAAGCAAACGATTAAGGTTACCAACGCTAAATTAAAAACAATAAAAGTATTTGCTGAATACCAAGTTTGTAAAGAACAATGTATTCAAGGCGATAACACTTTTACATTTACTTTACCTGAAATTAAAACTCCTGCTGTTGAAACAATTACTAATAATGTAGTAGATTCAACAACTACTAAATTAGATTCATCATCAGTTGTAAGTTCAGATACTGAGAAAAACACAGAAGAGATTGTTCCTACAGCGGCTCCAAAAGAAGAGAAAAAAAATGGGTGGTTATTGTTTTTAGCCACTTTATTAGCTGGAATTTTGGTAACTTTTACACCTTGTGTTTTCCCAATGATTCCAATGACAGTTAGTTTTTTCTTAAAGCAAAGTGCTCACGGAGATAAAAAGAAAGGACGATTTAATGCGTTAATGTATGGGTTCTTTATTGTATTGATTTATGTATTGATTTCATTACCATTTCATATTTTTGAAGGAATTAGTGAAGATGTCTTTTACGAGGTATCAACAAATCCCTATTTGAATTTATTCTTTTTTGCAGTTTTTACCATTTTTGCGATATCTTTTTTAGGTGCATTTGAGATTACTATTCCTTCTAGTTTAGCTAATAAAGTTGATAATGCCTCAAATAAAGGAGGTTTGATAGGAATCTTCTTCATGGCATTAACTTTAATAATTGTTTCATTTTCATGTACAGGACCCGCACTTGGTTTGGTAATTGGTGGTGCATTATCTACTGATGGTGGTGCTACATTATTAACAATTGCCATGTTAGGATTTGGAGTTGGTTTAGCTTTTCCATTTATGATTTTTGCTTTATTCCCTAGCATGATGGGTAATTTGCCAAAATCGGGAGGTTGGTTAAATACCGTTAAAGTTGTATTTGGTTTTATTGAATTGGCTTTAGCTTTCAAATTTTTCTCAATGGCTGATTTAGTTATGGATTGGCATATTTTAGAGAGAGAAACTTTTATTGCTATTTGGGTGGCATTATTTTTAGGTTTAGCATTATATCTTTTTGGAAAAATTACATTACCACATGATAGTCCTCTTTCAAATATTTCTGTCGGAAGATTATTATTAGGTTTATTGTCTTTAACCTTTGCAGTTTATTTAATTCCAGGTTTATGGGGAGCTCCATTAAATGTAATTAGTGGTTTTCCACCACCAATGTCATATAGTGAAAGTCCAAACGGAGTAGGAGCAAAAAATAGTATCGAATCAAATAGTAGTTCAGGAGAAGAATTACCAGAGCATGCTCAATATGGGCCTCATAAAATCGTTGCTTTTCATGATTACGATGAAGGTTTAGCATATGCAAAAAAAGTAAATAAACCAGTTTTAATTGATTTTACAGGTGTAACTTGTGTAAATTGTAGAAGAATGGAAGAATTAGTTTGGGCAAAACCAGAAATTTTAAATATTCTTAAAAACGATGTTGTACTTATTTCTTTGTACGTTGACGATAGAAAAGAGTTACCTAAAGATGAAGTTTATACAACTAAATCAGGAAAAGAAATTACTACATATGGTAAAAAATGGAGTGATTTAGCAATTACAAAATATAAAGCTAACATTCAACCATATTACATCTTAATGGCACACGATGAATCTAATTTAAATCAACCAGTAGGTTATACACCAGATGTTGAAGAATATAAAACTTGGTTAAAAGAAGGTATTTCAAAATTCAAAAAATAAATCAAATCCCGAGTAATCGGGATTTTTTATTTCAAAAACTTTTCTATATTTGCATCTATATAAGCCATTTAAATAGTATAAGCCATGTTAGTAAAAGTATTCGGAAGCGCCGTTTTTGGCGTTGAAGCGACTACCATTACGGTAGAAGTAAACATTGATAAAGGAATAGGATATCACTTAGTGGGTTTGCCTGATTCCGCCATAAAAGAGAGCAGTTATCGTATAGCTGCCGCACTAAAAAACAACGGGTACCAACTTCCCGGAAAAAAAATCACCATCAACATGGCTCCAGCCGATTTACGTAAAGAAGGTTCTGCCTATGACCTTACTTTGGCTGTTGGTATTTTAGCTGCTTCTTCCCAAATTAAATCAGAAGATATTCATAATTATGTCATTATGGGTGAATTATCTCTCGATGGCGGTTTGCAACCCATAAAAGGAGCTTTGTCAATAGCAATTAAAGCCAAAGAAGAAGGTTTTAAAGGTTTGATTTTACCCTTTCAAAATGTAAAAGAAGCTGCAATTGTTGACGGACTCGATGTTTATGGTGTTGAAAATGTATTGCAAGTTTTTAATTTCTTTGAAGGAAAATCAGATTTGATTCCTACTACAATTGATACTAAAGAAGAATTCAATAAAACATTAGATTTTCCAGAACACGATTTTAGTGATGTAAAAGAACGGCAGAGTATAAATATAATACAATGTAATTCAGTATTTTATAATTTTTTTAAAGTAAAAGTGTCTTATTAGTGTCTTAGTTATTAACAATTTGTTTTATTAAAATATGGCTTTTACAAATCAAGAAGTTGAAAAAATGCAATCTATATTTAAACATTTAGAACCTAAAACAATTGAATGTATTCAAGATTTTAGAGCTGATTTAAAATTTAGATTGTGTGCCACAATTGGGTTAAAAAATCCAAAGAAACAATATGTTTATGTTTATCAATATTTTCAAAATCTATCACCTACAAGAAAGAAGATATTAGATAAAAGAAAAAAAGAAATTCCATATCCACTAAACTATGTTGAACTTGAAAACAATTTCATTTGTATAGGTTGGAAATGGGAACAAATTGAAAAAGCCAAGTAATTAAACTTGGCTTTTTCGTACAATAATAACGTCAAATTTCTTTGATGTGATTAAAGCAAATTTACTGTAAAGAATCCACTCCACCAAAAAACCATATTTCATAGAAAATATATAAAAGAAAAAACTAATACTATGAAACTATTTATTACACAAAATGGATTGAAAAATTATGTTGTTAAAGAAACAACTAAACTAACTGATGATTATTTAAACATTAACAGATATATGATTTTTAATCATCCTGTATTTATTGTTACAAAGAAAAAATTAATTAAATACAGAGAGGGAGTTCAAGTGTCTTAATATATACTATGTGAAATAATTTTTGTTTTTGAGGCCATCTATTTTTATGTAGATGGTCTCTTTTTTTATAGGGACTTGTAATCTTTTAATATATACATAAAACAATGTTTTTAAGAGGTGATATATACCAGTATAGATGAACTATTAAAAGATGATTTATTATGGCATAAAATGGCTTACAAAAGAACCAAGTGTATGGTTCAAGCTGATGAATTAGTTCATAAATTTTATATCGAATATATAAGATTAAAAGAGTTAGAACCAAATAAAGTAATTAAACAAGGGTATGTTTATAATACACTAAAGAATCTTTGGATTAGAGAAATTGAATATCAGAATAAATACTCTCTTTCATTATATGAAGATTCAATTAGTGATGGATATCAAATAGATAGTTATAATTATGATGATGATTATTTGAAACAAAGTAAAATTGATTTTCTGATTAGTGAACTTGATAGGATTGATTATTTCCATAGAGTTATATTCAAGTATGTAGTTATGGATGGAATTAGTATGAGGCAACTTGCTAAAGAGACTGGAATACATTTTAATATTATTCAAAAGTCAGTTGCAATGACTAAAGAGTATCTAAAAAATAAAGTTAAAAATGGCAAAGATTAAAGGATTAGGTGATGTTATTAAAAAAATAACCAATGCAATAGGAATAGAAACTTGTGAAGGTTGTGAGCAAAGAAGAGTTTTGTTAAATGACTTAGTGCCATTCACAAAAGAAAAAATACTTACTGATTCTGAAATTGAAATTATATTAAGAAATAAAGAATCACTTAGAATTACTGCAGAAGATATAAGAAGTCTTTACTCTATATACAATAGAGTTTTTAAAGTAAGACTTGAAACTTGTTATCACTGTCCTACAACAATCATAAAAATTAAAGATGACCTATGGAATGTTTATACAGACCAATCAAAAAATAGTATTTAAATGAATGAAAGATGATTTAAAAAAAATAGATAAGTGGGGTGAGTACTTTCATCTCGAGTTGTTAAAATACTATTACAACTTCATAAACTTCTACAAACAAGAAGAGAATCTACCAAGTGAGTTTTTATATTTTGATTTTGGTGATGATGGAATCTATATAATCGAATACAAAGACCTTCAAGAAAAGGCATTTGAAGAAAGTGAAATTTTAAAGAATAAACACTCAGATACAAATAACTATAAAATATGATTATAGAAATATTGTTAGACCATCAAAATCACCAGTACATAATCAAATACAAACATTTGGAAAGAATAATTGATTATAGAATATTCAATCAAGATTTATTAGATAAAATAAAGAATGAAATGATTGAAGAGTATAGAGATTATACATTAAAAAAAATATTAGAAAACCATGTGGGTTAAAATTAAAAATTGGTTTAAAACCAACATATTAGTAAAAACAATATTAGTTGTCTTGTTAGAGCTTTTTAAGATTGTATTCAAAGCATTTCTTATTTGGATAACAGGTTTGTTCTTGATACAATTCTTAGCAGGATTACCATTTATCTCTTTTACTCAATCTATTTTTTTAAGTCTATGGTTTAAGATTATCTTTTTTAATTTATCACCTAAAGAAATCAAATTTTAATTATGTGGTTATATATACAGGAGTTTATTAATACATCTTTCATTTATTACAATGGTGGATTAATCTTTTATAGAAAAGAAGTAATACAAGGTGAGATACATTTATTGGTAAAGATGATTTATATAGTCTCTTTTGGCCAATATATTGTTTCAGAAGAAAGTTATAAACTCAGAAAAGAAATGACTTTAAAAGTACTCATTTCAAGTTATAAAAAGATAATTGATGAATTCAATATCATTTCAAAAAAATAATTAAAAACAATGATTGATGAAAATGGAAAAAAAGTAGATGGGAGAAAGTTCAATGGTGGCAATAAAGGTTGTGGTAGAAAACCTAAAGCAGTTGAATTAAAGTTAGTAGAAAAACTTTCACCATTAGAAGATGAAGCACTTGAAATCTTATTTGAGAAAGTAAGAGAAGGTGATAAAGATATGTTGAAACTTTATATGAGTTACTTGTATGGTAATCCTAAAGTTAAAACTGAAAATGATACAACAATGACTGTATCAACTGTTGAGTTAAAAGACTTAATATCATTTGATGATGATAATAAATTCTTTGATGATATAGACTAAAAAATAGTTACTATGAATTGCCAAAGATTAATGTTCATCCTAAATACAAACCTCTTTATTTAAGTGATAAAAGATATGTAGTATGTACTGGTGGTCGTGGTTCAGGTAAGTCTTTTGGAATATCAATATTCCTTTTACTTCTAACCTTTGAAGCAGGCCACAAAATACTATTTACTCGTTTAACAATGGTTTCTGCTAATATCTCTATCATACCTGAATTGGTAGATAAGATAGAGTTATTGGGTTTAACAGACCACTTTAAAATCACTAAGAATGAGATTGTAAATACTACATCAGGTTCTTCTATAATCTTTATGGGTATTAGAAGTTCTAATGGTGATAATACTGCAAGATTAAAATCTATATCCGGAATTACTACACTGGTTGTAGAAGAAGCTGAAGAGTTAGTAGATGAATCAATATTTGATAAAATCAACTTGTCTATTAGAACCAAAGGAAAACAGAATAGAATTATTTTAATACTGAATCCTGCAACTAAAACACATTGGATATACAAAAGATTCTTTGAACAAAAAGGAGTGTCAGAAGGCTTTAATGGCGTTAGTGATGATACTTGTTATATTCATACAACTTACCAAGATAATAAACACTTATCAAAAGATTTTGTTTATGAAATAGAACTACTAAAGAAAACAAATATTGAGAAGTATAATCACATTGTTTTAGGTGGTTGGCTGGACAAGTCAGAAGGTGTTGTATTTACCAACTGGGAGTTTGGTGCATTCCCAACTAATGAAGATACTTTCTTTGGTGCTGACTGGGGTTGGTCAATTGACCCTTCAACTTTGGTAGAGGTATTTATAAATAAATCTACTAAGGAAATCTATTTAAAAGAACACCTCTACCAAAAAGGTCTAACGACTACTCAACTATCTAAAATCTTTAAGAAAGTTGCAGCTGATACTTTAATTGTAGCTGATTCTGCTGAGGGCAGATTAATTGATGAAATAAAATCTAATGGTGTAAACATTAGACAATGTAAAAAAGGAGCAGGGTCTGTTAAAGATGGTATTGCTTTAATGAAAGACTATAAACTTATAGTTGATTTCAATTCTCAGAACCTGGCAAATGAACTAAATAATTATAGTTGGAAAGATAATGGTGAAACTCCTATTGATAGATACAATCACTTGATTGATGCAGCAAGATATATTATCACTGATAGATTAAAAGAACAATCGGGGGTTTACTTTATCTATTAAAAAATAAAAAGGTCTCACTTTATAGGAGACCTTTTCTATACATTCAATACTGAATATTTCATAACTATTAAATTAAATTTTACATTGTTCAGACTGATCGGGAATTAATCTAAAATATTATTAATCTTATCATCAGTTGAATCAGATAATTTTTTATCAGCTGCTTCTAAGTGATTTTTCAAAATATTAGCAACTATATTTGCTTTAGTTGATGCTCTTGCAATATCTATTTCACTTTGTGTTGCACCAAAACTTTCTAATAAATCAATCAACTTTCCTTTTGTTAAACTATTCAAATAATTCTCTACTCTATTCATAATTTCTTTATTTTTTTTAAAAGTTACAACCGTACCACCTTGGTAATGCTCACCAATTCTCATATCATAACCAATATATTCACTAAAAGATTCTAAACAACTAATATATTCATCAATTATATTCTGTAGTCGTGTATCACTTATTTCTTTTTTTGAATAGATAAGTTTAGCAATTGAACTTTTTTCATTAAGACATCTATTTTTAAGTGATAATCTATTTTCAATAATACAAAATTCATCAAAAAAATCATTTTTAATTAAATGTCTTTCACTTAACCTACCTTCATATCTATACTTGTTATACTTTGGAAAAATATCACTAATAATATCACTTCTATAACTAACTATTATCCCTAAGTCATTGAGATTAAAGTTTAAAAAACACTCATTTAACTTATTTACAATATCAATAGCTTCAACTTCAATAATATCATTTACTCTTTTACTAATTTCTTTTTTTTCTTCTATTGTCTTTGCCATAATTACAATATTAATATTTTTAATACAATCTTTTATTAGTTTGATTCATTAAATTCATTAATACAATTATAGAATAAACATAAATTTATATCTGATTCAACTTTGCTTTCAAAATTTGGTGGGTTTTGCTCAGCCACAATCTGCTCAAAAGGGTCAGAGTGTTCTGCTTGAGGTAGTGTCATAGACACTCTGTCTTTAGACAGTAAATGATAAAAACTGGTTATTTTTTGACAGAATTGATTTTTTTGATTCCTTCAAAATGGTGGCGCGAACGCAGTGAGCGCTTATCTATTAAAGATTAAGTTTTAAAATATAACAAATACAGGTAAAATCAATAGATTTTTTCAATAATGAAATAATTTGAAATGGTTTTTGCCTATGGTGTTTTTAGTAAAGTATTAGCAAAACTTTAGCATAAATTGTTCCTTGGTCTGACTTACTGCCCTTAACTTTACGTTGACACCTTTCATCCAAATAACATAAATAATCACTTTAAAAAACTATAGGCAAAATCCATTAAATCAGATATTTACTATAAGAAATAACCATAAACAAATTACTATCAGTCCTTTGTAATTTGTTTATTTGCCCTTATCTTCGAAGAACAATAATAGCGAAAGCTCTGGGAGTGCTTTAGCACTTTCAGTAACATTGGTGAGATGGTCTCACCAGTCAAATTTAATTCTTTGAAATTATGAAAGAAAAGTTTAAGGAACTCCTTCAAAGGGAGTTTGATTACAAAGAGACTATGATGGTCTTAAAAAGTCCTTTACAGATTTATTGGACTTGGGGTGTAGAACAGATAATTCCAGTTGATGAAACTGGGTTAATTTTAAAAGTGAATGGTCACCATCACAAAGATTTTGTACTGATTACACTGGGTTGGAATGATACCTATACAATCAGTCTTTTAGATGGTGATTTTAATGTTCTCAAAACTATAACTGATATTTACTTTGATATGTTACAGAATTGTATTGATAAGGAAATTGAGTTTATAGAAGATTACAGATTTTAACTAACAAAGGGGTGTAACAGCCCCTTCTAAAACACTTTTAAAATGGCTACAAGAAGCTTCATAGCAATACAAGATGGAACTATATACAGAGATATATATTGCCACAATGATGGGTACCTAAGTTATAATGGGTACATACTTAAAAATCATTATAACACAATTGAAAGAGTGAACAGTTTAATTGAACTGGGGGACCTCTCTTACCTTGGTCAGTTACTTTCTAAGTATGACACACACCAATCTGAGGATGGTTCTATAACATTTGCTTATGGTAGAGATAGAGGTGAAGAGGGAACTTTTGCAAGAGTTTGTAATGATGAAAGTAAGTTAAGAATAGAAGAGTACACTTATCTATTTAGAAATGGTATTTGGTATTGGAGAACTGATAAAGATAAAACCTTTAGAGAGTTGACTGATTCAGATATTGAGAATGATTTATAAACTACTAAAATGGGAGGTGTCAAAACCTCCCTTATCATTATGAAAACAATAGAATTTAAAGGTAAAAGAAATCACAATTTAGTAGTCAGAGTAACCTATACACCAGACTTTAGAATAACCAAAATTGAGAATGAAACAGGTATAATGTTTCCATATAAAGAAGGTCAGATTCTAAATAGAAGTGTTGAGGTTTGGGCTTGTTTTAACAACTTCTTTATGGATGGTAAAGACACTTGTCCAATCAATAAAGTAATGGGTATAAAAGTAACTGATATACCTCAGGGACACGAACTAAGATTATTATTTCCAAAGAAGTTTAAGAAGTAAAAAAGGGAGGTGTAACAACCTCCTATATAAAAATCCTTTAGCAAAACTTTAGCATCTCATTCCAGAGTGTCAATGTAAAGATACAAAGAAGTTCCTAACTGGTTAGGAACCTTACGCTAAAGTTTTGCTAACTAAATGCTAAATATTATGCTAAACAAAATTGAAAATATAGACCAAGTTAAAACATTTTTCACCTACTTAGCTGAGGTTGACAACCTATCATTTCATCCTGATGATGATTTCAATGACTATGAATTACTACAAGCACCTGAATTGGTTGATTTGTATAATAGATTAATGGATGAATCACATGATGTATGTAAAGAGAATGGTGTAGATATTTATGAGATTGCTTTTGAAGTTCTTAAACCTAAGTTACAATGAAAAAATATGTTGCTTACATCAGAGTATCTACAACCAAACAAGAACTTGGTTTAGAATCACAACTTAATATAATCAATTCTTATATCTCTAATACTGATACTATTCTACAAGTATTCACTGAGAAAGAAAGTGGTAGAAACAATAACAGGATTGAGTTAAACAAGGCTATTGAATATACTAAAGAGAATGATGCAATTCTATTGATTGCTAAGTTAGATAGACTATCAAGAAATGTGGCCTTTATATCAACTCTATTAGATACAAAGGTTAAGTTCAAAGCTTGTGATATGCCTACTGCAGATAACTTTACTATTCATATCTTTGCTGCTCTTGCTGAGAGAGAGGTGGGTATGATTAGAGAGAGAACTAAAGCAGCTATGAGTGTTATTAAATCTAACATAGAGACTAAAGGACATCATATCTCTAAGGCTGGTAATGTTGTTACTAAGTTAGGTAGAACTGAACTTAAAAAAGAACACTGGGAACTTGGCCAGATTGCTATTAAAGAGAAGAGATTAAGTAATCCTAATCTAAAGAAAGCAAGAGCATTTGCACAATCATTAAAAGAGAATGGTATGAACTATGTTCAGATTACTGAATTACTCAATAAGAATGGTTTTAAGACATCAACTGGTAAAGATTATCATCACACATCTACCACAAGATTATTTGTTTAGTTATCTTTGTATGTGCTGATATTATTTCAGTAGGACTCGAAAGAGCAAAACATGGTTAACTTTATTTCAATAATTATGAATAAGGTTCGTATATGGTGTGAGAAGTGGAAACCAATTTTTGAATTGCTTCTTATAATCATTTCAATTGTTGGTGGTTTCTTAGCCATCGTACATTAGTGCACTAAACCCGTTACAAGTAACGGGTTTTTTTATTACAATAAAGAGTATGAACCTGTATTAATTCTTTTGAAGTAAACATTATAATTACCCGGATTATTTTCACAATGTTTTGATAGAAATGAAGGTGATTTAATTAATAGATTATCACAATATTTGTTTACATCATTTACGGAAAAGTGTTGAGGTAGTTTTGAATTTTTAATGGTTTCAACAATAGTAGATTTTTTCATATTTAAAGTGTTTAAAGTTAGACTTTAATATACAAAAAATAAATGAGATTTCCAAGTAATTGATAGTGTTATTTAGGTGAGATTTGGGACATTATCTATTAATTTACTTACCAAGTTATAACCTATAAAAAAGGGTTCAATCAGTGAACTCTTTTTTATTATATTTGTTTAACTTAAAATTTTATAAATGGAGAAAGATGAATTCAATAAAGTAATGAGAGAGCAATTCAAAAAAGCTTTCACTGAAGCCTTTTCTAATTACTTTGATTCCAATTTTTCTAAAATAGAAAAGTACATTGATTATGATATTAAGTTGTTTAAGGATTTAGAACCTACATTTATACAACAATATAAATGTTTGATTACTGAATCGTATATTGCAAGTATTACACTTACCAATCATATCTTAGAAAGACTTTTAAAGTTAGCATTAATTCAAAATTATGTTGGACTTAAACCTGCAAAAGATATGCAGACATTTGCTACAATGTATGAAGTACCACATAAGTTATATTCAGATAAACATTTAGCACATACAATTGACCATTGCAAGAAAGAAGGTTTGATTACACAAACTCAAAGAGATTTTTTATTTGATTACATCAGAGAAACTATTAGAAATGGTTTTTCTCATTCTGATACAGATAAAGTTTTTAAAGGAACTCCTGATGAAAGTATAGTTTATCATCAAAACTTAACTGAGCCAATTAATCCTCAGCCAATGGCAATGAATTTGAAATTAAATCCAAGTATTCAGTCAATAAATTTATTTGATTTTGCTAAGGATGCAGCACCTAAATATTTTGATTATGTATTTGAGTTGATGAAGTCTATTGAACAAGAATTATTGAAGAGAAATGAAAAATAAATTACTTATTCTATTACACTAAGTATTTTATTAATCTTAATCATTCTAATAACTCTGATAGAATAGTTTCTTTTATGAGTTCTTCTAAATAATTCTAAATCTAAATTCTTTATATAGATTCTTGACCCATCTGATAGGTGTAAAGTGTTATCTATTATCATTTAACATTTCATTTTTATTTATATATAATAATTAATTATTGGTTTTTTAAAGAGTGGATTTTTTATAGTTTCTTTGTAGTTATTAAATATAATCAAATGGAAATTACACCTGATGAACTTGAGAAGTTCAAGAAAGAAATGGAAGAGCAACAACGTATTGGAATTGAATTATCACAAAAAGAACAAGAGTATAGAACTCTAACAAAGAGTGGTGATTTACAATTAACAATTGACTGGGAGGATGAAATTAGTAAAGTTGACTTAGATTTTATTAAATCAAAAATCAACATCGATGGTTTAGATAGTTTTGAAGAGAACTTTGATGTTGTTTATTTAGATTTAGATTCTATTGTGGATTTTCATTGTGATAATGCTGATGAAGTTTATCCAAAAGATAAATTATGGGACACTTGTAGAGCAGATAGAAATATTACTAAGTTAATTTCTCACATCAAAGAAGGTAAAAGTGTATGTCCTCCAGTAATTGATTTTGTATATGTTCAATTAACAGGAACAATAACATTTTCGATATTAGATGGTAATCATAGAATTGCATTGAGTAGATTTTTAGGATTGGATAAAATCCCATTTATTGTTAGAAAAAATAACATTGAAAGGATTAATCAAATTTAATAAGAAAGACCAGTAATTACTGGTCTTTCTTATTAATTCTTTCCATAGGTCTCAACTTTGAAACCTTGATTTCTTTTGTTGGTTCAGCAGCAAACTCTTTCAATTTTTCCCACATAAAAACATATTCATCAACTATTTTTCTAAAGATAGGTACAGAATCACCATAGATTTCTGAGTAGCAGTTAATCAGATTTATAATATCTCTATCAGTTGCCTGGCCTTTGTTTATTTCTAATCTAAGAAGTAGTAAATATTGTTTTCTTTTATCATAATCACCTTTAACTCTTTCAGGAACAAATCTAAATTTATCTCTTACTTTTACACCTGAACATATTTTACACTTGTTAGTGATATAATATATTTTAATATCATTTGTTTTTTTTCTATTAACTAAGCTTGAATAGAAATATTCACTACTTCTTTCTACTTTACAAGTTTTGCATATTGGCATCTTTTAATTCTTTTATTTCTTTCTCTAATTCTTTAATCTTTTTTCTTAATCCAGCTATTATATCACTTGGTTTGATAGAAGTTTGAATATTCAGTTCTTCTTTAAATACTCCCATTTAGTAATTGATTTAATTTTTGTTCTCTTGTTTCTGTTAAGTATCCTTCTTTATCTTTATAAACATTACCATCTTTATCTTCGTAATAACTAAAACCATTTACCATATCAAATCTATTATATTTATCAAACTCCATTTCTTCTTGATTAAAAATATGTGGGTAATTCTTAATGTCTTCACTTTTTAGTATCATTTTAATCTTCTTTCTCTCTTTTCTTTTACTTGACTTAAATAATTCTTTTAACCATTTCATATTCCTAAATCTTTTAATTTTTTATTTCTCATTTCACTAATCATTTCACTCATAACTTCTTCTAGTTGAGATGATTTTGTAAAATCTACATATCTTATTTTACCATCAAAGTATATTTCATATTGGTGATTTTCAAAGTTGATTGTTATTTCAGGTTTCATAACTTATATATTATTTTGTCCAACCTTTCCTGAAATCTTTTTTTACATCTTCAACCAACTTCATAGAATAACTATCTAATTCTTCTTCAAATTCCTCTTTTGTCATATTCCTAACTGATGTAATTTTTTAGCTCTTTGTTTTCTAATAAATTTGTCTAATCTATCTATCCAAATAGAATTATCTTTTACTTTATTAATTCTATAATCTACTTGGTTTTCACCGTGAGTAACAGTGTAATCTTTTATGATAATTTCAAGTAGTGGAATTATTTGTCCTTCTTTTAAATCAATAGAAATGGTTCCTATATATGTTGATTTATAATACATTTTATACATACTCTATATATTTTATTTTGTCCAACCTTTCCTGAAATCTTTTTTTACATCTTCAACCAACTTCATAGAATAACTATCTAATTCTTGTTCTAAGAGGTTATCTAATAATTCATAGACATTATTAGACTCAGATATAAAAAGCTCTGTTAAATTGATTGTGGTGAATCCTATAGTTAAAAGGATTCCTTGTTTTGTATATTTAAAGAGTGCTTTACAATCTGTTCGCAGTAGTGTCATAGATACTCTGTCTTTAGGTAGTAGGTTCATAGTCTATATATTAAACTATAGATTTTCTATTGCAAGAGGAATTAATTTTTTTAAATTTGTAGGTTATAACCTAAAAATTAGTTTATATGCCTAATGAAAAGATAGAATACTTAAAAGCTAATATAGTAGCAATTAATGATGTTAAATTTGATATAACTAAGACAGCTGGTGGAGTTGATTTATTTGGTTCAATAACAAATTTGAAATCTTATATGAAAGGGTATTTCATATACAGATTGAATGATGTTGCTTTTCAACAGGAACTTATTAGAGATTTTAGAATTGAAAAATTTAAGAAGGTAAAAATCAAGGATATTGCTAATAAATATTTGATAGCAAAATCAGATTTGGAATCATTTTATGATGATTACCTTCAAAGAGCATTAGCAGATGAAGTAAATAAAGATACTTTTATTAACAGTTCACTTGAGTATATCCAAGCAAGTGTAGCAGACGCTAATCATTTTGCATATACAAAGACTGCACTAAAAAAGATTTTAGAGAAACAATATGATTTTATTTTTTCTAATGGATTTCCAACAAACTTATTGAATATAAATACTGGTATTATGACTGCAAATGCAGGTGATAGTGCTCAGTTTTTGTTTTTAGCAAGAGCAATATTAGCAGGTTATAACTGTTCTAATGTTGATGTTAGGTCAAGTAGATATGATGCAGTTGTAGATTTCAACAATGTATTATTAAGACTTCAAATTAAAGGTGTTTCAAGTGGTAACTCAATTAGTTTTAAAGATAGAGATAGAGGAGGACAAGGAATTGACCACAAACACGAAAGGAATAAAGGACAGAGAATTACTTCAGCAGATTGTGATATTTATGTGGCAGTTGATAAAGAAGTGGGTATTTGTTATTTGATACCTATGAACTATGTTGATGGATTACCTGAAGAACAGATTACAAGTATTAATTTATCTACACTTCAACATTATAAAGAGAATTGGAATATAATCTCAGAAGTAGCAGATACTAAAACTGCTAAGTAATGAGACTGGATAAACAAGGTTTAAACAATTATTATGTAAGTAATCCAAGAGGGTTTAATGGTATACCAATATCAAAAGAAGATATTCAAAAAGTTATAGACTTTGCTTATGAAATGTGTTTTGGTCAAGGTCACCATAGAGACCATAGAACTGGTGGACAATATGGTAGAAAGGGTGGTGAAAAGTTTTGCAATACATTTCAAGGTAAATTAGCGGAGGTAGCTCTTTATAACTATTTCAAATCTCAAGGATTGGAATCTCAAGAACCTGATTTTGGTATTTATGCAGAGGGTATTTGGGACGATTCTGATTTAGAAATTAAGGGTAAAAAAATAAATGTAAAGTCTGCTGCTTCTCAATCAAATTTACTTTTGTTAGAAACAAAAGATTGGAATCCACAAGGTCAATATATACCTAATCTTTTGAGAAATGATGGTACAACAACTACCTATGATTACTTTATTTTAGTTAGGATTAGCCCTGATATTAAAAAGTTGTTTAAGGCAGAAAGATTGATGTATAGTAATGAAATTGAAAAGTCTGTAATAGAAGATATAATCTTTAAAAATAAGTGGAGTTTTGATATTGCAGGTTATACAACAAATGAATATCTAATTGCAACCATAGCTAACAACTATATTTTACCTCAAAACTCAATATTAAATCATTACACCAAAATGGATGCAAGTAACTATTACATCCAAAGTGGTGATTTAGGTTTGATTGAAAATTTAGTGAAAACTTTAAAAGCTCTCTAACACTTCTAATATTTTTTTTGATACTGCTTGTATTACTGGAACACTAACAGAATTTCCTGCTTGTTTGTAAACTGCTGAGTTTGCAATTTGAGTAGGAATTTTAAATGTATCAGGAAATCCTTGGAATCTTAAACACTCTCTTGGAGTTAATTTTCTAAAACCATATTCAGTTTTAATAAGTGGTACATTGTGGCCACCAGTTCCCATATTTGCAGTAAGAGTAGGACAAACATTAGATTTGTTTTCTCTTACATATTGTCTTCTAAATTGATAAACAGTGTCTTCTGATTTCATTGTTTCTTCAAGCATACCATACATATACTTATCTTCACCATAGTAGAAATTATCTTCTACTTTATCTTTAGAAATTAAATCTTTAATTGACTTTGATAATTTTTCTTCTTTAGGAAATTCAAATAAAGATTCTGCATTTGGATAAATTTCTGTATCAAAAGCAACCATAAAAATTCTCTCTCTATTATGAGGGATATTTCCATAGTCTTTAGTGTTTAAAACCTTAGCTTGAAATGAGTATTTTCTATCTCTTAGAGATTGTTCAATTACTTTCATTGTTTTACCATTGTCGTGAGTAGTAAGGTTTTTTACATTCTCAAGGAATACTACTTTTGGTCTCATTGTATCAACAAAATCAAGTATTCTAAAGAAGTGATTACCTCTGTTATCATCAAAACCTTTTCTGTAACCTGCTACTGAAAATGGTTGGCAAGGAAAGCCTGCAGTTAGAACATCTACAGGTTTAATTTTATCTAAATCTAATTGTAGAACATCACCTTCAATCAAATTATGTTTAAAGTTATTTCTGTAAGTGATACAGGCAGATTTATCATATTCATTAGCCCAAAGTAAATCAAATCCTGATTTCTTAAAACCCATACATATCCCACCAATCCCTGCATATAAACTACCTACTGTATATTTTTTACTCATTTTTATATCACCACTTAATTTTGAAGTGCGAATTTAAGGACTTATATTAAATATACCTAATTGAAAAATTAGCAATCCAATTTCTTTCTTTTAACTGGTTCTAAAGAATTTATTAATAAAGAAATAATCTCTTTATCAAGTTCTATATCTGAATATTTATGTTTTTTATACAACTTACTATTATAAAGTTCATAGCTTTTATCATATAAAAACCTAATATATGTTTGTTCTAAATGTTTGTGATATTTAGTTTCTATTTCTATTATTTTAAAATTATTATTTCTATTTACCATATCACCTGCCAATTCATAATTAATCGCATTTGATTTTGTATAATATTTATATAAACGAATTCTAACTTTATCATCATCTTCATTTATTATTGATTTATAAATATCAATTCTTTTTTTACTAATACTTTCACCAACATATATTTTGTTTGTAACATCACTATAAACAAAATATACATATCCATTACTTACAATATTTTTTAAATATTCATCTATATTATTCATTATTCATAATTATTTTTAGTCAAGATTGATATTCAATCCTAATTTTTTATATTCATTTACTAAGAACTTTTTTGTTAACTCATAATCTTCTTTGTGTATAAGAACTTGGTCGTGTCTTAGTAATTTTTTAATTGGTAGTTTTCCAAGTTTATTTACAAATATTTCAGATTCCATTTCCTGTAATTTATGTGCAACATTTACTTCTTTTTTTAGTTCATTTAAACTTTCAATAAAATCAGGATACAATTTTTGTAGAGCATCATATACTTTACCGGATTTAGTTGGTTTAGGTGAAAAGAAGATATATCTATATGAAAGAATTTTAAAATCATTTCGTTTCATACCAAGCTCATTGGCCATATTCTCATAGAATTGACCTAATTCAACATCTTTTTTATAAGTAGGATTGTCTATCAGTGTCGATAGAAGTAGTGGTTGTGAGTTCTTAATATCAATATCAAGAACATTTCTTCTATACATCTTAAAAAATGGTAATGTTGTATATGGTAAATTTGTAATTGTAGAGTATAATCTACCTTCATTAGATAGTTTAAACCAAATATTTTCAAAGTTTAGTTTTAGAGCTAAGTTTGTATGAAGATATATTCTTTCTTCTGTTAGAAATCTTTCTTTTACAATTCCATTTATAATTACTGGTTTAAGTTTGATACCAATATTATTTTTCATCCAAAATAAATATTCATCTAAATCTATTTTAGTTGCATAAGAATCTTCAATAAGATTTTGGAATTGTGGATATTTTTTTAACCAAAAATCTTTACTATGTTTTTTATAAAATACTTTTTCAAAGTCAATTTCTATTTCTGTATAATGACTACTTGAAAGAAAATCTGTTTTTATTTTATATCCTTTAGAAAATTTACCAGTAGAAAACTTATCATTAATTTCTATTAGATTATTCTTTTGTAACATTTCTAAAAGAACTCTATATCCAAATTTTTTATTATTAATTTTTATATAGAATACTTCTAATTTTTCTTTTGGTATATTTAGGAATAGATTTAGGTTATCTAATGAACTTTCTATTTGTTCATTATAGATAAAATACCATAGTGTAATAAGTTGTTTTGTTAAGTTCTTCTTTTGTTTATCAGTAGTATTTGATAAATCACTTTCTATTAATATGTAGTTTTCAATTTCATCTACAAGTTTTGTTGGTATAAATACTTTATACATTATTTTATTAGTCCTTTTTTCTGTCCTTTTAGAGAGGGACTAACCACCAGTAGCTACTCTGGTGGAACTCTCATCGAATATTAGATATTCTCATAATGTATATATAAAGTTATTACTGCTCCCTATTGATAAATAGTAAAAAAGTTCCCACATATTAATTTATTATTATTAAAAAAAAATTATTATTATATATTTCTATTACTACCACAATCTTAATCTCTTCAAAAACTTCCCACCACAATCCTAAACACTTAACTAAATTATTTTACAAATTAGTTTATGAGCAAGAAGCGAGGCCTCAAGCCATAGCGACTGACTGCTCACGTAGATAACTTTTCTATTGGAAAAATATACTGACTATAAACAAGTCTGACAGATCGGAAATACTCAAAAAATCATTCAAGGGAATACTGGTTATATAATATATAAGAGTATGAGTAAAATAGAGATAAGTTATAGTATTCCAACATCAAAAGCAGATATAGTTTTAGCAGATTGGATTGAGTTTGAAAAGATTGTTAATGAAGATGGAATAGAAGAGGATTTTTTACAAAAAAGAATGTTAGAAATATTCTGTAAAGTACCTACTCAGTATTCAATGAAATTGAAACAAACAGAAGTAGATGAAATTTTAGTGAATCTAAATAATGTATTAAGTACAAAATCTGAATTACATACAACATTCACTTTTAATAAAGTAAATTATGGTTTAATTCCTGATTTTGATAGTGATATTACAGCAGAAGAGTTGGTTTTATTAGATAGGTATTTACAGAATAAAGATTATGCAAGATTATTATCAATTCTATACAGACCAATTACTAAACAATCTAATGGATTGTATCAAATAGAACCATTTGAGGAATCACATTCTGAGTTTTTAAAGCTTCGTTATGACATATTTGAAGGTGTTATCTCTTTTTTTTTGCATTTATACAAAAAATTAATGATTGCTACCCTGAAATATACCCAAAAAATGGTGAAGAAACACAAGATGAAGGACACGGATTATCAAGAGAAACTCAATTTGTTACTAAGTGGGGTGGATATACAGAAATTATTTGGCTCTTAGGTAATGGTAGTGTTATTGAGATACAAAAAATATACAAATTAAACTGTCATGAGTTTCTCTATTGGGCAGCTTATATGATTGAAAAGAGAAAAATAGAGGTCGATAGACACGATAAAAATAATAGTTATGAATGATAACTTCAAAAAACAATCCTTACGCAACTACAGCTTTATTTTTAGCTGAATCATTCTATTCAAATCCACTAATTAATACCACAATATTTGAAACAGGTGATAACATTGATTTGAATAAAGAAAACATTTTCCCATTGGCACATATTATGCCAGGCCCTGTAAATATTGTTGAAAATAGGTTAGAAAGTGAATTCACCATAGTAGTTGCAAACATTAGAACTAAATCTAATAAACCAAATAATAAATTATTTGGAGATAACTTGATTGATAACCTAAATACATCAATTGCAGTATTAACAAAAGAGATTACAAAGATTTCACTTCAAAGAAATGAATATGATATAATACTTGTTAGTTCGACACCTGCACAACCTGTAATATTTTCAAGTAAAAACCTATTAGATGGTTATGAATGTACAATAATTCTATCTATCCAAAATGAAATAGATACTCGTGGATAATATTGAACAACAAGCCTATAAATTATTCTCTGCAACATTCAGAAAGAGAGTAAAAGAGAAACTTCAAAACTCAGGTAGAGGTATTTGGTCAGGTAAACTCTTAGATAGTTTAGATGTTCAGTTAGAGGGTACTGGTGATGATATTCAAATGAATATTTATGCAGAATCTTATATGGAATTTATTGATGAAGGTGTCAATGGTGTTGGATTTCAAAAAACAAAAAAAGGAAATCTTGATAAAAGATTTAATTCTAATAAATCAGTTGTAACTAGTTCACCTTATTCATTTAAAGACAAAAAACCTCCATTAAAAGCAATCTCTGCATGGTCTATTTCAAAAGGTTTAAATCCTTATGCTGTTCAAAATTCTATTTGGAGAAGAGGTATAAAAGGGATTCATTTTTTTGAATCAACATTAGATGAAGAGTATTCAAAATTAGCAGACTACATAGCAGAAGCAAAAGCAACAGAATTATTAAATGGGTTTGATGATTAAAAAAAAATAAATATTTACAATGTCATATAGTACAATTAAAATAAAGTTCACTCAAGAATTATCAGTAGGACAAGAAGTAGGATTTGATATTAATTCTTCACCATTATTTGGAACTCCAACATCAACTGCATTTGTTGAAAATTTTGTTTTGAATAGAAGTACTTATCATCAAGTTACTACAGCAACAAGTTCAACATCAATTATAGGTGAAAACACTGCTATTAACTACTTAAATGCAGTTCAGTTAGATTTGAGTGGATATACTTATTCAAGAGTTGGTAATGAAGTTGAGATTACTTCTATTAATTCAATGTATGGAACTATTGAATTTTATGTAAATGGATATTTCACATCATATACAAATCCAACATCAGTACAATTCAATATTAATAATTCTTATGAGATTAGTGCAACAGGTTCAACTGGTGGTACAGGAAGTACGGGTGGTACAGGTTCAACAGGAAGTACACCAATATCAACTACATTTTCAGGGTTAAATCAAGATTTCCTATTAGCAGATTCACCAGTTTATATAACTTATTCAGCTACAGCATCATTATTTGATTATTGTATTGTTGAATTATTTGTTTGGAGTGGTGACATTTCTGTGCAGTCACAAGCTACATATCCTGCAACAATATATAAAGTAAGGACAACTGATGATTACATATACTGGGATATTTCAGATTATATAAAATCTAATATTGAACCTTCTTTTAATATTTCTTGGTTCACTGGGACACCAACAAATCTAAATGAGACTTGTTGGGTTAAATGGAAAGTTAGAAGTTATAAAATTGTTAGTGGTGTTGGTTATTTATTTGAAACAGTTGAATCAAATATTAAAGCAGCATCATTGGGTTACTACTATAATAACATATTAAATGAAGTTAATCCACCTTCAAACATATTTGTAAATCCAGTTGACAAATACTCAACAACTACCACACAAAACTATATAACTACACTTGGTTCAGCAACAAACTCAAATAATTTGATTTTAAGAACACCAATTACTACCAATAATGTGATTTACTCTTATGAACATAGAGAATGGCAGGTAGTATTTCTAAATCGTTTTGGAGTGTTTGATAGTGTTTTATGTAATAGAGTTTCTAAACGTTCAGTGAACATTACAAATGAAAAATATAACTCATATCAAGAAAGACCTGATGTATTCAATATAAAGAATTCAACAAGTAGAATTATATCAAGAAATGGTTTGGAACAGTGGATTTTAAACACTGAATTATTAGATGAAAATCAGAATAAATATATGGAAGAGTTGTTTGAATCTGATAGATGGTTTTTAATCAATTCACTGACTTCTGAAATTATTCCAGTGATATTAACAGATAAGAATTTTGAAGAAAAATTAGGACTTTATGAAAGAGCAAAAATACAATGGACACTAAAATTTGAAGGTGCCAACAATAAAATTAACGATATAAGATAATGAATGGAGTTAGGATTTATGTAAGTGATGATATTAACAATAAAGATATAATTTTAAATGGAACTGAATTAGATTTATTTGATGATGAAAACATTCAGATTGTTTTAAAACAAACTGATATTAGAGATATTTCTACAAACTATGCAGACTATTCTCAACCATTTACAATTCCAGCATCACCAAAGAATAATAAAACTTTTAAATATTGGTATGATACATTTTATGATGGTCAATTACCAACAGCCGGAAATATACCTTGTAGAATTGATATAGGAGGAGTTTTATTTAAAAGAGGCTTATTGAAAATTCAAGGTGCTCAGAAAGATGCAAATGGAAAAATCAAACACTATTTAGTAAACTTTACTTCAGATTTGAAATCATTGAAAGATAAATTTGGTGATAAGAAAATTGGTGATTTAGATTTTACAGGTTGTGTGCCTGATGTTGAGTTTCAATATAATGATAGTGTTGTATTAGGTGGTATTATAAATAATTCAAATGGAACTATCGAGTTCCCATTAATTTCTACAACAAGATTACTTGAAAACTTTACAGCTTTTCAATATGCAAATCCCTCTACAGCAAATGGTATAAAAAAAGAAGAGTTAAGACCAGCAATAAAATTTAGAGCAATTTTTGAGGCAATTGAAAATAATTTTGATGTTAGGTTTGTTGGTAATTTTCATTCAAGTAATGATTCTAAACTTGATAGTTTATATTTATGGTTAAACAGAAATGAAAATCCTTTTAAAACATCAGCAAAGGTTTTAAATCTTACTGGAACATCCAGTGTACCATCAAACTTTATTACTGGTTTAACTAATTCAGTTTACTTTGATATTCCAAATGATTATTTTACAATCACAAGAAAATCATTTATAAACTATCACTATGGAATTTACAATCAAATAAACACTTCAAACACCACAACTAAGTATAAAATTTTTCTTCAACAGATTATTTTGAATACTGATGGTACAGTAGATGAAGTTAATTCATTTGCACAAGATAATTCTGGATTTGTAGCTTCTACTGATTGGGTTACAGGAACTAAAACTCTAAATTATGGTGTAGGAATGAGTAGATATCCTGTAGGAACAAAATTAGCATATAGGTTGGCAATTGAAACTCAAGGAGACCTAACAATTTCATCAGTAAAGATAATGATTACAAATCATTATTTCAATCACTCTTTGCCAGGTTTAGGTGTATTTCAACAAGGTGTTGTAAGTTTAAATTCAACTACACCTATAGTATTTCCAGCTCTTTTCAACATACAATTAAATTTACCTGAAATAACTGTTCAAGATTTTATTACATCAGTTATAAAGATGTTTAATCTTGTAATATTACCAGTTACAAATCCACAAATTCAAAGTTTATTACAATCTCAAAATGTATTTCAATTAGAGTATTACAATAGTTACTACAATAATTACAATAGTGTTGATATTACAAATTATACCAACAGAGCAGTTAAAATTAATTCAGTTAAAAACTATAAAAAGTATGAATTTAAACATGCAGATTCAAGTTATGGAACTAACATAATTTTTAAGAATAGTCAAACTCCAATAAGAGAATATGGAAGTTTTAAAGAAGAGTATCCAAATGGTGATGATGGTGAATTGAAAGTAGAGACTAAATTCAATCTTCTAATCTTTAGAGAGATGTTAAATGCAGGTATGACAAGTTCAGGTGAAATGTTACTTAATCAATCTTGGATTACTTCTGATAGTTTAAATGAAGATTTTTCAAAAGGTGTTTTTAACAAACCAACAATTTTTTTCTACAATGAAAAATCACAAACACCCTCTAATAAAAAATTAGCATTTACAGATATTAATAATGTTAGTTCACCAATAACTCAATATTCAATTTTTTCAAATGTTGATAGTTTAGAGTTTACTGATTATACAACAACAAATACATTCTCTAATGAAGGGTTTTTTAACTCAAATATTAGAACAAAATCACTCTATTATAATAATTATAAGAAGATTGTAACTGGAATTAATTCAAGATATTCAAGAGAGTATGAAGTAGAAGCAAATCTACCAAAATCAATCTATACAAACCTTAATTTAGGCACTCATTTGGTAATAGGTAATAATAGATATACTATTAATGATTTAACTATTAATCTTCTTTCAGGTAATACTAAACTTAAACTAAATAATGTATTTGAAGAAAATGATATTCCTGAAATGGATGGTATTACAGGGATAGATGGAGTTAGTTTCTTTGTAGATGTTATTAGTTCAATTTTTTACAATGATAGTTTAGGTGGATTCATTGAGAAAAATATTAATATTTCATACCCAATAAATACTGCTAAACTTTGTTGGAGATTAGATTATAATTTAACTACACAAACTTATTCTGATGCAAGAGTTATGTTTACTTCAACTGCAGCTTATGGATTACAGGGTTTATTATGGTTTGATTTTAATGAACCAAGTGGACAAGCTGTAGGTTCACATACGACTACAATAAATAACTTCATTCCAGTAGGTACTTATACACTTGATAATGCAGCAATTTGGGGTGGTTATAACTCACCAATTAATTGCCAGTTAAGAGCAAGAACTGGTAACACAATTACTCTTACAGTTTGGTGTTATGATGATAATGATATTCTACTTGGTAGTTCATCAGTTACAATCTAAAAAAATCAAACATAAAAAATAATGTTATATAAGTATGTTCAAGTTAATAAATCAGATGCTAAGATTGGATGGATTCTATGGTGTTGATAAAGAAATTGATATAGCAAAAGGTATTAATAAATATCCTGAAACTATAAGAGAGGTATTGATAAATACCAAGAGAAAATTAATGGCTAAAAATGATTAAAAAAGTTGCTGAGCTTAACTTTAAAACAAATGCAGATGAAGTAAAAAGTAAAATAGATAGTTTAAACAATTCATTAAATGAAACAACAACTGATAAGGCATCAGATTCAGTTAATAAATTAGTAAAAAACACTGATAAACTTGAAAAATCTAATAAAGGATTATTCAAATCTACATTAGATAATGGTGGTGCAATGGGTCTCCTAAATGACATGACTGGAGGTCTTGCAATGACCATTAAAGACACTGTTGAAGCATCAGATTTATTCCAAGGTTCTATGAAAGGTTGGAAAGCTGCTCTGGCTGCTTCAGGTGTTGGATTATTAGTAATTGCATTAGGTGTAATTGTCGCATATTGGGATGATATTAAAGGTGCAGTTGATGGTGTTTCTGCTTCTCAAAAGAAGTTACTTGAAACACAAAAAGAAGCTACTGCAGATTCTGAAAGTAAACTTGATACTCTTAATAATCAAGATAACATTCTTAAACAACAGGGTAAATCTGAAAGGGACATTCTTAAAATTAAAGCTGCTCAAACAGCAGAAGTTATTAAGAATGTTGAATTACAACTTCAACAAGAAAGAACTCAATTAAAAGCACAAGTAGCAGCTGCAAAAAGGAATAAAGAAATCCTTTCAGGTATGTTAATGTGGTTAAGTATTCCATTGAGATTAGTGTTAGGTGCAATTGATGGTGTTGGTAAGGCACTTGGGATGAATTTTGGATTAGTTGATGGACTTGAGGCTAAGACTAAATCTATCAGAGACAAAGCAGCAGGTTTAATTTTTAACCCTGATGAAGTTGCAAAAGAAGGTGAAAAAACAATTGGTGAAACAGAGAAGAAACTTAATGATTTAAAAAATCAAAAAGCAGGTTTTGAACTTGGAGTTAAGGAAATTGATAAAAAGGCATCAGATGATAGAAGAGCAAAACAAAAAGAAATTGATGATAAAGCTGCAGCTGATAAGAAGAAAAATGATGATGCTTATTTAGCAGAAGAAAAGAAATTAAGAGATAGTTTAAAAGATATTCAAGATGAATCTGAACAGGCTAAATTAAATACTCAAAAGGCAAGAGAATTAGAAGAGATAAATAACCTAAAAGGTAAAACTGAGACTGAAAAACAAATATTAAGAGACTTATTAGATACTAGGTATAAAATACTTAAAGATAAACTCGATAAAGAAAATGTTTTAAAAGAAGAACAGAGACAAAAGGATATTCAAGGTTTGATAAATGGAAATGTTATTGAGAAATCCTTATCTGATGCTAAGAACCTTGATGAACTTAATACTATCTATTTACATGCTCAAGAAAAATTAAGAGCAAAACAAGCAGAAGAGTTACAAAAAGCAATTGATTTAGGTGCAAATGAAACACAATTAAATGCTTTAAAAGAGGGATTTAGACAACAAGACCTATCATTAGAACAACAAAATACTGATGCTAAAAAAAGAATTGGTGATTTAGAACAAGAAGACCAAAAGAAAAAAGTGGCTGCTATTGGACAAACTTTACAAACAGCAGCTCAATTGTTAGGAGAACATACTGTTGCAGGTAAAGCACTTGCTATTGCAGGGACTACAATTGATACATTTCAGTCTTCTGTATCTGCATATAAAGGAATGGTTGCTGCAATACCGGGTCCAGTTGGTGTTGCAGCAGGGGCAGTTGCAGCAGCAGCAGCTATTGCAAGTGGTTTAGCAACAGTTAAGAAAATAGTATCTGTTAAAGTTCCTACGAAAGGTGGAGCAGGAGCAGGTGGGGCAAGTACACCTTCAGTTCCCGCAAAACCAAGTGTTTCATTTCAAAATACAGCACAATCTCAGATTAGTGATACAATTCAAAACTCAGCAAAAGAGAGAAATTCTCAACCAGTAAAGGCTTATGTAACAGTAGGTGATATTAATTCAGCTCAATCATTAGATAGACAGGTTACTACTGGTGCAAAGTTTTAAACTATTCTGACTTAATGTAAATATAAAACCAACTTTAGAGTTGGTTTTTTTTGAATTCCAATCACTATTTCAACTATTGGTTATACTAATATGGAAGGCAAATTACCAAGATATGAATTAGTGTTTGATGAAGAAAATATGGAAGGTGTTTATGGTGTTTCACTTGTAAATGACCCTGCTATACAGATTCAAGCAATTAAATTTTCTAATCAACAAGATTGTAATTTTTCAAGTGATGATATATCAAATGAACTAATTGATTCAATTATTTCAAAAGGTGAAAAAATTGATTTATCAAACTGGGAATTAGTAGATGAAAAGTTAGTTGATAATGAAGATGTATATAGTATTGATTTAGCAACATTACCAACACAAACTGATGGTGAAAGTTCTCAAGACAATGAATTATTTATGATTCGTTATGATTATTCACCATCATATACATCAAAGAATAGTAGAAACTTTTGTATAAAAATGGCATCAAGTGGACTTTCATTTAAGAAAGAAGATTTGATTTCATCAGATGCAAATCCTGGCTTTGGTGCAGGTGGTTCAAATACTTACAATATCTTCTTGTATAAAGGTGGTGTGAATTGTCAACATTACTGGACAAGAAAAATCTATTTAAGAAAAAATAATCAAAAATTAAGTGTATTTGAAGCACTAAAATATATTAGTTCTTTAGATAAAAAAACAGCACAAAAAGCAACTATAGAAACTAATCCAAGTGAAGTTAATCAAGTTGCATCCTCTTCAAATAACTACTGGAAACTATCTACTGAAATTAAAGATTTTAAAATGGCAAGTGAGGAAAAAAGAATACTTACAAGCCCAGTTTTAATACCTGAACAAAATATTTATAGGAATCTTGATGGTGAGCAGTGTAATGTGTTCTTATCTGCCGATACCATTGAAAAACTACAACAAAACTTCTTTAAAAAAGAATATCAAAAGAACTCAACATTAGAACATTTAGAGGTAATAGAAGGTGTTTTCTTTTTTGAAAGTTGGTTAGTTAAAAACCCAAAAAATGATAAATCTAATGAGTTAGGTTTTGATGTACCCGAAGGAACTTGGATGATGTCAATGAAAGTTGAAAATCAAAAGATTTGGGATGAATATGTTAAGACTGGACTTATTACAGGATTCTCAATTGATAGCAGATTAGGAGTTCAAAAAAACACAAAAAATAAAATCGAAAAAATGAATTACTCAAAAGTAAAAGAAATGGTTATGGCACAAATTCTATTAGAAGCTAATCTTCAAGAATTTAAAATTGATGATACTCTAACAGTTTATGCAGAGATATTAGAAAAAGATATGGTTGTATTTGATAAAGATAATAATCCATTAGCAAACACTGAATTCACATTAGAAAATAAAATCTATAAGACTGATGAAAATGGTGTTATCACTTCTGTAGAAGATGTACCTGCACCAAAAGAAGATGTAACAATGGCAGAAACTGACACTACAACAGCAGAAACTACACCATCAGTAGAAGTAACTAAACTTCAAGAAGAATTGGATTTAGCAACAAAAAGAATTGCTGAGTTAGAAACTGAAAACCAATCATTAAAAGCAGAATTGGTTAGTATAAAAGAAGAGGCAGTACAATTGGCAAATCAACCAAAAGTTGAAGGTATCAATTTAAAAAATGTAGAATCTGATAAACAAACTCCAAAATCAACATTGGATGTAATCAGAGAGGCATTAAAAAATAAAAAATAATAATTTAATATGGCAACAAATGTAAACGTTACTACACACTTTCAAGGGATTGATTCTAAAGATATTTTCCTTCAAGTATTCAAAAAGGCAGATACCTTTTCAAAAAATCTAATCACTGTTAATACAGGTGTAATAGGTTCTTACTATTTACCACAATTAACTTATTCAAGTACTTTACAAGAAGTAACTGGAGCTTGTTCAGGATGGAATCCACAAGGTTCAATAAGTTTAGTTGAAAAAGAAGTTGTTACAAGAAAATATAAAATAGAGAATGAGTTATGTAAAGAAACTTTTGCTAAGACTTTCCAAGCTCAAAATCAAGGTTTATTCTCTGCACATTCAGAAATCCCAACTGACATCAAAGAAGCAATTCTTTTAATGATGATTAATGATGCTGCATATAAAATTGACCAAAATATTTGGAATGGTTCAGGAGCTACAGGTTCAATGAATGGTTTATTAACTCAATGGGTAGCTGATTCAACTGTATCTAAAGTATCAGGTGCTACAGCTATTTCTAAAGCAAATGTAGTTGCAGAGTTTGAAAAATTAGAAGACTTAGTTAATGCAGATTTACAAGAAGAAGTAGACTTCGTTTATGTTGTTTCTCCAGATGTTGCAAAAGCATACAAAAGAGCTCAAAACACTATGGGAGTTAATACAACTGTTGGTGATAAAGAGTTAGATTATATGGGTTACAGACTTGAAGTAAATAGAGGTTATCCACAAAATACAATTGCTGCTTATAGAGTTTCTAATGTTCACTTTGTAACTGGTCAAGAAAGTGATATGAATGAAATTGTTATTGAAGAGTTATCTAAAATTGATGCAAAAGTTAAACACAAAGTTCAATTCATTGCAGCAGTTGGATATGTAGATGGTTCTGAAATCTACCTATACAAAGGATAAAAATAAAAATGGTGGTTGGTAATAAACCACCATTTTATTAAAAAATAACATTAAAAAATGGCAAATGAAATTTCAAAAAGTAGATTACTTAATACAAAAACTGGATTCTCAGGTATTAAGGCAGTTTCTTTTTTACCATATAAAAAATTAACTCTTAATGCAGATGATACATTTGATGGAGTTGGTTTAACAGGGTCTGTTTACAGATATGAATTAAAGAATGATGGTAATAATTATGATGAAGAGGGAACTCCAGATAGAGGTACTGGAACTACAGTTTATACTGGTACTTTAAACTTAGTATTACCTATCTTAGATAGAGCAACAAGAGATGAAGTTAAACTTTTAGCTTACGGACGTCCACAAATATTTATAGAAAAATTTGATGGAACTATATTATTAGCTGGAGCAGAATTAGGTTGTGAGTTAAAATCAATTAAAATTGGAACTGGTGGAGCAAGAAAAGATATGTCAGGATTCACATTAGCATTTGAAACAGAAGAAAGAAGACCAATCGTTTGGGTTAGTGCTACTGGTTCAACTGCTTATAATTCTGCAATCAATATTACAGGTGCAATACAACCTGAATAATAAAATAAGTAAAAAAGAAAAGCCCCTTGAGATATAAGGGGCTTTTCTTTTTTTTATATATAATATAAATCAAAAACCAAAAACTTGGTTATATAAGTATGAACTTGATTAAATATGATACCTTTTTTTCACCACTAATAACAGTTGATAGTACATCAATAACAATTGATAGTAGAGAGTTGACTATAGATAGAACAAGTGAATTAATCTCAAATTTTCATATTGAGATTATACCACGAAAATATGCTAACTCAGTTGAATTAAAAATTAGAGATTTAATTAATGGTGAAGTTATCACTTTTGACACTGAATCTGTAAATCATAATGGATTGTTTTATATTGATTTTAAAGACTTTATTCCAATAATTGATACAAAGTATGAGGTTGTAGTTAATAATCATTTAGGTGATGTTATTTGGCTTGGTCAAGCTATGTATTCTGAAAAGGATATACAGAATTACTCAAGTAGTAATTCAGATGAAAATAATTTAAGATTTTAATGGAAAATGGTTTAGGATATGATATAAGTTTTATTGATTTTAACAACTATGTAATACCTGATTTGGTTACATATCATACTAAGAAAATGAAGATGTATGGTGAAAATAATTCAGGTTTCAGATATATAAAAGAAAGATACATTGGTTCAATTACTAATGGTAGTGTAATAAATAGTTATGTAAAATATATTATTGGTGAGGGATTAAATGATAAATCAGGATTTAATATCAATAAATACATCTCAAAAAAAGACATTAGACTAATTGTACAAGACTTTAAATTATATGGTCAATTCTCACTTCAAGTAATTTGGTCTCAAGGGTCAAAACTTTTAAAAGAAGCACCAAAACCTATTTTATTCAAGTATATAAATACTGAAAAATTAGCAGTTGAAACTGATAAGTATGGTGAAGTCAGTGGTTACTATTACTGCTTTGATTGGGATAAACAATCAACATATAAACCAAAACTTTACAAAAAATTTGATGGTGTTTATAAAGATGAAGCTATTGAAATAATAACTTTTGATAGAACTTCATCAGAACCATATTATCCACATCCTGATTATTTAGCAGGATTACAATGGGCTCATATTGAAGAGGAACTTTCAAACTCTTGTTACAACCATATAATGAATGGTTTTAGTATGGGTACTATAATTAAATGTAAAGGTGGAATTCCACCAACAGAAGAACTAAGAGAAATTTATAAAAATAAAATACTTAGAAGTTTAACAGGGTCTGATAACAGAAATAAAACAACTGTATTATTTACAGATGGTGATACAGGTGATATTGATATTGAAAAGATTCAAGTTGACCAAATTGATACACAATTAGTTTGGTTTGAAGAGGCAGCAAAGAGAGCTATTCTGATGTCCCACGAAGTTGTAAATCCAATATTATTTGGTGTCAAAGATAGTAATGGATTTAGTAATAACGCTGATGAAATGGTTCAAGCACTGAAAACACTTTATCGTTCTAATATTAACCCAATGAGAGAAATTATAATTGATGCCTTGGAGTATTTATTTAAGTTATCAGAACCAAATATTCAACTTGAATTCAAAGATTTTGAAGAACTAAATATAGTTGATACACAAAAAAATAATCAACAATAAATGAATGATTTTCTTATAAAACCTGGTAGTAAACTAATGGAAAGACTTACTATAATGTCAGGTAATGTTGATATAGATAAACTAACACCATCAATTTGGATTGCTCAAAATACAGATATTGAAAGGATATTGACAAAACCACTTTATGATAAAATTCTAAGTGATTTTCAAACAAATTCTTTGACTGGTTATTACTTGAAAATTTATGAAGATTATGTAGGTATAATGTTAGTTTTCTTCACTATGGGAGACTTTATTATGAAACATCCATATATGATTTCTAATGGTGGTATTTATAAACATCAACCAAATAATTCGAGTATTCCTGATACTAAAGAAACTGATAGGTTATCAAAACATTACAGACAATTAGGAGCAGACTTTGAACTTAAATTTTATGAGTTTATGAAAGATAAAAATATACACGAATATAAAAGATTTATTGATGAAAGTAACTCTTTTAAATTTGGATGGCAATTATAAAAATGAAAGAAAATGAAAAAGATAAAATTGTATTAAATAAGTACAAGATTAAGAAAGAAAATATTTCTAAACTTTTACAATTTGTGAGAGAGAAGGAAAGACAAAAAGAAGAGGTTAAGAATGAATAATATAAATGTAGGACTGAATCCTAATGATGGTACAGGTTCATCTTTAAGAGATGCTATGATTTTAATAAATGAAAATTTTATTGAACTTAAAACTGATATAGAAAATATTTTACTTCAATTTCCAATTGAAAATTTAGATGAATTACAAGATGAAATTGATGTTATCAATTCATCAATTACGGCTATATTATTACAATTACAAAGCAAATCAGATATAACACATACACATCTTGTTAGTGAAATATTAGATTTACAAGATATGTTAAATGATTTGGTGACTTCATCAGATTTTAACAATCAAATAGGGGATATAAACACATCTATATCACTTATCAATTCATCCATATCAAATATAAATGAAATAATTTCAGATATTGAAAATCAGTTATCACAACAAAATGATGTCAATCTAAATTTTTCACAAGATTTAGCAGATTTACAAGAACAAATTAATAACATCCCACCAAACGATTTAGAAACTGTAACTAATAACGGAAATTCAACTTCAAATAATATTGAAATTAATTCAGCTTTTACACCTAAAAAATTTAGTGTTTCATTTACCAATTTTGTAGGAACTCAAACAGTTTTTGTTGATTCTACTGCAATAAGTCAAACAAATGATAATGGTACTAAAAGGTTAGTTTTTTCTACTGGTGCATCATGTGATTTAACTCTACCTAATGAAAATGGAATGTTAGCCACACAAGAATGGGTTAATGAAAATACAGGAGGATTATTTACAAATTTACAAACTGTTATAGAAGCTGGTAATACTGCTGATTTTAATGATGGTATCACAAGTACTAGATTACCAAATGATGCTGACCATACTTTTAATATTTCCTCTACAAATACAGTTAGTGGAAATAATGAATATTTCACAATATTTGGAGCAGAAGGAACTATTAGCCAACAAGTAGGTGAGTATAATGCCTCAAATCCTTCTTACGGAGACAGGACTATTACTACAAACGACATAAACATACAGTTAAGAAATAATGAATACACTTTACCAGCGGATGTATTACAAAATTCAGGAACTATTGATGTTAATAATAATAGCGTATTGGTACAAGCAAAAGACAATGTAGAGGATAGCACAACTTCAATCAATGTTCAGGTTGATGGTTTAGATTTGATTTCAACAGATACCATTGGAATTACTGATTTAAATTTAAATTCAAGTGGTTTTTCAGTTGTTAATGTAATTGGTTTAGATACAAAACAATTATCTTTTAATACCAGTGGTTTAGGTATAAATACAAATAATGTTCCAGCAATGGGCTATATAAAATCCGATAATCTTACAGCGGATGTAACAATACAAATTCCATCTAATAGCGGTGAAATTGCTTTACAAGAAAATACTTTTTTTTCACCAAATATTCAAATAACCAACGCAGGTGGAAATTTAGTATTAACCAACGACACGTCTTCTGATTTAATTTTGACATCAGCTGGAGTTCAAGTAGCAACATTAGGTTATTCAGGTTTAAATTTAAACAGGTCAGCAGGTGTAGCAGGTAATATAAATGTTGATGACTTAACTGGTAGTAAGACTTATAATTTACCTAATGCGAATGGAAAATTAGTTGTTGTGAGTACAACTGCTCCAGCTTCAGCAACTGCATTAGGAGTTGTAGGTGAAATAAGAGTTACAAGCTCTTATATCTATACTTGTATAGCAACTAATACTTGGGTAAGAAGTGCTATGTCAACTTGGTAATTATTAAATGAATAACATGAAAAATGTACAAAAAAATTAATATGGTTTAATGGATACTCAAATAGTATATTGGATAGGAGGTATTTTAATTTCAATAATTGGTTATTTTCTAAAAACAACAATGGAAGATTTAAAATCAGTAAAACAACTAACAATAGAGAACAAATCAAGAATAGACTTGGTTGATAATAATCATAGTCATTTGAATGACAGATTTGATTTATTATATGATGCTGTTAAAGATTTGACTTTAGAGATAAAGAATCTTTCGAAGGAATTATCAAAAAAAAAAGATATTTAATAAATGAACAGATTATATAAAGATGGTTTAGTGACAACACTTTTGGGTGTTTTGATAATTGGATTTACAGGTTTGATGATTTATCAAGGTAAATCTACTGCAGGTGAAATGGGTGGTTGGTTGACTACTGGATTACTTTTTTTGAGAAGTAAAGATTCTTTAATAGGAATCCCAAAAAATGATGAATAGGTTAATGAATAGGAAAACAACAAAAAAAAAAATTGATTTCTTAAACATTAAAATTTGGGAACTTTCAAGTTTATTAGAACCATGGGAACTTGGTGCAATACTAACACATGAAAGTAATTCTGCTGATACAGATATTATGTTAGATAATATGTTAGAATACTTCTTAAAAGAAGAAATGTATGAGTATGCTTGCGTGATAAGAGATGAAGTAAATAGAAGAAAATAAAAAAGTCTGGCTGATCGGCCAGACTTTTTTATTAATCTAAATCACAATTTGTAATGTGATGGGATGTAACAAATGGGTTGTTATCAGGTAGAACTAAATCTACAATGTGACCACAAGTACCAAAATTCTGACCATAAATCTTAGTTGATTTGTAAATAGTATCATTATCTTGATTTATTTCAATTGTTTGAGTATAACAATTACAACTTTCTTCTACTGGAATAGCAATATTTTTTATATCAAACTTTGTTAGCAAAACCTTAGCTATCTATAAAAAATCCACTGTTGTAAAAAAGTGTATTTAGAAGATTATATATACAGAAAAGAAAAAGTTTAGTATGTATAAAAAGAAAAACACAAAGCAGTTTAATGATGATTTGCAATGGGGCACTTACTGGGAGTTTGAGACCATACCATTTATAGAAAATTACTTCAATAAAGTTTTAGAACCTCAAGGAAAAAAAATAATGTTCTTGAATGAAAACTTATCTAAAGATGTTAATGGACTTAAAGAATGGGATATGAAATATGTGATTTTAGACACTATAACTAATGTCAGAATAAAAACTATAACCTTTGAAATTAAAGCTGATAAATTTGAAGAAACTGGTAATTTGATTTTTGAGAAAACTTGTAGTAAAAAACTAAGTGGTGTATTTGCAACCAAAGCTGATTATTTTGTTTACTTCTTACCAAGGTATAAAGAGAATAATTTTTACATAGTTAAACCACAAACTCTAATTGATTTAATCAATGAAAAGTTTCCAAGTTGTTTAAATTATGGTGGTGGTGATAAGGGTAGAGTAGTATCTTACTTGGTAAATAAAAATACATTTGATGAAGAATATACAAGTGTTAAATCATGTAAACTTCTAACCTGTACTCTTGAAATACCAAGTAAGTTTGGAATAAATAAGTTTGATGAAAAAAAGAAATATACTTACTATTCAGATACAATTAAAAAGTATGATGATGATTTTGATTTCTAACTATAAGTTATCCATAAAATCAACAATTTCTTTATTTAGGTTGTCAACTCTCTTTCCAGTAAATTTGGCAATATATCCTTGGGTAGTTGAGAGATGCTTATGTCCAAGGCTGAGCATTAGGTCTGCTAAATTCAGGTTGACACCTATCTCTATCATTAATGATGTATAAGAGTGTCTTGCAAGGTGAGAAGACAATGGTTTATTAATTTTACATTGTTCACCAACCACCTTTAATAATTTATTGTAATAAGCTCTTCTACCAACAAATTTTGAATATTGTAGTTCATTCATTGAATAAAAATCATCATCAATATCTGTAAAGTCATTATCATCTAACAAAGGAAATACAAATGATTTTTTAGTGTCTTTATGGGTACTCAAATACTCTACAATATCTTTGAATAGTTTATAGTCTTTTGTTTTAGTTTCAACAGATAATTCTTTTCTTTTATTTACTCCATCATTTATTTTTTCTCTTAAAATATCAATCAAACTCTCAAGATAGGTAATCTTGTTATCCTTTGAAATAAGTGAATCTAACTCTTGTTGATGTTTAACTATATCTTTAACTTTTACTTTTCTACTTAGTTCCTTTTTTCTTTCATCAATTACTTTTATAATCTCATTAACTGATACATAATACTCAATGTGATTTTTTTCTATTATCTGACCTCTTGATTTGTTAGTTCTTGGAAAAACAAGTGTACCATCACTAACAACTACAGATTTAAAATCTAAATTGAACTCAGTTATTATATCAGAATCAATTTCAACACTAAATGTACAATCATCAATTTCAAAGTTAGGATTTCCTTTATAGTTTAATCCTAATCTTAAAGCACCAATTTTACTATACATTAATGCAGAGTATGGATAATGTAAGTGTTCAGGTAGTTTATAAGTTGGGACATACTTAAATAAGTATTCCATAGTGTTGAAATTAACCATTAAATCAATTAGTGATTTAACTTTCACCATTCTCTTTTTTATTCTGATTTGTTCATCAGAGGTATAGAAATCTTGCCATCTTAAAGTGATTAAATCAGATACACGAATTCCTTGAGAAAATAACTGAAATAGAAAGAAGTTTCTAATATCTTCAATAGGTAGATGATTAGCATATTTTGGTGTGTTTAGAACTGATAAATCAGGTAATGGAATACCAAATTTCTGACCACTTCTATAAACTTCAATCAAAGGTGTAGCAATAAGTTTCTTTAAATCATCTTTGTTTAAAACATCTATATTAGTTTCAATTAGTTCATTCCTAATTAATTCAAATGGATTTACATCATAAGTATAAATCTTTTCTTTTGAGGCCTTTGTAGTAAATGCTTTCAGTCCTTTGAATTTATAGTGTATAGAATTTGTTTTATTCTTTCTAACTTGAATCATATACTTTTTTAATCCTTCTAAGTATTCTTTTGTTATTTCAGAAAACTTTACATCAGATACATTGAACTTATATTGATTGTAATCAATAATGAGATTTTTAAGGTTTTGATACTTCTCTTTTGTACCAGAGTTACCAGTAACATTTTCATCAATTACCTTGGTCATAAAATCTACAAATGATTTCTTATCATCATTTAGAAACTTAATCTTATTACCTTTCTTTTTAGCTTGGTCAAGTTTTGATTCAATTTCATCATTGTATCTTTTATGGTCAACAAAAGATGCTCTCATTCTTTGAGTATTTGTATTGAAATGTTTCTTCTCAACAGGTTCTAATGGTAAACTTTTTAAAACAGTTTTACCCGCAATCCTTGATGATAATCTAATGTAACCTAAACTATCTTTTGGTCTCTTTGCTTTCCATATTACCTTAACGCTCATATTAATATTTTTTGGTGTCTTAAAAGTGTCTTACTTTTTTTGTAAAGATATATGTTTTTGCTAAATAATAAAAATCATAAAGCCTTGTAAATAAAGACATTTATTAACATAAAAAGTTTACTAATGTGATGTAAAAGGACAAGAAGGAATTAAACGTTGTATGGAAATAGCCGCAGCTGGCGGACATAATATCATTTTAATTGGTCCTCCAGGTTCAGGAAAAACAATGTTAGCCAAACGTTTGCCTAGTATTTTGCCGCCAATGACTATGCGAGAGGCTTTAGAAACCACCAAAATCCATTCAGTAGCTGGAAAGACTAAAGATGTTGGTTTGATGGCACAACGCCCTTTTAGAAGTCCGCATCATACTGCGAGTTCAGTTTCTTTAGTTGGAGGTGGAAGTTATCCACAACCTGGCGAAATTTCATTGGCACACAACGGTGTTTTATTTTTAGACGAATTACCCGAATTTAAACGAGAAGTTTTAGAAGTCATGCGTCAGCCATTAGAAGATAGGGAAGTCACGATTTCCAGAGCGAAATTTACAATTACTTATCCGTCATCTTTTATGTTAGTGGCGAGTATGAATCCGAGTCCAGGAGGTTATTTTAATGATCCGAATGCGCCTGTAAGTTCGTCTCCAATGGAAATGCAACGCTATTTGAGTAAGATTTCTGGACCTTTATTGGATAGAATTGATATTCATATTGAAGTTACTCCCGTACCTTTTGAAAAATTAACCGAAACCCGAAAAGCAGAAAGCAGTGTAGCAATTAGAGAACGAGTAACTAAAGCGAGAGAAATACAATCACAGCGATTTGAAAACTTTGAATACATTCATTACAATGCGCAAATGAGTAGTAAATTAATTCGTGAGTTTTGCGCTTTAGATGAGGTTTCGTTGCAATTACTAAAAACCGCTATGGAACGATTGAATTTATCTGCTAGAGCATATGATAGAATTTTAAAAGTTTCAAGAACTATTGCCGATTTGGAGAATTCTGAGTCTATTCAATCGCATCATATTGCAGAAGCTATTCAATATCGTAGTTTGGATAGGGAAGGGTGGTTAGGCTAGTTTGAAATTTAAATTATTGAATTCTTCTAGAGGTAATTAGAAGAATTCAATAATTTAAAAAGTATCTTGTTTGGAATCTATATGAATCCATTTTTTGTTGCTATTCAGTTTAAAGGAACCAATGTGTTCTTTATTCCAGAAATCTGGATGAATTAAAGAAAGAAAATTTGAACCGTCTTTTGCTAAGTACAAATGATAAGTTTCGCCTATTATAGGTTCAAATGAATATTTAGCGTTATACAAAATTTCATTCCATTGATATTCTTGCATTAATTTTTCATACTCGGCTTTAAGTTCATTAAACTTACTTTCAAATTCTCTATTAACATTACGAATGCCAATATTTTTCCAATCAACAACGTTATCCATTTTAATTGCCGGCGCACCTACACTTGTAGGATAAGCGAGTACATTTGCATTGTATCCATTTTCTTCAGAAAAAACTACATTATCAGGAATTTTGCTTTTCATTTTTATCTTTTAGAAATTTTATTGTTAGTAATGGCTCTTTGAAGTTTGCATTTGAATCTATCAATACCTTCAACTCGCTTTGCTAAATGTTTCGTTTTGCAATTTTCAACCCTTTTCCTCCATAGTTTATAGCTACTGAACTTGAGTTCT
>Ga0209373_10000916_pt1 | contig 39912 bp, 24 predicted proteins | sample Higcelweek5metaG_FD_187173 | JGI IMG/M metagenome (GOLD analysis project Ga0209373, IMG submission 187173) | Freshwater pond sediment microbial communities from the University of Edinburgh, under environmental carbon perturbations - High... | ecosystem: Environmental > Aquatic > Freshwater >... | reverse complement strand
TCTTCCCAATCGCGCAGGAATACCAGTTTGTGATCGGGACGAACCTTGCAGGTGCCGGCGGCACGGGCGACATATTGGACCAGCCCGGCGGGATTGGCGAAGACATTGCCGCGCAAGGTCACCACCCCTCCCTTGGGACCGGAGTCCACTTTTTCGATCCCGGCCTGTTTGCACAGAGCCTTGATCGCAACCACTTCAAGCAGATTCTCGACTTCACGCGGCAGGGAGCCGAACCGATCGATCAGTTCGGCCGCCAGGGCATCCAGTTCGGGCTGGGTGTCGAGGCTGGCGATCCGGCGATAGAGACTGAGCCGAACCGGCAGATCGGCGACATAGGTCTCGGGGATCAACACCGGGGTGCCGAGGGTGATCTGAGGCGACCATTCCTCGGCGACCAGGGCCTCATCCCCGCCCTTGGCCGCCGCCACCGCTTCTTCCAGCATTTGCTGGTAGAGTTCGATCCCGACCTCGCGGATATGACCGGATTGTTCCTCGCCGAGCAGATTGCCGGCACCGCGAATATCGAGATCGTGACTGGCGAGCTGGAACCCGGCCCCGAGCGAATCCAGGGTCTGCATCACCTGCAACCGCTTTTCCGCCGCCTTCGACAGCACCGTCTCGGCCGGCAGGGTGAAATAGGCATAGCCCCGCACCTTGCCCCGCCCGACCCGTCCCCGCAGCTGATAGAGCTGACCGAGGCCGAACATATCGGCGCGGTGAATGATCAGGGTGTTGACGCTGGGCATGTCGAGACCGGATTCGACGATGTTGGTCGAGAGCAGAACGTCATACTGCCGATCCCCGAAGGCGACCATCACTTCCTCCAGTTCGGAGGGTGAGAGGCGGCCATGCGCGACGGCGATCTTGACTTCCGGGACCAGCCGGGACAGCCGCTCGGCCACCCGGTCGATATCGGCCAGACGGGGACAAACATAGAACACCTGCCCGCCGCGATAGCGTTCGCGCAGGATCGCCTCACGCAGCACCACCGGATCATAGGGCAACACGAAGGTGCGGACGGCGAGCCGGTCAACCGGCGGGGTGGCGATCACGCTCATTTCCTTGACCCCGGACAGAGCCAATTGCAGCGTGCGGGGGATCGGGGTCGCGGTCAGGGTCAAAACGTGAACATCGGCCCGCAACTGTTTCAGGCGTTCCTTGTGCGACACGCCGAAATGCTGCTCTTCATCGATGATCAGCAAACCGAGCTGGCGGAACGCGATCCCCTTGGCGAGCAGAGCATGGGTTCCGACGGCGATATCGACGGTTCCCGCCGCCAGCCCGGCCTTGGCCTCCGCCGCCTGTTTGGCGGTGACCAGCCGGGAGATTTGCGCCACCCGCACCGGCAGACCCTGGAACCGGGTGGAGAAGGTGCGGAAATGCTGCCGGGCCAACAAAGTGGTCGGCACCACCACCGCGACCTGCAACCCCTGGAGCGCCGCAACGAACGCCGCCCGCAAGGCCACTTCGGTCTTGCCGAAACCGACATCGCCGCAGATCAGCCGATCCATCGGCCGCCCCGAGCCCATATCGGCGATGGTTTCCTCGATCGCGCGAAGCTGGTCCTCGGTCTCGACCCAGGGGAAGCCGGTACAGAATTCGTCATAAGCCCCTTCGGCCGGGACCAGACATTCGGCCTGACGCAGCTGCCGCTGCGCCGCGACGGTAATCAATTGCTGGGCAATATCATGAATGCGCTGCTTGAGCTTGGCCTTGCGGGCCTGCCAAGCGGTGCCGCCCAGCCGGTCGAGGGAAACCCCGGCCTGCTCTGAACCGAACCGGGTGAGAACCTCGATATTTTCGACCGGGACAAACAATTTGTCGCCGCCGTCATAAAGCACCCGCAGGCAATCATGCGGCGCCCCGGACACTTCCAGCGCCACCAGCCCGTCATAGCGGCCGATGCCATGCTCGACATGCACCACCAGATCGCCCTCGGCCAAAGCCTGGGCCTCGGCGATATAGCTGGCGCCCTTCTTTTTCTTGCGCGCCGGCCGGGCGAGCCGATCGCCCAGAATATCCTGCTCGGTCAGCACGGTCAGATCGGGGGTCACGAAACCGTGATCGAGCCCGAGCACCAGCGCCGCCGCCTGTCCGGCCCCGAGTTGTTCGGCCTCGGCCCAGTCGGCGACGGTGACCATCCGCTTCAGCCCATGCTCGACCAGCGCCGCGACCAGCCGGTCCCGCGATCCGGCACTCCAGGCGGCCAGAACCAGCTTGCGCCCGGCCTTCAGCTCGGTCTCGATCCGTTCCCGCACCCCGTCATAGAGCGAGAGACCGGGCCGGGCCCGCAGATCGGCGCAATCGAGCCCGATCCGTCCCCCGAGATCGATCGCCTCAGCCGCCCCGGCACTCGGTTCCAGCTTGTCAAACGGCGACAGCACAAACACCGGCCGTGCCGCCAGCAGACGGGTCCATTCCTCGGTTTCCAGATAAAGCAACGGCGGCGGCAGGGGATGATAGACCATCCCGCCTTCCAGACCGCTGACTCCCTCCAATCCGGTGCGAGCCTGATAATATTCGAGGATCAGAGCCTGACGGGCGGCGAGCGCCTGATCGACCTGGGGATCGAGCAGTACCGCCGCCTCCGGCAGATAGGCAAACAGGGTATCGAGCCCGTCCTGGAACAACGGCAGCCAATGTTCCTGACCGGCGAATTTGATCCCGGCGGAAATGCTGGCATAGAGTGGGTCCGTCCCCTGAACCACCCCGAACCGCTCACGATAGCCACTGCGGAAGCGGGCGATCGAGGCTTCATCGAGCACGACTTCGCTAACCGGACGACAGACGAAGCCGGCTGCCGGGCCGGTGCTGCGCTGGCTGATCGGGTCAAAGGCGCGCAGGGTCTCCAGCACATCGCCGAAGAAATCGAGCCGCAACGGTGTAGCGGCCCCGGGCGGAAACAGATCAACGATCCCGCCCCGCACGGCATATTCGCCGGCTTCCATCACCGTATCAGCGCGGACATACCCATTGCGGTCGAGAAAGCTGGTCAGTTCGGCCAGCGGCAGCCGCCGCCCCGGCGCAAGGGTCAAACTGGCCTGCGACAGCACCTCGCGCGGCGGCACCCGCTGAGCCAGGGCAGCCACAGCGGTCAACACCACGACCCCGGGAGCATCGGCTCCCCGCTCGGCGAGACGGGCCAGAGTATCGATCCGGCGGGTCACCACCTCGACGTGAGGCGACACCCGGTCATAGGGCACGCAATCCCAGGCCGGAAATTCGAGAATGACCAGATCGGGGGCAAAAACGGCGAGCAATTCCGCCATCCGCGCCAAGCGGCCATCATCGCGGGCGACAAACAGGATGTCGCGTCCGGGATTGGCCCGAGCCAGCCGGGCCAGACTCAGAGCGTCATAGCCCTCGGGCACCCCGGCCAGGGCGATCCGACCGGGATGGGACGGAAGAGAGGGAAGGAGGCTCAAGGGTTGGCGGCTTCGGTTTGAACGAACAGACGGATCATCGCCATCACATCATGATCGAGATCGGCCGGCACCGGCTGCTTGCCGGTGACCCAATCGAACAGATCGCTGTCGGCCCGGACCAGCAGGGCCTCGAACCGATCGAGCTGCTCTTCGGAGAATCCGGCGAGACGGCGGGAGGCAAACCGGCCGAACAGGAGGTCATTCTCGTTGGAACCCATGTGGTGAGCACGGAACAACAGGCGCTTAAAACGGGGGGACTCGGGATTGGCCATCACGTCCGGGATTGCGTCAGGAAAGGAGCCGGTTAGGATAGTGCCCTTCGCCGCTGCTGTCAGCTTTTCCGATGCGCCCACCGAGTCTGTTCCCCCTGTTTGCTCCGATCACCGCTTTGCCCGGGGTTGGCCCCCGTCTGGCGCCGCTTTATCAGCGGCTTGCCGGCGACAAAGTGGTCGATCTGTTATGGCACCGCCCGAGTGGTCTGGTTGACCGCCGCTATTGCCCGCGCCTGCGCGAGGCGATCCCGGGCCGGATTGCCACCATCACGGTGCGGGTCGAGGCCCATCTGCCCGGCGACAATCCGCGCCGCCCCTACCGGGTGCGGGTCTCCGATGAGAGCGGCTTCGCCCATCTGGTGTTTTTCCACGGACGTGAAGCGTGGCTGCGCGAGCTGCTGCCCGAAGGCGCGCTGCGGGTGGTCAGCGGCCCGGTTGAAAGCTTCAACGGCGACATTTCGCTGCCTCACCCCGACCATATCGTTCCGCCGGAGCGTCTGGCCGAGGTGATGAGTGTCGAACCGATCTATCCCCTGACCAACGGCCTGTCGCAACGGCCGCTGGCGCGGGCGATTCGCGCCGCTCTTGATCGGGCGCCGGACCTGCCGGAATGGCTCGACCCGGCCCGCTGCGCCGAACAGCACTGGCAAGGCTGGCGAGATTCCCTGCTCCGGCTGCATGCGCCGACCGAACTGGCCGAACTTGGCCCGGACAATCCGGCCCGCCGCCGCCTCGCTTATGATGAATTGCTGTCCGGTCAGTTGGCTCTGGCGCTGATCCGGGCTCACCTGCGCCGCCGCAAGGGCCGGTCACTGACGGCCCCGGCCGGGGCGTTGCGGGAACGGGCCTTGACGGCCCTGCCCTTCGCCCTGACCGGCGCGCAAACCCGGGCGCTGGCGGAGATTGAGGCCGATCTGGCCGCCCCGGCGCCGATGCTGCGGCTGTTGCAAGGCGATGTCGGCAGCGGCAAAACCCTGGTGGCGTTCTTTGCCCTGCTGACGGCGATTGAGGCCGGCACCCAGGGGGCTTTGATGGTGCCAACCGAGATTCTCGCGCGGCAGCATTTCGCCTCACTCCACGGACTGGCGGACGCGGCGGGCCTGCGGCTCGGACTGCTGACCGGACGGGACAAAGGCAAAGCCCGGGCCACCCTGCTCGCCGATCTGGCCGAGGGCAAAATCGATTTGCTGATCGGCACCCATGCCTTGTTTCAGGAGGATGTGGCGTTCCATAACCTCGGCTTGGCGGTGATCGATGAACAGCATCGCTTCGGGGTCCACCAACGTCTCGATCTGGCCGCCAAGGGCCAGGGGGTGGATATGCTGGTGATGACGGCGACGCCGATCCCACGGACTCTGCTGTTGAGTGCCTATGGCGATATGGATGCCTCCCGGCTTGATGAAAAGCCGCCGGGACGAACGCCGATTGACACCCGAGTGGTCCCGCTGACCCGGCTTGACGAGATGGTGACCGGAATCAGCCGGGCGATCAGTGCCGGCGCGCGGGTTTACTGGGTCTGCCCGTTGGTGGAGGAGTCCGAACAGAGCGATCTGGCCGCCGCCACCCAACGCCACCAGGATCTGACCGTCCTGTTCGGCGAGCGGGTTGGATTGGTCCATGGCCGGATGAAACCGACCGAGCGCGACGCGGTGATGGCGCGCTTTGCGGCGGGGGAAATCGACCTGCTGGTAGCCACGACGGTGATCGAAGTCGGCGTCGATGTCCCCGAAGCGACCGTGATGGTGATTGAACATGCCGAACGGTTCGGCCTCGCCCAGTTACACCAGTTGCGCGGCCGGGTTGGGCGGAGTGCGGCCCACTCGCGCTGTCTGCTGCTGTATGGCGCCCCGCTGGGCGAGATTGCCAAAGCCCGGCTGGAAATTCTGCGCGCCAGTGATGATGGTTTCGTGATTGCCGAAGAGGATTTGCGCCTGCGCGGCGGCGGCGAGATCCTCGGCACCCGCCAGAGCGGCTTGCCGGACTTCCGCTTCGCCACCCTGGCGACGGATTCGGATCTGCTGGAAGAAGCCCGGGCTGAAGCCAATAGCCTGCTGGAAGACGATCCCGATCTGGCCAGCCCGCGCGGCGAAGCGTTACGGGTATTGCTGTATTTGTTCGAGCGCGACGCGGCGATTCATACGTTGCGGTCCGGCTGATGGGTGGGGCTGCCGCCCCACACCCCGCTTTCTTTTTATTTTTCGAAAATAAAGGGGGTCCGGGGCTCTGCCCCGGCCGGGTGCGGGCGGGAGCCCGCCAAAATCGCGCCCCAGGCGGCCCGCATCGCCGCAACACTCTCCAGCGTCTCCGGTGCCGGCGGCACAGCCCGCACCACCACCGCCCCCGACACGGGAATCCGGGCAATTTCCGCCGGACGAAAGGCCTCAACCTCCGCGCCCTCGGCAAACAACCGGTCACAAACCGCCCGGGTCCAGGCGATAAAAGCATCCCGCTCGGCAACCGAGGCAAATTCGAGCAGATGACGGGTAAAAGCATGGGTCAAAGTGGCATAAGCCCGCCCATCCGCCCGACAGGTCTGCGCCGCAATCCGGGCAAACAGAGTGTCCCGACCAAACTGACGCTCCCCCTCGACCCGCGCGGCCCGACAGGCCGCCGCATCAAACAGCCGCACATCCCCTCCCAACACCGCCAACAGCGGCAGATCGAGATGGGCGGACAAAGCCTCAACAAAACCAGCAACCCGCGCCAGCGAAACCGGCTCCGCCAAAGGAAAATACAGATACAGCGGCGGCAGCGGCGCTAAAGCAACCAGATCGGCCACCGCTTGATCGGGAATATCGGCGCCCACATCATACAAACTACCATCGGGAAAACCGAGATAGGCCCCGCTCATCAGCGGCCCCACCCCGGGATCGACATAGGCATATTCGACCAGCCGGAACGGGGCAAGCTGCTGCCAAACCGCCGTTGCCGCTCCGTTCTCCCCGGACTCGGCCAGCAGATCAGGCCGGGCCTCGACCGCCCGTCCGATATCGAGCCGGATTCGGATGATATCTTCAGCCTGTTCCGCCATCTCCTCCACCCCCGTTTTCCCCTGTCGGACGTTATACCAGAGCCCTCGCCGCCTCCCGCTCGAAAAAGACCGGAACCGCGCGAGCGAGACAAGCCTTGGCGGTTGACAGAACCGTCCCTGCGAGTAGCCTTGGCCTACCCGTACCAGGGGCGGCAGCGGTGATTTGGGGGGCGAATGGACTATTTCTTACAGCAGGTGATCAACGGCCTGACCCTGGGGGCGATTTACGGTCTGATCGCCATCGGCTACACGATGGTATACGGAATCGTCGGCATGATCAATTTCGCTCACGGCGAGATTTACATGCTGGGAGCTTTCATTTCCCTGATCGCCTACCTGTTCACTTCGACCATTGGTGGCGGTTCGGTGGCCTTCGCGGTGCTGGTCGCCCTGCTGGCCACGATGCTGTTCACCTCGCTGTGGGGCTGGGTGGTCGAACGAGTGGCCTATCGCCCGTTGCGTGGGGCGCCCCGCCTGGCCCCGCTGATCTCGGCGATCGGGGTGTCGATCCTGCTGCAAAACTTCATCCAGATTAGCCAAGGCGCCCGGGTTAAACCGCTGCCCCCCGCCATCGAAGGGGGGCTGACCCTGTTTCACGGGAACAGTTTCACCGTTGGGATCAGTTGGTTGCAGATCATCATTTTCGTGCTGACCCTGGCCCTGATGGGCGGCTTCACCTGGGTGATCGCCCGCACCCCGCTGGGCCGGGCGCAACGCGCCACCGAGCAGGATCGCAAAATGGCCGCCCTGCTCGGCATTGATGTCGATCGGGTGATCTCGGCCACCTTCGTGATCGGCGCGGCCCTGGCCAGCGTCGCGGGCCTGATGGTCACCCTCTATTACGGGGTGATCGATTTCTATATCGGCTTCCTGGCCGGGCTGAAGGCGTTCACCGCCGCCGTACTGGGAGGCATTGGCTCGCTGCCGGGAGCCATGCTGGGCGGGCTACTGATCGGCCTGACCGAATCCCTGTGGTCGGCCTATTTCTCGATTGAATACAAAGATGTCGCCACCTTCCTGATCCTGGTTGGTGTTCTGCTGTTCCGTCCCACCGGCCTGTTAGGCCGGCCCGATGTCGAAAAGGTCTGAACCGATGGCGGCGGCTCCCTTCCTCCTCCCGTTGCGCGATGCCGCTCTGGCAGCCGTGGTCGCCTTCCTGCTTGCCCTGCCCCTGCTCGGAGTCAGGCTGGTTGATTCCGCCAACGGCCTGTCGCTGGCAGGCCGGCCCGAGCTGGTGGCCTGGGCGGTGGGGATCGTGTTCTGCGGCCATCTGCTGCTCCAACTGATCCGGAGCGGATTCGCCCGCTTCAAGCCACGCCGGCAAGAAACCGCTCCCACCTCCTCCCGCCCGCCCCGGCCGCTGCGTTTGATCGGGGGCTGGAGTCTGGCTCTGTTCGCGATTGCTCTGCCCTTTTTCCCGTTCGCCGACCGGACCCTGATCGACAAAGCAACCCTGGTGCTGATCTACATCATGCTCGGCTGGGGCCTGAACATCGTGGTCGGACTGGCCGGCCTGCTTGATCTCGGCTTTGTCGCCTTCTATGCGGTCGGCGCCTATTCCTATGCCCTGCTGTCGCAGACTTTTGCTTTGTCCTTCTGGAGCTGCCTGCCGCTGGCGGGGCTAATGGCCGGAGCCTTCGCGCTGATCCTGGGCTTCCCGGTGCTGCGCCTGCGCGGGGATTATCTGGCGATCGTGACGATGGGCTTTGGCGAGACGGTGCGGATCGTGCTGCAAAACTGGCAGAGCCTGACCAACGGCCCGATCGGCATCTCCGGGATCGAGCGTCCAACCCTGTTCGGCCTGTCGTTCAAGGCCTACGCCCCGCCGGGTGAGCAAACCTTCGCCCAGTTTTTCAACATCCCCTTTTCCCCTGACCAGCGGATCACCTTCCTCTATTTCCTGATCCTGGCCCTGGCCCTGGCCACCAATCTGTTTACCCTGCGGATTCGCCGCCTGCCGGTCGGCCGCGCCTGGGAAGCTCTGCGCGAAGATGAGATCGCCTGCCGCTCGCTGGGGATCAACCCGACCACGATCAAATTATCGGCCTTCGTGCTGGGAGCGATGTTCGCCGGTCTGGCCGGATCGTTCTTCGCCACCCGCCAGGGCTTCATCAGCCCGGAAAGCTTCACCTTCCTGGAATCCGCGATGATCGTGGCGATCGTGGTGTTGGGTGGGATGGGCAGCCAGATCGGGATCGTCCTGGCCGCTGTGCTGCTGGTGGGGATCCCGGAATGGATTCGCGACCTCGAACAATACCGGATGCTGGCCTTCGGAGGGGCGATGGTGCTGATCATGCTGTGGAAGCCGAGCGGCCTGCTCTCCTCCCGGACTCCGACCATCCGTCTGGGAGAAACCGCATGAGTCCGCTGCTGGAAGTGTCCGGCCTGACGATCCGCTTCGGCGGTCTGGCGGCGATCAGCGATTTATCCTTCACCGCAGCGCGGGGCGAGATCACGGCGGTGATCGGCCCCAATGGCGCCGGCAAGACTACTTTGTTCAATTGCATCACCGGCTTTTACCGCCCCCATGCCGGCCGGCTGCGGCTCCAGCATCCGGACGGAAGCGAATGGGCGCTGGAACGGATGCGCGATCACGTCATCGCCGCCCGGGCCCGGGTCGGCCGGACCTTCCAGAACATCCGCCTGTTTCCCCGAATGACGGTGATCGAGAATCTGATCGTCGCCCAACATCGCGATTTGATGCGAGCCTCGGTGTTCTCGCTGGCCGGACTGCTCGGCCTCGGCCGCTACCGCACCGCCGAACGCGAAGCGCTGGAACTGTCCCGGTTCTGGCTGGACCGCACCGGCCTGCTCGGCTTTGCCAATAGCGAAGCCGGTTCGCTGCCCTATGGCCATCAGCGCCGGCTGGAGATTGCCCGGGCGATGTGTACCCGTCCGGTGGTGCTGTGCCTTGACGAGCCGGCCGCCGGGCTCAACCCGCATGAATCCGCTGATCTCAATCTGCTCCTGCGCCGGATCCGGGACGAAGAGGGAATCGGACTGCTGCTGATCGAACATGACATGAGCGTGGTAATGGGCATTTCCGACCGGATTGTGGTGCTGGATCATGGAATTCTGATCGCCGAGGGCACGCCAGCAGAGATCCGGGGCAATCCGGCGGTGATCCGGGCCTATCTCGGCGAACCCGAGTCCGACCAGCCGGCGGAGGAATGCTGAGATGCTGCATGTCGAAGGCCTGCGGTCCGGCTACGGGCGGATTGAAGCGCTGCACGGGATTGATCTCGATGTGGCCGAGGGCGAAATCGTCACCCTGGTCGGGGCCAATGGGGCCGGCAAAACCACCCTGCTGATGACGATCTGCGGGGAACCGCGCGCCTGGGGCGGCCGGGTCCGGCTGAATGGCGAGGATATCACCGCTCTGCCAACCCACCGGATCGCCCGGCGCGGTCTGGCCCATGTCCCCGAAGGACGACGGATTTTCCCACGGATGAGTGTGCTGGAAAATCTGCGGATGGGGGCGAATGTCGCGGAGTCCCGGCATTTTACCGAAGATCTCGATCGTGTTCTGGCTTTGTTCCCCCGCCTGGGGGAACGACTGACCCAGCGCGGCGGCACCCTGTCCGGGGGCGAGCAGCAGATGCTGGCGATCGGCCGGGCGCTGATGAGCCGGCCGCGTCTGCTGTTGCTGGACGAGCCCTCGCTTGGACTGGCACCGCTGATTGTGCGCCAGATTTTCGAGATCATCGCCACCATCAACCGGGAACAGGGAGTCACGGTGCTGCTGGTCGAGCAGAATGCCTATCATGCCCTGCGGCTGGCCCATCGGGGCCATGTGATGGTCACGGGGCGGATCGTCCTCTCCGGCAGCGGGGCGGAACTGCTGGCGAATCCGGAAATCCGCGCCCATTACCTTGATGGCGGCACTGGCACCCCCCCTCCTGAGCGCCAGGAATGACGCAGCGGCGACGCCTCGCCCTGCTGGCCGTCCCGTTTGCCCTGGTGGGGCTCACCCTGCCGAGTCCGGCGGCCCCGGCGGCGGTCCCCCCGGCCGAGGCAATCACCCTCCAGCCCGGAGCTGCGCCGCCTCAGCCCACTGCGAAACGGCTCAAGCTGCGGGTGTTGCTGGACGATTCCTACCCGCCTTACACCTTCCGCACCCCAACCGGCGAGCTTCAAGGGATTCTGCCGGATCTGTGGGCCTTGTGGTCAAAACGCACCGGCATTGCGGTCGAACTGGTTGGGGGGGAATGGGGCGATGTCCAACGCCGGTTCAATGCCGGCGAAGGCGATGTGCTCGACACGGCGTTTCACACGGCGGAACGGGATCGGCTTTATCTGTTCTCGGCGCCTTATGCGAAAATCGAGGTGCCGATCATCTTTGATTCCAGCCTGTCGGGGATCCGCGACGCAGCCTCGCTGCGCGGCTTCACCGTTGGAGTCAAAGACGGAGACGCCTGTATCGAATTCCTGGGCAAACAGGGAATCGACAGCCTCAAACGCTATCCCAGCTACGAGGCGATGATTGCCGCGGCGGCCCGAAGCGAAATCCGGGTCGCCTGCATCGACCGCCCGCCTGCAACCTATTACCTGCTGCGGATGGGGGTGGAAAACCGCTTCCGCGCCTCGCCCCCGCTCTATTCCGGCGAGTTTCATTGGGTGGTCCGCCAGAGCGACGAAGATTTGCGCGACATGGTGACCGCCGGCTTCTATCGGATCAGCGCGCGCGAACGTCAGCATATCACCGAGCATTGGCTGGGCGAACCGCTGCTGCTGTCCCGCCTTGATGAAAAAATATGGCAGAGAATTGGCCTGGCCCTGCTGATGGCGACTCTGATTGGCGGGCTCCTGCTGGTCTGGGTGGCAACATTACGACGTCAGGTTGCCGCCAAGACCCGGGATCTGACGTCAGCCCTGGCCAATCTTTCGGCGAACGAATTCCGGTTCCGAACCCTGTTTGACTCGATCAATGACGCCATTTTCCTGCATGACATCGAAACGGGACGGGTGCAGTTAACCAACCGCCGGGCCCACGATCTGTTTGGCTATGAGCAGACCCAGGCGCTGACCCTGGCCGACATCAGTGCCGGCCCCCCCCCGTTCGACAGTGAAACGGCGCTGCACTGGATTCGTGAAACGGCGAACGGCCCGCAGATGTTGGAATGGCTGGCCCGGCATCGCGACGGACGCACCTTCTGGATTGAGGTCGATCTGCGCCGGGTGGTGCTCGATGACACCGGCCCTCAGGTGCTGGCGGTGCTGCGCGACATCACCGAACGCAAAGAGAGCGAAGAAAAGCTGACCCGGACGATTGATGCCCTGACCCGCTCCAACACTGATCTCGAACGCTTCGCTTATGCGGCCTCGCATGATCTGCGCGAACCGCTGACCACCCTGGTGCGCTATGCCCAATTGCTGGAGCGCCGGTTCGGCGAGCGTGATCCGCAAATCGGCGATCTGGTCGGAATCATCGTCACCGCCGCGAAACAGATGATGCGTTTGGTCGAAGGCCTGCTGGAATTCTCCCAGGTCGATGCCGCCGGCCGGGGCTTTACCCTAGTGGAAGCCAATCGAGCCTTGACGGTGGCCCTGGGCTATCTCGATATCGCGATTCAGGAAAGCGGCGCAACGGTCACAGCATCCCCTCTGCCGATGGTGGGAGCCGATGAAATCCAGTTGATCCAATTGTTCCAAAACCTGATTGGCAATGCGATCAAATATCGCGACATCAATCGCCCCCTCCAAATTAAGATTTCAGCGCAACACGACGGCGATTTCTGGGATTTCACGATTGCCGATAATGGTATTGGTATCGAATCGGCTTATCTCGACCAGATTTTTGTGATTTTCAAACGATTGCATTCCCACGGAACCATTCCCGGCGTAGGGATCGGCCTCGCCCTCTGCAAACGAATCGTCGAACGCCATGGCGGCCAGTTGTGGGCCGAATCGACCCCCGGGATCGGCACAAAGTTCCATTTCACCCTGCCCGCCCCATAACAATTTAAAAAAAGAAGGGGGTCTGGGGCTTTGCCCCAGCCGGGTGCGGGCGGGAGCCCGCTAAAAACCGCCCTTGCGTCGACGCAAGCCGGCTCGGTATAAAGGTCGTTCCCATTCGGGCAATCACGGCGGATTTTTACGATGGCGCGTGTCACGGTTGAAGATTGTGTGATGAAGGTTCCCAACCGGTTCGAGTTGGTGTTGCTGGCCGGCCAACGTGCCCGCGATATTTCGGGCGGGGCCCGGTTGACCCTTGATCGCGACAATGACAAGAACCCGGTGGTGGCCTTGCGCGAGATCGCCGAGGACGGCGTGTCGCTCGACCTGCTGCAAAACGCCCTGATCCAGGGCCTGCAAAAGCACGTCGAAGTTGACGAGCCGGAAGACGACGAAATGGAAGGTTTTGCCACCGAGCGCGACCTCGTTTTCGAAGCGGTGGCCAATGAAGATGAAATGGTTGAGGACGGGATGTCGATCAGCGACGGCCCGGAAAGCGATCTGGGTGGCTTAGAAGACACCCCCGACGCGGAATAGTTCGACCGACCCCCGCCGCTCCAGCGATCACGGAGCGGCGGCCAGACCGGAGGCTGACGGGATGACCATGCTCGATCCAGGAACCTTCCGGCAGGCGCTCGGCGCCTTTGCCAGTGGCGTGACCATCATTACCGCGCTTGACCCAGCCAGCGGACAGCCGGCCGGAGTCACGGTCAGCGCCTTCGCCTCCCTGTCGCTGCACCCGCCCCTGGTGCTGTTCTGTCTGGGCAGCACCGGCTCCTGCGTTGGCGCGATCGAGCGGGCCGGCCGGTGCGGAATCAACATCCTGGCAGACGGTCAGCGAGACCTGTCCGGCCGCTTCGCCGGTCCGATTGACTCGCGCTGGACGAACCAGCCCTGGCAGAAGCTGCCCGGCGGCGCTCCCGCCCTGCCCGGCTGTCTGGTCACCCTCGATTGCCGGGTGGTGCGGATCGATCCCGGCGGCGATCACCTGATTTTCATCGCCGAGGTCGAAGGCACCCATTCCGGAGGCGGTGAACGGCCGCTGTTGCATCATCGCGGTGCCTATCTCGATCTGCCCCGTTAAGACTGAGCCGAGTTGATGGCCGCCGCTGCCTGTGCTGATTTCGTCCATCTGCGCGTCCATACGGCTTATTCGCTGTCGGAAGGGGCGATCAAGGTCAAGCAGCTGGTCAAGCTGTGCGACAAGATGGGCCTGCCGGCGGTGGCGATCACCGATACCGGCAATCTGTTCGGCGCGCTGGAATTCTCCACCGCCTGCGCCGATGCCGGGGTCCAGCCGATCATCGGGGTGCAGTTGGCGATCCGGCGCGAGGATGGCCCCCCGACCCGGGATGGCCGCCGCCCCGAGCCGGATCCGCTGGTGCTGCTGTGCCAGAACGAGACCGGCTATCTCAACCTGCTGAAACTGGTCTCAAAAGCCTTTCTGGAAACCGAGGGCGGGGAAACCCCGCAGGTTGCCCTGGGCGATCTGGCCCCCCGGGCCGAGGGCCTGCTGTGCCTGACCGGTGGTCCCGCCGGCCCGATCGGCCGGGCTTTGGCCGAGGCCCAGACCGATCTGGCCGACAGCCTGCTGACCCAACTGCAAACGATCTTCCCCGGCCGGCTGTATGTCGAACTGATGCGGCACGGTCTGGAGATCGAAGACCGGATCGAGCCGGGGCTGCTGGACCTCGCCTACAAGTATGATGTGCCGCTGGTCGCCACCAACGAGGCGTTTTTTGCCGACCGGGCGATGTATCCGGCCCACGATGCCTTGCTCTGCATCGCCGGCGGCACCTATGTCGCCGAGGAAAACCGGCGCAGGCTGACTCCCGAGCATTATTTCAAGAGCCCGGCCGAGATGCGGGCCTTGTTTGCCGACCTGCCCGAAGCGATCGACAACACCCTGGTGGTAGCGCAACGCTGTGCCTTCATGGTCAGCAAACGCAAGCCACTGCTGCCGCCCTACCACATGGACGGGCTGACCGAGCCCGAAGTGTTGCGGAAGAAGACCAACGACGGGCTGGAAAAGCGGCTGTGGAAACATGTTTTCCGCCCGGGCATGAGCGAAGAGCAGCGCGCCGAGATCGCCCGCCCCTATCGCGAACGGGTCGAATATGAGCTGGGCACCATCGAACAGATGGGGTTCCCCGGCTACTTCCTGATCGTCTCCGACTTCATCCAATGGTCCAAGGCGCACGGGATTCCAGTTGGGCCGGGCCGGGGCTCGGGGGCGGGCTCGGCGGTGGCTTGGGCACTGACGATCACCGATCTTGATCCGCTGCGCTGGGGGCTGCTGTTCGAACGCTTCCTCAACCCGGAACGGGTCTCGATGCCGGATTTCGACATCGATTTCTGTCAGGACCGGCGCGAAGAAACGATCCGGTATGTCCAGGACCGTTACGGCCATGACCGGGTGGCGCAGATCATCACCTTCGGGAAGCTCCAGGCCCGGGCGGTGCTGCGCGATGTCGGCCGGGTGTTGCAGATGCCCTATGGTCAGGTTGATCGCCTGTGCAAACTGGTGCCGAACAACCCGGCCAATCCGGTCACCCTCGAACAGGCGCTGGAAAGCGAACCGCTGCTCAAGGAGAATCGCGACCGCGACGAGAGCGTCGGCCAATTGCTCGATCTGGCGATGAATCTGGAAGGACTCTACCGCCACGCCTCGACCCATGCCGCCGGAGTGGTGATCGGCGACCGTCCGCTCGATGAATTGGTCGCCCTGTACCGCGACCCGCGCTCCGACATGCCGGTGACCCAGTTCAACATGAAGTGGGTGGAATCGACCGGCCTGATCAAATTCGACTTTCTCGGCCTGAAAACCCTGTCGGTGATGCAGGCCGCCGTGCGCCACATCAAGACCACCGAGGGAATCGAGGTCGATCTGTCGGCGATCCCGCTCGACGATGCCGGCGCCTATGAATTGCTGACCCGGGGCGACACCGCCGGGGTGTTCCAGTTGGAAAGTTCGGGGATGCGCGACGTGCTGCGCAAGATGGGACCGAACCGTCTGGAAGATCTGATTGCGGTGGTGGCGCTGTACCGCCCCGGCCCAATGGACCAGATCCCGCGCTACATTGCCTGCAAGCACGGCAAGGAACAGCCGGATTACATGCATCCCCTGCTGGAACCGATCCTGAAGGAAACCTTCGGGATCATGGTCTATCAGGAACAGGTGATGCAGATTGCCCAGGTGCTGTCAGGCTATTCGCTCGGTGGCGCCGATCTGCTGCGCCGGGCGATGGGCAAGAAGATCCGCGAGGAGATGGAGGCCCAGCGCAAGCTGTTTGTCGATGGCGCAGTGGCGCGCGGGGTCGAAGCGGCCCAGGCCTCGATGATCTTCGACAAAGTGGCCAAATTCGCCGAATACGGCTTCAACAAGTCGCACGCCGCCGCTTACGCCCTGATCGCCTATCAGACGGCGTGGCTGAAGGCCAACCACCCGGCCGAGTTCATGGCGGCGACCATGACCTACGATCTCAACAATACCGACAAGCTCAACAGCCTGCGGCAGGAACTGGACCGGCTGAAGATTCCGCTGCTGCCGCCCGATCTGAATGGCTCGCGGGCTGAATTCGCGGTCGAACGTCAGACCGACGGCCGCCTCGCTGTGCGTTATGCCCTGGCCGCTTTGAAGAATGTCGGCGAAGGCGGGATGAAGGCGCTGGTCGAGGAACGCGACCGGGGCGGCCGGTTCCGCGATCTGGTCGATCTGGTGGCGCGGATGGATGCGCGTCAGATTAACCGCCGTCAGTTGGAAAATCTGATCAAGGCCGGGGTCTTCGATTCGCTCGATCGCAACCGGGGCCGGCTGTTCCGCAATGCCGAAACCCTGATCCGCACCGCTGCCCAGGCCGCCGAAGACCGGGCCAGCTCGCAAATGAGCCTGCTCGGCGGCGGCGACCAGCCGCGCCTCAAACTCGATCCCGGCCCCGATTGGTCGCCGCACGAGAAGCTCAACATGGAATTCGAGGCGGTCGGGTTCTACCTCTCCGCCCACCCGCTCGACGCTTATGCCAAGAGCCTGAAACGGTTGAATGTGCTGAAGGTGGCGGAACTGCCGCGTCATCTCAGTTCGGGCGGCAAGGGCCGGATTCGTCTCGCCGGAACCCTGCTGTCGAAACAGGAGCGGACCTCGGCCAAAGGCTCGCGCTACGCCTTCCTGCAATTCTCCGACGCCTCCGGCCTGTTTGAAGTGACCTGTTTTTCCGAAACCCTGGCAATCAGCCGCGATGTGCTGGATGCCGGAGGACCGCTGCTGATCGAGGTCGATGCCCGGCTGGAAGACGAGCAATTGCGGATGACCTGCCAGCGCATTGCCTCGCTCGATCAGGAAGCGGCCCGCGCCGCCGCCGGAATCCGGGTGTTCCTGGAGGATCCGGCCGCGATTCCGCCGTTACGGGGCCTGCTGGAGGGGGCGGGCCGGGGCCGGAACCGGGTCGCGATCGTCGCCCGGATCGAACAGCGCGAAGTCGAGATCGGGCTCGACAGCACGATTGCGATCACCCCCGCCTTCATGTCGTCCCTCCGCTCGATCGCCGGGATCGCCGAAGTCGAAGAAATCTAATCCCTCGCGATTTTACCTCCGTCCAGGACGGACGGGACCGTGCCCAGCCGAACCGCGAAATCTGTGCAATCAAATAAAATTAAATCCTAATTTTTATAGGCAATTCCCCGTAGGCATTCTCCCTTACCCAAGGGATTGCCGTGGCAACGACGCGTCAAGCGCCTCGGTACCGCCAATTGACTCGTTTCCTTGACTGCTATCATAGTGTGGCCTCGTCTCTTGAGGGCGCGCCGCCTCCGTTTCGCCGGAGCGCGTTAAACCTCCGTCCCTTTGCGGCGACCAACGAGTCGGGAGTTCAGTCATGGTGTCCCGTTGCGTCTTCATCGACAGTGCCGTTGCCAATCCTCACATCCTCGCCGCCGCCCTGGACGAGGATGACGTCTGGTATCCGCTCGATTCCGGGCAGAACGGGGTTGAGCAGATGGCTCGGCACCTCGCCAGCCGGCGCGACCTGGCGGCGATTCTGATTTTTGCCCATGGGACGCCAGGAACGATCCAGCTTGGCCGAAAAAAGCTCACCCAGGCCGAGGTGGCTCACCATCAAAGCGCCTTGAGAACGATCGGCCGGGCTCTGGCGTCCGGTGGCAGCGTCCAGTTCTATAGTTGCGAGATGGGCCAGGGTCGCCAGGGAGCTGCGTTTGTCTCCGCCCTGGAAGAGGCGATGGGCGCACCCTGCGCGGCGTCCTCCGTCCCGGTCGGTCATCCCGATCAGGGAGGAGCCTGGAGTCTCGACGTCGGTGCCCGGATCCCCTCGCCCTTTTCCGCCGCCGAGTGGAACGGACGCCTTGGACTGGTCGTCACCGAGAACAAGATCTCCTACCTCGGACATAGCGTCGGAGAATGGTGGAACTGGAAGGCTTTTGCCGCCCTGCGCGCCAATGGGTCGGTGGTGACCTGGGGGGATGCCAGCTCGGGCGGGGACAGCAGCGCGGTCGCCAACGCCCTGAATGGCAGTATCGACGTCACCCAGGTCTTTTCCAGTCAGACGGCCTTTGCCGCCCTGCGGGCTGACGGTTCGGTGGTGGCCTGGGGCGCGGCGAGCGGAGGCGGCAACAGTCGGACGGTTAGCTCTGCTCTCAATGGAACCATCGATGTAACCGGGGTGTTTTCGACCCAATCTGCCTTTGCCGCCTTGCGCGCCGATGGCTCGGTGGTGACCTGGGGAGGCAGCAATGGAGGGGGCGACAGCCGCACCGTCGCCAGTGCCTTGGACGGAACCAATGACGTTGTCCAGATTTCTTCCACCGACAGTGCCTTTGCCGCTTTGCGCGCGGATGGCTCGGTGGTGACCTGGGGGGACACCGAATCCGGCGGGGACAGCAGTGCCGTCGCCAGCGGGTTGGATGGGACCAACGACGTCGCACAGCTCTTCTCCAACACCTTTGCCTTCGCCGCCCTGCGCGCGGATGGCTCGGTTGTCACCTGGGGGCAGAGTGCGGCGGGCGGCGACAGCAGTGCCGTGGCCAGTGCCCTCAGCGGAACGGTTGATGTGACCAAGGTGTTTTCGACCCAATATGCCTTCGCGGCGTTACGGGCCAATGGCTCGGTCGTCACCTGGGGCTGGGTGGCGGGGGGCGGCGATAGCAGTGCCGTGGCCAGTGCCCTGAATGGCGCGGTGGATGTGACCAACATCTTTTCGACCTGGAATTCGTTCGCCGCGCTGCGGACCAATGGGTCGGTGGTGACCTGGGGCTGGGGCGGCGGCGGCGGCGACAGCAGCACTGTGGCCAGTGCCCTGAATGGCACGATCGACGTCACCAAAATCGTGTCGACCTGGAATGCCTTCGCGGCCCTGCGGGTTGATGGCTCGGTGGTAACCTGGGGCGGCGATGGCGGGGACAGCAGAACCGTCACCAGCGCCCTAAACGGAACCATCGATGTGACCTCGATCTCGGCCACCTATGGGGCCTTCGCGGCCTTGCGGGCCGATGGGTCGGTGGTGACCTGGGGATTGTCAGCCTATGGGGGCGATAGCAGCGCGGTGGCCAGTGCGCTGAATGGCACGATCGACGTCATCCAGATCTCATCCAGTTATGGCGCCTTCTCGGCGGTACGGGCGGATGGGTCTGTCGTGACCTGGGGCGGCAGCGATTATGGCGGGAACAGTAGCAGCGTTGCCGGCCAACTGACCGAGGTCGCCAGCCTATCAAGTCCGAATACCAACGACGTCTATCTCGTCCGGGGCTTCACCGAGCTGTCAGATAATTTCCCCTCGGATTCCACACTCGACCCCACCTCGGGAAATAGCTGGAACCCGGCGCTGGCCAATGTTCTGAATGCTCTTGGCGGGAATGATGTTGTCCGGGCTGGCGCCGGAAACGATACCGTCAATGGCGGTAGCGGGAACGATACTTTGTTCGGCGAGGCCGGCCATGACACCCTGACGGGCGGCGCCGGAACCGACACCCTGCTCGGCGGAGCGGGCAATGACACCTATGTCGTCGAGACCGTAGCCGACCGGGTTTTGGAAATCACCGCGATTGGCAGCACCGCCGACGCCGGGGGAACCGATACCATCCTGTCGAGCGTGGCCTGGACGTTGGGCTCTTACGTTGAGAATCTGACCCTGACCGGCGCAACCGCCCTCACCGGCACCGGCAACACCCTCGCCAACGTCCTGACCGGCAATAGCGCCGCCAACATCCTCAGTGGCGGGGCGGGGGATGACACTCTCAATGGCGGCGCCGGGGCGGACACCCTGCTGGGCGGGGCCGGAAACGACACTTATGTCGTCGATACCGCCTCGGATCAGATCTGGGAAACCACTTTGTTCGGCGGCACCCTCAATGCCGGGGGAACCGACATCGTGCAATCGAGCGTCAGTTGGACGCTGGGCCAATATGTTGAGAACCTGACCCTGACCGGCGCGGCCGCTCTCAGTGGCACCGGCAACAGCCTCGGCAATGTCCTGACCGGCAATAGCGGCACGAACGTCCTCAATGGCGGCGCCGGCAACGATGTCCTCAATGGCGGCGCCGGGGCCGACACCCTGCTGGGCGGGGCCGGGAGCGACACCTATGTCGTCGATACCACCTTGGATCGGGTGTTCGAAACCGCTCTTCCCAACGGCACGGTTGATACCGGGGGGATCGATACTGTGCAATCGAGCGTCAGTTGGACGCTCGGCTCATATGTTGAGAACCTGACCCTGACCGGCTCCGCCGCGCTCAATGGCACCGGCAACGGCCTTGCCAACGTCCTGACCGGCAATAGTGCCGCCAACATCCTCAATGGCGGGGCCGGAGCCGATAGTCTGCTGGGCGGCGCCGGCAACGACACTTATGTCGTCGATACCGGCTCGGATCGGATCTTCGAAACCGAGACGGGGGGAAGTGATGCCGTGCAGGCCAGCGTCAGTTGGACGCTCAGCTCATATATTGAGAACCTGACCCTGACCGGCACAGCCGCGCTCAATGGCACCGGCAACGCCCTTGCCAACGTCCTGACCGGCAATAGCGCCGCCAATCTCCTCAATGGCGGGGCTGGAAACGACCGCCTCAATGGCGGGGCCGGGGGAGATACGCTGCTGGGCGGCGATGGCAATGACACCTTGAGCGGGGGCGCCGGCGCCGATGTTTTCCGTTACACGGCGACGAGCGAAGGCGGAGACACCATCACCGATTTTGTGCAGGGCTCGGATAAGATGCGGTTCGTGAGCAGCCAGTTTGGCGGACTGACGACTCTTCAGTTGGCCGGGGGTGGCTTTGTCTCCAACGCCACCGGTGCGGCCTCTGGGACCAGGGCACAGTTCATTTTCAACACCCAGACCCGGGTCCTGACCTACGATTCAAACGGCACCGGGAGTGGACGGGCGACCACGGTTGCCACCCTGACGTCCGGCAGCCTGTCGGCCAGCGATTTTCTGATGGTCGCGTCATAAAGCCGGGGGAGATCCCCGGCTCGCGAGAAATTCAACGATTTTCAAGGGAAAAGACGAACGTCTTTTCCCTTAGGAGCCCCCTCCAGCCGCCCAACCGACGGTCCAGGCTTCGTCAGGGCAGCCATCTTGTCATCAGGAAGTCACCAGGGATGTTCGCGGCTGACGCGATGTGCTAAGTGACTCCGCCGGATGTTGGAGCAGGGATGTCACAATGGAGCGTTTGATCGAGGGGTTCCGGAACTTCCATGACACTTATTTCCAGGAAAATCGGGACCTGTTCTGGTCTTTGGCCCGGGGGGGGCAAAAACCGAAAGCTTTGCTGATCGGCTGTTCAGATTCCCGGGTTGATCCCGGGTTGCTGTTCGGCACCCAGCCGGGCGAGATGTTTGTGATCCGTAATGTCGCCAATTTGGTTCCGCCGTTTGAAACGGTGGGGACCTATCACGGCACTTCGGCCGCGATTGAATTTGCCATCCGCAAACTTCAGGTCGAGCACGTTGTCGTCCTGGGGCATAGCGGCTGTGGCGGGGTGCGGGCCTTGATGGAGGATGATCCTGCGGATGGGACGGACTTCGTCCGGCCGTGGATGGGGATCGCCCGGGCGGCGCGGGATCGCTGCATGGCGTTGAAACTCAGTGCGGGAGAGAGCTTTGACAGTGCCCGACAGATTTGTGAAATGGAAACCGTTGCGATTTCCCTCGCCAATCTGATGACGTTTCCGTGGATCCGGGAACGGGTCGAGCAGAAAAAACTGACGTTGCATGGCTGGTGGTTTGATATGGAGAATGGGGGCCTGTGGGGCCTGAACTCCGAGAGCAACACCTTCCAGCCGCTGGCCTGAGCTGGTTTAGCGGGGCTGCCGCCCCGCCCCCCGCTTGGGGGCGAGCCCCCAAACCCCTCTTCTTTTCGAAAATAAGGGGGGTCTGGGGCCTCGCCCCAGCCGGGCTCGGGCGGGAGCCCGAAAATCCGCTATTCGCGGCCCTTTTCCCGCATCAACCGAGACTTGTCACGATTCCAGTCGCGCTCCTTGATCGCTTCCCGCTTGTCATGGAGCTTCTTGCCCTTGGCCAGCCCGAGCTGAACCTTGGCAAAACCGCGCGGCCCGAAATGAATATCGAGCGGCACCAGGGTCATCCCATCCTTGGTGATCCCGCCGAGCAGCTTGGCCATCTCGCGCTTATGCACCAGCAGCTTGCGCGGCCGCCGGGTCTCGGTCGGGAAGGGCATCTTCGACTGATATTCGGGGATGTAAGCGTTAAACAGATAGAGTTCACCCTGCATCGGCCCGGCATAGGCCTCATTGATGTTGCCCTTGCCGGCGCGCAACGATTTGATCTCGGTTCCGACCAGTATGACACCGGCCTCGACCTCGGACAGGATGAAATAATCGTGGCGCGCCCGGCGGTTCTGCGCAGCAATACGGGGGGGAAGCGCCATTTTATTCCTCTAGATCAGGCCCAGGTCGCGCATCGCCGCCTCGACCCGAACCCGGGCGGCAGGCGACGCCTCAACCAGCGGCAAACGAACTTCATCGGTGCCCAGGCCCAGCAGGCTGAAGGCATATTTGACCGGCGCCGGGCTGGTCTCGCAGAACAGCGCCTCATGCAGCGGCATCAACTGATCCCGCAACGCGAAACAGGTGGCGAGATCGCCCGCCGCCCAAGCCGCCTGCATCTTGGCGCACAGAGCAGGGGCAACATTGGAGGTCACCGAAATACAGCCGACGCCGCCCTGGGCGTTGAAGGCGATCGCGGTGCCATCCTCGCCCGAGAGCTGACAGAAACGCTCACCCAGCTGGGCGCGGATCTGCAACGGACGATCAAGCTTGGCGGTCGCATCCTTGATCCCGACAATCGAGGGAATCGCGGCGAGCCGAACGAAGGTCTCAACCGAGATGTCAACCACCGAACGACCGGGAATGTTGTAGACCATAATCGGCAGATCGACCGCCTGGGCAATCGCCTCGAAATGGCGGAACAGCCCTTCCTGGGTCGGCTTGTTATAATAAGGCGCCACCACCAAAGCGGCATCGGCCCCCGCCTCGCGGGCACGACGGGTCAGGTCGATCGCCTCAGCGGTCGAATTCGAGCCGGTTCCGGCGATCACCGGCACCTTGCCCCGGGCGACCTCGAGACAGAGCTCAATCACCCGCAGATGTTCGGCCGGCGACAGAGTCGGGGACTCGCCGGTGGTGCCGCAGGGCACCAGGGCGTCAGTTCCCTCGGCGATCTGCCAGGCCACCAGCTCCTGGAACGCTTTCTCATCAATCTGACCCTGACGGAAAGGGGTGATGAGAGCAGTGAGCGATCCCTTGAACATGACGGACATCCAGATGACAGGAAGAACGAAAGGCGGAGACCTTAGCCCTATTTCGCGCCTCGGCGCAAGATCCCCCGGACGGACGCCTCTCCCCAGGAGATCCCCGCCGCCTCACGCAACACCGCTTCCGCTTCAGCGGTATAGGCCCCATCCTCGCGATGCAGCATCAGGCCGGGCAGCAAGGCCAACGGGGTTCGTGCCCCCTTGCGCGCCGACACCAGGATCCGACTCGCCGGCCGGCCCGGTTTCGGCCAGAGCGGCAGCACCCGCACCTCGCCCAACCCCCGCCCGGCAAATGCCGCCAGCAGCGACTCCAGCCGGTCGGCACGATGAATCAGCCACAATCGCCCTTTGGGGGCCAGAGCCCGGGCGGCGGCGCGAATCCAGTCGGCCAGATCAAAACCATCCTCGATATGCGCCAAAGCCTTCGAACCATCCGGCGGCCGGGTGCCGCGCCCGGCCGCCACGAACGGCGGATTGGAGATCACCTGGGCAAACCCGGCCGGGGCAATCTCCGGCGGCGGGGCCAGAGCCGAACCGGTCACCACGGTAAAACGATCGGCGCAGCCATTCCGCCCGGCATTGTCACGGGCGAGATCGGCCAGGACCGGCTGAAGCTCCAACCCGGTGACGTGGAGCGAGGGTTGGCGGGCCAGCAGGCACAAAGCCGCCGCCCCCACCCCACAGCCCAGGTCAAGCACCCGTTCCCCCGGCGCTGCCGTAACGGCGGCCGCCAGCAGAACCGGATCGATCGCGGCCCGATACCCTCCAACCGGCTGACGTAACCGCACCCGCCCTCCGAGCAAACCATCCTCGGTGGCGTTACCCTCCCCTGATCCGGTCATTCTCCCTCCAAAAAACGGCGGATGGGACGGATGTAAGCTTGACCGCCTTTCCGCCGCAACACTATGTTCTTGCGCGACCCGCGCCGGGTCGAAGTGCGAGGAGTTGAAGGACCGTGGTGGCGATTGCAAGCACTGTCGACGAGAAAGCGGACCACGCGGCCAAGGGCCTGGATGGGCTATTGGCACTGGTCAAAGACGACCTGGAGCAGGTCAATCGCACCATCGTCGAGCATATGCACAGCCCGATCGCGCTGATCCCCCAGCTCGCCGGGCATATTATTGCGGCTGGCGGCAAGCGGTTACGGCCGGTGCTGACTCTGGCCTCGGCCAGACTGGTGGGCTATCAGGGCGATCGTCATGTCAAATTGGCGGCGGTGATCGAGCTGTTGCACACCGCCACTTTGTTGCATGACGATGTGGTGGACGAATCCGAATTGCGGCGGGGCCGGGCCTCGGCCAATGCGCTGTTTGGCAATCAGCCCAGCGTGCTGGTTGGTGATTTCCTGTTTTCGCGCTCGTTCGAGCTGATGGTTGAGGATGGTTCGCTGACGGTGTTGTCGATCCTGTCGCGGGCCTCTTCGATCATTGCCGAAGGCGAGGTGTTGCAGCTGATCACCGCCAATGACACCGAGACCACGGTCGAATCCTACCTCGAAGTGATCTGTTCGAAGACGGCGGCGCTGTTTGCCGCCGCCTGCCGGATCGGCGCGGTGGTGGCGGACCGGCCCAAAACCGAAGAGGATGCCCTGTCGGCCTATGGCCTCAGCCTCGGCATCGCTTTCCAGCTGATCGACGATGCGTTGGATTATTCCTCGCAGCAGGCGGTGCTGGGCAAGACCATCGGCGACGATTTCCGCGAGGGCAAGATCACCCTGCCGGTGATCCACGCCTTCCATGCCGGCGATGAAGAGGAAAAGATCTTCTGGCGCCGCTGCCTGGAAAAGCTCGACCAGACCGAAAGCGACCTCGATCACGCGATCAGCCTGTTGCACAAGCACGGCAGCCTGGAAGCGACGATCGATTACGCGCGCAAATATGGCGACGATGCCCGGGCCGCTCTGGCGATCTTCCCGGACAATGCAGTGCGTCAGTCGATGTTTGACGCCATCGACTTCTGTGTCGACCGCGCCTATTAAACCGTTGCGACCTTTGGATTCCGCCCATCACCGGGCGGAATCCAGAGGCTTCCTCCGGCAAGCTTTTCGGCTTTTTCCCGCATTGCCAGAAATAAGCCGGCTTTTCTCAAGATAATGTCCTGACCTGAGAAGACTTCAAACCTATCCCGTGAGACATAGGGAAGGGGTCTTGTCCTTGACTTCTTCTCCGACACCCCCTCCCCCCTGATCTTCTAGTCTACGGCCCTTCCAGCGGTTGAACGGGCCTTGACGTCATGACTCATTTTGCGCGCCTTACCGACAATCGTGTTTTGTCTGAGACAGAACGCGGCGGCCATCTTTTACGGGTGCGGGACAGTGATGCCCGCCTGTCCGGACTGACGCCGGAGGATTTCCGCTTTGACGGTACGGCGGCGGCGCTCGTCCTGGCCTTCGTCTCCCCCCAACTCGATTTTGCCGCCACCGTCAGCGCCTTGCGCCGGTTGAGTGGCTCGGTTCCGCTGCTGGCCGTCTCCACCGCCGGGGAATTGGGAGGAGCCTCCTGCCTGTACCAGCCGACCGGAACCGGGCGTCTGGTGGTCCAGATTCTGCCGCCCGATTTGCTGGCGGAGGTCAGTCTGCGTCGGGTGCCGTTACATAATGACGATCTCCGCCGGGGGGCGCCCAGCCTGAACCGGACAGAGCGGATTGACCGAATCGCCCGCTCCCTGGCCAGCGTCAGCCCCCCTTTTCCGATCGAAGCCCGCGACACTTTGGCCCTGACCTTTGTCGATGGCCTGTCCGCCTGCGAGAATTATCTGATGGAGGCGGTTTACCAGACCGGCCGCTTCCCCTGCCTGTTCATCGGCGGCTCGGCCGGCGGCACCTTCGATTTCAAGCAAACTCTTTTGTTTGATGGAACCAGCGTGCTGGAAAATCACGCGGTGATCGCGTTCCTCAAACTGAGGCCCGGGCGCGGCTTTGGGGTGTTGAAAAGTCAGAATTTCGAGAAAACGGCGCAATCCTTTCTGGTGATCGATGCTGATCCTGACCGCCGGATGGTCCATACCGTGCTTGACCCAGTCAGCCAGGAGGTCCGCCCGTTCCTGCCGGTGCTGGCCGAGACGCTGGGGGTAACCCCGGAACGGGTTGCCGAGCGCCTGACCGGACATAGTTTTGGGGTCGAACTGGAGAACGAACTGTTCGTCCGCTCCGTTGCCGCCACCGACCCCAGCAACGGGACGGTTTCCTTCTTCTGTGACATCAATCCCGGCGACACGTTGCTGCTGCTGCGCGCCACCGATTTCGTCGAACAGACCAGGCGTGACCTGACCGCCTTCCTGCGCGACAAACCCCGGCCGCTGGGGGCGATTCTCAATGATTGCATCCTGCGCCGGCTCAACAATGACTCGCGCCTATCCGGGCTGGACGGACTTTGGCCCTGCCCGGCCGCCGGCTTCTCGACCTTCGGCGAATTGTTCGGGATCAACATCAACCAGACTCTGACCGCGATCGTGTTCTTCGACGCCCCACAGAGCGCGATTGACGACCGTTTCATCGCCCATTTCCCGGTCCATTACGCCCGTTTCGCCGGCTATTTTCAGACGATCCGCAGCGGCATTGGGCGGATGCAGGTGCTGAATGCGATGCGCGGCCGGATTATCGAGCGGATGCTGGAGCAATTTGATTCCGGGGCGGATCTCGACCGTCAGGCAGAGGAGGTGCTCGACCAGACCACGCGAATCCGGGCGATTGCGGGGGGGCTTGAGACCGCTTTGGAGGAGAATGCCCACACCGCCCTCAAGCTGGCAGACCAGACCAGCCTGTCCGAGGAACTGGCGGCGTTGACCGCCTCCATGACCGGGTTGCGCGATGTTCTGAAGATCATCGATATGATTGCCAGCCAGACCAATCTGCTGGCGCTGAATGCCACCATTGAAGCAGCCCGGGCTGGGGAGGCGGGACGGGGGTTCGCCGTGGTGGCGACCGAGGTCAAGAAGCTGGCGCAGGACACCAAGGCCAGCCTGGGCAAGACACACGCGTCGATTGGCGGGATGGAAAAATCGTTGATGGCGCTGGGCAACCGGATCGAAGGCGCGCGCGGTTTATTCGTGAAGAGTCAGGAAGGGAATCAGACTCTGCTCGGTCAGGTCGGGGAGATGGCCGAGGACACGGCACGGATCGAAACCAGCCTGTCAGCCTTAAACACCCTCGCCCACCAGCACCGAGCCACTTTGGCCTTGGTTGCCAAGGATGTTGCCGTATTGCGACGGCTTGAGAAAATATCCTGACGGCAGATTTGCGGGCTCCCGCCCGCGCCCGGCTGGGGCGAGGCCCCAGACCCCCTTTTCTTTTGGAGGTCTGGGGCGCTCGGTTACGAGCCCACCATCAGGAAATCATTTGCCGACAAAGTCCGGGTGTTTGTCAGGGTGGCGATCGTGGTCGCGCCGCCCGCTGCCGTCCCGTTCGAATCGTAGGTCAGGCTATGGTTTTGGGTATTAAAGATGAACTGTGCCCTGGTCCCGGAGGCGGCGCCGGTGGCGTTGGCAACGAAGCGGCCCTGGGACAATTGAGCCAAGGTCAGACCGCTGAAGTTACGGCTGACAAACTGGAGTTTATCGGTTCCTGACACGAAGTCGGTGATCTGATCCCCAGCCTCGGTCAGAGCGGCAAAACGGAACACATCGGCCCCCGCCCCACCGCTTTCAAGGTCACGACCGGCGCCCCCAATCAGGGTGTCATTGCCGGCCCCACCGAAGACGGTATCGTTACCGGCTCCCCCACTGATGACATTATCCAACGCATTGCCGGAGACGATGCAACGACCCGTCCCGGTATAAGCCAGTTTTTCGAAGCCACTGCCAAGAGTATAGGTGCCAAGGCTTTCTCTGATCGTATCGACACCGGCACTATCCGTCAGACGATCCCCTGTACTATCGATGATATAAGTATCATTCCCAGTGCCACCACTCAGGGTATCATTGCCAGAACCGCCATCGAGCGTATCGTTACCAGCCCCACCATCCAGGCTATTATTGCCACTATTGCCGGTCAAAGTATTATTGAGCGTATTTCCAATCAAGCTGGAATTGCCGCTGCCACTATCAAGGCTAGCATTCTCGACGTTGGTTGGCAGAGTATAGCGAATCGTCTGAGTGACAATGACGCTATCAACATCAGCGGTGGTTCCCTGGTCGTTGATGGTGTCGCCGGCATTATCGACATAATAAGTGTCGTTACCAGCCCCACCGATCATGGTGTCAGCGCCCAATCCTCCGTCGAGAGTATCGTCGCCTAATCCCCCCTGGAGATAATCAACATCCTGCTCGCCATAGAGCTGGTCATTGCCAAGTCCGCCATACAGCTCATCGTCGCCATAGCCGCCATAGACCGTGTCATTGCCAATCCCGCCATCGAGACGGTCATCGCCACCCCAGCCATACAAACGGTCACCGCCATCAAAGCCGGTCAGACTGTCATCGTCGGTTTGGCTGCCATTCAGCCGCACCGCAAGATCACGATCGGTCCCGGTCGGAGAAAGATCGGGATCATTGACCAGATTTTCGTAATGCGCCCCGGCATCATTGAACGAGGCAATCGCCGAAGTCCAAGAGCCCTGAGCACTGTTGGCCCGCACCGAACCATTGGTGGCGACCGCTGAAATCCGATAGGGAGCAGCCCCATCAGCGAGATAATCCTGCACGCCCTGAAGAGTAAGGGTGAAGCTCTGGTGTGACGTATCAAACGTGACCGTCTGAGTCGATGCCGTCTGACCATCAACCAGGAACAGACCTTCACTAAGATCAAGACTGGTCAAGGTCACGCTGAGAGAGCCAGCCGTAAGAGCATTACTCAGAGCCAGAGTATAGCGGACGGTATCGCCCCCTTCACTGGTATGCGTATCGCGGCCAACCGCCGTCATGGTGATGACATTCGCGACCGGAGCAGCCTGGGTGGTCAGAGTGAAATCATCAAAAACCGTACCGCCCTGACCATCGCTCGCGGTCACTCGCACAGTATAATTGGGGCTGCCCGCCGGAGCTGTGCCACTGAAGGTCCGGGTTGTCGGGTCAAACGACAGCCATGCCGGTTGAGCACTCGCATTAACCACCGAAGCGGAATAGGTCAGCGTATCCCCATCCACATCAGAGAAGCTGCCCGCCGGAAGCCGGAATGAGAAAGCCCGTCCCTCAGTAACCGTCTGATTCGGCAGAGCATTTTCAACGACAGGCGGCGTGTTTCTAGGATCGTCATTAACGATCGTGCCAGTGGCAGAGAGAGTCGCATCTCCATTTGACAGATTAGCCCCCTGCGCATTGCTAAGCGTAACGGCAAGGGTTTCATTCGACTCGAAGAGGGTGTCGCCTCTGATGCTGACCGAGATCGTTTTGGAAGTTTCACCGGCAGCAAAAGAAAGGGTTCCTCTCGCAGAGGTGTAATCAGTACCAGCAGCCGCTAAAAGATTGGATGTTATATAATCAACGGTAATCACGCCGGTCGCCGCACGGGAGAGCGACACCGTGAACGACAGATTTCTTGTCCCGCTGTTGCCTTCAGTCACCGAGGGGGAGTCGATCGAAAGCAGGGGGACATCGGAAGCAGCCAGCACAACATCCCTGGCTTGCAGGATTTTGGCCCCGGTCAGGTTGATCCAATGATCGGCTTGGCCATTCCCATTCCAATCCATTTCCACCAGGGTGCGGCTATTCGCCCCATCAACACGATAGCGCACTTCGTTGGCGGTTCCGGTGAAAGCCCGGGTTCCCCGCCAAGTCGCCCCCGCCGAAAAGACCCCACTCAGATCAATGACGTCGCTGCCGGGAATAAAATCTGTGATAACGTCGCAGGAATCTGCGTCAGTACCCACTTCATCGATATTATCAAAAACAAAACGATCACTACCAACCCCTCCGGTTAGATTGTTGAGCCCCCCACCTCCGTTCAATTCATCATTGCCAGCGCCACCATCAAGATAATCCCATCTTGACCACCCCTGACGGTCACGACCAATGAGGACGTCATTTCCTCCCAAGCCATAGAGGCTGAAACCGTACCAATAATTGCTATCTGTAGAATTTATTGACAAAACATCAGAGCCGGCCGTGCCCTGAGCCGAAAATGAATCGCCAACCCGCGCCCCATTGACGGCCGCCCGAACTCCGGTGAACCGGCTGTCATCATCGGCAATGGTGATTGTACTGCTATAGGGATCTTCCGCAATTTTGGCATTAACAGGATTAGAGAGCAAAATACCGAAATTCTCACTGCCTTCCACAGCCATATCTTCACTGATCTTGACCTGCACGGTCTGGCGGGTTGTCCCCGCAGCAAAGGTCAGAGTTCCACTTGCCCCGACATAATCGCTACCAGCGAGAGCCGTACCATTGACCGTACTCCAATTCACCGTGACATCTTCGGCCGCCGCCTCCGACAATCGTACCGTCACCGTGGCCCAGCGAATTCCGGCCGTGCCTTCCGTCACAGTCACGTTGCTCGCAGAAAGGACTGGATCAGAGGAAGAAGGATCGGCAGCACCAGCAGTAAGTCCGGCGAAGTTCCCGACTTGAAGAGTTTTCGTCCCGGTCAGATTGATCCAATGATCAGCCCGGCCATTCCCATTCCAATCCATTTCTACCAGGGTGCGGTTATTCGCCCCATCAACACGATAGCGCACTTCGTTGGCGGTTCCGGTGAAAGCCCGGGTCCCCCGCCAAATCGCCCCCGCTGAAAAGACCCCACTCAGATCAATGACGTCGCTGCCGGGAATAAAATCAGTGATAATGTCGCAAGAATCTGCGTCATCTCCGACTTCATCGATATTATCAAACACAAATCGATCGTTACCAACTCCTCCGGTCAAATTGTCAAGCTGCCCACCTCCGTTCAGCTCATCATTGCCAGCGCCACCGTCAAGATAATCCCATCTTGACGATGCCTGACGGTCACGACCGATAAGGACGTCATTTCCTCCCAGGCCATAGAGGCTGAAACCGTACCAATAATTGCTATCTACAGAATTTATTGACAAAACATCAGAGCCGGCCGTGCCCTGAGCCGAAAATGAATCACCAACCCGCGCCCCATTGACGGCCGCCCGAACTCCGGTGAACCGGCTGTCATCATCGGCAATGGTGATTGTACTGCTATAGGGATCTTCCGCAATTTTGGCATTAACAGGATCAGAGAGCAAAACACCGAAATTCTCACTGCCTTCCACGGCCATATCTTCACTGATCTTGACCTGCACGGTCTGGCGGGTTGTCCCCGCAGCAAAGGTCAGAGTTCCACTTGCCCCAATATAATCGCTACCAGCGAGAGCCGTACCATTGACCGTACTCCAATTCACTGTGACATCTTCGGCCGCCGCCGCCGACAATCGTACCGTCACCGTGGCCCAGCGAATTCCGGCCGTGCCTTCCGTCACAGTCACGTTGCTCGCAGAAAGGACCGGATCAGGGGAAGAAGGATCGGCAGCACCAGCAGTAAGTCCGGCGAAGTTCCCGACTTGAAGAGTTTTCGTCCCGGTCAGATTGATCCAATGATCAGCCCGGCCATTCCCATTCCAATCCATTTCTACCAGGGTGCGGTTATTCGCCCCATCAACACGATAGCGCACTTCGTTGGCGGTTCCGGTGAAAGCCCGGGTCCCCCGCCAAATCGCCCCCGCTGAAAAGACCCCACTCAGATCAATGACGTCGCTGCCGGGAATAAAATCAGTGATAATGTCGCAAGAATCTGCGTCATCTCCGACTTCATCGATATTATCAAACACAAATCGATCGTTACCAACTCCTCCGGTCAAATTGTCAAGCTGCCCACCTCCGTTCAGCTCATCATTGCCAGCGCCACCGTCAAGATAATCCCATCTTGACGATGCCTGACGGTCACGACCGATAAGGACGTCATTTCCTCCCAGGCCATAGAGGCTGAAACCGTACCAATAATTGCTATCTACAGAATTTATTGACAAAACATCAGAGCCGGCCGTGCCCTGAGCCGAAAATGAATCACCAACCCGCGCCCCATTGACGGCCGCCCGAACTCCGGTGAACCGGCTGTCATCATCGGCAATGGTGATTGTACTGCTATAGGGATCTTCCGCAATTTTGGCATTAACAGGATCAGAGAGCAAAACACCGAAATTCTCACTGCCTTCCACGGCCATATCTTCACTGATCTTGACCTGCACGGTCTGGCGGGTTGTCCCCGCAGCAAAGGTCAGAGTTCCACTTGCCCCAATATAATCGCTACCAGCGAGAGCCGTACCATTGACCGTACTCCAATTCACTGTGACATCTTCGGCCGCCGCCGCCGACAATCGTACCGTCACCGTGGCCCAGCGAATTCCGGCCGTGCCTTCCGTCACAGTCACGTTGCTCGCAGAAAGGACCGGATCAGGGGAAGAGGGATCGGCAGCACCAGCAGTGAGTCCGACGAAGTCTCCCACTTGAAGAATTTTCGTCCCGGTCAGATTGATCCAATGATCAGCCCTACCATTCCCATTCCAATCCATTTCTACCAGGGTGCGGTTATTAACACCGTCAACACGATAGCGCACTTCGTTGGCAGTGCCGGTGAAAGCCCTGGTCCCCCGCCAAATCGCCCCCGCCGGAAAGACCGCACTCAGATCAATAACGTCACTGCCTGGAGTAAAATCGGTGATAACGTCGCAATAATCTGCGTCATCTCCGACTTCATCGATATTATCAAACACAAATCGATCGTTACCAACTCCTCCAGTCAGCTTGTTAAACCCCCCACCTCCGTTCAGCTCATCATTGCCAGCGCCACCGTCAAGATAATCCCATCTTGACGATGCCTGGCTGTCACGACCAATAAGGACGTCATTGCCTCCCAAGCCATAAAGGCTGAAACCGTACCAATAGTTGCTATCTACAGAATTTATTGACAAAACATCAGAACCGGCCGTGCCCTGAGCCGAAAATGAATCGCCAACCCGCGCCCCATTGACAGCGGTTCGAATTCCGGTGAACCGGCTGTCATCGTCGGCAATGGTGATTGTACTGACATAGGGATCTTCTGAAATTTCAGCATTGACCGGGTTGGAGAACAGGAGATTAAAACTCTCACTGCCTTCCACGGCCATATCTTCACTGATCTTTATCTGCACGGTCTGGCGGGTTGTCCCCGCAACAAAAATCAGAGTTCCACTTGCCCCGACATAATCACTACCAGCGAGAGCCGTGCCGTCGATGGTAGTCCAATCCACCGTGACATCCTCGACCGCGGCGGCCGATAACCGTACCGTCACTGTGGCCCAACGAATCCCGGCCGTCCCTTCAGTCACGGTTACAGTGTTGGCGGAGATGAAGATGGTCATAGAGCGCGCCTTTTCACCTAAAAAGATAACGCATGCCCAGAAATTGGGGCCAGACTGGAAAGAAATCTATTAAAACAAGAATGGAATCAAATTTTTACTGCAAAAAATAATTCTCGATCTCAAAAGAATACACCCACCCTGAAGCCTGTCGCTTGGGGGACAAGCCGAACTCGAAACACAGCTTCAATAACGAAATTCAATAGCACACCCCCACCTTTAAGGGAAGGTGTGACCATATCCAAACGTCATCAATGAAAAAATGGGAGGTTTGGAGGCTTGCCTCCAAGCGGGGAGCGGGGCGGCAGCCCCGAAAATGACCCACCCCCGGGCGCGAACACCCGGGGGTGGGGGCAGGGGCGCAAACACGGCGAGGTCCCCCCGAACCCGCCGGTCGCTACGCCCCTTCCTGGCGCAGATCCTTCACCCGCACCGCCTTGCCTTCAGAACGCGGCAGGGTGCCGGGCGGATGGACCCGAACATCACAACTGACTCCGATCATCGATTTGACGTGGTGACGAACCAGAGCGGCCAACCGCCCCCGGTCCTCCTCACCCGCCGGAGCCTCCGCCTCGGCTTCGATGGTGAGATGATCGAGCCAGCCCTGGCGGGACAGGATCAATTGGTACTGTGGCGACAGACCGGCAATCCCGAGCAGAACGGTTTCGACCTGACTGGGATAAACATTAACCCCGCGGATGATCATCATGTCGTCATTGCGGCCAGTCACACGCAGGATACGCACATGGGTCCGACCACACGGACAGGGATCATCACTCAGGGTGGCAATATCACGGGTACGGTAGCGCACCAGCGGCAGCGCCTGCTTGGTCAAAGGCGTGATCACCAACTCGCCGGGCTGGCCGAACGGGAGCGGCTCCTGGGTCTCAGGATCGATCACCTCAAACAGGAAATGATCTTCCCATCCATGCATCCCGAGCCGATGGGAGCATTCCATCGCGACCCCCGGCCCCATCACCTCCGACAGACCATAAGAATCGATCGAACGCAGACCAAGACGCCGGTCGAGTTGTCCCCGCATGGTCTCGGACCAGGGCTCCGCCCCGAAAATGCCAATCCGCAAACTACTGGCGGCCAGATCGACTCCCATCCGGGTTGCCGTCTCGGCCAGGGTCAAAGCATAAGACGGGGTGGCATTGATCACAGTGGGGCGAAAATCGCCGATCAACTGGACCTGCTTCTCGCTCTGACCACCGGACATCGGCACCACGGCACAGCCCAGCCGCTCGGCGCCGTAATGAAAGCCCAACCCACCGGTAAACAGACCATAGCCGAGAGCATTATGAAAGATATCGCCGGGACGAACCCCGGCACAGACCAACGAACGGGCGATCAGATCGCCCCAGACCGCGAGATCCTCCTGGGTGTAGCCGACCACAGTCGGTCGGCCGGTGGTGCCGGAACTGGCATGCAGCCGCACCACCTGCTCCCGTGGCACCGCGAACAGCCCGAACGGATAGGTTTCGCGCAGATCGGCTTTGGTGGTGAAGGGGAAGCGGGCGAGATCTTCCAGTACGGCGAGACTTTCGGGCCGAACTCCGGCACGGTCGAAAGCCTGGCGGTAATGGGGAACGGTATAGGCCCGGGCCAGAGTGGCCTGCAACCGATCAAGCTGGAGACGACGCAAACTGTCACGATCGAGACGTTCGACCGCAGGTGCGAAATAAAATGGCGCGGCATGAACCGCCGACATTCCGTTTTCCCCTCTGTTCCCGGCCCTGTCGTAACGATCCATCCGTTCCGGGGCCTGCCTGAAGAGAGACATCCCTCGATTCGGCGGCGAAAACAAGCTGGAATCTGATACGAGGGTGTAATTTCCCGCTTCGGAGAGCAACGGACACGACAAAGCGCGAACGCTCTTTCTTTTTAGGGGAATTTAACAAAAAGTTAAAAAACTTTTAGCTGAAAAAGTCATGGGGGATGGCGGATTTCCGCCCGCCACCCCCGCAGGCTTATTCCACCGCCTCGGGGCGGGTCTTGGCATAACCGACGGTTTCAAGCGTTTCCCGAATTTCGTCGAGAATCGACGGATCATCGATCGTCGCCGGCATCTTATAGTCCTGATTGTCGGCAATCTTCTGCATGGTGCCGCGCAAAATCTTGCCCGAGCGGGTCTTGGGCAGACGCTTGACCACGGTGCAGGTCTTGAAAGCGGCGACCGGCCCGATCCGCTCGCGGACGAGCTGGACCACTTCCTTGATCACCTGCTCATCAGATTTGGTCACCCCGTTCTTGAGGCAGACAAAGCCGAGCGGGAGCTGCCCCTTCAATTGGTCGGCCACCCCGATTACCGCACATTCAGCGACGTCGGGATGGCTGGCCAGCACTTCTTCCATCGCCCCGGTGGAGAGACGATGACCAGCGACATTGATGATATCGTCGGTGCGGGCCATGACATAGACATAGCCATCTTCGTCGATATAGCCGGCGTCCGCGGTCTTGTAGCAGCCGGGGAATTCAGAGAAATAGCTGTCGTGGCAGCGCTGATCGGCGTTCCACAGGGTCAGCAACGTGCCGGGAGGCAGCGGCAGCCGCACCACCAGCGCACCGACCTTGCCGGCTTCACAGGGCTGATGGCTTTCATCCAGCACTTCCAGCCCCCAGCCGGGCACCGGCTTGGTCGGCGAGCCGGGTTTGACCGGGAAATGATGCAGCCCCATACAATTGGCGGCAATCGCCCAACCGGTTTCGGTCTGCCACCAATGATCGATCACCGGCACCTGGAGATGATGCGAGGCCCAGTTGATCGTGTCGGGGTCTGAGCGTTCGCCGGCCAGGAACAAGGTCTGCAACGAGGACAGGTCATACTGGCTGAGCAAGGTGCCGTTGGGATCCTCGCGCTTGATGGCGCGGAACGCGGTCGGGGCGGTGAAAAGAGCGGTGACCTTATGTTCGGCGATCACCCGCCAGAACGCCCCGGCATCGGGGGTGCCGACCGGCTTGCCTTCATAAACCACGGTGGTGGCGCCATGCAGCAGCGGCGCATAGCAGATGTAGGAATGGCCGACCACCCAGCCCACATCCGAGGCGGCCCAGAACACCTGACCCGGCTTGATGTTGTAAACGGCCGACATGCTCCACTTCAGTGCAACCATATGGCCGCCATTGTCGCGCACCACGCCCTTGGGCTGGCCAGTGGTGCCGGAGGTGTAGAGGATGTAGAGCGGATCGGTCGCCTGGACGGTGACGCAGGGATGAGGCTCGGCGGCCGCGGCAAAGCTGGCCCAATCGAGATCGATTCCGTCCTTCAGCTCGGCGACCGCCTGGGGCCGCTGGAAGATCACGGTATGGGACGGCTTGTGGCTCGACAGTTCGATCGCCTGATCGAGCATCGGCTTATAAGGCAGCACCCGGCTGCCCTCGATCCCACAGGAGGCGGAGAGGATCACCTTGGGCTCGGCATCGATGATTCGGGTGGCCAGCTCGTTGGGAGCGAAGCCGCCGAACACCACCGTATGGATCGCGCCAAGACGGGCAGTGGCGAGCATGCCGACCAGCGCCTCCGGGATCATCGGCATATAGAGCAGCACCCGATCGCCCTTGGTGACGCCGAGACTGGCCAGCGCCCCGGCGAGACGGGCGACCTGATCCTGCAATTCGGCGTAGGTGATGGTGCGCTTGGTCCCGGTAACCGGGCTGTCATAAATGATCGCGGCCTGATCGGCGCGACCGTTGGCGACATGGCGATCGACCGCATTGTGGCAGGTGTTAGTTTCTGCGCCGACGAACCAGCGATAGAACGGCGCCTTGCTGCCGTCGAGGACCTTATCCCAGGGCTTTTCCCAATCGATCTCGCTGGCCGCCGCGCCCCAGAACCCCTCGGGATCGCGCATGGACGCTTCATAGGCCTGCTGGTACGAGTTACTCATGTCAGCCGAATTCCTCTCTGTTTGAATCATCAGTTTCTTGTCCGCCCCGCCACCACCCGTTCCGCCCCCGACCGGCGCGTGGAGCGGAGGGGATCAGGTCAGATCACAATGGGGAACGAAAGCGGGTTTGGAAGGTGACGCCCTGACCTGGGCTGACCGCTCCCCCCTGACCCGGCGGGGGAGTCCGCCGGGTCTGGCCATCCCGGTCTGGGGATGGCCGGTGGTCGGGAAGGGCGCGTCTGCCCCGCCCGGAAGCGCCGACGTCAAGCCTCCCGGACGGATCCCGTCCTGGGGCCGGTTAGTGGGAGACAGTGGCGATCTGGGTGATTTCGTCCTTGATCTGCAACTTTTTTCGCTTGAGGTCGTGGAGATGAGCATTATCGGGAATGGGGCGGCGGTGTTCCGCCTCGATCGCGGTTTCCAGAGCCGCGTGCTTGGTCTTCAGCGCTTCAATACGGTCGTGGATGCCCATCTAGAACCCTCCTGTGAAGTGGAGACAGGAAAAGCTTATTCCCCAGCTACGCCGGTTGTCAGCAGGGAAATTGCCCTGTGAGCGGGCAAAGGCTAATCTTCTTCACCAAGGCCGACATTCCCCCCCTTCTTTCGTAACAGGACCCTCCCCCCGTGACTCTCCCCCCTCCCCGCCTGATCGTCGGACTGAGCGGCGCCTCTGGCGCGGTCTATGGCGTCCGCATTCTGCAAATGCTGCGCCGGATCGGGATTGAATCCCATCTGGTGATCAGTCGCGCCGCCGAGATCACCCTCGGCTATGAGGGACCGCTGCCGCTGGCAGAGGTCCGGGCGCTGGCGAATTACTCTTATCCGATTGACGCGATTGGTGCTGCGCCGGCCTCGGGCTCGTTCCGAACCCTGGGGATGATTGTCGCGCCCTGTTCGATTCGCACCATGAGTGAGATTGCCACCGGGGTGACCAGTTCATTGCTGACGCGTGCGGCGGACGTCACCCTCAAGGAACGCCGCCGTCTGGTGCTGATGGTGCGGGAAACCCCGCTCCATGCCGGCCATCTCCGCACGATGCTGAATCTGACGGAAATGGGCGCGGTGATTGCCCCACCGGTGCCGGGCTTCTACGCCCGTCCGACCAGTCTGGATGAGTTGATCGAACATACGGCCGGCCGGGCTCTGGACCTGTTTGGCCTGGAGTGCGGCACGTTGCGCCGTTGGGGCGAACCGCCGCCGTCTGACGGTTCCGACAAAGAAGGATTGTCGCCCCCGTCTTCATATGATAAATCCCTAATTTAGGTGATTGTCATATCAAGCAGGAGAGCGCAATGGAACGCAATGTCGGCGGGATCGATCGTATCGTGCGTCTGGTGGTTGGCGCCGGGCTGATCGGCCTGACTCTTGCCGGGGTGATTGGCTGGTGGGGTTGGCTCGGCGTGGTGGTGATGGCGGGGGCGTTGGCGGGATGGTGCCCGGCCTATCGTCTGCTCGGGATCAAGACCACCGGTTAATTCCTTTACCGGGCTGCCGCCCGGCCCCGCTCGGGGAGCAAGCTCCCCGAACCCCTCTTTATTTCAAAAAGAAAGGGGGTCCGGGGCATCGCCCCGGGCGGGTTCGGGCGGCAGCCCGAAATCCTACCCCAAACGGCGCACCAGCAGCGCCTCGCCGCCCATCGCCTTGGCGAGCCGGTCAAACGCCCGGTCCGGATCAACGGCGAAAGCCGGATTGGCGGCAGGCACCTCCAGCACCAGATAAGGCGGCTCGGCAACCAGCCGGGTCTGTCCCAGCAGATGCGGCGCCCCGCCCGACAAAGTATGGGCCAAACGCAGGGCAAGACCGACCATCCGGCAGCGGCGCTGCGAGTCCGGATCAAGCAACTGGGCCGCCTGTGCCATCGACGGAATATCATCCCCGCCCTGATAACGGCTGGCGACGGTAAAAGCGATCGCGGCCCGATCTTCGTGACCAACCCCCATGAACGGCAGCCGCAGCACCCGCAGAAAGGCCTGTTCGGCGCGGTAATCGGGATGCTCGTTCCAGAAAATATCAGAAAGCAGGCAGGCCGCGTGACGCAACCGGGCCTCGCGGGCACTTTCGACCGGAAACAGCGGCGCCATCCAGGCCAGCACTTCATTGCCATGCGCCGGGAAGCGGGAATTGCGTTCCGCCATCCGGCGACAGACCCCGAGCAGCGGATCCTCGGCCCGGAGCGGTTCGGGGAGACGCCGGAAGAACTGCCCTTCGCGCATCCCATAAATCGAGAACACCAGCCGGGCCGGCCCGACGGCCCGAAACACCCGTTCGAGGATCAGCGCCGCCAGCGGCAGAC
>Ga0209373_10000915_pt1 | contig 39918 bp, 41 predicted proteins | sample Higcelweek5metaG_FD_187173 | JGI IMG/M metagenome (GOLD analysis project Ga0209373, IMG submission 187173) | Freshwater pond sediment microbial communities from the University of Edinburgh, under environmental carbon perturbations - High... | ecosystem: Environmental > Aquatic > Freshwater >... | reverse complement strand
GGAAAATTCCGACGGCTTCATTTTGGCCGTGCCCTTGAACATCAGATGTTCAAGATAATGGGCCAGACCGGATTTGCCCGGCTCCTCATCCGCCGAACCGACCTTGTACCAGACCATATGGCTGACGACGGGGGCGCGGGGGTTGTTCACCACCACCACCTGCATGCCGTTCTTCAGGGTAAAGGTCTCTGGATCGAAAACGCGGGCCGCGGCGGGGAAGATCGCTGTCAGGCCCATCAGCGCCGACAGGGCCACGCCGACCGTCAGGGCGCGCCAGCGGCGTCGTGGTGTTACGGGACGTGCATCATGGGTCACGGGTAAAAAATCCTCCCGGCACAACAGGGCTGTTGGCCCGTACTGTGGCGCGGGGGATGCTGAAAGCCAATGGAATTAACGTGAACGAATTGTAATGTGGGGGCGGGTCACCGCCCCCACATCGCTTACGCCCGCTTGGCGCCGATATAGGCCACATCGCTACGCGTGGCTTCGAAATCGGTCAGCGAAATCGGGTATTCGCCCGTGAAGCAGGCATCGCAATATTGCGGCATGTCGCCATCACGCTTGGCATGGTTCAACGACTTGTAAAGGCCATCCAGGCTGATGAAAGCCAGACTGTCGGCGTTGATAAAGGTGCGCATTTCCTCCACCGACATGCGGTGGGCCAGCAGCTTTTCCTTCTCCGGCGTGTCGATGCCATAGAAGCAGGGGTTGCTGGTCGGCGGGCTGGAAATGCGCATATGCACTTCCTTGGCACCGGCATCGCGCATCATCTCCACGATCTTTACTGACGTGGTGCCGCGCACGATGCTGTCATCGACCAGGATGATGCGCTTGCCCTCAATGAAATGCCGGTTGGCATTGTGCTTCAGCTTCACGCCCAGGCGGCGGATCTTGTCCGTCGGCTGAATGAAGGTGCGGCCGACATAATGGTTGCGGATAATCCCCAGGTCGAAGGGAATGCCGCTCTTCTCCGCATAGCCGAGTGCCGCTGGCACGCCTGAATCCGGCACGGGGATCACCAGATCGGCATCGATATGGCTTTCCACCGCCAGCTGCGCGCCGATCTTCTTGCGCACGCCGTAAACCGAATGGCCTTCCATGAAGCTGTCGGGCCGGGCGAAGTAGATATACTCAAAGATACAGAATTTGGAGCCCGTCTGCTGGAACGGGCGCAGCGACTGCACCCCGTTCTTGTCCAGCACCACCATCTCACCCGGCGCGATGTCGCGCACATAATCGGCACCGATAATGTCCAGCGCCACCGTTTCCGATGCCAGGACATGGGTGTCACCCAGGCGGCCCAGGACCAGCGGACGCACGCCATGCGGATCGCGCACGCCGATCACCTGATCCCTGGCCATGCAGACCAGGGAATAGGCCCCTTCCACCTGACGCAGCGCGTCGACCAGACGGTCGATGACAGAGCCATTCCGGCTGGTGGCCATCAGATGGATGATGGTTTCGGTGTCGGAGGTGGACTGGAACAGACAGCCCCGGCGCACCAGTTGGCGGCGAAGCTGCATGGCGTTGGTCAGGTTGCCATTATGGGCCAGGGCAAAGCCCCCGAACTCAAACTCCGCAAACAGCGGCTGCACATTGCGAAGGCTGCGGTCGCCGGTGGTGGCATAGCGCACATGGCCGATGGCGATATCGCCCATCAGGTTGCGCATCACCGCTTCGCTGCCGAAAATGTCGCCGACCTGGCCCATGGCGCGATGCTGGGGAAAATCCTCGCCGTCAAAGCTGACGATGCCGGCGGCTTCCTGGCCGCGATGCTGAAGCGCGTGCAGTCCCAGCGCCACCAGTGCCGCCGCATCCTGGGGACCATACACACCGAAGACGCCGCACTCTTCACGCAGCTTGTCGTCGTCGAAGGGATGGGTCGTAAGCATGGGCTTCGCACCTTTCGCGGGGAGGAGAGTGTCCGGTAGGGTCATGTTCATGCGCCGGGTCAGCGTTGGTCCCCTTCGGGACGTCGATCCGGTTGGTTGGGTTGTGGCTGGTCGGTGCTTTTGATCACCTGGTCAAGACGGCCAAGGTCATCGGCATTATAGCCGCGATCCGTCTCCGGCACAGCCGCGTTCCCCGCAGATGTGGGGCGCGGATTGGCCAGCCGTTCCAGGGTGCGTCGGGCGTTATCCGCCTCCTCCAGCCGGTTTTGCGCGCGCTGGGCCTCGCGCTGCGCCGGGGACAGGTCGGCATTAGGCAGAAAGTCGCGCAGGATATCGGCACCCGTCTCCAGGAACGGCTTGGCCTTGGCATCACGTAGCCAGACCGGCTGTTCGGGCCAGAGCCAGGCCGCGAACAGATAGGCCAGCGACACCAGTACCGCGCCGCGCACCACGCCAAAGGCAAAGCCCAACGAGCGGTCGATGGCCGACAGGCTGCTTTCCTGCACCTTGCCGGAAATGGTGCTGGTCACCACCGACAGGGCGATCAGGGACAGAGTGAAGACGCCCAGGATGGTGACGCCATCGGCCACATACTGGGTGCTGATATAAAGCCTTGTATAGGGGGCGGCGTGCGGGAACAGCCACAAGGTGGCCAGTGCCGCACCGATCCAGGCGGCCACCGACAGCACCTCGCGCACGAAACCGCGCGCAAACGCCATCAGGGCGGAGATCAGGAGAACCGTGACGACGGCAACGTCAACGGGGTTCAGGCTGCTGCCTTCCATGCGGCTCCCCTCAATCCCGGCCACGCGGCGGGCGCGGTGGTGCGTCCGCCTGGAACAATGGCAGCAGATCGGACAGATGGTCCAGTTCGATGCGGCGCAGACCTTCCGCCGAGCCATCGCCGCGTGACCGGCGCGGCTGTGGCATCAGGGCGCGGTTGAAGCCAAGCTTGGCAGCTTCCTTCAGGCGCTGCGGTCTGGCTGACGGCGCGGATATCGCCCGACAGGCCAATCTCGCCGAAGACCACGGCATCCGCCGGCACCGGCTCCCCCGTCAGGGAACTGATCAGGGCGGCGGCAACGGCCAGATCGGCGGCAGGTTCGGAGATTTTCAGGCCACCGGCCACCGACAGATAGACATCGTTGGCCCCGATGGCGACCCCGCACCGCGCCTCCAGCACGGCCAGAACCATGGCCAGGCGCGACGTGTCCCAGCCCACCACGGCCCGGCGCGGTGTGCCCAGCGGTGAGGGGGCAACCAGGGCCTGTACCTCCACCAGCACGGGCCGCGTCCCCTCCAGCCCGGCAAAGACGGCGGTACCGGTAATGTCGCGGCGGCGGTCGGCCAGGAACAGTTCGGACGGGTTCGGCACCTCGACCAGCCCATCCTCCCCCATTTCGAACACCCCGATCTCATCGGTGGCACCGAAACGGTTCTTGACGGCGCGCAGGATGCGGAACTGGTGCCCGCGCTCCCCCTCAAAATACAGCACGGTATCGACCATATGTTCCAGCACGCGGGGGCCGGCAATCTGCCCATCCTTGGTGACATGGCCGACGATCAGCAGGGTGATGCCTTTGCGCTTGGCCACGCGGATCAGTTCGGCGGCACAGGCGCGGACCTGGGCCACGGTGCCCGGCGCGCTGTCCAGCGTGTCGATATACATGGTCTGGATCGAATCGATCACCGCCACCTGGGGACCGTCGGCGGCTTCAAGGCTGGCGATAATGTCACGGACATTGTTGGCGGCGGCCAGCGCCACCGGGGCATTGACCAGCCCCAGCCGGGCGGCGCGCATCCGCACCTGATCCACCGCCTCTTCACCGGAAATATAGGCGCAGCGCGTTTCCTGGGCCAGGCAGCAGGTGACCTGCAGCAGCAGGGTGGATTTGCCGATGCCGGGATCACCCCCCACCAGCAGGGCCGAGCCATTGACCAGCCCACCACCGCAAACCCGGTCAAATTCCTGGATTTGCGTCATGCGGCGCGGCGCATCCTTGGAAACGCCGGACAGGGCGACGAATTCGATCCTGCGACCCTGGCCCTTGCCCAACCCTTTGGGCACGGATTCGCTGGCCTGCTCCTCGACAAGCGTGTTCCACTCACCACAGGCGTCACACTTTCCCGACCATTTCGGGTAAGCGGCCCCGCAATTCTGGCAGACATATCGGCTGGTGGTACGGGCCAAGGTTTTCTCGAAAGCTCCCCGGTGGAACGGCGACCCGTATATAGCGGTTTCCTAAGCCCTTTCGCAGCCCCTCATAACACATTTGCAACATGCGCGGGGCGAAAGCCCACAGACGGCATCGGCAGTGATCATCGTCGCCGTTGGTCAGGCCTTTGGCCTCAGGGGTCTGCCCTCGGTAACGCCGTGGTTTTGCCAATGCTGAAACCCTGATTCAAAATAGCCGCCTCGCACTGCCGAATCCACATCCGGATTGGCTGCAAGATAGGCACTCTCGTTGAACTCCACCGGCTCCGTCTTCTGTTGCAGATACAGATCAAGGAAAACCCGCATCAAGGAACCGACAACCTTGTCCCTGACATGGATACAATCATCGATGAAAGCCAGATTACGGGGCGCCATGGAAATCATGTCAAACGTGGGAAAGTAATCTACATTATCATGATTTCTGGCAAAAATATCTGCCGCCACCCGTAACGTCGATTTAGACATCATGTTGGAAACCAGAACGTCTCGTTGTTGAAAACTCTCACTCAGAGGGACCGGCGACACTGTAACGATCATTTTGATGGCTGGATTAAAGGTGAGAAGAATTTCCCGTATCCGTTCCAGCGCAGAAATATTCTCATCAACATTCGTGATTTTCAGAAAATACCGGGCAGGATCACGACGCACGCTGAAATAGCTTGGTGCCGCATTCAGATAACACCCCAGCACAGTATCAAACCAGACTTCATTCAGGCCCAATGTCACCACCACAACTGTGGCAGACCGTAACCTGTTAAAATAATCAGAAGAAAGATAAATTCTTCTTTCCTTAACTTCTGAAAATTCAGATGGCCTTATCCCCGCAACAAGTTGCAGGTCACGCCAAGATCCAGATGTTTCTTCAAAAAAAATTTCGTCGAAATTTGGCTTTTTAATTAGCCACTCCACTTCATTTAACATTGATTCAGTTGTAAATTTATTAATTATTCCATTTATACGAAATTGCCACCCCTCTATCGAGTTAACAATTTTTTTACTGAGAACTGTAATGCCAGAATAAATTAAATGCTCTTCAATATTTCTAGCAAAACATGACCCAATGCAGAAAAATCTATCGTCATAGGTCAATAAAAATTTCGGCTCGTGCTCCACCTTTGCAAACATATCGGCGAATCGAGAAATATTTTCAGACCAACGAGTATGGGGGAATTTTGAGATATTCCCCCAAGCTTCTTTCCCGGAGATTATTGTCATGACTATTCTCATCAAAAAAATGAAACCGGCAGCAGGCCGTGGTTTGTCGTCCGTCGATCCACCGGCATCGTTGCAACAAGGGCGCAACCCTTATCGGTAAGTCCGATGCAGGGGGCGCAGTTGGCCATCGGGAGGGCCACTGTAAAGCAGACTTCCCCCTATCTACGAAGTCTGCCTGGGCGACATCACGGCGCCTCGCCCACCAGATGCCATGACCAGGAAATGCGCCGCGAGGCGCCATCCTTACCCGGTCCTTCAATGGTGGCCGTCAGAAGATCCCCTTGCCGGCGATAGGTGATCTTCTGGGGAAAATCATGCGCCGGGTTGCCAAAGACAGCAAAGGCCGGTCCGCTTTCCAACAGCGGAAAGCGGACCGGCGCCTGCCCCTGCGGGAATGCAAGATAGGCGACCTTGCCATCGGAATCGGCTTCAATCCTGATGAATTCAGCTTCCGGGCGACGACCGGGGCGTAGCGTCCGGCTCATGCCCATCATCACCCCACCCGCCGGTCGCATATAATGTTCTTCCGATCTTTTTTCACCTTCGCCGCCCACCCACTGACCGGACAGCCAGGACAGGTCTTCCAACGGCTCAGCCGCCCAGCCCCGTGGCACCAGAACACACAGGAAAAACAGCAGGCAGCAGCGGGTGAACATGGCCTATGCCCCTTCAGGAAACCTTGCGGGGTGAGCATAGCGCAATTGCCCCCGCCGGCCCACCAATATGCCCTTCAGCGCGGGTCGGTAATGCGCATGGACGGGCGCTGATTCACCGCCGCAAACCACGTCGCCAGCGCCGGGCAGCTCGCCCGCCAGTCCAGATCGGCATGGCGGAAATCCAGATAATCCAACGCGCAGGCGAGCGAGATGGCACCCAGGTCGAACAGGTCAGGCAGGCCCATTGCCTGCACCACCGGCAGGCTGCGCCTTATCGCCGCCTTCTGCCGTTCCACCCAACCGGGGGAACGTTCACCTGCCGGGCGGCGCCCTTCGATCACGGCGGCAAAAGCAGCATCCATCAGTCCCTGCGCCAGCGCGCTGCGGCGCAGGGACTGCCAACGCTCCGGCCCATCGGGCGCCAGCAGGCGGGGGCCGGGCAGCACGCTATCCAGATAATCGGCGATGGCCCAGCTTTCGCCCAGGGCCCAGCCCTCATCCGTCACCAGGGCCGGCACCTTGCCGGAGGGTACGGCTTCATGCAAGGCGACCGGATCACTCCAGGGATCAATCAGCACCAGTTCCACAAGCGCCCCCGCCCGCTTTTCCGCAATCAGCACCCGCACCTTGCGGGCATAGGGGGAGGTATTGGCGGCAAACAATTTCATGGTTCACACTCCTTGACGTTGCAGCAAAGCCAGTGCTGCCAGGGCCGTCACCCCACCCAGCGCCAGCACCCCGGCCCCCAAGGCGAACAGGGGCAGATAGGCCCCGGTGGCGGCGAACAGGGCCGTCATCCCATAGCCGCCGGCGGCCTGGAACAGGGCGAACAGCAGCGTCATCCGCCCCCATAACGCCGTATGTCCCGCAGGCCCGGCCAGCAGAGCGGCAACGCCAGAGGCCAGCGCCACGCAGCCGGGCGTCAGGGCCCCCACCAGAAAGGCGGACAGGGCCAGGGCCGCGGGGGCGGTGGTCAAAAGCGGCAGGCCAACAGCCGCTGCCTTCACCAACAGCGCCCCCGTCAATGCCTGAGGAAAACCGATCCGCCGCGCCACCCGTGCCGCCAACAGGGGCCCCAGCACGGCACCGATACCCAGGATGGTCCAGTAAAGCCCGCCCGCCTTCAGCCCCCAGCCCAGGCCACGCGCCACGAAATCCGACAGGAGCAGCGTATGGGGCACAAATCCCATGCCATCAGTCCCATAGGCGAGTGCAAACAGCAGCAGCGGCATCAAGCGTCTGCCCCTCTCCTGCCCCTCCACACCATGGGGGGCGGCCAAAGGAACGGGTCGCCATTGGCCCCAGGACAGCGCGGCCAACCCCGCCCCCGCCAGCCCCAGAACCGCCCAGGCCAGCGCCACCCCGCCATCGGCCAGCAGCGGCAGAACTGATCCGGCCAGGATGATGCCAAAGCCGAGGCCGGAAAAGACCAGCCCGGCCACCATGGGCCGGTTTTCCGCCGACACCCGCGCCATCAGCAGCGGGGCCGGCAAAATCATCAACACGGCCCCCGTGACACCGGCCAGAAAGCGCCAGAACCCCAGCCAGACCATGCCGCCATTCCAGGCGCAGGCCCCCAGCGACAGGGCCGTCAGCAGCAGGGCGGCGCGCAGCACCGGCACCGGACCCCAGCGCCGTCCCAAACCGGCGGCGATCAGCGCGCCCAGCAGATATCCCGCCAGATTGAACGCCCCCAGCAGGGCCGCCTGCGGTCCGCTGAGCCAGCCTTCTGCCACCAAGGCCGGCAGCAGCGGGGTATAGGCAAAGCGCCCCAGCCCCACCCCCAGCAATGTGGCCGCCAACCCGGCCAATGCGGGCAACCAGCCTTTCCAACCTGATCCAACCATCCGGCCCTTCCTTCCAGAGGCCCATTCTTCCCCAAACTTGACATCAGAAAAAATGAAATGTCAGGATAAATGAAATCGATATTTTTGATGGATAAACGCCATGGACAGCACCGATCTGGCCTTCTTCGCGGCGGTGGTGGATGAGGGTGGCGTCACCGCCGCCGCGCGACGGCTGAACTGTGTGCAATCCAATGTCACCGCCCGCATCCGCGCGCTGGAAGCAACATTGGGCGTGCAACTGTTCCGCCGCAACGGGCGCGGCGTGGTGCCCACCCAGGCGGCGGAGACTCTGCTGCCGCATGCCAGACGGGTGGCGGACGCGCTGCGTGCTGCCCGCGCCAGCCTGGATGATCTGCTGCACCCCAGCCAGCCGGCGGGACGATTGATGATCGGCAGTATGGAAACCGTTGCCGCCGTGCGCCTGCCCCCGGTGCTGGCCGCCTATCACCGGGATTTCCCGGCGGTGGAACTGGGTTTGCGCACCGGGGCCAGCCGGCCCTTGTTGATGGAACTGTTGGCCGGCCAGTTGGACGCCGCCCTGGTCGGCGGCCCGGTCGACCATCCCGCCCTGGGAGCGGCAGACCTGGGGGTTGAGCGGATGGTGGCAGTGACGGCGGCGGGTGCCGACTGGCAAGCCCTGCTGGCCCGGCCCCAGGCGGCGGTGCTGTGCTTCCGCACCGGCTGCGCCTATCGGGAGCGGTTGGAAGGGTTGCTGGCCCATCTGGGGGCCAGCCAGGTAAGGATGCAGGAATTCGGCACGCTGGAAGGCATTATCGGCGGCATCTCTGCCGGGATCGGCCTGTCGCTGCTGCCGGAAGCGGCGGTGGACCGTTCGCCGCTGCGCCCGATGCTGACCTTGCATCCGGTGCCGGAGCCCTGGGCCACGGCACCGACGCAGTTGGTTTACCGGCGCGATGCGCTGGTCACGGCGGCCCTGCGCCGCTTCATTGATTATGCCGGGCTGGGCTGGGTAAAAATTGCCGGGCAGTAATTACCAGACCAGTGCCACCGAGGGGCGATAAAGCGCCTTTTCGAACAGGCCATTGACCACGCCCTGAAGCTGCACCTGCGCCGCCGCCGGCTCCTCCGACGGGACCGACACGCGGGTCAGGGCGGCGACGTGAAAGCCGTCCTTACGCAGGTTTTTCAAGGTGACACGCGCCTCATCCGCCCGTGACGGGTGAATCGCCGCCACGGTGGCAATGCCCTTGGGCGGCCTGACGATGAATAAGCCGAAATCCGGCATAGCCGGCACCCCCCATAAAAATCCCCGCCAACGGGAAAGCAAAGGGGGTGCCAGAGAGCGGAAAGAGGGGGATCAACCCAGCAGTTGGCGGGCCTGATCGCTATCCTTTGCGATCTGCGCCTTCAGCGCCTCCAGCCCGGCGAATTTCTGTTCCGGGCGCAGGAAATGCAGCAGGCGGACACGGAGATGCTTGCCATACAGGTCATCGGCAAAGTCGAACAGATGCACTTCCAGCCGTTCATCCGTGCCATTCACCGTGGGCCGGCTGCCCAGGTTGGCCACACCCTTGTGCCAGACCGTGTCGCCGCCCTGGTCCACCCCGGCCTCTACCGCGTAAACGCCGAAGCGGGCGCGCAGGATATCGCCCAACAGCAGGTTGGCGGTGGGAAAGCCGATGGTACGACCCCGCTTGTCGCCATGTTCCACCCGCGCCTCAATCTCCCATGGGTGGCCCAGAATGGCCTGTGCCGCCGCGACATCGCCAGCCTGCAGGTGCTGGCGCACGCGGGTGGAGGAATAGATTGTGCCATCAGCGGCGGAGACGGGGTGCACCTCCGTCACCTTGAAACCGTGCCAGCCGCCGGCTTCCCGCAGGAAGCCGATATCGCCGCCCCGGTCATGGCCGAAGACGAAATCATGCCCCGCCACCACATGGCGCACGCCCAGCCCCTCCACCAGCACCTGCCGCACAAAGGTATCGGCGGAAAGCTGGGAGAAAGGCCGGTCGAAATGCAGGGCGACCAGGAAATCCAGCCCCATCGCCTCCACCAGCCGCGCCTTGATGCGCAGCGGCGTCAGCCGGAAGGGGGGATCGTTGGGGCGGAACAGGGTGCGCGGGTGCGGTTCAAAGGTCACCACCCCGGCAGGGACGCCCAGCGCACGCGCCGCCACCTGGGCCTGTTCGATCACGGCACGATGGCCGTGATGCACCCCATCGAAATTACCCAAGGCCACGGCACCGCCGCGCAGGGCGGCGGGCAGATCGGCAGTATGGCGGAAAAGCTGCATTGGCCCGCGGGTCCGGTTTCAGGTTCCGCCAAGCATATAGTCGCGAACCTGCCCCCCGGTCCAGCCCCGGCCATCGCGGGGCTGCACCGTGGACGGGGCAGAACGGGACCGGTGCCACAAACAGGCGTCTACCGCTGCCCCGCCCAAGCCGTGATATCAAAATAAATCTTTACCCGTTGACCATCGTTATTCACGAACTCCAAAACATCGAAAAATTTATTATCCATTGGTACAAATGATTGGGTCAAAAGCGTCCATCCCGGATAGAGAAAATTGGTCGTTTCATATTCCAATGGAACACCCTGGCTTGAGCTCTTGATATCACCTTTAAAAACAAAGGCTGTATCAAAATACAATCCATCGCCCGTGCTCGACGGGATATTCCCGTTTTGCCGATAGTCATCCAGTGTTTTGTTCCAGACCTCGCTGAACATCGGGTCGGCGCTGCGGGCAGCGATATTCAGCCAGTAAGGCGCATGTTGGCGAAGATTTGGATGAGAACTGAGAAATGAAAAATTGCGCAATTCCCAAGCTGCTGTACCGTACCCCCGCTTTGCGAGATCGAGGATCATATCAAAATCAGGAGGATTCTGCATACGGGCCAGCCTGTACTGCGCCAGGGGACTGCCCAATTCTGCCGCCTTGCGATACGCCGCCATTTGGCTCTCAGAATCTTTCGCTGCCTTGGCCTCTTCCAGGAAGGGCGCTGCGGCTTCGGGTTCCGGCAGTGGGGGAAGACGGCCTTCGGGCAGATCAGCGATGAAACGCGACCGTGGAACAATACCGGCAGGCGCGCCAGATACTGGCGGCGGTGGAGGCTCTCGCCCCGCACATCCTGCCAGCAGAACCAGCCCCGCCAACCCCAGACCCCGAATGAAAGCGGATACCATTACACCCCCCTTTAATGGAAAACGGGGTGAGTTTTCCATTATAATAATCCGCTTTCAAGATCGGATACACCCGCCCCCCATTCAGGCTTACCCCGGTCGGCTGGGCACCATCACCATCGCCTCGCCTTCGATCACCACATGATCGGTGACGGTGCAGATGGTGGACAGCACAGCACGGCGCTTTTCGGGCACCAGTTCCTGTACCGTCACCGTGGTGGTCACCGTCTCCCCAATGCGCACGGGTGCGCGGAAGCGCAACGACTGGGACATATAGATGCAGCCCGGACCCGGCAGGCGGGTGCCCAGCACGGTGGTGATGAAACAGGCCGACAGCATGCCATGGGCGATGCGACCGCCGAACGGGGTCTGCCTGGCATATTCCTCATTCAGGTGCATCGGGTTGGTATCGCCGGAAATGCCCGCGAACATGACGATATCGGTTTCGGTGATGGTACGGGCATAAACACCCTTCATCCCGACATACAGGTCTTCCAGATAGAAGCCGGTCAGATCAGCCGGGTCCAGACCGGTCCGACGGTGCACTGCCACATCATCCATCGTTCGTCCCTCAATCTTGCAAGCCCTTGATGTCCCGACATTGCTGGCACCAAATCATTTGGTGACATATCCTAACGGGCGAAGGGCAATGCTGCATCGCAGCTTTGACAGGCAGACGATACCCCGACACCATGGGGTGGTCAAATCAGGTGCACAAGGAAGGGCCTTTATGACGCAGGCGGGCGGTTGGCGGCACGAGAAACTGACGCGGCCCGATGGCGCCTTTCTGCGCCTGTCGCGCTGGCAGGCACCGGCAGCACAAGATGCTGCCCCCATCCTGCTGCTGCTGACCGGGCGCAGCGAATGTGTGGAAAAATATGCGGAAGTGGCGGGCGATATGGCGACCCAGGGTTACCGCGTGGTGGCCATGGACTGGCGCGGCCAGGGCGGGTCCGCCCGTCCATTGGCGAACCCGTACAAAGGCCATATCGACCGATTCGAGACCTATCTGGATGATCTGGACGCCGGCCTGCCCCATCTGCTGGGCGATACCGATACCGGGCCGGTGCTGGCACTGGCTCATTCCATGGGCGGCCATCTGCTGTTGCGTTATGTGGCCGAACGAAGCCATCCGTTTGCCGGTGTGATGCTGAGCGCGCCGATGCTGGGCATCCGCACGGCCCCGTTGCCTGAACCCGTGGCGCGCTGGCTGGCCGCCACCATGGTGCGTCGGGGCCATGGTGGCGATTATGCGCCGGGTCAGCGGGATTGGTATGCCGCCGACCCCGGCTTTGCCGGCAATCCCTTGACCTCCGACCCGATGCGCTTCCTGGTGGGCCATCGCTGCTATGCCAACCAGCCCGATCTGGCGCTGGGCGGGGCGACCTGGGGCTGGCTGGATGCGGCTTTCCGTTCCATGACGCATCTGCTGCGACCGGAAGTCCTGGGGCAGGTAAGGATACCGGTGCTGCTGCTGTCTGGTCTGGCCGACCGGATCGTGCGACCGGATTACCATGCCCAAGCCGCCCGCCTGTTGCCGCACTGCACATTCCGGCAATATCCGACGGCACGGCATGAATTGCTGATGGAAAGCGATTCTATCCGAAATGGGGTGATGGCGGAGATCACCCGTTTCGCCCAAGATATCCAGCGTTGAGGCAAACAACCTTACGATATCACAGGATAGCCCACCACGGTTGCCAGGGTCGTCGGCGTGAACTAACCTGAAATGACGCGTCGCACAAACCGCGAGGTACATTTGGCCCGCCGGCTGTTCCCATTGCTGCTGTTTTGCCTCCTTGCCGGACTTACGACGGTAAAGGTTTGGGCGGCGGATCATGTTATCCGCTTTGCGACACTGGATTGGCCCCCCTTCAGCGGCAACCTGCCGGCAGGCGGCTCCGCCGCCGCCATCATGGCAAGTGCCTATGACAGGTTGGGGCATTCGATGACCAGCACCGTCCTGCCCTGGAAACGAGCCGTTTCACTGGGGATGGAGGGTGATGGAATGGCCGGGTTCTACCCCTCCTCCCCTGCCGAATGTGCCAATGCGGGCGGGGAACTGTCGCAACGCCCCATCGGCCATTACCAGTTCGCGCTGGCGCAACGGGAAGCATTTCCCTTTACCTGGGAGAAGCCGTCAGATCTTTCGGGCATGCGCGTCGGCATCGTGGATGGCTATGACAATGGCCCCCTGATAAACGGGATGAGCCAGACAGGGGCATTGGTGACAGAACTGGCCCAGAGTGATCTGGTCAATCTGCGCAAGCTGCAGGCCGGTCGTATTGATGCCGCCGTGGTGGAAATCTCCCAGTTCGCCATGATGGCACCGTCGCTCAACCGCACGGCTGACATTACCGGGGTTTCACGGCTCACCCTCAACCCACGTCCATTGGGACCGGCGGATGCCATTCATGTCTGCTTCAATCACAGCATGGCGGCCAAAACAGCCCGCACCTGGCTGGATGAAGGGCTGGCACAGCTGAACGTGCCGGCCCTTCAAGCCGCCTACATGGCACGCCACGTACCGGAGTTGAATCCGACCAACTGATGGCGAGGGGGCGGCGATACCGCCACCGCCCCCCTACATGTCGTCACAGCACCGTCAGCATGCTGGCCACCAACGGGTGGCGAACAATGTCCATCTCCGCCAGCCGGATCACGGCAATGCCTTCCACCGGTTCCAGCCGGCGGGCGATATCGGACAGACCGGACAAGCCATCCAGCAGGTCCGACTGGTCCGGGTCGCCGGTCAGCACCATCGTGGAATGCCAGCCCAGCCGGGTCAGCAGCATCTTGATCTGGGCATAAGTGCAGTTCTGCGCCTCGTCGATGACAATGAAGGCGTTGTTCAGGGTGCGTCCCCGCATATAGCCGACGGGCGCGATCTCAATCGAGCCATCGGCCATCATTGCCTTCAGCCGCTTGGCGCCCAGCCGGTCGGACAGCGCGTCATAGAGCGGGCGCAGGAAGGGGGCCATCTTCTCGTTCAGGTCGCCGGGCAGATAGCCCAAGCTTTCCCCCGCCTCGATCGCCGGGCGCGACAGGATGATGCGATCAATCGACCCTTTCTCCAGCGCCGCCACGGCGGAGGAGATGGCCAGATAGGTTTTGCCCGTACCCGCCGGGCCCAGGGCAAGGGTCAGGTGATTATCGGCGATGGCCTGCATCAGCAGGGCCTGGCCGGGGCTCATCGGCTTGACGGTCCTGACGTAACTCTGCTCCCGCCTTTCCTCTCCCAGCGGATCCCAGCCACCACGGCCAGGATAAAGGGTGTGGACCTTGGCATCGGGGGTGCTGGAAGAGGACTTCGGCGGCGGACGCTTGGCCATGGATGTCTCCTCACATTCGGCTAAGGAACCAGATCGTGGGACTGGGCGTGGTTGAGCGGGGCCAAGCCCGACGCCAGGCAACAAAAAACCGCACCCTCGGTCGGAGGCGTGCGGTTCATGAAGGCCGGGGGCGGGTTTGCCCGTGCCGATCGGCCACGCGGCGGATCACAGGGGCTTGCGCATTTTGATGCGCTGCGGCATGCGGGTGCGGATTCTCGCATGGGAGCCAACAGACGGTTCCATCCCCTGGGTTGGATCAACCGTGATAGAGTACCCTAGTGAAAGCGCTGCGTCACCAGCTGTTGCGGGTGTCATTCAAAATTCACACCAGATATCGTAGCTCTCTTTTGCGACAGCCCAGCTTCCGAGTCGGCTTCGCTGCGGACGCGAAAGAGGTGGATGTACAGCAGGAGCATCGATGTCACAGCCCGGAAGCCCTTTGAGCCATCCGTCACCCCGTACCGGGGCCGCCGTCGCCATCACTGACGCGGAGTCCGGCACAGAGGGGGCAGACAAGGCGGAAGACCTGCGCAAGTCCTTGTATGCCTTGAAGGTCATGTATGATCGCGGCCTTTTGCCCAAGGAACAATACGAGGCGGAGGTGGTGCGCCTGACCGGTGCGGATAGCTGACCCGTTCGGGGCACTGCTTCGGTACAGGGTGGGCGCGGGCAATAGATGTTGTGGAGAAGGCCGTGCTTGTCGCAAAATATGCCGATGAAATGCTTGACGCCGTGGGCCAAACCGGCTTGAACGGCGCTGATGGCCGGACCGATTCGGTGGAACGCGTGCAATGCCGCGGTGCCACAGGGTTGCGTCAGGGCATGTCCGGACAGGTGGGGTATTAATCGGCAATGAGTACGCAGGTCGCCTATCGGGACGCGCCATTCCAGCTGCGCGGCAGCACTTTCACTATGATGGTGCTGAAGGTCAGCGACCCCCGCAATCCCAATTTCTTTCCTGTTTTGTCGGGCAAGATCGCCCAGGCGCCGAATTTTTTTCGTCACGCCCCTGTGGTGCTGGATCTGGACGACCTGCCGGCTGGCGTTCCTTTCGATTTCGAAAGCTTCATCAAACTGCTGCGCAATCTGGGCCTGATCGCGGTGGGGCTGCAGGGCGGCACCAAGGAACAGCAGGATGCAGCATTGGCCGTGGGTCTGGCGCTGTTGCAGGCCCCGCGCGGCACGGTGGAGATGTTCGATCCCCTGGCCGGCACCGGTCGCAGCCCCGCCCAGGGACTGGCCAATGTGCGGGCACAGCCGCAACAGCAGGCCCCCACCGCCGCAACGGCCACCCCGGTGATGCCGGAACCGCCGCCGCAGCCACGTGCGTCCATGCTGGTGACCGAACCGATCCGGTCGGGACGGCAGGTCTATGCCGCCGGGTGTGACCTGATCGTGGTGGGACCGGTCAGCCCCGGTGCCGAACTGCTGGCCGATGGCAGCATCCATGTCTATGGCACATTGCGCGGTCGGGCACTGGCCGGGGTGTCGGGCGACCCGAATGCCCGCATCTTCTGTCAGAGCCTGGAGGCGGAGCTGGTCTCCATTGCCGGGCTCTACCGGGTATCGGAGGATATGGACAAGGATATCCGCCGCCGCCAGGTGCAGATTTATCTCAATAACGGTTTCTTGCACATCGACCCGGTTTCCGCCTGAATTGGCCTTTACTGGTTCTTACATCTTACAGCAACCTCTGACCTTGGGAGACGCCTCTTGGCCAAGATCATTACGATGACCTCCGGCAAGGGCGGCGTAGGCAAGACGACGTCGAGCGCCGCCGTCGGCACCGGTCTTGCCCTTCGCGGTTTCAAAACCTGCATCATCGATTTCGATGTGGGCCTGCGCAATCTGGACCTGATCATGGGATGCGAACGCCGGGTGGTGTTCGACTTCATCAATGTGATCAACGGGGAAGCACGCCTGAATCAGGCGCTGATAAAGGATAAGCGGGTGGAGAACCTGTATATCCTGCCCACCAGCCAGACCCGCGACAAGGATGCGCTGACGCCCGAAGGTGTCGGCAAGATACTGGATGAGTTGAAGAAGGAGTTCGACTACATCATCTGTGACAGCCCGGCCGGCATCGAGAAAGGTGCCTTGATGGCGCTCTATTGGGCTGATCACGCCATCGTCGTCACCAATCCGGAAGTCTCGTCCGTGCGCGACAGCGATCGCATCCTGGGCGTGATCCAGGCCAAGTCGCGCCGTGCCGAACAGGGGCTGGAACCGGTGCAGGAACATCTGCTGGTCACCCGCTATGATGTGGAGCGGGTGGAAAAGGGTGAGATGTTGAAGGTGGATGATGTGCTGGAAATTCTGGCCATCCCGCTGCTGGGCATCATCCCGGAAAGCCCGGCTGTGCTGAAGGCGTCCAATGTCGGCATGCCCGTGGTGCTGGATGACAAATCCACCGCCGGGCAGGCCTATGCTGACGCCGTTGGCCGCTTCCTGGGCGAAAAGATCGAGCACCGCTTCATCAAGCCCGAGAAAAAGGGCCTGCTCGACCGGCTGCTGCGGAGGACCGCATGAATTTGCTCGATATTTTCAAGCGTTCCAAGCCGCCGACGATTGCTGCCCAGGCCAAGGAACGCCTGCAGATTGTGCTGGCCCATGAGCGGTCGGATCGTAACAGCCCGGACTTCCTGCCTGCCTTGCAGCAGGAACTGCTGGCCGTCATCAAGAAATATGTCAGCATCGACGACGACAAAGTGGCGGTGAAGCTGGAACGCGAAAGCGGTTGTTCCATGCTGGAAGTCAACGTGGAACTGCCCAGCCCGGCGGCACGCGCCGCCGCCGCTGCCGCCAAAGGCAAGCCCGCCACGGCAAACTGATCGCCATGGCGGAGGGGCCGGCCAGAGAGAAGGAACGGACGGCGCATCATGGCCCGATCGTTCCGTGCGGGCAGGGGTGAACGTGATAAAGGGGTCAACCAGACGAATAGCTGCCATGGTATGGCTTGCCATGTTTGCTATGGGTCTGGCGAATGTTGCCCCTGCACAGGAACTTTCTGTCGCCCTTTCCGGGCAAAGCCTCGTGAAAGATCCGCATGAATCCCGTACAGGCGCGGATTTCCAGTATTTCGAGCATCTGTTCGATACTCTGGTGACGCGGGACGGTTTCGGAGTCTCCCCCCGGCTGGCCACATCATGGGGCAGCAGCGACAATAGGACGTGGTCATTCCGGCTCCGTCATAATGCCCGCTTTTCCAGTGGTCGTTCTGTTACAGCAACGGATGTCGCCTACTCCTTATGTCGATATGAAGCCCTGGCCCGGGAAAGTGGCGGCGCCCGCTTGGGGTTGGTGTCGGTTGAACCTGATGGTAGCGGGGGGATAACCCTGCGACTGGAAAGCCCCTACCGGCTGTTACCAGCCGCGCTCAGCCTTGTTTTCATTGTCGCATCACCAGCGGATGGGCGTGGCGTGGGAGGATCGCTTGGCTGTGATCCCGCCATCGCCCTGGGCAGCCGGGGTAAGGCGCAGACGGGCAGCGGCCCCTATGTGACCGTTGCGGCCCCCACCCCCAACCAGCGCCGACTTGTCGCATCAACCTATTACGGGGCGGAGCCACCGCCCTGGCGTTCGATGCTGCTGATCAGCGAGCCGGACCCGCGGGAGCGGCTTCGGCTGCTATTGGCGGGCGAGGTTGACATCATGGAAGATGTTCCACCCCAGCAACTGCCTTATCTGCGGCGCCAACCCAATATACATCTGACGGAATTGCCCACCGATCGCGTGCTGATGCTGACCTTCAACCTGGCGCCCCAGACCAAGGCGGGGAAACCAAACCCCTTGGCGGACTCGCGGGTGCGACGGGCAATCAACATGGCGATTGATCGTTGGGCACTGGTGGAACGCGGTATGCAGGGTGTGGCCGGGCCGGCGTGGCAACTGGCCCAGCCGGGCATGGAGGGTTGGCTGGCTGGCCGTATGGGCGGCAATGGCGGCGGTGTCAATCTGGCTGCCGCCCGACAATTGCTGGCCGAGGCAGGTTATAAGGATGGTTTCGAAACCGAATTGATAATGCCTCAATCGCGCGTGACCAACCAGCCACGGGTGGCGGAACTGCTGGCCGGGATGCTGCGCAGTATCAACATCCAGGCAGATATACACCCGGTGGAGGCGGCGGCTGTGCCCGAACTGATCCGGCAAGGCGATTTCAGCCTGCTGATGAGCGCCATCGGGCTGACCGCCGGTTCCGTCATGGAAGGGCTGGAGGCTTCAGCGGGGCCACTGTTCCACGGTACCAGCACAAACCCCAGCGGGTTCGAGGATGCGACGCTGAACGCACTGTTGGCCGAAGCACGGGGGGCGGCGCCAGGGGAAATCCCGGCCCTGGCCGAGAAGGCCGCCCGCATCCTGGACCAGGAAACCCCGCTGATCCCCCTGCTTCACATGCGCGATCTGGTGGCGCATCGGGCAGGGCTGACGATCACGGCGGCTGATACGGCCCGCGCCTTCGGACGCGTCACCTGGCCTGCCACTGCCCACCTTGCTCCGCTGCAGCCTTGAAAACGGCGTTCCCTTACGCCGGGCGTTTCACGGGGAACACATGTTCCGGACCCGGAAAGGCCCGCGCACGCACGTCCTGCGCATAGGCGGCGGCGGCGGCCTCGACCTGATCACCCAGGCTGGCATAGCGTTTGACGAATTTCGGCGTGAAGCCGCCGAAAAGGCCCAGCATATCGTCGCTGACCAGCACCTGCCCGTCACAAGCGACACTGGCGCCGATGCCGATGGTGACGGCGGGAATGCCCTCGGTGATCTGGCGGGCCAGCGGTTCCACCACCCCTTCCACCACCACCGAAAAGGCGCCAGCCTCGGCAATGGCGCGCGCATCACCCAAAATCTTGTGCTGTTCGGCATCCGACCGACCGCGCGCGCGATAACCGCCCAACGCATTGACCGCCTGGGGGGTCAGGCCGACATGGCCCATCACCGGGATACCCCGCTGCACCAGGAAATCCACCGTTCCGGCCATTTCCTCCCCCCCCTCCAGCTTCACCGCCTGGGCGCCGGTTTCGGCCAGCACGCGGGCGGCATTGCGGAAGGCCTGTTGCGGACTTTCCTGATAGGTGGCCCAGGGCAGGTCCACCACCACGCAGGCCCGCGCGGAACCGCGTACCACGGCGGCCCCGTGGGCAATCATCATCTCCAGCGTCACACCCAGCGTGCTGTCCAGCCCATAGACCACCATGCCAAGGCTGTCGCCCACCAACAGGCAGTCGACATGCGGGTCCAGCAGCCGAGCGGTGGAAACGGTGTATGCGGTTAACACCGTCACCGGTTGCTGGCCCTTGCGGGCGGCGATTTCTGGCACGCTGATGCGCTTGGTCTGGGCGCTGGCGCTCATTTCCGGTCCCTCATTGCTTATTGCGGCGCGCAATCCCGCGCAAGGTTGGGGCAAACCCCTACACGATTCCGCAACCGGGGGCAAAGAGGGTGGTTATCACTGCACCATGCGCATTTCACCGCGCGCGCGTTTGGAGACCATGGGCGGCACCGGCCCCGCCGGCAGTTCGGCGCTGCTGCGCACCCGGCGGGCCACTTTCTTATAGGCACCGCTTTCGATCTGGCGGATACGTTCCTTGCTGACCCCATAATGCTGGGCCAGCGTTTCCAGCGTCACCGGGTTTTCCGCCAGATTGCGGGCGGCGAAAATGTGACGCTCACGGTCGCCCAGAATGGTCAGCGCATCGCGCATCATCGCCCGGCGTTCCCCCAGTTCGCTGCGCTCAGCCAGGCTTTCCTCCACCGATTCCCGCTCATCGGCCAGCAGGTCAATGGCTTCATGGTCGCCATCCTCCCCCACCGGCACGTTCAGCGAGGTGACAGGCGTGGAGAAGCGATGTTCCATCTCCCGCACCTCCTCCACCGAGGCACCCAGCGTCGTTGCCACACGGGCCACATCGGCATCATTCATCACCCGGTCGTCAATCTCCAGCTTCCGCTGGATCTGGCGCAGGTTGAAAAACAGGCGTTTCAGCGCTGCCGTGTTGCCGCCCTTGATCAGTGACCAATTATGCAGCACGAACGACTGAACCTCTGCCCGGATCCACCACAGCGCGTAGGTGGACAGGCGGAAGCCGCGCGACGGGTCAAAGCGCTGCACCGCCTTGACCAGACCGATATTCGCCTCTGAAATCAGGTCGGCGATGGGCAGGCCGGAGCGCGCATATTTCGCAGCGATCTTCACGGCCAGCCGCATATGGCTTTTCACCAACTGGTCGAAGGCGCGGCGATCCTGCCGCTCCGTCCAGTCACGGGCGAGTTGCTGCTCCTGATCAGGCGGCAGCATGGGGAATCGGTTGGCCTGCGAGGTGAAACTGCGCAGCAGATCGGGGCGGTCGGTATAGCTGGCCATGGCCTTTGTCCTCCTCTGGACGCGGCGCGATGCGGATAACCGGCCCGGCATTGGCACCGGCCACATCTCCCAAACAGGAGCCGCTCCTTTTTGGAATGATTCTAAGATAAGACGAGGCGGGGCTATGTGCAAGCCCCTGCGCGGCTATATACCAAACGGCATAGCGCATGCCGGAGGCGAAGATTATACCGAGGGTCATGGACGATAACCCTCGGCGTCCGGCGATTGAGGGCGACCGGTGAATGCCGGGTGCCCTTTGTCAACAACATGGGGGGGGCCTTGGAGTTCCCTGGGGTTTATCTGTGCCCTCAGAAGCCGGGCGCGGCCATCCGGTCGCTTGGCTTACCCCGCACGGGCGGCACGGGCGGCAGTCATCGCCGGTTTCTCATCCCTGGATGGGCGCCATCGCCTCCAGCACCGTGCCTTCAGTCAATAGTTGGGGCAGCACCACAGGCTCCGCCGCACCGGGCAGATAGAGCAGGTAGAGCGGCACGCCGCTGCGGCCATGGCTTTCCAGGATGCGGGCGATCCTGGCATCGCGGTTGGTCCAGTCGCCCTTCAGATAGGTGATGCCCTTCAGCTTCATCGCCGCCTTCACAGCCTCGGTGGACAGCGAGGTGCGTTCATTCACCAGACAGGTGACACACCAGGCGGCGGTGAAGTTCACGAAAACGGGCTTGTTCTGGCTGCGCAGTTCATCCAGCCGGGCCTCGCTGAACGGCTCATAATTCTTGGCGGCATTGCTGCCACTGGCGGCAACGGTGGCGGGGGCCGCCGTCATGGCTGTGCGCCCGACACCCAACAGCGATGCCACCAGCAGCGCGAGCGCCACCAGCCCGCCGCCCACACGCCAGCCGGTACCGGATTGGCGGGTGACGCCATAAAGCCAGCCGGCAAAGGCAACCGCCACCATGCCGGCCAGCACCGCGGCCACCGTGTCCGGCCCCGCCTGCACCGACAGCACCCAGACCAGCCACGCAGCAGAGGCATAGAGCGGAAAGGCCAGCGCCTGCTTCACCCGATCCATCCACAGGCCGGGGCGCGGCATGCGGCGCAGCAAAGCGGGGCTGAAGGTCAAGGCCAGGAACGGCAGGGCCATGCCCAAGCCCAGCGACAAGAACACGGCCATCGCCACATACCAGGGCTGGGTGATGGCATAACCGAGTGCGGTGCCCATGAAGGGGGCTGTGCAAGGTGTGGCCACCACGGTGGCCAGCACGCCGGTGAAGAAGCTGCCGGCCAGCCCGCCCTTGGAAGCCAGCCCCTGCCCCACCCCCATGGCGCTGCTGCCGATGCTGAACACGCCGGACAGCGACAAGCCCAGCAGCAGCATCACGTAAGCCAGGATGGATACCACCAGCGGATCCTGCAGCTGAAAGCCCCAACCGATGGCCGCCCCGCCCGCCCGCAGCGCCAGCAGCGCGCCTGCAATGGCGGCAAAGCAGACCAGCACGCCAACGGTGTAGACCAGCCCATGCTGACGGGCATGGCCCGGCCCGTGACTGATCAGCGCCATTGCCTTCATCGACAGCACGGGAAAGACGCAGGGCATCAGATTCAGGATCATGCCGCCCAACAGCGCCAGCAGAATGGCCCCGGCAAGCGAAGTATCCGCCGTCTGTTTTGCCGCCGAGTCGAGCGCCCCGGCCACCGGTGCCGCCGCAGCGGCCCCGGTTTCAGCGCTGATGGCGAAGGCATGGCGCACCGGCTTGCCGTCCAGTTCCTCCACGAAGGTCAGCACACCTTTGGCCGGGCCGGCGGGCAAGACCCCGCCGGGGGTCAGCGCCAGGGTCAGGCCCTGCCCGTCCAGTTGCATCGGCTGGGCGGCGTTGGATGCGGCGATCTTGAAATCCTCGGGGAAGAAGAAGGCGTCGCGAATTTTGCCCTGCGCCAGTTCCGGTGCCTGGATCACCAGCTTATGTTCCTTTTCCCCCGCCACCAGCCGCACCGGATAGGGGCTGGGCACCGGCAGGCTGGCGCGGGCTTCGGCAAACAGGGGGGCGGCTTCGGCGGATGGGGCCGCTTTAGCATCCAACACCGGCACATCCAGCGTCAGCGTCGCCGATTCGGGGATGCAGATATCCTCGCAGACCAGCCAATCCACCGCCGCCGTCAGGGTGACGGGCGTGCCGGGCTTGGAGTCGGCGGGCACCGTCAGCGGCACCAGCAGATGCACCGTGTCCTTATAGCCGAAATTGACCAGCGGCCCGATGGGGAAGCGTTCCGGCGCCGGCCAGCTAATATCCCCCGCCTGCCAGCCCGCCGGCATCGCCCAGCCGATGGAAGTGGCGATACCGCTGTCACCCGGATTCAGCCAATATGTGTGCCAATGCGGCCTGATCGTCTGGGTCAGCGCCACCCAGACCTGCTGGCCGGGGGCCGCCCCCACCGTTTCCAGGGTCAGACGGCTTTCCACATTCTCCGTCGCCACGCTCTGGCTGACCACGGGGGTGGCCAGGGCGGCACTGCTGGCAAAAACGGCAACGGCCAGAACGGCCGGCAGGGTCAGCTTGAACATGGGCGGGTGATCTCCTTCACGCCCTAGATTTAATGATGTCGGGGCCAAACGACCACCCCCTATGGAATGGGATCGGGGCAGCGCGACATTCGGCGGCGGTTGAACGGGCGCGCGGAGGCGGCTAGGTTCGCTTGCCCGATGGTCGATGCATGCCCATTTGCGGCATAACCATCCCATCGGCTTACGGCCTTTGTTCCAAGGAAACGCCCCTCATGACCACGCATCGTTCCAAGGTTTTGATCATCGGCGCCGGCCCTGCCGGCTATACGGCGGCCATCTATGCCGCGCGCGCCAGCCTGGAACCGGTGCTGGTGCAGGGGATGACGCCGGGCGGTCAGTTGACCATCACCAAGGATGTGGAAAATTACCCCGGCTTCGCCGAGCCGGTGGAAGGCCCGCACCTGATGGAACAGATGCATGCCCAGGCCGAACGCTATGGCACCAAGATGTTCTTCGACATTATCACCGATGTGGATTTCACCCAGCGCCCCTTCGTCTGCAAGGCCGATAGCGGGGATGAATTCGTGGCAGACGCGGTGATCATCGCCACCGGTGCCCAGGCCCGCTGGCTGGGCATTCCGGGCGAACAGCATTTTCAGGGTGCCGGCGTGTCGGCCTGCGCCACCTGCGACGGTTTCTTCTTCCGGGGCAAGGAAGTGGCCGTGATCGGCGGCGGCAATACCGCGCTGGAAGAGGCGCTCTACCTGACCCACCATGCCAGCAAAGTGACCCTGATCCACCGCCGCGACAGCTTCCGGGGCGAGCGTATCTTGCAGGAGCGCGTGGCCGCCCATCCGAAGATCGAGGTGGTGTGGGACAGCGTGGTAGAGGAAATCCTGGGCGCCGGCGGCGACAGCTTCACCGAGCCCAAGCACGTTACCGGCGTGCGCCTGCGCAATGTGAAGACCGACGCTGCGTCGGAACGCACGCTGGACGGCGTGTTCGTCGCCATCGGCCACGACCCGGCGACCAAGCTGTTCAAGGGCAAGCTGCGCATGGACGATGAGGGCTATCTGGTCACCGCCCCGGACAGCACCCGCACCGACATTGACGGCGTGTTCGCCGCCGGCGACGTGAAGGACAAGGTGTTCCGTCAGGCGGTCACCGCTGCCGGCATGGGCTGCATGGCAGCCCTGGAAGTGGAAAAGTTCCTGGCCGGTCACTGATTCGCCCAGCAGGTGGTTCACCTGCGCGAATCGCACCGGTGCGGACGGGCATTTCAGCCGGAGGATGGCCGGCCCGGCCCGTCCGCACACCCAGGTGTGACCTGAAGGATATGACCTTCCGGGCACAAACTGTTGCAAGGACAATACGATACCTTGCGGTAATGACGGTTTTTAGCGACAAGCCCTAGCATTGGCGAAAAGCCCCGTATATCATCCATGCGTCGGCTGCATTCCCGCTGCCGATCAACAGACGGGGTGTCCACCGCAGGGCGCCACTTTCTAGGGACGGGTCCATGGATTGGGACAAGCTTCGCGTCTTTCACGCAGTGGCGGAGGCGGGCAGCTTCACACATGCGGGGGAAACCCTCAATCTCAGCCAGTCTGCCGTGAGCCGGCAGATCAGCGCGCTGGAGGAAAGCCTCCATGTGCCGCTGTTCCACCGCCATGCGCGGGGACTGATTCTGACTGAGCAGGGCGAACTGCTTTATCGCACCGCACGTGAGGTGTTTGCCAAGCTCTCGATGACGGAGGCTATGCTCTCCGAATCGAAAGAGCATCCGAAGGGCCCGCTGAAGGTGACCACCACCATCGCGTTGGGTTCCACCTGGCTGACGCCCCGGGTGAAGGACTTCCTGACCCTTTATCCCGATGTGCAGTTGACCCTGCTGCTCGACGATAACGAGCTGGATTTGTCGATGCGTGAGGCGGATATCGCCATCCGCCTGTCGGCACCCCGCCAGCCTGATCTGATCCAGCGCCACCTGATGACGGTGCGTGTGCATCTCTATGCCCATAAATCCTATATCGAAAAGCGCGGCATGCCGCAGTCGGTGGCGGAACTGGACCAGCATGACCTGATCGCCTATCCCAACGAGGCGCGGGCACCGGTCAGCAACATCAATTGGGCGCTGCATGTCGGCGATCCGCCGGGTGGGGAGCGCCACACCGCCCTGCGCGTCAACAGCCTGTACGCCATGTTCCGTGCGGCACAGAGCGGGCTGGGCATCGCCTCGCTGCCGGATTACGTGGTGGACGGCCAGTCGGACATGGTCCGCGTGCTGCCGGAAATCAGCGGTCCGCGCATTGATGCCTATTTCGTCTATGCCGAGGAGCTGCGCCATTCCAAGCGCATCGCCGTGTTCCGTGATTTCCTGGTCAAGAAGGTCGCGGAAACGTTCCCTTCGACCCATGCGCAAAACGCATAACTCACGTTTCGCTTCACCCCTGGTGAAATGCGCAAGAATGCTTAAATCTTAGGCCACCTGCTGCTGCCTTGCAGCGCGGGTGTTTCGCCCCGATTTACCCGGTCGGGGTTGGGTCCTTGACCCAGCGTCTCCCAGACGTGAAGCCTCCCTGTTCAACTCGGCCGGAAACCTTCGGGTTTTCCGGCCGTTCTTTTATACGGGCCTCGCATCTCTCCCCCACGCCCAGTCCTTGGGCAGCAATTGCTTCCTGAACAGGCAAAATTGCCGAAGCTCACTATGCCTTCGCTCTATTGCGAACCGATAGGTTTGGGCGGAAGATGGCATCCATGTCCATCAACAATGTAACCGGCAGCTATACAGCACCCAGCCCGCCCCCGCCTGAACCGGCCCCCGGTCGGCAGTCGGCGGCGCCTGCGCCTGTACCGCCACCACCGGAGCCGGCACCGGCCCCCCAGCTGCCCGATCGCAATCTGCCGCCAGTAGCACCAATAAGAATCGGGCCGGTGCAATTGACACCCATGCCCTCGCCCATGCCGCCCACGCCCATGCCCGGCAGCCTGGTAAATATCGTGGTCTGAAATAGACCGCCCCGGTTGCAGGCATTATCCGGTGAAACGGGCAAAGGGCGGCAACAACATCATGCGCTTTGCCGCTTTTCCTGGTTGAGTGCCGGCGGATCGGACAGATCACCCGGGTGGGGTTTGACCTCCACCACCAGATATCCCGCTTCCTCTGGGAAACGCACCTGCACCTTTCGCTTTGCCCGCGCCGCATCGGCCGCAAAAAAGAAGACGTAACGCCCCTCATCCCACAGATCGGTCACGTTGGTGGGTTCCAGGGGGGATGCCACATTACGAAGGCGGCGTACACAAATGATCCAGCCGGTCTCTGAAAGACCGCGACGTTCATCCAGCACCAGCACCCGGCGATCCTCCGCCTCCAACTCCTGAACCCGGCGCTGTAATTCATCCAAGCGCGTGCTCAATGTTTGCGCTTCCACATCGTCCTGCCCGGCAGTCAGCCGCTGGCTCAGGCTTTCGCGTGCCAGCTGGCGCACCTTCTGACTGAGTGCCTGCTGCCGCCGCCGCAACTCGATCAGGGAGCGGCGGGTTTCCCGCAAGGTTTTGCGTGCACGCATCACCGTCGGTCGCATGGAAAGCATAACCAGCATGGCGCCGATGATGATCAGGGTTGTGCTGTTCATGCGGGCTCCATCTCCTCCGGCTGCGCGGCGGGCGCGGGTGCTACCTCTGTATCGGACGGGGCCGCCACGCCGGTCAGGGGCTGGGCGAAAACAGCCTTGAAACCAGAGGCGCGGGGATACACGCGCTCGAACTCCGCCCGCGCCTCCTCCGCCCCCGGCGCCCAGACATGGACCGGGCAAGGTTGCGCCCAACTGCTATCATAAAAAGCGTGCCGTTCCCCCCGTTTCACCTGATGCGACACAGAGGTATTCACCACCAGGAATTCATAAGGCTTGTTGGGAAATTGCTCGGTCCCCAGCGTCCGCACAAACCGGTAGGGGGATTTTTCCAGTTCGCGAATACGGCTGCGCAGCGCCTTCTCACTTCGCTGCGCGCCGAACAATTGCGAGGCGGCACCGGCGGCCCGGCCTTTCCTGTCTTCCACCCTGGCCGCCAGGCCATTGGCAAGCCGGGCATAGCGGGCCAGCCGTGCCCGCATCTGCGGCTCCTTGGCCTGCGCCCGCAGCACCCCGGCATAGACGTGCGAAAGAATCGCCAGCAGCAGATTAACGCCGACCGCCGACAGGAAAGTCACAACCGCAAACTGGACGAAGCCGATCAGATTATCGAGCACGAAGGGTACCCGCGCCTAGTGAGGTTCATCATATTGCAACGGAACACCAGAAGGTGAAAAGCAAAATGATCCATGTGAAACAGGGGCTTCCCCTTTCACTGCCCGCGCAGGCATGAAGTTGCGGAGGCGACAACTTCTCCAAACCACAAGAGTTTGTGTCCAAAGCACACGAAACATCACAAATATTCGATCGTCAATGCATGGCAACCGATCGGGTCATGCGCCAGCAGCATCCCATTTTTTCCCCTGCGCCAGGGCACAAAAGCCCGCTTCCGGTGTTTAAAAGATGAAACACCGGCATTGCCGGCCACTTGTACCGGAACGGAGCCGTTAATCATGGCCAAGCAGAAGCCCACCATCGTCGCATCCGACACCGACCGCACGCCCGCTTCCATGGAAATACTCCCGGTGAGAACCGGCATCGCGGGCGACCAGCGCAAAGCCTTGGCCGAAGGGCTGGCCGGTGTGCTGGCAGACAGTTACACATTGTTGGGCAAAACCCATGGCTTCCACTGGAATGTCACCGGTGACCGGTTCCATTCCCTGCACGAGATGTTCCAGGAACAGTACGAAAATCTGACCACAGCGGTGGATGAACTGGCTGAACGCATCCGGGCTTTGGGCCATTTCGCCCCCGGCAGCCTGTCCCAGTTCCTGAAACTGACCCGGATCGAGGATGAACATGGCGTGCCCGATGATCGGGCCATGTTGACCCAGTTGGTGCGCGACAATGAACAGGTGACCCGCGCCTGCCGTGATTTGGTGGAAGTGGCCGACAAAGCCGGTGACACGGTAACAGAAGACCTGATGAACAAGCGCATGGCCTATCATGAAAAGGCCGCCTGGATGCTGCGTGCCTCCATCGGCAAATGATGACGGGGCGCGGCTCTGGAGTTCCCGTCCAGACGCAAAAGGGCCGCACACGCAAGGTGCGGCCCTTTTGCCATGATACCCGCCATGCTTGCGAATTTGTTCGCCGTATGTTCCAATACCCGCCACCTTTGCAAGCTGAAAGATTCCGGGCCATGGAACAGCGCGTCACCCTGATCACCCTGCATGTCGCCGATTTGGCCCGCGCACGCCGGTTCTATGAAGGTCTGGGATGGTGCGTCGCCGCCGAAGGGGCGGGGGAGGCCTGTTTTTTTCAGGTGGGCCGCGTCGGCCTCTGCCTGCTGGGGCGTGATGCCTATGTGCGGGAAATGGGATCGGATGCGGTTGGCATCACACCCGGCCCGTCAATGCTGGCGCATAATGTCTTCCACAAGCCGGATGTGGATACACTGCTTTCCTTCGCGTTGACACAGGGTGGGCGGCTGGTACGACCGGCGACGGAGCAATTCTGGGGCGGTTACAGTGGCATGTTTGCCGACCCGGATGGGCATTACTGGGAAATCGCCTATAATCCCTACTGGCCCCTTGCCAATGATGGCGGCGTCACGATCGCCTGATACCCCCATGACGATGCCCGTCATTCCCCTGAATGGCACATTGTTGCACCCGGACGCCAGCGGCGCGCTGTTCTGGCCTGAACAAGGCTGGTTGCTGGTGGCTGATCTGCATCTGGAGAAGGGATCGGCCTATGCCCGCTTCGGACAATTGCTGCCACCTTATGACACAGCCGCCACCCTGACACGTCTGGAGGCGGCCTGTGCCCGATGGTGCCCCCGCCGTGTGGTCTGCCTGGGTGACAGCTTCCATGATGCCGGGGCCGCCAGCCGCATCAACGCGGCGGACGGGCGGCGCATCGCGGCGCTCGCCGCCGGCCATGACTGGATATGGATCAGCGGCAATCACGACCCCGCCCCGCCACCCGGCTGGGGCGGGGTCGTGATGGATGTGCTGCACCACGGCCCCCTGGTGCTGCGACACGCGGCAGAGCGGGCGGAATCGGCGGGGGAGGTTTCCGGCCATTACCATCCCAAGGCCGTGACGCATGTACGTGGCCGGCGGCTGTCCGCCCGCTGTTTCGTCAGTGACGGGCAACGGCTGGTGATGCCGGCCTTCGGTGCCTATGCCGGCGGACTAAATGTGTTGGACCCCGCAATCCGTCACCTGTTCGGGCGGGAAGCGTTCGCCTGGCTGCTGGGAATGGAAAAACTGCACCTGCTGCCATTGACACGTCTGGCGCCCGACGCCTTGACCCGGCAGGGGGGGCGAAAACAGGCCGGCATATCGGTGGTGCAGAAATGAAGACGGCCCGGAGCGGGGGAAGCGTCCGGGCCGTCTGATGCCCGGCGGCGGCTTGGGGGGGGGATTCCAGGCCGGGGGAGGGCCGGTGACCGCCTTGATGCCGGGCATGAATTTTAAATAGGAAGCCGTGGCGCCAAATCAACAATCGGCGCCCCTGACTTTAGTATTATACTAATCTGCCTTGATCGTGACCGATCAAGGCAGATTTCGTGTTCCCTCATGCGCCGGGCGCTGCCATCCGGCAGTTTGGCTTCACGGCGCACGAGCGCCGGGCTGGCGGTCGCCAGCCTCCAAACCACCAAGGGTCAAACCCTCGGCGGTTTGGTATTATACCAATCTCCCTCAATCGCCGGGCGGGCAGCGGGCCGGCGATAGCCCTTAGGTCGAAACATCGGGGCTGATCCAATCCCTCAGGAACGACGTATAAGCATGGATCAATAAACACATCCAAACCCCGCCCCAGACCGACATGACAGCAAGCAACCCCATCATCGTCTGGTTCCGCCAGGATCTGCGCCTGGCGGACAATCCGGCATTACACCATGCCGACCTACAGGGTCGCCCTGTACTGCCTGTCTATGTCCTGGATGACATAACGCCGGGGGCTTGGCGGGCGGGCGGGGCGACCCGCTGGTGGCTGCACCACAGCCTATCCGCCCTTGGCGCCGATCTGGCCGGGCTCGGCTGCCCGCTGCTGCTGCTGCGGGGACCCGGCGACGTTGTGATCCGCGATCTGGCCCGCGAGGTGGCAGCGGCGGAGGTGGTGTGGAATCGCTGTTACGAGCCGTTCGCGGTGGAACGCGACAGCCGCCTGAAATCCGCCCTGGCCGAGGATGGCATCCAGGCCCGCAGCTTCAATGGATCGCTGCTGAATGAACCGTGGGCGGTGCGGACCGGAGCCGGCACACCCTTCAAGGTCTTCACGCCCTATTGGCGGGCCTGTCTGGGTGTGATGGCGCCGGCCCCGGCCCTGCCCGCCCCCAGCCGCCTTGCCCCACCGACACCTTCTCCTGCCGGGGACACGCTGGCGGATTGGGCCCTGCTGCCGACCAGGCCGGATTGGGCGGGCGGCATGCGCGCCTTCTGGCAAACGGACGGTATCGGGGAGCGGGCGGCCATGGCGAGGCTGGGGCGCTTCCTGTCCGGCCCGGTCGCCGGTTACAATCAGGGCCGTGACCTGCCCGGACAGAACGGTACGTCGTGCCTGTCGCCCCATCTGCATTTTGGTGAAATCTCACCTCGCCAGATCTGGCACAAGGCCAAGGAGCGGGCCGCCGGTGCATCGGATGCCACGGTGGCCCATATTGACGGCTTCCTGCGGGAAATCGGCTGGCGGGAATTCTGCTATTCCCTTCTCTATCACTTCCCCACCTTGCCGGATCGTCCGCTCAACCCTGCTTTTGAGGCATTTCCCTGGGGGGACGACCCGGCAATGCTTTCCGCCTGGCAGCGGGGCCAAACCGGGTATCCCATCGTGGATGCCGGGATGCGACAGTTATGGTCCACCGGCTGGATGCATAACCGGGTTCGCATGATCATCGGCTCCCTGCTGGTGAAACACCTGCTGCTACCCTGGCAAGCAGGGGAAAGCTGGTTCTGGGACACGCTGGTGGATGCCGATCTGGCCAACAACGCCGCCGGCTGGCAATGGATCGGGGGTTGCGGGGCCGACGCCGCGCCCTATTTCCGGGTTTTCAACCCTGTTCTCCAGGGCCAGAAATTCGATGCGGCGGGCGATTATGTCCGACGCTGGGTACCCGAACTGAAACACCTGCCGAATAAATATATCCATGCGCCATGGACAGCACCGCCCCTGGTGCTGCGCGATGCCGGGGTCATATTGGGACGGACATACCCTGCGCCGGTCATTGATCCTGCCGCGGGCCGTCAACGCGCGCTGGATGCCTTTCAGGCGATCAAGGGCGGGCAGGCGGAACCGGTTCAGACCATGACCGACCTGTCGGTTTATTCGTCGATAGATTGAAACTGCACATGACGCCGATCATCACAGGGAACGGCGTCATGAAAGCCCAGATGGAAGGGTTGATTTAAATGAAGATCGCAGTCATCGGTGCCGGTATTTCCGGTCTCAGCGCGGCTTGGCTGCTGCGTCGCCACGGATATGATGTCACCGTTTATGAACAGAACGATTATCTGGGCGGCCATTCCAATACGGTGGATGCCCCCGTCGTCCCCGGTCGGACAGTACCGGTCGATACGGGATTCATCGTCTTCAACGAAGCGACATACCCTAACCTGATGGCCCTGTTCGAGCATCTGGGGGTGCCGGCCATGTCCTGCAACATGAGCTTCGCCGTCAGCCTGGACCGGGGCCGGCTGGAATATTCGGGCAGCAATCTGGCCGGCATGTTCGCGCAGAAACGCAACCTGCTCTCCCCCACCTATCACCTGATGCTGCGCGATATCCTGCGCTTCTACAAGGAAGCGCCCAAATTGCTGCGTGATCCTGCCGCCATCGACCTGACGTTGGGGGAATATCTGGACGCGGGGCGTTATGGCCACCGCTTCATTTACGATCATCTGTTGCCGATGGGGGCGGCGATCTGGTCCTCCACCATTGGTGAGATGCTGTCCTTTCCGGCACAGAGCTTCGTGCGCTTTTTCCAGAACCATGGGCTGCTGAAGGTGAAAAACCGGCCGCAATGGTTCTCCGTGAAGGGCGGCAGCCGCACTTATGTGCGTGCGCTGGCGGAAACGCTGGGGGACCGCTGCCATATCAACAGCGCCATCACCAGCCTGCGCCGCACCCCCGTCGGGGTGGAAATCCAGGATGCCTCGGGTTGTACCAGCCAGTACGACCATGTGGTGATCGGGGCCCATGCCGATCAGGCGCTGGCCATGCTGACCGACGCGACGCCGGATGAACAGCAGGTACTGGGCGCCTTTCGCTATCAGCTGAACCGCACCTGCCTGCACAGTGATCCGGCCTTGATGCCAAAGCGCCCGAAAGCCTGGTCGGCCTGGAACTATCTGGCCAATGGCACGCGGGAACGTCAGGCCAAGGTTTCCGTGACCTATTGGATGAACGAGCTGCAGGGCATCGACCCGGCCACGCCGCTGTTCGTCACCCTGAACCCGATCCGGGAGCCGCGCCCGGAATTTCGCATCCGGGAATTCATCTACGATCATCCCATGTTCGACGCCGCTGCCATCAAGGCGCAGGGCCGCATCGCCGATATCCAGGGCGTGCGCCGCACCTGGTTCTGTGGCGCCTATATGGGTTATGGATTTCATGAGGATGGGCTGTCAGCCGGGTTGGCGGTGGCGGAAGCCCTGGGCGCCCGGCGGCCCTGGACCGTCGCCGATGCCTCCCCCGCCGGGCGCAATGCCCGCCCGCGCGGCGGCAAGGCCCAGGGGGTGGCGGCGTGAGTTCGGGGGAGCCGGAAACATCGGGGCTGGTGGAAGGCCATGCGCTCTATCTCAGCCGGGTGTTCCATGCACGGCGCCGGCCCTTCCGCCATGCCTTCAGCTATCGCATCTACACGCTGCTGCTGGATATCGACCGGCTGGACAGGCTGCCCTGGCCCCTGGCCCACGAACGACCGGGCCTGCTGTCCATCCGCGCGCGCGACCATGGCGGGCGTGACGGTTCCCCGCTGCGCCCCTGGGTGGAAGGGATGCTGGCCGAAAAGGGGGTGTCGCTGGAAGGCGGGCGCATCCTGATGCTGACCATGCCACGCGTGCTGGGTTACGCCTTCAACCCGCTGACCGTCTATTACTGCCACGGGCCGGATGGGGGCTTGCGCGCGCTGTTGTACGAGGTGAAGAACACCTTTGGCGACCAGCATTGCTATACCGTGCCCACGCCGGGCGGCTGGGATGCGCGCCGATGCGTGAAGCACGCCCATGGCAAGGAATTTCACGTCTCTCCCTTTTTAGATATCGCGGGGGATTACCATTTCCGCACCGGCCAGCCGGGGGAGACTCTCGCCCTGGATATCAGGCTGATGGATGGGGAGGGGGAGTTGCTGGTGGCAACCCAGACAGGGCGGCGCCTGCCCTTGAACAGCGTCAGCCTGTGGAAGGCGCTGATTCTGCATCCGCTGGTGACGTTGAAGGCCATCGCCGCCATCCATTGGCAGGCTTGGCACCTGTGGCGCAAGGGGGCCAAATTCCATCGCCGTCCCGATCCGCCTGTTCGGCTGACGCCACCGCTTGCCAAACGACAAAACTGAACAAGATCAATAGCCGCCAAGCAGACGGTGGAGCCATGACCGAACAGACCGAATCCCAATATCTCGGCCTTGCCGATGCCGCAGATTATCGCCCCTCCCGCCTGATGGGGGTGCTGCTGGCCATGGCCCCCAATATCCGCGTCGGTGCCTTGACCATCGTGCTGCCCAACGGGGCCAGTCACCGGTTCGACGGGGCGGAACCGGGACCGCATGGCGTGCTGTATGTGCGCAATGACCGGATGGCTGCCCGCATGTTGAGCGGCGGCAAGCTGGGCTTCTGCGAAAGCTATCTGGATGGCGACTGGTCCAGCCCGGACACGATGGCGCTGTTCGAAATGGCCCTGCGGAATGAGGCGGAGCTGGACCGCGCCATGAATGGGCGCACCTGGGTGAAGCTGCTGCAATTCCTGATGCACGCCGCCCGGCCCAACAGCAAGCGCGGCAGCCGGCGCAACATCGCCTATCATTATGATCTGGGGAATAATTTCTACGAAGGCTGGCTGGACCCCAGCATGACCTATTCCGCCGCCGTCTATGCCGATCTGGAAAAACCGGAGCCGCTGACGGCGGCGCAGACCCGCAAATATGCCGCCATCGCCCAGCGCATGGATCTGGCCCCCGGCCAGCATGTGCTGGAGGTGGGGTGCGGCTGGGGGGGCTTTGCCGAATATGCGGCCAGGCATGTCGGCGCCCGCGTTACCGGCATCACCATCAGCCAGGCGCAGTATGATTATGCCTGCGCCCGCATCCAGCGTGAAGGGCTGGGGGAGAAGGTGGAAATCCGCCTGCAGGATTACCGCGACACCAAGGGCCAGTTCGACCGTATCGCCAGCATCGAAATGTTCGAGGCGGTTGGCGAACGTTATTGGCCCACCTTCTTCGCCTCCCTGCATGACAGGCTGAAGCCCGGTGGGCGCGGTGCTTTACAGATCATCACCATCGGGGAGGAGCATTTCGAGAGCTACCGCCGTGGTGCCGATTACATCCAGCGTTATATCTTCCCCGGCGGCATGTTGCCCAGCCCCACTCGCCTGCGGGCGGAGATTGAGGCCGCCGGGCTGGTCTGGCGCGGGGGGGAGGGCTATGGCCTGCATTATGCCCGCACCCTGCTGGAATGGCAGGAGCGTTTCCAGGCCGCCTGGCCCGATCTGGCCCGCCAGGGCTTTGACGAGCGGTTCAAGCGCATGTGGGAACAATATCTCTGGTACTGCGCCGCCGGCTTCCGCGTCGGCACCATCGATGTGATGCATGTGGGCATCGGTCGGGATTGATGGACGGGGGGGGGCAGAACTGGCAGCCCCCTTCACACCACAAACGCCATCATCTCAATCCGCACCAGCCGCCGGCTCGCCAGTTCCAGATCACCCAACCGGAAGGCATCCAGCAGCAGGCGCAGTTCGGCCTGCATCTCCGTCCTGATCTCTCCCCTCAACCGCTCGCGCGCGGCTGGGGTGGCGGTCACGGCCAGCCGCAATTCCCAATCACCCCCGTTGGCGGGCAGCGGCGGGGCGGCATCGGCAATATTCAGTAAAGCACGGGCGCGGCGGGCCGGGTCGCGCAACTGTGCCACCGCATCGCCCAGGGCCCGGCGCTGACGGTCGGCCACCGCCTCCACCGCTTCCCCCTTTCCGGCAAAGCGGGCTGGGGCCAGGATGCGGGCAAAGCCCGCCTGCTGCCGATCCAGCATTTCGGTGGCGATCTCGAATGAGGGGGCCAGCCCCAGCCGGGTGAAGGGATCGACATCCCCCGGCGGCTGAATGGTGCCACAGCCATGGCAGAATAGGGCCCGCGCGGCCACGCCGGCCCCACAATGCCAACAGGGCTGCGGCTCGGGCTGGCCATCGCGGGGCGTTGTCACATCCATTCCATCGGCTCCTTGCTGTCCCTGCCCATCATCCGGCGTTATGCGCTGGTGGGGTTGGCTATAGCCAGCCCCCCTGAAGATGGCAAAGACAGAAAGCAGATAATAGACCGTCTCGCTTAATGCTGATCCGGCCAGAAAGCCCCATCCATGATCTGATCAAAAGACCAGGGGCATTCCGCCGGAAAAACCTCCTCCGCTATCGATGTTTCGCGGGCGGCGGCGATGATGGCGACACCATAGGCGTTCGCCATGACCTCGGGAAGGCGAGACTTGAGGCTGGGGTTGTCAGACAGGTGGTCAACAACCTCCCGCCGCTGTTCCTTGATCGTCAATTGCCAGGAAACACAGCGGCCAGCGGGCTGAAACTGCCATTTCAGCAAGTGCATCAGCAGAACCTTCAAGCGGCTGATCAGTTCGCGCTTTTCGGTCTTGCCCATGCTTTCGATTTCCTCGGCAATATGCTCGATGTCCGCCGCCGACAGCTTGCCGGCACGCAGCAAGGCCGCCTGTTCATTGGCCCAGGCATAGAAATCCGTTTCATAGAGATTTCCGCTCATACAGCGCCTCCACACATCGAAACTCTGGGGATCATCCCCGATGATGGTGAGTAGAATTCACCATCATCGGGCAGGGCGGCTTAATGCTGATCCGGCCAGTATGCCTCGTCCATGATCTGATCAAAGGACCAGGGGCATTCAGCCGGGAAGGTTTCTTCCGGCAGGCTGGTTTCATCTGCAGCTTGGATCAAGGCTGTCGTGTAGGCATCAGCCACTGCCCCCGGTATCTGGGATTTAAGGCTCGGATTGTCTTTGAGGTGGCGGAACAGGTCCAATCGCTGGACGCGAATAGTGGTCCGCCAGGAATTGCCCCGTCTTACCTGCTGAAACTGCCATTTCAGCAGGTGCATCAACAGAACCGTCAGGCGGCTGATCAGTTCGCGCTTTTCGGTCCGACCCATGCTCTCGATTTCCTCGGCGATATGTTCGATGTCCGCCGCCGACAGCTTGCCGGCACGCAGCAAGGCCGCCTGTTCCATCGCCCAGGCGTAGAAATCCGTCTCATAGAGATTTCCGCTCATCCAGCGCCTCCACACATCGGAACCCGGCGGATCATAGCACATCCCCATGATCATCACCGATCAGCATGGGGAGCATATATTAACGCGGCGCGCGGGCGGCAATGCGCGACCAGCTTTCCAGGAAACGGTCAATCTCAGCCTGCCCGCTGTCCCAGCCCAGCGACACCCGGATGGCGCAGCCGGCCAGTTCCTCCCCCAGCCCCATGGCCATCAGCACATGGGAGGATTTCACCTTGCCGCTGGAACAGGCCGACCCCGCCGACACGGCCACCCGCGCCAGATCGAACGCCATCAGTTGGCCATTGGCCGGCGTGCCGGGCAGCACGATGCAGCTGGTATTGGCCACACGCGGGGCACCGGCACCGGGGATCAGCACCGGCGGGTGCCGGTCCCGCACCGCCGCTTCCAACCGGTCGCGCAACTGGGACAAGGCTGCATAATCGGCCAGCCCCGCCAGGGCCGCCGCCGCCGCCGCACCAAAACCGGCGATACCCGCGACATTTTCCGTACCCGCCCGCATCCGCCGTTCCTGCCCGCCGCCCTTCAGCAGCGGGGCCAGGGGAATGCCAGGATGGGCGACCAGCGCCCCCACCCCCTGCGGCCCGCCGATCTTGTGGGCCGACAGCGTCAGCAGATCAGCCCCCCAATCCCCCATATCCACCGGCAGCCTGCCCACCGCCTGCACCGCATCGCTGTGCAGCCAGCCGCCCTGGTCATGCACCAGATTGGCCAGTTCCACCATGGGCTGCACCACCCCGGTTTCGCTGTTCACCGCCTGGATGCTGACCAGCGCCGGCGTGGGGTCGGCGGCCAGCAGCCGCGCCAGTGCCTCCCGGTCGATCAGCCCATCCCCATCCACCGGCACCATCACGGCACCGGGGGCCGCCTCCAGCACGGAGGCATGTTCGGTCGCCCCCACCAGGATACGGCGGCCATGGGCGGCGGCCAGCGCCAGGGCCTGGTTATTGGCCTCTGTCCCGCCACCGGTGAAGGTGATGTCGGCAGGGTTCACCCCCACCAGCCCTGCCACCTGTTCGCGCGCATCTTCCACAAAACGACGGGCCCGGCGGCCAAAGGCATGGATGGAGGAGGGGTTGCCCACCTGGTCCAGCGCTGCCAGCATGGCGGCGCGCGCCTGGGGGCGCAGCGGGGCGGTGGCGTTCCAATCCAGATAAAAGCCCGTCATCAAGCACCCCGGCCGCTGTCCATCCAATCCAGTCGTAAAGAGATGTTTTACGAAGAGGCTTGAACACGAATATGTCCGCTGTGGTATAGTCCGCGCCCGTTCCGTTGCCGATAAGGCACCGGCACAGCCCCCCAGGGACGGCGGGGCGTGGTTTTTGGCACCTTGCCAGGCATCTGGCAGAGGGGGCAGAATCCCGCGCAACGACGGACCTTCCGCCCATGGGCAGTCCTATAGAATGCACCCCAGCCGGTCAAGCCGGCGGCGGGATGGTTCGATGGGGCGGCCCGCCTTGCTGTCGCGCCTCATGCCTGACCGGGACCGGTGAAGAATGCCTGATGTGATCATGAACGGCCCTGCTGGCCGCCTGGAAGGCCGCTATTCGCATAGCAAGGTACCCAATGCGCCAGTGGCGCTGCTGTTGCACCCGCATCCGCAGCATGGCGGGACGATGAACAACCGCATCGTCTATACAATGTTCCACGCCTTCACGAAGCGCGGCTTCTCCGCCCTGCGCTTCAATTTCCGGGGCGTGGGACGCAGCCAGGGCACCTATGACCGGGGCGAGGGGGAGTTGTCCGATGCCGCCAGCGCGCTGGACTGGCTGCAGACCTATAACCCCAATGCCAGTTCCTGCTGGATCGGCGGTTTCAGCTTCGGCGCCTGGATCGGCATGCAACTGCTGATGCGCCGCCCGGAACTGGATGGGTTCCTCTCTGTGGCCCCGCCAGCCAACATGTTCGATTTCAGCTTCCTGGCCCCCTGCCCCGCCTCTGGCCTGATCGTGCATGGCGACCGGGACGAGTTGGTGCCGGAAGCATCCGTCACCCGGCTGGTGAACAAGCTGTCCTCCCAGAAGGACATCAAGATCGATTATCGCCGGGTGGAGGGGGCCAACCACTTCTTCACCGAAAGATCGGAAGATCTGGGCCGGATCGTCGATGATTATCTGGACGTGGCGCTGGCCAAGCCGATGGGTGCCGCGGCGGGGTAAGGGGGCTGACCTGAGCAGGCCCCCTTTTTACTGCACCAACCAAAGACCGTCATTCCCGCGAAGGCAGGAATCCAAAATCCGCGCTGTCGTATGGATTCCCGCCTTCGCGGGAATGACGGAAAATGTAGTTTGGCATTATCCCCCCGGACCGACCCGCCGCCGGTCCGGGGGTTTTTCACATTACAGCCGTTCCAGCTCCTCGATAAAGCTTTCCAGCAGGCCCAGGCCCTTGTTCCAGAAGGATGGGTCTTTCAGGTCCAGGCCGAACGGGGCCAGCAACTCGCCATGATGCAGGGTGCCGGCGGCGGACAGCATCTTGATGTACTTCTCCGCAAAATCCGCGCCCTCGCCCTTGGCCGCCGCCTCCTGATAGGCCGCATAAAGGCTGTTCACCAGGCAATCGCCGAAGGCATAGGCGTAGACATAAAAGGGCGAATGCACGAAATGCCCGATATAGGTCCAATAGGGGCGATAGCTGTCTTCCCAGCGGAAGGCCGGGCCTAAGCTTTCGGTCTGCACCTCCATCCAGATATCGGCGATGCGCTCGGCTGACAGCTCGCCTTCCCGGCGTTCGGTGTGCAGCTTGCGCTCGAACTGATAGAAGGCGATCTGGCGGACCACCGTATTAATCATATCCTCCACCTTGCCGGCCAGCAGGCGCTTGCGGGCGGCGGGGTCTGTGGTGCCGTCCAGCAGCGACCGGAAGGTCAGCATCTCCCCGAAAACCGAGGCGGTTTCAGCCAGGGTCAGGGGCGTGGAAGCCTGCAGGTGACCCTGGGCGCGGCACAGGTACTGATGCACGCCATGGCCCAGTTCATGCGCCAGCGTCATCACATCGCGCGTGCGGCCCATATAGTTCAACAGCAGGTAAGGATGGGCCGACGGCACCACCGGATGGGCGAAGGCTCCGGGGTTCTTGCCGGGGCGCGGCGGCACGTCGATCCAGGGATTGTCGAAGAATTTCTGCCCGATCGCCGCCATTTCGGGGGAAAAGCGGCCATAGGCCGTGGCAACGATCTGCTTTGCTTCCTCCCAACCGATCTTGGC
>Ga0209373_10000914_pt1 | contig 39926 bp, 36 predicted proteins | sample Higcelweek5metaG_FD_187173 | JGI IMG/M metagenome (GOLD analysis project Ga0209373, IMG submission 187173) | Freshwater pond sediment microbial communities from the University of Edinburgh, under environmental carbon perturbations - High... | ecosystem: Environmental > Aquatic > Freshwater >... | reverse complement strand
TCAAGGGAGGGCGGCGCCGGGTTCGCGAAGCCCTCTACATGGCGGCTGTCGCCGCTGTCCGATCCAGAGATCGCTTCGCCGTCTTCTACAAACGCCTGCTCGAAGCGGGAAAGCCCCCAAAGCTCGCTCTGATTGCTGTCGCCAGAAAAATCCTGGTCATTGCCAACGCGATCCTGCGCGATCAGGCCGTCTTCCTGACCTGAAAACACAGTTGCCGGATCTGCGCTCCGCTTGTCCGGGATGACGATTTCCCCAATGAATGCGGGGCACGACATGTCGGCGGGACGGTGCCCATCCGTGCTTGTCCGTGGCCCGCGTCAGCGGGCATCCGTGTGATCCGTGTCTCTTGGCGCTGCATTCCCGCCCAGGCACTTTCCGCGAAAACCTAAACCGGACAGCCGTGGGGTGCGACCTCCGCTCGGCTGGCGCGTTCCGCGAGAATCTAAACCGGACAGCTGTGGGCTGAGTTCGGCCATGACACGCAAAGTAGTTTTCCCGAAAGCTTGCGATGAAACACCCATTTACTCGCGCTTCATATTGAGCCTCGCTTATGCCTTCAAAGGGTGATGTTACTCTCTGGCTACACACATCTCTCTGCCTCTCTCATCTTTGGTTTGGTGCTATGCTCTTTTGGAGAGGTGCTGTTCTGGAGGAAAGGTTGCTTATGGATAGTTTGGTCTCGTGGCTAGAGGCGCACGAAAAGCTGTCGGGCTGGGCGCAGTTTTTTGGTGCGATGCTCGCGTTACTCCTCACTTACTTCACCGCATTCGCGCCAATTTGGCGTCGTAAAAAACAATTGCGTTTTACAGCTCTGCGACTTCTATCGAATGGATATGAAGTTATAGAAAGTTATCATCGAACGTCCGGGCATTTTTTGCCGTTTGCGTTGTCTGTTCGGGCTGCGTCTGTAACGTTTGTTGCTGTATCCGATGAAATTGATCGCTTCCCAATTTTTGAGCTGGATGATCAGGGTTCCCGTTCTCTAGCTCGCCGTTTGCTGGCAATGGCCACAACCCTTAAAACATTGCAAATTTTTTTTGAGGATATCTCTGCGGAACTTGGAGGGCGAGAGGGTACGATAGAGGATCAAGCCAAAATCAGGGCTTTTGTCGGTGAGCGGTTGGATTTTGTGCGTGCTCTGTTAACTGGGGAGGAACTCAAGCGTCCCGAATGGCCGACGTAGCTACCTATCGACGTGCCTCGTCCGCACTATCTATCAACTACTCTCCATCTGTAGATTGATGCGACGTAGGGATGACTTGTCTGGACGCGAAGCGGCCAGTTGTTCCAACGTGAACAGCACCCCCCTAACGAAAACCCCCGCGCCGGTGTGCCGGCGCGGGGGTTTCGGTTCGCCCTTCGGAGCCTCAGAGGAGAGGCCACTCCGATTTAGCGGGTGGGAACGGGCTTTTCGCCGCTGTAATCGTAGAAGCCACGGCCGGTCTTGCGGCCCAGCCAGCCCGCTTCCACGTACTTCACCAGCAGCGGGCAGGGGCGGTACTTGGAATCGGCCAGACCGTCGTGCAGCACATGCATGATGGCAAGGCAGGTATCCAGGCCGATGAAGTCGGCCAGTTCCAGCGGGCCCATGGGGTGGTTGGCGCCCAGGCGCATGGCGGTGTCGATGGCCTCGACCGAGCCGACGCCTTCATACAGGGTGTAGACGGCCTCGTTGATCATCGGCAGCAGGATGCGGTTGACGATGAAGGCCGGGAAGTCTTCGGACGACACCGGGCTCTTGCCCAGCTTCACCACCATGTCGCGGACCAGCGAGAAGGTCTCTTCGCCGGTGGCGATGCCGCGGATCAGCTCGACCAGCTGCATGACCGGCACCGGGTTCATGAAGTGCATGCCCATGAACTTGGCCGGACGGTCGGTGGAGGCACCGAGGCGGGTGATGGAGATGGACGAGGTGTTCGAGGCGATATAGGCCTCGGGCTTCAGCACCGGACACAGCAGGGCGAAGATCTTGCGCTTGACCGCTTCATCCTCGGTCGCCGCCTCGATCACCAGATCGCTGTCGCCGAAATCGGCGTAGACGGTGGTGGTCTTGATGCGCGACAGGGTGCCGTTCTTGTCGGCCTCGGTGATCTTGCCCTTCGAGAGCTGGCGGGCCAGGTTCTTCTCGATGGTGGCGATGCCCTTCTTCAGGGCCTCTTCGGAAACGTCCAACAGGATCACGTCGAAGCCCGAAGCGGCACAGACGTGGGCAATACCGTTGCCCATCTGGCCCGCGCCGATGACACCGATTTTCTGGATGGCGGCCATGAGTTGCTCCCTGAGCTTTGGTGTGGGCTGCGACGCGGAATTATCTCATGGGATGGCCTGGGCACCGGCCCGGCCATCCCATGGGCGTCGGTCTTACTTGTCCAGTTCGGCGGCCAGTTCCGGCAGCGCCTTGAACAGATCGGCCACCAGTCCGTAATCGGCCACCTGGAAGATGGGGGCCTCTTCGTCCTTGTTGATGGCGACGATGACCTTGGAATCCTTCATACCGGCCAGATGCTGGATGGCACCCGAGATGCCGACCGCGACATAAAGGTCGGGGGCGACGATCTTGCCGGTCTGGCCGACCTGGAGGTCGTTGGGGACGAAACCGGCATCGACGGCAGCGCGCGAGGCACCGACGGCGGCGCCCAGCTTGTCGGCGACCTTTTCCAGCAGGTGGAAGTTTTCACCCGATTGCATGCCGCGGCCGCCCGAGATGATGACGCGCGCGGCGGTCAGCTCGGGACGTTCGGACTTGCTGAGCTGCTGGCCGACGAAGGACGACACGCCGGGATCGGCGGCGGGGTTCACCGCCTCGATCGCGGCCGAGCCACCGGCCGCCGCCGCCTCGAAGGCGGTGGTGCGGACGGTGATGACCTTGACGGCATCCTTGGACTGCACGGTCGCCAGGGCGTTGCCGGCATAGATCGGGCGGATGAAGGTGTCGGCCGAAACCACGGCGGTGATGTCCGAGATCTGGGCGACGTCCAGCAGCGCGGCGACGCGCGGCAGGACGTTCTTGCCGGTGGAGGTGGCGGGGGCCAGCACGGCGCTGTAACCCTTGGCCAGATCGACCAGCAGGGCCGACAGCGGCTCGGCCAGATGGTGGGCGTAGGCGGCGGCATCGGCGGTCAGCACCTTGGCGACGCCGTCCACCTTGGCGGCGGCTTCGGCGACGGCGGCGATGCCGGAACCGGCGACCAGCACATGAACATCGCCACCCAGCGCCTTGGCGGCGGTGACGGTGTTGAGGGTCGAGGCCTTCAGCGCGCCGGCCTCATGTTCGGCGAGGACGAGAACGGCCATGTCAGATCACCTTCGCTTCGTTCTTCAGCTTGTCGACCAGGGCGGCCACATCGGCCACCTTGATGCCGGCCTTGCGCTTCGGCGGCTCTTCCACCTTCAGCGTGACCAGACGCGGGGCGATATCGACGCCCAGATCGGCCGGGGACACCGTCGCGATCGGCTTCTTCTTCGCCTTCATGATGTTGGGCAGCGAGGCGTAGCGCGGCTCGTTCAGGCGCAAATCGGTGGTGACGATGGCCGGAAGCTTGAGCGACACGGTCTCGAGACCGCCGTCCACTTCGCGGGTGACCTCGACCGAGCCGTCGGCCGGGACCACCTTCGAGGCGAAGGTACCCTGGGCCCAGCCCAGCAGCGCCGCCAGCATCTGGCCGGTCTGGTTGGAATCGTCGTCGATGGCCTGCTTGCCCAGGATCACCAGACCCGGCTGTTCCGTGTCGACCACCGACTTGAGCAGCTTGGCCACGGCCAAGGGCTGCACTTCGTCGTCGGTCTGCACCAGGACGCCGCGGTCGGCACCCATGGCCAGGGCGGTGCGCAGGGTTTCCTGCGCCGCGGCCGGACCGATGGACACCACCACGATCTCGGTGGCCTTGCCCGCTTCCTTCAGGCGCACGGCCTCTTCCACGGCGATTTCGTCGAACGGGTTCATGCTGAACTTCACGTTCGCGGTCTCGACGCCGGAATTGTCGGCCTTGACCCGGATCTTGACGTTGTAGTCGATGACGCGCTTGACGGCGACCAGTACCTTCATGGTCCTCCTGATCCCTTCTTCAGCGGCTCCGAGATTAAATCGGTATAGCCGGGCGGATTTAAGTATTGCATTGCACAATATGCCGTGCCGCAGGGGTTGTCAACGACACCCCGTTTGACAAAAAACGGCAAAATGCTTGAGGAAAAATGTCATCGACTGGCGCCGGGAACCCACAGCACGTCGGCGCGGCCGCCTTGGTTCAGAAACCGCGCCATGACGAAGAAATGATCGGACAGTCGATTGGCGTAGGCGATGGCCTGGGGGTTGACTGTTTCTTCGGCAGCCAGATGGGTGATCAGGCGTTCGGCACGGCGGATGACGGTGCGCGCCAGATGCAATTGCGCCGCCGCCGGGCTGCCGCCGGGCAGGATGAACGAGTTGAGCGGCTCCAGCTGTTCGTTCATGGCATCGATTTCGGCTTCCAGGCGCGAGACCTGCTCGGCGGTGATGCGCAGGGCGCTTCCGGGCTGCTCGTCCTCGGTGGCGGGGGTGCACAGATCGGCGCCCAGATCGAACAGATCGTTCTGGATGCGGGCCAGCAGGGCATCGGCCTCGGCGTCGCCGGCGGTGGACAGCCGGGCGATGCCGATCACCGCGTTGGCCTCGTCCACGGTGCCATAGGCCTCGACGCGCAGGGCGTGCTTGGGCACGCGGGCGCCGTTGCCCAGGCTGGTCTGTCCCTTGTCGCCGCTCTTGGTATAGATGCGCGTCAGCCGGACCATGGAAGTTCCTCGTGGTTGTTCTTTTATGGGCTCCCGTTATGCCACAAACGGAATCGGAAAGGCGAGGCGTCGCCCCTTTCCCTTTCCCTTCGGCGTAAACCCCTTATAATCCCCCCGGATTTTCCCCCGGACCGCCACGCATGCGCCTTTCGCTGACCCTCAGTCTGTACATCGCCCGCCAGTTCGCGCTGGCCTTCGCCACCGTGCTGGCGGTGATCCTGGGCGTCATCCTGCTGTTCGACGTGATCGAACTGATCCGCCGCGCCGCCGGACGGACCGAGCTGGATTTCTGGCTGTTGCTGGGCATGGCGCTGCTGAAGCTGCCGCAGATGATGCACACCATCCTGCCCTTCGCGGTGATGATCGGCGCCATGGTGTGTTTCTGGCGGCTGACCCGCACGCACGAGCTGGTGGTGGTGCGTTCCGCCGGTATTTCGGCGTGGCAGTTCCTGGCGCCGGTCATCGCCGTGGTGGCGGCGATCGGCGTGTTCGAGATCACCGCCTTCAACCCGCTGGCGGCGTCCATGTACGCCCGTTACGACAAGCTGCAGAACGAGGTTCTGGCGGGCAAGGCCAACAATTTCGACCTGTCCGAGGTCGGGCTGTGGCTGCGCGAAGGCGACGAGACCGAGCAGAAGGTGGTCCATGCCGAGGATGTGCGCCAGGAGGGGCTGGCCCTGGACCTGCGTGAAGTCCACATCTTCCTGTATGGCGGCGGCGACCGCTTTCTGCGCCGTCTGTACGCCCGCACCGGCCACATGGAGGGCGGGTATTTCGACCTGTCCGACGTGTGGACCATCGATCCCGGCAAGCCCGCCCTGCACGCCCCCAGCCTGCGCCTGCCGACCGAGCTGACGCTGGAGCGGGTGCAGGACAATTTCTCCTCGCCCGAGAGCATGTCGTTCTGGCAATTGCCCGCCTTCATCAATTTCTTCGAGAAAGCCGGGTTCGCCGCCACCAAGCACCGCATGTACCTGCAATCGCTGCTGGCCTCGCCCGCGCTGTATTGCGCCATGGTGCTGGTGGCCGCCATGTTCTCGCTCAGGCCCAACATGCGCTCGGGCGGTCTGCTGGCCCGCGTCGGCGGCGGCGTCGCCGCCGGGTTCACCATCTATTTCTTCTCCAAGGTGGTTTACGCCTTCGGTCTGTCCTCGACCCTGCCGCAATCCCTGGCGGCGTGGAGCCCAGCCCTGGTGGCGGCGCTGATCGGCGTCACCGGTCTGCTGCACCTGGAAGACGGCTGAGTTGCCTTGGGGGGCGCGGAAATGCTAATCCGTCGCTCCATGTTCACCATGCCTGAAACCGATCCCGCCGACCGCCGCGCCTGTGCCCTCGCGCTGGCGTTGATCGCCTTCGTCACCCTGGCGCGCTGCGCGTTGCTGGCCTTCGACCCGCCCAACCTGTCCTTTGACGAGGCGCAGTATTGGGCGTGGGCGCAAAGCATCCAGCTGGGTTATTACTCCAAGCCGCCCATGGTCGCCTGGGTGATCGCCGCCACCACCGCTTTGTTCGGCGAAGGCGCGGGTGCGGTCAAGCTGGGCTCGACCCTGGCCCAGAGCGGGGCCGGGGCGCTGCTGCTGCTGCTGGGCCGGGCGCTGTTCGGCGGCCGTGTGGGGGCGTGGTCGGGCGCCGCCTGGATCACCATGCCCGCCGTGTCGTTGTCGGCGGTGATGATCACCACCGATCCCTTCCTGCTGGTGTGCTGGGCCGCCGCCCTGCTGGCATTGGTCGAGGCGCCGCGCCGGGGCGCCGGGTTCAACAGGTGGTGGCTGGCGCTGGGTCTGGCCTTCGGCCTGGGCCTGCTGTCCAAATACGCCATGGCCTTCTTCCTGGGCTGTCTGGCGCTGTGGCTGCTGTGGGACCGCGCGGCGCGGCCGCTGCTGCGCATGCCGGGGTTGTGGCTGGGCCTTGGCCTGGGCGTGCTGATCTATCTGCCCAATCTGCTGTGGAACGCCGCCAACGGCTTCGTCTCCTATGCCCACACCAAGGACAACGCCAACCTCAAGGGCGATCTGTTCAATCCCGACAAGCTGGCGGAATTCGTCGTCGGCCAGTTCGGGGTGTTCGGTCCCATCCTGATGGTCGGGCTGCTGCTGGGCTTCATTGCCGCCTTCCGGCGCGGCGCCGATTCGCGGCTGCGGCTGCTGGCGTCGTTCAGCCTGCCGGTGCTGGCGGTGATGACCACCGAAAGCCTGTTGTCGCGGGCCAACGCCAATTGGACCGCCCCGGCCTTCGTCTCGGGCACGGTGCTGGCCTGCTGGGCGCTGGCGCGCTGGCGCCCGGTTCTGCTCAAGGCGTCGCTGGCCCTGCATGTGGTGATCATGGCGGGCATGTACCACCTGGACCATGCCCGGCAGGTGGTGGATTTCAAGTTCGACCCGGAAAAGCGCATCAAGGGCTGGGATCAGGTCGGTGAGCAGGTGGCGGCGGTGCTGGCCGCCCATCCCGGCGCCCGGCTGCTGGCCGACGAGCGCAAGGTGCTGGCCACCCTGATCTATTACGTCCGCCCCCATCCCTTCGACGCCATCAAGTGGAACCCGACGGGCAAGGTGCGCGACCATTACGACCAGACCACCCGGCTGGAGCCGGGGCCAGGCACCCTGATCTACGTCACCGAACTGCCGGACATTCCCGCCGAAACCCGCGCCCGCTTCGCCGAGGCCGAGCGTCTGCCCGATATCGTGGTGCCGCTGCATCACGGCTATGGCCGCCATCTGGTGGTGTGGCGCCTGTCCGGCTTCACGGGGTACTGAGCCATGCTCCGCAAGGCGTGGCCGTGGGTATTGGCGCTGCTGCTGGTGGCGCCGCTGGTGGCGTTCCCGGCCATCGACATCACCGTCTCGTCATGGTTCTACGATCCCGCCACGCGCTTCTTCCCGGCGCGCATCGCCCCCTTCCCCGAATGGGTGCGGCGCGAAATGCCCACGGTGCTGTTCGGTGCGGTCGGGGTGATGGTGCTGGTGTGGCTGGCGGGGGAAATCCGGCGCCGCCCCATCCTGGGGGTGACGCGGTGGGTGGCGCTGTACCTGCTGCTCAGTCTGGCGCTTGGCCCCGGTCTGGTGGTCAACGTGGTGCTGAAGGACAATTGGGGGCGGCCGCGTCCTTCGACCATCCAGGAATTCAACGGTCCCAACACCTATGTGCGGCCGTTGGTTCCCAGCCGCCAATGCGACGATAATTGCTCGTTTGCTTCGGGTCACGGTGCGCTGGGCTTCTGGGTGGTGGCGCCCGCTTTGCTGGCGCCGCGCCGCTGGCGCCGCGCCGCTCTGGGTGCCGCTCTGACCTTCGGGCTGATGGTCGGTGCGGTGCGCATCATGCAAGGCGGACATTTCCTGTCGGACGTGGTGGCCTCGGCCTTTATCACCATCGGTATAAGCGTGGCCCTGTACAACCGGATGATTCGGCCTGGAAAAGCCGCGTCATCGAAAAATAATCCACAGAATCCGTCTGACTCGCCGTAAGGCTCTAGGCGAGGGACGAGTCTTCGGGTAATGATATCGGTTCCAGGCAGTCTTGGCGGGTTACGGCAAGCAGCGGGATGCTACGCGCGGGTGCGCGGGTTAATTTTATTCTACGACGAGAACGACACATGGCATGGAACCGAGATAATCATGGCAGCCGCTCGCGCGATCGCGGTCGGCGGGACGACTTTGGCAGCGATTTCGGCGGCGGCGGCAGTAGTTACGAGCAGCCGCGCGCGCCCCGGATGCCGAGCTTCGATCGCCACCAGGTGACCCAGGCGAACGTGACCGCCACGGTGAAGTGGTTCAATGCCTCGAAGGGCTTCGGTTTCGTCGCCCCGTCCGATGGCACCCCGGACGCCTTCCTGCACATTTCCGCCCTTGAGCGCGCTGGTCTGACCCAGATCGCCGAAGGCACCACCATCGTGTGCGATCTCGGCCAGGGCAACCGTGGCCCGCAGGTCGTGGTGGTGCACGAAGTGGACAGCACCACCGCCACCCCGCGCGCCCCGCGCGCTGGCGGTCCCGGCGCTGGCGGCGGTTTCGACCGCGGCCCGACCGAGACCGTCGAGGGCGTGGTGAAGTTCTTCTCGGCCGAGAAGGGCTTTGGCTTCGTTCAGACCGACATCGGCGGCAAGGATGTGTTCGTGCACATCAAGGCCCTCGAGCGTTCGGGCATCAAGGCTCTGGAAAGCGGTCAGCGCGTGCGCGTGACCACCACCCAGGGTCAGAAGGGCCCGCAGGCCGACACCGTCGCCATCATCTAAGGCACGGTTTCCAGCCTTTCCTGTCCCCGTCCGGGCTGGCCCGGACGGAGAGACGGGCGTGACGAACGGGATCGCAGCACCGGTATCCACCGGTGGGTGGTCCCGTTTTTCTTTGGTGGATAGCGTTTGCACCCTTTGCCGCGTCACACCTGCGAAAGCGGGTGCCCATGGTGGTGCGGGGGGCCGGAAAGAATCGGGCGCGGATGCATGGATTCCCGCATGCGCGGGAATGACGGCAAGAGGGGGCTTGATGCCCCTATCGCGCCGCCGCCGTGGCGGTCTTGAGGTCGGCCAGCCAGCGCGGGCCGTCGGCGCCGATCTCGGCCAGCACCGCTTCCTCGACCGGCGGCCGCAGGGCGGTCTTGAAGGCGGCGCGGCGGGCGGGGCTCAACGGGGTGACAACCATGCGCTTGCCCAGGCCCCCGGTGCCCTGATCCGATTGCCGCAGGGTCAGCGCCAGTTTCTGCGCGCGGGCGCGGGCCAGCTCCGCCGCCTGTTCGACCACCCGGCGGTCGTCGTCGGACAGCGCCGCCAGGGCGGCTTTGTTGAACAGCCAGACATAGGGCACATACAGGTGGTCGGTCAGGGTGGCGTAACGCTGGACCCGGTCGAAGCCACGCGCCAGAATCACGGCGGGCGGGCTCATCTGGCCGTCCACGCTGCCGGACGCCAGGGCGGCCAGTTCCTCGCGCGAGGACACGCGCATGGGGCTGGCGCCGACGGCGCGGATCATGGCTTCCAGCGGCTTCGATCCCGGAATGGCGCGCAGGCGCAGGCCCCACATCTCCTCGGGGCTGGCGACCGGGCGGTCGGAATTGGTCAGGATGTGCAGGCCCGGCGGGCTGACGAAGCCCAGCAGATGCAGCTTGGTCCGCGCCGCCATGTCGTCGGCCAGCTTTTGCCCGAACGGCCCGTCCAGCACACGGGCCGCCTGCTCCAGGCTGGTGAAGGCATAGGGCAGTTGCAGCAGCGACAGCGGCTTGTGCACCGGGGTGACGCCGCCCAGGGTGACCAGGGCCGAATGGATCACGCCCTTTTCCACCAGGGCGGTGGTGTCGCGGTTGCCGCCGGTGATGCCGTCGGCCAGGATTTCCACCCGCAGCCGTCCACCCGACAAGGCCGCGACCTGGGTGCGGAATTCCTCGGCGGCGGCGGCGGCGGTGTCGCCGTCGGGGTCATGGCGCTGGGCGTGGGCCAGCAGGATCCGCAGCGGTTCCGCCGCCCAGGCGGGAAGCGCCGCCAGACTCAGGACCGCGATGATCAGGAAACGGAGCATGGCGGGCCTCATTTGCTGGCGAAGCGCAGCGCGCCGTCCCAATCGGCGGCGGGCGGCTGCGTGCGGAAGGTGCGGGCGTGGCCAAGGAACAGCCGGGCGGCGGCATCCTCGGGGCGGGCCTGGGTGCAGACATCGAAGGCGGCTTCGGCGGAGGCCCAGTCGCGGGAATTCCATGCCGCCCAGGCGGTATTCCATTGTTCCAGGCCGGGCGCGGTGTCGCCCGCCGCACCGACCAGTTCATAGACCGGCAGCGGGATCGAGGCGCCGACCACCACCACCGGGCCGAAGGGCCGCAGCAGAAAGCGCTCGCCCACCGCCTCGGCCACCGGCTGGGTGACCAGCAATTCGGTGCCGAATTGCTTGTTCAGGCCCTCGACCCGCGACGCCAAATTCACCATGCCGCCCAAAGCGGTGTATTGCATGCGGTCGCTGGAGCCCACATTGCCGACCATGGCATTGCCGGTGTGCAGGCCCATGCGGGTGCGCAGCGCCGGACCGCCCGACCGCCCCAGCACGGCGGCGGCGGAGCGGCAGGCCAGCATGGCGCGGCAGGCGTTGCCCACATGATCGGGATCGGCCACCGGCGCGTTCCACAACGCCATGACGGCGTCACCGATGAACTTGTCGATGGTGCCGCCGTGGCTGTGGATGGCCCGCGACATGGCGTCGAAATAATCGGACAGCCAGTGCAGCACCTGCTCGGGCTCCATGCTTTCCGAGGCGGCGGTGAACCCGGCCAGATCGGTGAACATCACCGTCAGCGGGCGGCGTTCGCCGCCGATGCCGGTTCCGGCGCCCGAGCGGATAATGTCTTCCACCAGACTTTTCGGAACATAGGTGCCGAAACTGGCGAGACCCGCCTTCATGTTGCCCAGCGCCTCGGCCAGCCGGTCCACCTCCTGCACCGGGCTGCGCACCTGGATGGGGCCGTCCAGCTCGAAGCGGCGGATGCGCTCGGTTTCGCCGATCAGGGCGTGGATGGGCCGCGCCAGCACCCGCGACACCGCGACGATGCCCATGGTCGCCAACACCACGAAGCCCAGGCCGATGACCAGGATGATCAGGCTGGCGCGCTTCAGCGGGCCGATGAAATCGTCCTCGGCCGCCACCACGCCGACCGTCCAGCGGCGGCCGAATTGTTCGGGGAAGGGTTGGAAATGCGCCAGCCAGGTCTGGCCGTCCACCTCGACCGAGACCTGTTGGGCGCCTTGGCCGCGCCAGGTCTGTACCGCCGCCGCCACCTGGGCATCGGCCACCTCGGCGCCGCGCACCAGCACCACCTTGCCGTCCTTTTCGGTGACCGACTTGGTCATGTCGGGATAGCCGACCAATTGGCCGTTCTCGTCCAGGATGAAGGTGGTGCCGCTGCCGCCGACCTTTTGCCCGCGCAGGAAATCGGCCAGCGACGACATGGAGACGTCGGCGCCGAACACACCGATGCGCACGCCGTCCTCGGTGGTCAGGCGGCGCGACAGGGTGAAGCCGGGGCGGCCGGTGCCACTGAACACATAGACGCCCGACCCCGCGACGCTGTCCGAGCCGATGGCGGCGCCGTACCAGGGGCGCTTGCGCGGGTCATAGACCGGGTCCGAGCGTTCGATGCGCAGCACCTTGCCCCAGGACGCCAGATAAAGATGGGTGTCGCGCCGCTCGCCGGTGGACGAATCGATGATGCGGATCACCCACTTGGCCTCGGGCGGCGGCGGCGCGCCATAGGGGCCGAAACGCTTGGCATCGGGCGGCAGGCGGATGACCTGAAAGAAATCGCCGTCCTCGTGCAGGCCGAAATACAGGCTGTAGGCGGCGGGCATGCGCGCCAGTTCCTCCAGCAGCGGCCGCAGCGTCTCGGGACGGCGCAGCGCCTCCTGCTGGGCATGGGCGAAGGCGGCGGATAATTCCACCGCATTGGACAGGTCGCCCACCAATCCGGTGACCGCCAGCGTCGCCTCGCGCGCCGCCAGCTCCATCACCTGTCCGGCGGTATGCTGGGCGAGCCGCACGTTCTGGCGGAACAGCACCGCGATCATGACCACGGTCAACGGCACCACCACCGCCATGAACATGACGGCGATGCCGACGCGCAGTCGGATTCGGATTCTGGACACGTTTTCCCCCGCCCTTATTCCCACACCCGCAATGAGGGTACAGGTTGTGCGCTCCCCATACAATCGGCATAATACCCGATCACAGGGCTTGGGCGGCGATTCCGGTCAGATGGCCCTGAACCAGCGATAGCAGGCGGCGCCAGTCGCAGGGCTTGGTCAGGTAATCGTCGGCCCCGGCATTCATGGCTACCGCCAGATCACCGGGCAAACCGTGTGAGGTCAGCATGATGATGGCGATTCCCAGGCCGTAGCGGCGGCGCAAATCCTCGGCCAGCACGAAGCCGTCGGCGCCGGGCATTTCCACATCCAGCACGATGACGCGCGGCTGATACCGTTCCAGCGCCGCCCACATCTCGCCGCCATGGGCACAGGTGGCGGCGGCCAGCCCGTGTTTGCGCATCAGCACGGAAATCACCGCCCGCGTGGTCGGGTCGTCATCCACCGCGAGTATGTCGATGGGGCGCGGGGCCAGCGTCATGCCCAATCCTCCTGTTTACCGGCGGCAAGGTATCACTTCGGCATGAACGGAGAATTTTCCCAAAATGAATGGACAGCAAAGAAAGTGCGCATCTGAAGCACAAAATATGTGCAGAAAAAATGATGCTCAATCTTTGAGCTGTAGCCGATGGATGTGATAGCCTTTGCGTCGGGACTGAACTGCCTCCGGGGAAAGCATGGGCATCCGCGTCAAGCTGCGTCACACCACCCGTTACACCTATGACCGTTCCGTCAACCTGTCGCCGCAGGTGGTGCGCCTGCGCCCGGCGCCGCACGCGCGGACGCCGGTCTTGTCCTATTCCCTGAATGTCGAGCCCAAGCCGCATTTCATCAACTGGCAGCAGGACCCGCAAAGCAATTGGCTGGCGCGGCTGGTGTTCCCCGAGCAGACCACCGAATTCGTGGTGGACGTGGATCTGGTGGCCGACATGTCGGTGGTCAATCCGTTCGACTTCTTCCTGGAGCCGTCGGCCGAGAACTTTCCGTTCCAGTACGACGCATCGCTGGATCACGAACTGAAGCCGTTCCTGCTGACGGACGAAGCCGGGCCGCTGTTGCGCGCCTTCGTGGACAGCATCGCCACCGACCCGCCCATGCAGACCACCAATTTCCTGGTGGCGCTGAATCAGCGCCTGCAAGACGAGATCAGCTATACCATCCGCATGGAACCCGGCGTGCAGACGCCGGAACAGACGTTGTCGCTGCGTTCGGGCTCGTGCCGCGACAGCGCGTGGCTGCTGGTGCAGGTGCTGCGGCACCTGGGGCTGGCGGCGCGCTTTGTCTCGGGCTACCTGATCCAGTTGGTGCCCGACGTCAAGGCGCTGGACGGCCCGGTGGGCGCCGCCGAGGATTTCACCGACCTGCACGCCTGGACCGAGGTCTATTTGCCCGGTGCCGGCTGGATCGGCCTGGACCCCACTTCGGGCCTGCTGACCGGCGAGGGCCACATTCCGCTGGCCGCCAGTCCCGACCCCGGCAGCGCCGCGCCCATCACCGGCGCGGTGGACCCGTGCGAGGTCACCTTCGGCCACCATATGGAGGTGATCCGGGTCGAGGAAACGCCGCGCGTCACCAAACCCTACACCGACGAACAATGGGCCGACATCCTGGCCCTGGGCGACGGGGTGGATGCGCGGTTGAAGGCGGGCGACGTACGCCTGACCCAGGGCGGCGAGCCCACCTTCGTCTCGGCGCTGGATATGGATGCCGAGGAATGGAACGTCTCGGCGGTGGGGCCGACCAAGCGCGCCTATGCCGACCAGTTGATCCGCCGCCTGCGCGACCGTTTCGCCCCCGGCGCGCTGATCACCTATGGCCAGGGCAAGTGGTATCCCGGCGAAAGCCTGCCGCGCTGGGCGTTCTCGCTGGTCTGGCGCGAGGATGGCGACCCGGTGTGGGAAGATCCCGCCCTGATCGCCATCGAGGACATCGACCTTCATCCCGACACCGATACCGCCGCCCATTTCACCAGCCTGCTGGCTCATAACCTGGGCATCGATTCCGATTACGCCAATCCGGCCTACGAGGATGCCGTCCATTACCTGCTGCGGGAACAGGCGCTGCCGCTGAACGTCGATCCCGAGGACAGCAGACTGGCCGATCCCGAGGAACGGTCGCGGCTGGTCCGGGTGTTCCGCCATGGTCTGGGCAAGCCGGTGGGCATGGTGCTGCCGTTGCAGCCGTGGCAGGCCCAGGACGGCCATCGCTGGATCACCGGCCCGTGGCCGACCCGCGACGGCCGCCTGCTGGTCATCCCCGGCGATTCGCCGCTGGGCTTCCGTCTGCCGCTGGAATCGCTGCCGCACATCCCGGCGGCCGATTATCCCTATCATTCCGAGCGCGATCCCATGGAACCGCGGCCGCCGCTGCCGCGCCACCAGCACGGCATGACCAGCCGGGTGCCGGGCAGTGCCACCCCCGCCGCGGTGCAGATCGGCCAGAGCGCCGGTCTGCATCTGCGTCCGCGCCAGACATTGCAAGGCATGGTCTCGGACAATGTGCGCACGGCGCTGACGGTGCAGCCGCGCGATGGCCGCCTGAACATCTTCCTGCCGCCGGTGGAGACCGTCGAGCAATATCTGGATCTGGTGTCGGCGGTGGAAGTCACCGCCGCGCAATTGTCCGTGCCGGTGCGGCTGGAGGGCTATCCGCCGCCCCATGACCACCGCCTGAAGGTGCTGAAGGTCACCCCCGATCCCGGCGTCATCGAGGTCAACGTGCAGCCGGTGGAATCCTGGCGCCATCTGGTGCACGACACCGAGGCGCTGTACGAGGAAGCCCATCAGTGCCGCCTGGGCACCGAGAAGTTCATGACCGATGGCCGCCACGTCGGCACCGGCGGCGGCAACCACATGGTGCTGGGTGGCGCCACCCCGGCCGACAGCCCGTTCCTGCGCCGTCCCGACCTGCTGGGCAGTCTGATCCGTTTCTGGCAGAACCATCCCAGCCTGTCCTATCTGTTCTCGGGCATGTTCATCGGCCCGACCAGCCAGCATCCGCGTGTGGACGAAGGCCGCGACGATTTCCTGTACGAGATGGAGATCGCGCTCGGGCAATTGCCGCCCAAGGGCCGCGACTGCCCGCCCTGGCTGGTGGACCGGGTGTTGCGCAACGTGCTGGTGGACGTCACCGGCAACACCCACCGCACGGAAATCAGCATCGACAAGCTGTATTCCCCCGACGGCCCCACCGGCCGCCTGGGGCTGGTGGAATTCCGCGCCTTCGAGATGCCGCCCCATGCCCGCATGAGCCTGGTGCAGCAATTGCTGCTGCGCGCCCTGATCGCCCGGTTCTGGGACGAGCCCTATACCGCCCCGGTGGTGCGTTTCGGCAGCGCGCTGCGCGACCGCTTCATGCTGCCGCACTGGCTGGAACAGGATTTCCGCGAGGTGCTGGACTGGCTGGCGCTGGGCGGTATCCGCTTCGACCCGGCATGGTTTGCCCCCCATCTGGAATTCCGCTTCCCGCTGGTGGGCGAGGTGCAGCACGCGGGCATGCGGCTGGAACTGCGTAACGCGCTGGAGCCGTGGCATGTGCTGGGCGAGGAACCCGGCGCGGGCGGCACCGTGCGCTATGTGGATTCGTCGGTGGAGCGGGTGCAGGTCAAGCTGTCCAACCGCGTCGGCGACCGTTACGTGATCACCTGCAACCGGGTGCCGGTGCCGTTGACCGCCACCGGCACCGCCGGGGAAAGCGTGGCGGGGGTGCGCTATCGCGCCTGGGCGCCGTCCTCGTGCCTGCATCCCTCCATCGGCGTGCATTCGCCGCTGGTGTTCGACATGGTCGATACCTGGACCGGGGCCAGCGTCGGCGGCTGCACCTATCACGTCGCCCATCCCGGCGGGCGCAGTTACGACACCTTCCCGGTCAATTCCTACGAGGCCGAGGCCCGGCGCCGTGCCCGGTTCTTCCCGTTCGGGCACAGCCATGGCCGCCTGGAAACCCTTGCGGCGCGGCTGCATCCGGATTACCCCAATACTTTGGATTTGCGGCTACAGTAGGGACTGAACGTGGTCACGGAGGATTCGGTCATTTCGGCGCTGTATCGCCCGCCCGGCCAGGGCCATGACGAGATGCAGGCGGCGGATGGTTCCGTCCGCCCGCATTGGCGCGCCTTTGCCCAATCCTTCGCCGGATTGTCCGCCGCCGATCTGGCGCGGCGGTGGGAATTCGGCCAGACGCTGCTGCAGGAAAACGGCGTCACCTACAATGTCTACGGCGACCCCGCCGGGCTGGAACGGCCATGGCAATTGGACCCGCTGCCGGTCATCCTGTCGGCCCAGGAATGGGCGGGGATCGAACGGGCGGTGATCCAGCGCGCCACCCTGCTGGACGGGGTGATCGCCGATCTGTACGGCCCGCGCCGTCTGATCCGCGACGGGCTGGTGCCGCCGTCGCTGCTGCACGCCAATCCCAATTTCCTGCGGCCGTGCGCCGGGGCTGGCGGGCGTTTCCTTGACGTCTACGCGGTGGAACTGGCGCGCGATGTCTCGGGCGGCTGGCGGGTGGTGGCCGACCGCACCGAGGTTCCGGCCGGGGCCGGGTACGCCCTGGAGAACCGCACCATCGTCAGCCGGGTGCTGCCGGAATTCTTCCGCGCCATGCCGGTGCGGCGGCTGGGGCCGTTCTTCGACACCCTGCGCGCCACGTTGCGCGGCCGCTCCCCGCGCCGCAACGACGACCCGCGCATGGTGCTGATGACCCCCGGCCCCTATAACGAAACCTATTTCGAGCACGCCTTCCTGGCCCGTCATCTCGGCCTGACCCTGGTCCAGGGCGAGGACATGACGGTGCGCGACAACAAGGTGTTCCTGAAGACCCTGACCGGCTTGCAGCAGGTGGACGTCATCCTGCGCCGCACCATCGGTGAATGGTGTGACCCGCTGGAACTGCGCGGCGATTCCACCCTGGGCGTCGCCGGTCTGGTGCAGGCGGCCCGCGCCGGATCGGTCGCCGTCGCCAATCCGCTGGGCAGCGGGTTGCTGGACGGCAGCGCCATCATGGCCTTCCTGCCCGGCATCGCCCAGAAGCTGCTGGGCGAGGAATTGGCGTTGCCATCGCTGCCGTCGTGGTGGTGCGGGCAGGACGCGGAACGGGAATACGTACTGGCCAATCTGGAGCGGCTGGTGCTGCGCCCGGCCTTCCACAACCGCCTGCGTCCGGTGCTGGGGGCGGGGCTGACCCCCGAGGGCCGCGATGAGTTGGCCGCCGCCATCCGCGCCCGGCCGTGGGAATGGGTGGCCCAGGAAATGGCCGACATGTCCACCGTGCCGGTGTGGACCGAGGGCGGGCTGGAACCGCAGCACATGGTGATCCGGCTGTTCGCGGTGGCGTCCGAGGACGGCTGGAGCGTGATGCCCGGCGGTCTGGCGCGGGTGTCGCCGGAACGCGACCTGCTGGCGGCGCGATTGCAGACCGGCGGCGGCGGCAGCAAGGATCTGTGGGTGCTGACCGATCCCACCGTGGCCGCGCAGACGGTGGCACGCAACACTTCCGCGCCGGTGCGGCTGGTGCGTGGCAACCGTGATTTGCCGTCGCGGGTGGCCGATAACATGTTCTGGCTGGGCCGTTACGTGGAGCGGTGCGAGGCGACCACGCGCAAGTTGCGCGCCGCCGTCACGCTGATCGAGGAAGCCCTGGACCAGGGCGACGGTGCGCGGGCGCTCTATGCGGCGCGGGTGATGGGCGAATTAGGGTTGGCGCTGCCGTCCGGTCTTGCCGCCTTGCCACCCGAGAAACTGGTGGGAGCGCTGATCAGCCACCATTGCGATCTGGAGGTGGACGGGTTGGCCCTGGCGGGCGAGCGGTTGGGCCGGGTGGTGGCGCATCTGCGCGACCGCGTATCCACCGATACCTGGCGGGCGGTGCAGCGGCTGCGCGACCGTATCGGCAAGCTGGCGTTGCGGGACGAGCGGGCACTGTCCAGCAAGCTCAATTCGGTGATCCTGACCGCCGAGGCCATCAGCGGCCTGTCCATGGAGAACATGACGCGCGGGCCGCTGTGGCTGTTCCTGGACACCGGCCGCCGGGTGGAACGCGCCATCACCGTGGTCGATACCATGGCGGGCGCCCTGACCGGCGCCGAGGGCGAGGACGATGTGCCGCTGGATCTGTTGCTGGAGATTTCCGACAGCACCATGACCTACCGTTCCCGCTATCTGGCGGCGCCGCGGCTGGCGGGCGTGCTCGATCTGCTGTTGGCCGACGACAGCAATCCGCGCTCGCTGGCCTTTCAGTTGGAAGCCCTGGATGCCCATATGGACCAATTGGCGGACCAGGCCGGCGGCGATGGTTTCCTGCGGCCGGAACAGCGGCAGATGACCGTGTTGTGCGGAATCGCCCGCACCCTGGAAATCGGTGTTCTGGCCGAATACGACCGCGACGGCGGCTATCACGACGCAGAACGGTTGCTGGAGGCCATCCGCACCCGGCTGTGGGGATTGTCGGACATGCTCGGCCGCCAGTACTTCACCCACGCCCAGTGGCGCCTGCCCACCGCCAATCTGGACTATCTGCCATGAAGTACCGCGTGCGCCACGTCACCACCTATCATTACGGCGAGCCGGTGCTGCTGTCGCACCACGCCGCCCATCTCAGCCCGCGCGCCTGCTCCGGCCAGGGCCATGCCCAGGTGCGGCTCGACATCCTGCCGGTTCCGGCGGTGCGCGAGGATGGCAAGCTGGATTATTTCGGCAACCCCATCACTTTCTTCACCGTGCAGGACGCCCACGACCGCCTGACCGTGGATGCCAGTTTCGAGGTCGAGACCAGCCCGCCCCCCGCCTTGCCGCAATTGGACCGGACACCGTGGGACGCGGTGGCCGCCGAGCTGGCGGCGGGAACGGCGGCACGGGTCGAGGCGGCGCTGGATTTCCTGTTCCCGTCCTATCAGGTGCCGCTGTTGTCCGAGGCCCGCGCCTATGCCGAGCCCAGCTTTCCGTCCGGCCGTCCGTTGGTCGAGGCGGCGGTGGAGTTGATGCGGCGTATCCACAGCGATCTGACCTTCGACCCTGATGCCACCACGGTCGGCACGCCGCTGGCCCAGGTGTTCGCGCTCCGGCGCGGCGTCTGCCAGGATTTCGCCCACATGATGATCGCCTGCCTGCGCGCCATGGGGCTGGCGGCGCGCTATGTCAGCGGCTATCTCCGCACCCTGCCGCCGCCGGGCAAGGAAAAGCTGGTGGGCGCCGATGCCAGCCACGCCTGGACGGCGGTGTTCCTGCCCGGTTGGGGGTGGCTGGATCTGGACCCCACCAATGATTGCCTGGCGGGCGAGGACCACATCACCGTCGCCTGGGGCCGCGATTATGACGATGTCAGCCCATTGCGCGGCGTGGTGCTGGGCGGCGGCCATCATCAGGTCCATGTGGGCGTGGACGTGGCGGAAATATAACTTACACCCCCCTCTTTTCGAACGATGGCGTAAGGGCTACGCTACCAACCATTCGTTGGGGTAGGCGGACGAACACGTCGCTTTTCGGGGGAAGCATGGCCATCAATCTGTCTGAAATCATGGAGCGGAAGTTCTGGCAGGATTTCCAGGATGCCTTTTCGCGCGCTACCGGCATGGCGGTGTTGACCGTGGATAACGAACAGCCGGTCACCGAGGGTAGCAATTTCACGGAATTCTGCATGGAACTGACCCGCAAGAGCCCGGAAGGGGCGCGGCGCTGCAATGCCTGCGACCTGCAAGGCGGCAAGAAATCGCGGGAAACCGGAAAGCCGTGCGTTTACCAATGCCACGCCGGATTGGTGGACATGGCGGCGCCGATCATGGTGGACAACGAACAGATCGGTTCGGTCCTGGCCGGGCAGGTTCTGCCGTCGCCGCCGGACGAGGCCAAGTTCCGCGCCTATGCGGTGGAACTGGGCATCGATCCCGACGCCTATGTGGCGGCGGTGCGCAAGGTGCCCCATGCCCCGCGCGAGAAGATCGACGCGGCGGCCGAGCTTTTGTACCTCATCTCCATGAAGATCGGGCAGGTCTGGCGCCAGCGCAGCCTGATCGAACAGATGTCGTCGGCCATCCGCGAGGATCTGGGACGGATCCGCGAGGCCCTGGCCAAGATCGAACGGGAAAGCGGCTCGGTTACCCAGGCGCAGCAGAAACTGGACCAGTCCATCCACGATATCAGCAGCACCGCCGAACGCATCGGCACGGTGGCGGCGGGTATCCGGGTGATCGCCAACCAGACCCGCATGCTGGGTCTCAACGCCTCGATCGAGGCGGCGCGGGCCGGTCAGTTGGGGCGCGGCTTCGGCGTGGTGGCCGAGGAAGTGCGCACCCTGTCGGCCCATTCCTCGGAAACGGTGGACGAGATCAACGTCTTCACCGCCAGCATCAAGGACAACATCGCCGCCATCAGCGATGCGGTGAACATCTCGTTGAAGGCGTCCGAGCACGAGGCGTCCTTCATCGAGCAACTGGTGAAGTCGTGCGACGACATCGCCCTGCGCTCCGAGGAAATCACCCGCTTCGCCGCCTCCATGAACAGCGGCAAGACGGTGCACTGACGGGCTGAGGGAAAAGTCCATTTCGACCTATCCGCACCTTTTCCCGTCATGCCCGGACTTGATCCGGGCATCCATGCGCATCAACGTAAGCCATTGCTTCTAATAATATTCTTGCGGCGCCGCGTGGATGGCCGTGTCAAGCACGGCCATGACGGCATAGGGTAAGAACGCCACGCGACGCGTTTTCCCGCAGTCCGCTAAAGCAGGCTGCCCTGGCGCCCGTCGTCCTTCCTCGGTTTCTTCGGGGCATGGGGGGCGGGCGGCGCGGATGAACCGACCGCCACTTCGGTCTTGCCGTCGGTGAATTCGATGCTCCACACCGCGCCGCTTTCGGCATCGGCGGCGCGCATCACTGTTCCCGAGGCGTCGCGCACCACCGCGTAGCCGCGCTCCAGGACCTTCTTGTAACTGAAGCTCTCCAGCAAGGCGCCCAAGCTGTCCAGGCGGCGGGCGCGGTCGTCCACACTGCGGTCCACGGCCGGGCGCAGGCGGGTTCCCACCTGCTCCAGCTTCAGCTCCGCCTTGTCGATGCGGGCCTTTTCCGCCGCCAGTGCCGTCTTCAGGGCGTGGTCCAGGCGGGTGCCAAGCTGGGTCAGGGCGTGGCCCTTCTCGGTCAGCAATTCACGCGGATGCTTGAGCCGCGCCGCCAGCCGCTCCACATCGGCGCCGCGCCGGTGTAGCAGATTGGGCAAAGCCAGCCGCAGGCGTTCGACGCGGTCGTCCAGGCGCAGGGTGCAATCCTCGATCACCCGGCGGGGATTGGGCAAGGCGCGCGACAGATGCTCGACCCGCAGCCGCCGTTCCTCCAGCCCGCGTGCCATGGACCCCACCATGCGGCCGCCGCAATCGGCCACCTGGGCCAGCAGCTCGGTGCGTACCGGCACCGCTTTTTCGGCGGCGGCGGTAGGGGTGGGGGCGCGCAGGTCGGACGCGAAATCGATCAGCGTGGTGTCGGTTTCGTGGCCGACGGCGCTGATCAGCGGAATGAGCGAGGCGGCGGCGGCGCGCACCACCACTTCCTCGTTGAACGCCCACAAATCCTCGATGGAGCCGCCGCCGCGCGCCACGATCAGCACGTCGGGGCGCGGCACCGGTCCATCCTTGGGCAATTGGTTGAAGCCGTGGATAGCGGCGGCCACCTGTTCGGCGGCGCCGTCGCCCTGCACCGCCACCGGCCACAGCAGTACCCGGCGCGGGAAGCGGTCGGCCAGACGGTGCAGGATGTCGCGGATCACCGCGCCGGTGGGCGAGGTCACCACGCCGATGATGTCGGGCAGGAACGGGATGGGCCGCTTGCGCGCCGGATCGAACAGCCCCTCGGCCATCAGCTTGCGGCGGCGGTCCTCCAGCAGCTTCAGCAGGGCGCCCTGGCCCGCCAGCTCCATGCGTTCCACCACCATCTGATATTTCGAGCGGCCGGGATAGGTGGTCAGGCGGCCGGTGGCGATCACCTCCATACCGTCCTCGGGCGCCATGGCCAGCCGCCCGGCCTGTCCGCGCCAGCACACCGCGTCCATCACCGCGTCCGCATCCTTCAGCGCGAAATACAGATGGCCCGAGGAATGGCGCTTGAACCCGGAAATCTCGCCGCGCACGCGGACGTGGGAAAAGGTCTCCTCGACCGTGCGCTTCAAACTGCCGGACAGTTCCGAGACGGTGAATTCGGGGACGTTGCTGGCGGGGCGGGCGGGGGTATCGGTCATGGCCGGATCATGGCGCGGCGGGCCGATGATTGCAAACCCCCGCCGCCATGTTAAAACCCCCGGCAAGGTTTTCCCAAGACGGAGTGCGCGCCATGAAGGTGTTGGTGGTGGGCGGCGGCGGCCGCGAACATGCGTTGTGCTGGAAGCTCAAGCAATCGCCCCTGCTGACGCAATTGTGGTGCGCGCCGGGCAATGCGGGCATCGCCGACGTGGCGGAATGCGTCGCCGTCGCCGCCGAGGACGTGGACGCCCTGGTGGCCTTCGCCCGCGACAACGCCGCCGATCTGGTGGTGGTCGGTCCCGAGGCGCCGCTGGTGCTGGGTCTGGCCGACAAGCTGAAGGCGGCGGGCATCAAGGTGTTCGGCCCCTCGGCCGCCGCCGCCGCGCTGGAAGGCTCCAAGGGCTTCATGAAGGACGTGGTGTGGAAGTCGGGCATCCCCACCGCGTGGTATGGCCGCTTCACCGACATGGACAGCGCCAAGGCGTTCATCCGCGAAAAAGGCGCCCCCATCGTGGTCAAGACCGACGGTCTGGCGGCGGGCAAGGGCGTGGTGGTCGCCATGACCTTGGACGAAGCCCTGAAGGCCGTCGACGACATGATGGGCGACAAGGTGTTCGGCGACGCCGGGTCCGAACTGGTGATCGAGGAATTCCTCGACGGCGAGGAAATCAGCTTCTTCGCCCTGTGCGACGGCAAGACGGCGCTGCCGCTGGTCGGCGCCCAGGACCACAAGCGGGTGGGCGACGGCGATACCGGCCCCAATACCGGCGGCATGGGCGCCTATTCCCCGGCGCCGGTGCTGACCCCCGAGCTTCAGGCCGAGGTGCTGGAACGCTGCATGCTTCCCGCCGTGCGCACCATGGCCGAGGACGGCAAGCCGTTCACCGGCGTGCTGTTCGCCGGTTTGATGATCACCAGCCAGGGGCCGAAGCTGCTGGAATACAACGTGCGTTTCGGCGACCCGGAATGTCAGGTGCTGATGGCGCGGCTGAAGTCCGACCTGCTGCCGGTGCTGCTGGCCGGGGCCGAGGGTAATCTGGCCGGGATCGAGCTGGAATGGCGCGACGATTGCGCCCTGGTGGTGGTGATGGCCGCCGAGGGCTATCCCGGCTCGTACAAGAAGAACACCGTTATCCGCGGCCTGGATGACGCCAACGCCGTCGAGGGCGTCGCCGTGCTGCATGCCGGCACCGCCCGCAACGCCGAGGGCGAAATCATCGCCACCGGTGGCCGCGTGCTGGGCGTGACGGCTTATGGCGCCACGGTCAAGGAAGCCCGCGAACGCGCCTATCAGGCGGTGGACCGCATCCGCTGGCCCGAGGGCTTCTGCCGCCGCGATATCGCCTGGCGGGCCTTGGCGCGCGAATCCTAACCTCCTCCCCTTGCCGAAGGCGGGGGAATTGCTGAAGGAACCGCCCATGACCCGCAAAGGTGCCCGTTCCCGTGACGATCTCGACCCGGCGGTGCTGGCGGAGTTGAATGCCGGAACCACCGAGACGCTGACCCTGCCCGAGGGGCTGGCGATGGATTTCGCCGCGCTGATGGCGGCAATCCGGCCCGGCCTGGACGTGGCGCCATTGCGGGCGGCGGCGGGGGACGGCATCACCCGGCGCATGGCGCTGGCGGCGCAAATGCTATTGGCGGCCGAGGGCGGTGCGGTGGTGGTGGATTTGGCCGGGCATCGCTCGGACACGGTGCGCGGCTGGGTGGCCTATGCGGTGGGGCTGCTGCCCCATCTGACCATCGAGGAACGGCTGGTGATGATCCGTCCGCTGGCCGACGACCCGCATTTCGGCGTGCGTGAATGGGCGTGGCTGGGCATCCGCAGCGCCATCGTCGCCGAGCCGCTGCGGGCGCTGGAAGTGCTGGCGCCGTGGACCGCCGAGGCCTCGCCGTTCCTGCGCCGCTTCGCCAGCGAGGCGACGCGGCCGCGCGGCGTGTGGTGCGCCCATGTGGCCGCCCTGCGGTCTGATCCCCGTCCCGGTCTGGCGGTGCTGGAACCGTTGCGCGCCGACCCGGAACGCTATGTCCAGGATTCGGTGGCCAACTGGCTGAACGACGCGGGCAAGGATCATCCCGATTGGGTGCGCGGCGTCTGTGACGGCTGGGCCGGACAGGCCAGCAGCAAGGCCACCGCCTATATCGTCAAGCGGGCGACCCGGAATTTGTGATTCCGCTTGCATCGCCGCGCGTCAGCACCGATATTCCGCGCGGGAGATCGGCGCGGACGAACTCGTCGCCAACCCGGTCAGGTCCGGAAGGAAGCAGCCGTAACGATTCCGGTTCGGGTCGTGTTCGGTCTCCCACCCGCAAAAGCGCCCCTTGGGGCGCTTTTGCTGTTTCAGGACTCTTCGCCTTCGTCGGGCACGGTTTCGGTCTGCCGGTTTTGCAGAAAGACCAGCACCGCCGCGCCCGCCCCCATGTCCCATAGATTGTTGTGGCCGCCGCCGGGGATGAAATGGCCGTGGGCGCGGCCGTGCGCCCGCTCCACCAGTTTGCGGCCCATGGCGACGGGGACCACGCCGTCCATCTCGCCGTGCAGCACCAGCATGGGGTGGCGGATCGATGGCATTTTCGACAGGGTGTCGTACTGGTCCAGCAACAGCGCCGGGGCCAGGCCGGGCAGCAGATAGGGCGGCGCCAGATCGGCCAGCCGGGTGAACGGCGCTTCCAGGATCACGGCGGCGATGTCCGGCTGCTCGGTGGCCATCTGGGCGGCCACGCCGGTGCCCAGGGATTCGCCATAGAGGACCAATCGTTCCGCCTGCGTGCCGCGCCCCATCAGCCAGCCCAGGGCGGCGCGGGTGTCGGCGTACAGCCCTTCCTCGCTGGGGCGGCCGGGATTGCCGCCATAGCCGCGATAGCCGACCAGGAACACCCCGTACCCGGCATCCAGCAACAGCCGCGCCTTGTGGGCGCGGTGGGCCAGGGTGCGGGCGTTGCCGTGGCAATAGACGATGGTTTCGGCGCCCGAGCGGGTCGGCGGGGCGTACCAGCCGCTGACCACCAGATTGTCGGTGGTGCGCACCGGCACCGGCAGCATCTCGGGGACGCCCGCTTCCTCGGGGGACGGCAGAGTGTCGCCGGGGTGATAGATCATGTCGCGTTGAAAGACGGTCAGGCCGCCCAGTAACAGGGCATAGCCGCCAGCAAGAACACCCAAGGTTTCCGCCAACAAACCCATCCTCCAAAAAGATCGGGGCCCGGCGCAGCGCGCCGGGCCCCTTCCTTATAACAGAACCAAACGCCGAATTATGCGCGGTTCATGCGGTTCTCGATCAGATCGTCGACCACGGTCGGATCGGCCAGGGTCGAGGTGTCGCCCAGGGCGCCGAACTCGTTCTCGGCGATCTTGCGCAGGATGCGGCGCATGATCTTGCCCGAACGGGTCTTGGGCAGGCCCGGTGACCATTGGATCAGGTCGGGGCTGGCGATCGGGCCGATTTCCTTGCGGACCCAATTGACCAGTTCCTTACGCAGTTCCTCGCTCGGCTCCTCGCCCGCGACCAGGGTGACATAGGCATAGATGCCCTGGCCCTTGATCTCGTGCGGGTAACCGACCACGGCGGCCTCGGCCACCTTGGGATGGGCGACCAGGGCGGATTCCACCTCGGCGGTGCCCATGCGGTGACCGGACACGTTGATCACGTCGTCCACGCGGCCGGTGATCCAGTAGTAACCGTCGGCGTCGCGGCGGGCGCCGTCACCGGTGAAGTAATAGCCCTGGTAGGTCGAGAAGTAGGTCTGGCCGAAGCGCTCGTGGTCACCGAAGATGGTGCGCATCTGGCCGGGCCAGCCGGGCTCGGCCAGGCACAGATTGCCCTCGGTGGCGCCTTCCAGCACCTTGCCCTCGGCATCCACCATCACCGGCTTGACGCCGAAGAACGGACGGGTGGCCGAGCCGGGCTTCAGCGCGGTGGCGCCGGGCAGCGGGGTGATCAGGATGCCGCCGGTCTCGGTCTGCCACCAGGTATCGACGATCGGGCAACGGTTGTCGCCGACCACGCGGTGGTACCACAGCCAGGCTTCGGGGTTGATGGGCTCGCCCACCGATCCCAGCAGACGCAGCGAGGCGCGGCTGGTCTTCTTGACGATCTCCTCGCCCTCGCGCATCAGCGACCGGATGGCGGTGGGGGCGGTGTAGAAGATGTTGACCTTGTGCTTGTCCACCACCTGCCAGAAGCGCGAGGCGTCCGGATAGGTCGGGATGCCTTCGAACATCAGGGTGATGGCGCCGTTGGCCAGCGGACCATAGACGATGTACGAGTGGCCGGTGACCCAACCCACGTCGGCGGTGCACCAATAGACGTCGCCCTCGTGATAATCGAAGACGTATTGGTGGGTCATCGAGGCATAGACCAGATAGCCGCCGGTGGTGTGCAACACACCCTTCGGCTTGCCGGTCGAACCCGAGGTGTAGAGGATGAACAGCGGGTCTTCCGCGTTCATTTCGACGGCGGTGTGGGTGGCGGCGGCCTTCTCGGTCAGCTCGTGGTACCAATGGTCGCGGCCGGTGACCATGTGGACGTTGCCGCCGGTCCGCTTGACCACCAGCACGTTCTTGACCGACCAGCAGGTCTCCAGCGCCTTGTCCACATTGGCCTTCAGCGGCACCTTGCGGCCGCCGCGCAGACCTTCGTCGGCGGTGATCACCAGCGAGGAATCGCAATCCTGGATGCGGCCAGCCAGGGCGTCGGGGCTGAAGCCGCCGAACACGATGGAATGGATGGCGCCGACCCGGGCGCAGGCCAGCATGGCCACCGCCGCCTCGACGATCATCGGCAGATAGATGGTGACGCGGTCGCCCTTCTTGATGCCCAGATCGGTCATCACGTTGGACAGACGGCAGACCTCGGCATGCAGCTCGCGGTAGGTGACGTGCTTGGATTCGTTCGGGTCGTCGCCTTCCCAGATGATGGCGGTCTGGTCGCCACGGGTCGCCAGATGGCGGTCCAGGCAGTTGGCGGCGACATTCAGGGTGCCGTCGGCGAACCACTTGATGCTCACGTCGCCCTTGTAGGAGACATCCTTGACCTGGGTGAAGGGCTTGATCCAGTCGACGCGCTTGCCGTGTTCACCCCAGAAACCCTCGGGATCGTTCACCGAGCGATCATACCACTCCTGATAGGTCTTCTCGTCGATCAGCGCATTCTTGGCGAAATCGGCGGGAACCGGGAAAAGTTCGGTCATTTTTTGTTGTCTCCCACTTTCTTGGTCTTTGCCCCACGTCCCTTTAAGGCGGGCGCGGGTGCGTTTCCCCGAATTGCGATTGCAAGTATGGTCGAGTTCTGCGTCTGACTCAACCCTGCTGCGCGTGGATGGCGGTTGATTCCCCATACCTGTGGTTCGCAGTACCTAAGTGGTAGCGCGAATCACCGCGCCCCGGCGATGATCTTTCCGTGATCGATGCGAATGGGATAGGCCGTCAGATGGCGGCCCTTGCACGGCCCCAGCACGCAGATTCCGGTATCGGGATCGAAATGGGCGCCGTGCAGGGAACACAGCACGTAGGTGCGGGTCAGGTCCAGGAAGCGGTCGGGTTCCATTTCCAGCGGCGCATAGGCGTGCGGGCAGGAATTCTCCCAGGCGCGGATGCGGCCGCCCTGGTGGACCACGAAGACATCGACGGTACCGACCCGGAACGGCCCCTTGGCGCCGGGATCGGGCAGGTCGGAAAGCAGGCACAAAACCTGTTCGCTCACGCGCGCCTCCTGGGCGGTGTCCGTCACCGCCCAGGATGCCACGAAACGATTATGGGAGTCAGTCTAATCCAGCCATCTTGCCCAGCACCGCCCAGTGTTCGGGGGTGATGGGCATGACCGACAGCCGCGACTGGCGGATCAGCGCGATGTCGGCCAGTTCCGGCGCCGCCTTGATGTCGGCCAGGGTGACGGGATGCGGCACCGGGCGTACGGCCTTGACGTCGACGCAGACCCAGCGCGGGTCCTCGGCGGTGGGGTCCACATAGGCTTCGCGCACCACCTCGACCACGCCGACGATGCGCTTTTCCGCTACCGAGTGGTAGAAGAAGCACAGATCGCCGAGCTTCATGGCCTTCAGGAAATTGCTGGCCTGATGGTTGCGGACGCCGGTCCAGGCCGTCACCGAATCGCGCACCTGATCGTCCCACGACCAGGCGCCCGGCTCGGATTTGACCAGCCAGAAGCTCACGGCAGCACCTTCTTGTAGGGCAGCACGGTGACCGCGGCGAACAGACCGGCCTTGGCATAGGGGTCCTGGGCCAGCAGGGCATCCAGCTCGGTGCGCTCGGCGATGTCCAGCACCAGGACCGAGCCGACCATGCCGGTACGGTCATCGGTCTGCACCGGACCCGCCATCACCACCTTGTCGATGTTGGCCTTCAGGAATTCCAGATGGGCGGCGCGGTTGTCCAGACGGACCTGCTGGGCACCGGGCTTGTCCTGGCAATGAACGACGAACATGGGGGGGCTCCTTGAACATGGGGGTGACACGGATGGACACGGATCAACACGGATAATCCTTTCCGCGTCCATCCGTGTCCATCCGTGTCAGATACCTTCGCTGCGGAACGGGCGGCTGAGCAGGGCGCGGATGACGTCATCCAGCGGCACCTTCTTGTTGATGACCGCATCGACACCGGCGCAGATGGGCATTTCGATGTCCAGGCTGGCGGCCAGTTCGACCACGGCGCCCGCCGACCACACGCCCTCGGTCACGGCGCGGCGTTCGGCCAGGATGTCGGCCAGGGCGCGGCCCTGGCCCATGGCGAAGCCCAGCGAGTAATTGCGCGATTGGGTCGAGGACGCGGTCAGGATCAAATCGCCCAGTCCCGCCAGTCCCATCAGCGTCTCGGCGCGGCCGCCCTTGGCCACCGCCAGCCGGGTCAGTTCGGCCATGCCGCGGGTGATCAGGGCGGCGCGGGCGTTGTCGCCGAAGCCGCGGCCCTCGACGATGCCGCAGGCGATGGCCAGCACGTTCTTGACGGCGCCGCCGATCTCGGCGCCCACCAGATCGTCGGACAGATAGGGGCGGAAACTGGGGGTGCCGACCGCCTCGACCAGACGCTGGCCCAATTCCGCGTCGGCGCAGGCCAGGGTGACGGCGGTGGGCAGTCCGCGCGCCACCTCGATGGCGAAGGTCGGGCCGGACAGCACGGCGATGGCGGCCTGGGGCAAGGCGCGCTCCACCACTTCGGTCATCATGGCGTGGCTGCCCTGTTCGATGCCCTTGGCGCAGATCACCGCCGGGGCGCCGGGGCGCCACACCGGCGCCAGATCGCGGGCCACCGTGCCCAGATGCTGGGCGGGGGTGACCAGCAGCACCACGTCGGCGGCGGCCACTTCCGCCAGATCCGAGGTGGCGTGGATACCCTCGTCCAGTTCCACATCGGGCAGGTAGAGCGCGTTGCGGCGGCTGGCGTTGATGGAGTGCGCCAGCTCGGGCTCGCGCGCCCACAGCGTCACCGCCCGTCCCGCCCGGCGGACGGTCGCCGCCAGCGCCGTGCCCCACGCGCCCGCGCCCACGATGCCGATGCTGTCCATTGCCGCTTCCATCCCGTCAAAGAAAAATCCTGCCCGGTTTATGCCCCGCCCGAGCCGCCGAGGCAAATGCTTGCGCGGCGGGCGGCCATGATGCGCGCAATAGGCGCATTGAAGGCGGCGCCGGTTGCGCTATGTTGGGGGCCTCTGACCCCATCCGGGAGTTCTCCCCATGCTTTCCGCCGCCAGTGTGTTCGTGCTCGTGGTCGCCGCCTTCGGCGTCGCCATGGTGGCCTTTGGCGTCAAGGTGGTGCCGCAGGGCTTCGAAGTGACCATCGAACGCTTCGGCCGCTATATCCGCACCCTGCCGCCCGGCCTGCACCTGATCATTCCGGTGATCGATCAGGTCGGACGCAAGCTGAACATGATGGAACAGGTGCTGGACGTTCCCAGCCAGGAAATCATCACCCGCGACAACGCCATGGTCACCGTGGATGGCGTGGTGTTCTATCAGGTGCTGGACGCGGCGCGGGCGGCGTACGAGGTGGCGCAGCTGCAACTGGCCGTCCTGAATCTGACCATGACCAACATCCGCACGGTGATGGGCGGCATGGACCTGGACGAATTGCTGAGCCAGCGCGACCGCATCAATGAAAAGCTGCTGACGGTGGTGGACGAGGCGACCCAGCCTTGGGGCATCAAGGTCACCCGCATCGAGATCAAGGACATCGCCCCGCCGCGCGATCTGGTGGACGCCATGGCCCGTCAGATGAAGGCCGAGCGCGACAAGCGCGCCGCCGTGCTGGAGGCCGAGGGCTTGAAACAGGCCCAGGTGCTGAAGGCCGAGGGCACCAAGCAGGCGCAGATCCTGGCCGCCGAGGGCCGCCGCGAGGCCGCCTTCCGCGACGCCGAGGCCCGCGAACGCCAGTCCGAGGCCGAGGCCAAGGCGGTCTATGTGGTGTCGCAGGCCATCGCCAAGGGCGATTCCATGGCGGTGAACTACTTCGTCGCCCAGCGTTACGTCGAGGCGCTGGAGAAGGTGGCCTCGGCCCCCAACCAGAAGCTGGTGATGATGCCGCTGGAAGCCTCGGGCATCATCGGCGCCGTGGCCGGTATCGCCGAGATCGCCAAGGACGCCTTCGGCAAGGGCGGCGACGAATTGCTGCTGACGCCGGGTATGGAGCGCAAGCGGCGCGGCAGCGTGCCGCAAAGCCAGGAGTAAGCCCATGGAACCCGGCTTCTGGCTGTGGCTGATCCTGGGCTTCGTGCTGGTCGGCGCCGAGGTGATGATGCCCGGCGCCTTCCTGCTGTGGCCGGGCATCGCCGCCCTGCTGACCGGCATGGTCGCCTATTCCATGCCCGGTCTGGGCTGGCAGGCGCTGGCGGTGCTGTTCGCGGTGCTGACCGTGGCCTCGGCCCTGCTGGGCCGCCGCGCCTACGGCCATTTCCGCCAGCCGGTCGAGGTGGCGCTGAACCGCCGCGCCCACATGCTGGTGGGCTCGGCCCATGTGCTGTCCACCCCCATCCTGGACGGCGCCGGGCGGCTGAGTCTGGGCGGCACCACCTGGACCGTCAACGGCCCCGATCTGCCTACCGGCGCGCGGGTGCGCATCGTCGGGGTGGACGGCGCCGTGCTGAAGGTGGAAAAGATCGAGGCATGACGCTGCGCCTGCATACCACGCTCGACCTTGCCCCCGGCCCGCTGACCTTGGGCAAGGACCAGTCCCATTACGTCGCCAACGTCATGCGCGCCAAGCCGGGCGAGGATGTCTTGCTGTTCAACGGGCGCGATGGCGAATGGCGCGGGTGGTTTGACACTGTCGCCAAATCCGGGGTGGTCGTGGCGGTCGAGGAGCAGACCCGTCCGCAGGCGCCCGAGTCCGATTTGTGGCTGCTGGCGGCGCCGATCAAGAAGGACAACGTCGATCTGGTGGCGGAAAAGGCGGCGGAGCTGGGCGCCTCGGTGCTGTGGCCGGTGTTCACCCGCCGCACGGTGATGAGCCGCGTCAACACCGAGCGTCTGGCCGCCCACATGATCGAGGCTGCCGAGCAATGCGAACGTCTGACCGTGCCGGAAGTGCGTGAACCGCTGGCCCTGGACAAGGCGCTGGCTGGATGGGATGCCGCCCGTCCGCTGATCTTCCTGGACGAATCGGGCGGCGGCGCGCCGCTGGTCCAGGTGCTGGCCGAACTGCCCGCCGGACCGTTGGCGGTGCTGGTCGGGCCGGAAGGCGGCTTCGCCCCCGAGGAACGGGAATTGCTGGCCCGTCTGCCGTTCGCCCGCCCGGTGGGGCTGGGACCGCGCATCCTGCGCGCCGAAACCGCCGCCATCGCCGCCCTGGCGGTGGTGCAGGCGGTGCGCGGCGACTGGAACCGGGCGCCCAGACAATAGCCTCTCTCCATGGCGTCACACCCGCGAAGGCGGGTGTCCATGGTGGGGCAATGCGATGCTCTTACCGCAAGATACCGAGTGGCGGATGCATGGATTCCCGCCTGCGCGGGAATGGCGGCACTCTTTTCGCAGTCCACTTGGTGCCTTTGTGGTGAATTAAGCTTGCTTCACGGCCCTGGGCGCGGGTATGCCCGATGGCCTTGAACAGGAGTTTGCCCATGCCCCCCAAGGTCAATCCGCTGAAGCTGAACCCGTTGCAGGCCAAGACCCTGGTGCTGTTCCAGGAACTGGCCCGTCATCCCGAGACCTCGCAGACCACCGAATCCGGCGAAGTGGTGCTGACCAGCCTGCCGCGTCCGCACGGCAACCACTTCCACGTCGGGTCCAAGGTGGTGATGAGCAAGGACGCCTCCGGCCTTGAGAACCAGGCTGCTTGGGTGGCGTTGGAGCGTAAGGGCCTGATCCGTGGCTCGTTCCCCTTCGCGGTCACCCTGACCACGGACGGCCTGGACTACGACACCGGCATCGCCAACCAGATCCTGCACGGCAGTGATCATTGAACCGGGTGGCATTCCGGGGAACTCTGCCGTCATGCCCGGACTTGATCCGGGCATCCATGCCGCAGCATTTCCGTGGATGGCCGGGTCAAGCCCGGCCATGACGCGTTAAGTTCTCCCCGTGAAGGGAAGAAGTTGTGACCTACAGCGTCAAGGAATTGTTCTACACCCTGCAAGGTGAGGGCGCCCAGGCCGGGCGCCCGGCGGTGTTCCTGCGTTTTGCCGGGTGCAATCTGTGGAGCGGGCGCGAGGACGACCGCGCCAGCGCCCAGTGCCGCTATTGCGACACCGATTTCGTCGGCGGCGACAAATATGTCGGTGCCGAGGAATTGGCCGATGCGGTGGCGGCGCACTGGCCGGGCGGCGGGATGCCCTATGTGGTGTGCACCGGCGGCGAGCCGACCCTGCAACTGGATGCGGCGCTGATCGATGCCCTGCACGCGCGCGGCTTCGAGATCGCCATCGAGACCAACGGCTCGCGGCCGCTGCCGCCCGGCCTGGATTGGGTGTGCGTCAGTCCCAAGGCCGGAATCGCGCTGGCGGTGACGTCCGGCGACGAACTCAAGCTGGTGTGGCCGCAGGATGGCATCGACCCGGCGGAGGTGGCCGGGCTGGGGTTCCGTCACGCTTTCCTCCAGCCCATGGACGGCGCCGACCGCGCCGCCGCGACCCAGGAATGCGTGCGGTATTGCTTGACGCATCCGCGCTGGCGCCTCAGCTTGCAGACCCACAAACTCCTCGGAATTCCATAAGGCTGTTTCGCCATGACGGCGCCCTATCGCGTTTCCCGCCGCATCGAGATCGATGCCGGCCACCGCATCATGACCCACGGCTCCAAGTGCCGTCACGTCCATGGCCACCGCTACGGCATCGAGGCGGTGTGCGAGGCGGTGGACCTGCACCATGACGGCGAGCAGACCGACATGGTGGTGGATTTCGGGTTCCTGAAGGAAGAGATGGTCAAGGCCATCGACACCCCCTGCGACCACGGCTTTATCGCCGCCCTGGCCGACCGCGAGCTGCTGACCATGTTCGCCCCCATGGGCGTGGACGTGGAGCAATGGCTGGCCCGCCTGGAAAATCAGGTGCGCGAGCACGGCGAGACCACCACCACCGACACCCGCCTGGGCACCAAGCTGACCGTGGTCCCCTTCCAGCCCACCGCCGAATGCCTGGCACGGCACTGGTATATCAAGCTGGCGCAGCCGGTCCGCACCCGCTCGGGCGGCACCGCGCGGCTGGTCAAGGTGACGGTGTTCGAAACGCCGAATTGCGCGGCGGAATACGGGGAATAGGCTGTAACATCAACCGTCACACCCGCGCAGGCGGGTGTCCATGGCGGGGCGTGACTGCACCTTGTGGCGAAGTTTCGTGTGTGGATGCATGGATTCCCGCGTGCGCGGGAATGACGGATACTTCCTTACCCCTATTCCGGGATCACCAATTCGATGGTTTCGCCCGCGATGCTGATTTCGGCGGGCAGGCGGGCGACGATGTCGCCGTCGCCTTGCAGCGGTGCGCCGCGCGGCCCCAGGATGGTGATGGAATCCGCTGACACCACCTGCACTTCGGGCAGTTCCGACAATTTGTTCATGGGCAGGGCCAGGCCGTAGCGGACCACGCCGCCGACGCCGGATTTGGGCAGGATGCACACTTCCAGCTTGGGGCGGTCCAGGCGGGCGTCGGGGGCGGCGACGAAGGGGCCACCGTAGAAACGGCCCCGGCAGGCCACCGCCATACGACCCTCGTAGGTCACGCCGTTGGCGCGGATTTGCAGTTCGGGGAAATCATAGCCGAAGGCCTGGCGTACGCTTTCCACCACATAGGCCAGCTTGCCGGCATGGCGCTTCAGCGCCACGTTGACGCCCTCGACCACATGGGCGTCCAGTCCGGCCCCGGCCATCAGCAGGAAATGGCGGCCGTTGGCGACGCCCAGATGTACCGTGGACGTGGCGCCGAAGGCGATGGTGTCGGCCACCTGTCCGGCATCCTTGGGGTCCAGGCCGATTTCCAGCGCCAGCACGTTGGCGGTGCCCAGCGGGATCACCGCCAGACGTGGCCGGTCGGGGCGGCCGATCATGCCGTTGACCACCTCGTTGACGGTACCGTCACCGCCCGCCGCCACCACCACGTCGTAATCGGCGGAACTGGCGGCACGGGCGAATTCCTCGGCGTCGCCGCGTCGGGTGGTGCGCCGTTCCTCGACCACGCAGCCGCGCGCCCTGAGCAGGTCCAGCGTCGCCGCCAGCCGTTTGCCCCGGCGCCGACCGGCGGTGGGATTGTAGATGACCAGCACCCGCCGGTCGCTGTCCGCACGGGCGGCGATGGCAGGAAGGGGTGTTTTCATGGGGATCGTGCTTTGCGCCAACATGATTGACCGTATAGACCCTGGGGAGCAGGAAACGGCATGAAATAATTGTTACACGATCCGGTCAATTCTGTGAATTTTACTATGGGTTTAACCAACGGGTATGTACAAGCGCCCGCCGCGCGCACTAAAACCCAGGTCATGAGCCTTGTTCGTTACTGATGCGGGTGCATGCCCATGACCGCGGACGCCGCCCCCACCCAACGTTACCGCACCATCTGGATTTCCGACGTGCATCTGGGCACCCGAGGGTGCAAGGCCGAATATCTGCTGGATTTCCTGAAAAGCACCGAATCCGACACGCTATATCTGGTGGGCGACATCATCGACGGCTGGCGGCTGCGCCGGTCGTGGTACTGGCCGCAGCCGCACAACGACGTGGTGCAGAAGATTTTGCGCAAGGCGCGCAAGGGCACGCGGGTGGTGTTCATCCCCGGCAACCATGACGAATTCGCCCGCGACTACACCGAACATAATTTCGGCGAGATCGAACTGGCGCAGGATGCGGTGCACGAGACGGCGGACGGCCGCCGTCTGCTGGTGCTGCACGGCGACAGCTTCGACGGCGTGGTGAAATACGCCAAGTGGCTGGCCCATCTGGGCGACGGCGCCTATACCCTGGCGCTGTCGCTGAACCACTGGCTGAACGTGGCGCGGCGCCGTCTGGGTCTGCCCTATTGGTCGCTGTCGGCCTATCTGAAGAACAAGGTCAAGAACGCCGTCCAGTTCATCGACGATTACGAACAGACGGTGGCGGACGAGGCGCGGCGGCGCGGCGTGGACGGCGTGGTGTGCGGCCATATCCACCATGCGGAAATCCGCGATATCGACGGCGTGCTGTACGCCAATGACGGCGATTGGGTGGAAAGCTGCACCGCGCTGGTCGAAAGCACCGACGGCACGCTGGAGGTGCTGCGCTGGCTGGACCACGCCATGGTCACCACCGCCGACGCCCTGCCATCCTCCGACACTCCCTCGGCCAGCAAGGAACGGGAATGCGCATACTCGTTGTTTCGGATGCCTGGTTTCCGCAAGTCAACGGCGTGGTTCGCACGCTTGACACCCTAAGGCACGAACTGGAGAAAAGCGGGCACGAGGTGGTGATGATCACCCCCGACCGCTTCCGCTCCATCCCCTGTCCCACCTATCCGGAAATCCGGCTGGCGCTGCGGCCCGGCCGTGCCCTGGCGCGCATGGTCGAGGCGGCGCAGCCCTGCGCTATCCACATCGCCACCGAAGGCCCGCTGGGCTGGGCGGCGCGGCGCTATTGCCTGCGGCGGCGGGTGCCGTTCACCACGGCCTATCACACCAAATTCCCGGAATACATCCAGGCGCGCTTCCGGGTGCCGCTGCCGCTGTCCTATGCGGTGATGCGGCGCTTCCACGGCAAGTCGTCGCGGGTGATGGTGGCGACCCAGGGCATCGAGGACGAACTGGCCAAGCGCGGCTTCGGCAATATCGGGCGGTGGTCGCGCGGCGTCGATACCGAGCTGTTCCGCCCCCGCCCCGAGGCCAAGGGCGAGGCCGGGCCGTTCGCCGGGCTGCCGCGCCCGGTGTTCCTGTATGTGGGCCGGGTGGCGGTGGAAAAGAACATCCAGGCCTTTCTGGATCTGGACCTGCCGGGCTCCAAGGTGGTGGTGGGCGATGGCCCGTTGCTCGACGATCTGCGCCGCCGCCATCCTGCCGTGACCTTCGCCGGGGCGAAGTTCGGCGAGGAACTGGCGCTGCATTACGCCGCCGCCGATTGCTTCGTCTTTCCGTCGCGCACCGACACCTTCGGGCTGGTGCTGCTGGAGGCGCTGGCCTCGGGCCTGCCGGTGGCGGCCTATCCGGTGCCGGGGCCGCTGGACGTGGTCGGCGGCTCGCCCGCCGGTGTGCTGTCCGAGGATCTGCGCGCCGCCGCCCTGGCCGCGTTGGATATTCCGGCCGAAATGGCGCGCGGCCACGCCCTGACCTTCTCGTGGGCGGCCTGCACCCGGCAGTTCCTCGACAATCTCAAGCCGTTTCCCACCAATCGGCTGCGTGCCGCCTAGGATTGTATTCAATTCACCGGCGGTCTAACATCGCGCAACAGGAGAGTTGGCGGGATGGCGGCATGCGTCGGTGGTGGATCGCGGTAATTGCGGTGGCGATGGTGACCGCAGCCCCGGCGGCGGCGGATGATTTCGCCCGGCAAGAGGCCGAGCGGCTGCGCGCCGATCTGGAGGGCGAGGCGGAACGCCAGCGCCTGACCCTGGAAACCTTCATGCAGGATCAGCAGGCGCTGCTGGAACAGCGTCTGGCTGAACAGGATCGCCGCCTCGCCCGCCAGGACCGGATGGTCTGGGGGCTCGGCGGCGTTTGTCTGGTCCTGGCCGCCCTGGCGGGCGGCTTGCTGTTACATCCTAAGCGGCGTGCCGCCTCTGCGCCCATTGCGGGCGCGGCCAAGCAGGCGAAAGCCTGCGCCCGGCGAGGGACATCATGACATCCTAAGCGGCGCGGACGCCGTCCAGGAAACCGGTGATGCGGCCACGCAGGCTGTCGGCCTGGGTGTTCAGCGACTTGGCGGCATCCAGCACCTGACCGGCGGCCTCGCCGGTTTCGCTGGCGGCCTGGGTGACGCCGGTGATGGCGGTCGCCACCTCCTGGGTGCCCGCCGCCGCCTGCTGGACGTTGCGGGCGATTTCGTTGGTGGCGGCCGATTGTTCCTCGACGGCGCTGGCGATGCCCGCGGCGATGTGGGTCATCTCCTCGATACGGGCGACGATGCGGCCGATGGCGGTCACCGCCTGATTGGTCGCGGCCTGGACGGCACTGATCTGGGTGCCGATTTCCTCGGTGGCCTTGGCGGTCTGGTTGGCCAGATGCTTGACCTCGCCCGCCACCACGGCGAAACCCTTGCCCGCCTCACCGGCCCGCGCCGCCTCGATGGTGGCGTTGAGCGCCAAAAGGTTGGTCTGCGACGCGATGTCGTTGATCAGCCCGACCACCTGGCCGATGCGGTTGGAGGTCTCGGCCAGCGATTTGACGGTGGCATCGGTGGCGCGGGCTTCCTCGGCGGTAGAGGCGGCGATGTGCGACGATTGCTCGACCTGACGGCCGATCTCGGCGATGGAGGAGGACAATTCCTCGGCGGCGGTGGCGACGGTCTGGACGTTGGCGCTGGCCTGTTCGGTGGCCGAGGCCACGGTCATGGCCTGATGATTGGTCTGTTCGGCGGTGGCCGACATGCCCTGGGCGGTGTTTTCCATCTGGGCCGAGGCGGCGGTGATGGCCTGCAACAGTTCGGTCACCGAATCCTGGAACTCGCCGGTCAGGTGGTCGATCTGCTTGCTGCGCCGTTCCCCGGCGGCGCGGGCCTGGGCCTGTTCGGCCTCCAGCGCGGCGTTGCGGATCATGTTGTCCTTGAACACCTGCACGGTGGCGGCCATGCCGCCCACTTCGTCCTGGCGCCCGATTCCGGGGATGACGACCGAGGTGTTGCCGTCCGCGAGGGCACCCATGGCCTGGGAAATCGCCACCACCGGCCGGGCGATGATCCGCTGCAGCAGCAGCAGGAAGGTGCCGGTCAGCGCGACAGCCAGGACGGCGATGGCGGTGACCTGCCACATCACAGAATCGTACAGCGCGTTGCTTTGGGCGCTCAAGCGCGCGATCTGGTCGGAATTGACCTGGACCAGCTTGGTGGAGTCTTCCTCCACCTTGTAAAAGGCGATGCGGTTGTCGCCCAGCATCAGGGCGCGGGCTTCCTGGTTGCGGTTCTGGCGCGACAGGGCGACGATCTCGTCCGCTCCCGCCAGATAAGTTTCGCTGGCGGTACTGATCTCCTGGTGCAGGCGCCGTTCCTCGGGCAGCACGATCAGGGCGGTGTAATCCTTCAGCGCCTTCTGGAAGGCGTCGCGCTGCGCCGCCAGCGACTTCTCGTACTTATCCATCTCCGTTTGGTCGGTGCTCAGGATGTGGGCTTGGGCGAAACGGCGATGTTCAGAGAGGCGCAGCGCCATGTCCTGGGCGGTGCGGATGCTGGGCAGCCAGTTGGTGACGATGTCGTTGCCTGCGGCGTTGACCGAGCGCACGCCGCTGAGGGCGATACCGGCCAGGGCCAGGGTCAGGATCAGCAGGGCGCAAAAGGCGATCGCCAATTTGCGGGCGATCTTGAGATTTTCCAGCAGGCGCAACATGACGGTTCTCCCCAACAGAAGGCGTGGTTCCATTGGGCTACTTATGACATTGGTATGTTTCTAAAATATGGTTTATACGTGTATGGGTTGTAAAAAACACAAAAAAATGGTTCTTCATGGAACTCTGATGAGCGCTCCGTTCTCCCTCCCCCGGCAAGCCGGGGGAGGGCCGGGGTGGGGGAAACGGTGACATCCGCTGGGATGGAGACGCCCTCCCCCCGCCGGTGGCGAGGGGAGGAGTGCTTGCCTTCCCCGCAATTCCGCGAAGAACCATGTGTGGACGGCCCCTGCGTTGCAAGGGGGAAACTCGACGTGACCGACGCTTCCATGGTCGGGTGCAGTCATGTGTCCGGCCCGTTTGTGCGGCTTTCGCCGCTGGCCCTGATGAAGTCCGCGGA
>Ga0209373_10000913_pt1 | contig 39958 bp, 34 predicted proteins | sample Higcelweek5metaG_FD_187173 | JGI IMG/M metagenome (GOLD analysis project Ga0209373, IMG submission 187173) | Freshwater pond sediment microbial communities from the University of Edinburgh, under environmental carbon perturbations - High... | ecosystem: Environmental > Aquatic > Freshwater >... | reverse complement strand
TGCCTTTCGTTCTTCGTCCGTTATTTGAATTCGAATCGTCTTCATGCGCACCTCTTCTGTTTCGCTTACAGATAAAATATAGTGCATCTCTCGAATATTACAATGTAAATTTATGCAACTTAGCTTAGAATTTTCCATTCCGGCGGATCAGGTGATTGACTGTGACATCCATGTTTGACCTCATTGTGGTCCACTTTGTGGCTCAGCAAAGAGATAAAGAATGAAAAAATTGTCAACACGGAACATGCTGAAAATAACGAAGTTAGAATGAAATTGGCGGAGAGAGAGGGATTCGAACCCTCGGCGGGATTGCTCCCGCGGCGGTTTTCAAGACCGCTGCCTTAAACCACTCGACCATCTCTCCGGACAAGGAATCGTAAGGGGGGTATAATATTGCCCGTTTTTCTTCATTTTTCAAGTTCGCACCCTGAAAATCCGGAAGAATGATTCCCGGAAGGCTGTCGGAAGCCACGGAATAATCTCTTTCCCGAAGAAGGAATGGAACTACGGGGTTTGCGAATAGACGATCAGCGCTTTGGCGAAAGAACAGTCTTTCGCAAGGGAAACCCGGTGCGGAAGGTTCGCTTTCATGTAAAGAGTGTCTCCGGCATGCATCAGACGGCAGGTATGTTCGTCCATCAGGCGGTATTCGATTTCCCCTTCCAGCAGAAGGAAAAATTCCTCGGTGTCGTGCATCATGAAGGCGCGTTCCTCCGTGGCGGGGGTGTATTCGACGATGAACGGATTCATGAGACGTCCGATCTGGCGGTAGGCGAGGGCAAAGTAACGAATGCCGTAACGGAGATTGTCGTCGCGGAGGAGTTCTTCCCCTTCGTCGATGCGGCCGAAGGAATATTCCGGGGCGGGACTGTCGGTCTGGAAGAGGTCCGCGATCCGTAAGCCGAGGGCGTCGGCAATTTTGTTGAGGGAGTTCAACGACGGCGTGACACGGAAATTCTCCACCTGGGAGATGAAGCCTTTGCTGAAGCCGCTTTTCGCGGCCAGCTGTTCGACCGTCATCCCCTGGGAGATGCGGACAGAGCGGATATTCTGGGAGATGTGGAGAAGGTCCATACTCGCTCCTTATTGCGGGTTCAGGATGTCGCGGAGGACCGCGGCGCAGTTGCTGGTGATGGAATCCACGCCCATTTCGATGAAGCGGCGGGCCTGCCCGGGATGGTCGACCGTCCAGACGGCGAAAAGGAATCCGGCGTCATGGACCTTGCGGACGTATTCCGCGTCGATGCCCCCCTCATCGCAATGGGCGTCCACGCCGTCCGCGCTGATTTCCCGCAGAATGGCGATCAGTTCATCGGCGTCGGGGTGGGCTTGCCCGTTTTCATGAGAGAAGCCGGTGAGCCACAGGGTGCGGATTTCTGGCATGGTTTTTTTGCTGAGGCGGAGCAGATCCTTGTCGAAGGAGATAATGATGATCTGCCGGCAGGGGACCCCGGATTCCATCAGGACTTTCTGGACCGCGGGGACGAGAGCCGGGCATCCGGATTTGAGTTCGATGTAATATTCACGGTCCTTTCCGAGGAACTGGAGGGAGGAGGCGAGCGTGGGGATCCGCTCCTTCGGGAAATTGATTTTGGAGCCGGAGACATTGACTTCCGCAAGTTCGGCGAAAGTGGACTTTCCGATCGCTTTGACGAAATCGCCCATGCGTGCCGTATTATAGTCGTGCGCGGTTACCACCACCCCATCCTTCGTGAGATGGACATCGCATTCCATCCCATCGGTTTTCCGGTCGATGGACAATTTGAAGGCGGCCAGTGTATTTTCCGGGGCATCCATCGACTCTCCGCGATGGGAAATCCACTTCACATTCATCTTTTGTTTTACTCCCTGTTCAGTTACGGTAAATGTAATCTCAAATCGGAGTGAATACAAGAGAGCCGGTACGGAAAAGTCACGGAAATAAAAGTGCGTGATGTGTGTTTTCATCCGTCTTTAGGAAAGCGGGGCGTGCGTGCGGAAACAGTCCGAAAAGGAATGAATAGGCGCTTCCGTCTATTGCAAAAGGATTCATTTCATGGTATATTTCCAGTGCAACAAATCAAACTCATGAGGTGAATTCATGTCAGATTGCACAATTGCCGGACAGCTCGCAAAATACAAGATCATTCCTGTTCTGGTTCTCAACGATGTCGAGAGCGGGCTGAAACGGTGTGAACTCCTCTGCAAAAACGGCCTTCCGGTCGCTGAAATCACCTTCCGGACCGCCGCGGCGGAAGAGATCATCAAGGCCGCCTCAAAAGAGTTTCCGGAGATGTTCCTCGGGGCGGGCACGATTCTGAATACGACAGATCTTCACAGGGCTTTCAACGCGGGCGCGAAGTTCGCGGTGGCGCCCGGGTTCAATCCGACGATTGTGAAGGAGGCGATGATGCACCGTTTCCTGTTTGCGCCGGGGATCTGCACTCCATCCGAGATCGAGCAGGCATATGAACTGGGATGCCGGTTCTTCAAATTTTTCCCGGCGGAAGCGGCGGGAGGAGTGAAAATGCTCAAGGCGATTGCCGCGCCCTACAAGCACCTTGGAATCAAGTTCATGCCCACGGGCGGAGTCACGCTCGAAAACGCTTCGGAATGGCTGGGGATGGAAGAGGTGGCGGCCGCGGGAGGCACGTGGCTGAACAAGGCGGACGCGGAAGAAATCCGCAAGGCAGTCGAACTGGCAAAAACACTCTAAGCGGGGGATGGACGATGTTTTCAAGCAAAGAGAAGGTCAAGGTGGGCGTGATTGGTGTGGGTGTTCTCGGACGTTTTCACACGAAGCTTTACAAGGAAAATGCCGGGGCCGAACTGATTGGCGTTTATGATGTTTCTTCGGCGGCGGCCAAAGCGATCGGAAAAGAATTCGGCGTGAAGCCGTTCGAGTCGATTGCCGAACTCGCGGGACAGTGCGACGCCCTGACGGTGGCCGTTCCCGCCACGGAGCATTATTCAACCGCCATGCCGCTGATCGAAATGGGCAAGCATCTGCTGATGGAAAAACCGCTGGCCGCCACGGTGCCGGAAGCCCGGGAAATGGTTCGCGCGGCGGGAGAGAAAAATATCGTCTTCGGCGTCGGGCACGTGGAACGGTTCAACGCGGCGATGGACTTTCTGGAAAAGAACCGTTCCAACACGCTTTTCATCGAAGCGCACCGACTGGCGAAATATCCGCCGCCGCGTCCCGGCATGCACCGCAGAGGCACTGAAGTGAGCGTGGTTCTGGACCTGATGATCCATGACCTCGATCTGGTCCTGACGATGGTCGGGAGCGACGTGGAACGGTTCGACGCGGTCGGGATGCCGGTCCTGAGCAAGACCGAGGACATTGCGAACGTCCGTCTGAAATTCAAAAACGGCGCGGTTGCCAACGTGACCGCCAGCCGCGTGAGTTCCGAGCCCATGCGCAAGTTCCGCGTATTCCAGACCGATTCCTACATCTCCATGGACTATGCCAAGGGGACGGGCCGGATCCTGCGGAAAAGTTTTCTCGGCGTGGCTGTCAAGTCGGTCAATCTCTGTGAAAAGAACGCGCTGGCGGCGGAGATCGCGGATTTCGTGGAAGCGGTCCGCAAAACAAAGGAGGGCCCGGTGATTTTCCAGCCGAAGGTGACGGGCGCCCAGGGGCTCCGCGCACTGGAGCTGGCGGCCGCCATCACCGAGGAAATCGACTCCTACAACCGTAAATACGACCTTTACAAATTCAGAAAATAATGGCCATTTTATCGCTTTCAACCCCCGGAAAAATCAACCTCTACCTTGAGGTGAAGGGGAAGCGTACGGATTCTTATCACGAACTCGTCACGCTCTTTTATCCGGTTCACGCGATTTCCGACCGTGTGGAGCTGGAACTCACCTTTTCCGGGGTGAGGGTTGCCTGCGAAACGTCCGGGGTTCCTCAGAACGACCTCAACATCTGCGCCCGTGCGGCCCGCGCCTACTTCGAGGCCGCCCGGATCGATTCGGGCGCGGCGATCCGGATCGAAAAAAACATACCCGTTGCGGCGGGCATGGGCGGAGGGAGTTCGGATGCGGGCGCGACGCTGATTCTGCTGCAGCGTCAGTTTCAGGCGCTGGAAGCCGGTGTGCTGAAGGCGCTTGCCCTTGAAATCGGCGCCGATGTCCCGTTTTTCCTTGCGCCGGAACCGTCCATCGGCTGTGGACGCGGGGAGATTCTGACCCCGGTCGACCTGCCGACCGAACTTCCTCTGCTGATTGTGCCGACCTGTTTTCCGGTTTCGGCGGCATGGGCCTATAAGCATCTGTCCGTTCCGGAAGGACACATATTCCCTGCTTCGCCGTTCCCGCTGATCGAGGCGCTCCAGAGAGGGGACTTCGCAGGAGCCAAGAAATTGCTCCGCAACGATCTTCAGCACGCGGTCCTGCGGAAGTTTCCGCTGCTCACCCTGATTTCCGATCTGCTCCGGGAGACAGGCGGCGCGGTTCTGGTCTCCGGCAGTGGGCCGACGCTTTTTGCGCTTTATTCCGACTTCCGAACCCGTGACGAGGCTTTTGCCTCGCTCGCGCCGGTTCTCCGGAAATATAATCTTCAGCCGTATCAAACTTAACTTCAAAGGAAAGGACAATCCCATGCCGTCCCCCAGAGTCATTCTCGAAACCTCGCTTGGAAACATCACGCTCGAACTGTTTGAAAAAGACACCCCGCTGACAGTGGAAAATTTCCTTTCCTACGTGGATTCAGGCCACTATTCCGGGACGATCTTCCATCGCGTCATTCCGGGATTCATGATTCAGGGCGGCGGTTTCTCTCCGGAAATGGTGCAGAAGCCCACGAAGGCTCCGGTCAAGAACGAGGCAAACAACTCGGGCTCGAATGCGCGCGGAACCGTTGCCATGGCCCGGACCAGCGTGGTGGACAGCGCCACTTGCCAGTTTTTCATCAATACGGTCAACAACGATTTTCTGAACTACCAGAACAGTTCCCCGCGCGGGTTCGGCTATTGTGTCTTCGGTCATGTGGTCGAAGGAATGGACGTGGTGGATAAAATCGAGAAGCTCGAAACCACTTCCAAAGGGGGACATGAGAACGTTCCCTGCGAGACGGCGGTCATTCTGAAAGTCTCCCGCGCCTGAGCGGAATCCTTTTTTCAAAGCTGAAGCAGGAACACGGGAAAAGGGAACCCTTTCAAGAAAGGCTTTCCCTTTCTCCCCGGGTCTTTCTACTTTTGAAACAGCCTCTTTACTTTGAAACGATGTTCTTGGCCTTGCGCCATTCTTCGATGAGGGACTTCCCTTTGGCGAATTCCTTCTCGAAGGCGTCGAAATCATTGTCCGCGATCATCTGTTTCATACGGTTGCAGCGTTCCTCATAGGAAGCCATCGCCTCCAGGACCGCCTCCCGGTTGTGCGAGAGGATTTCCCGCCACATTTTCGGGGAAGACGCCGCTACTCGGATCGTATCGCGGAATCCGCTGGCACAGCCCGCGAACCGCTGTTCCCTGAGATCGCCTTCCGCGTCCAGCACGCTCAATGCGAGGGCGGATGAGACGATGTGCGGAACATGGCTGGTGTGGGCGACCAGCAGATCATGTTCCAGCGCGGAAATGCGGACCGGCCTGGACCCGATGCTTTTCCAGAGGCGTTCGATCCGGGCCGTATCCTCTTCCGGGGAAGCCGCGGACGGCACCACGAAAACAGAGGCGTTTTCATAAATATCCGGAACCATCGATTCGGGACCGGATTTTTCCGTTCCCGCCATCGGGTGGCTTCCGACGAAGCGGATTCCGTTCTCAAGTGCCGCCTTTTCAATGCAGCCCTTGACGCTTCCGATGTCGGTGACGAGCGTTTTTTTCATGAACGGGGCATATTCCCGGATGAATTCGAGGATATTCGGGATCGGAAGGCAAAGGACGGCAATGTCCGATTCTTCCAACGCCTCCTTCACGCTTCCGCAAACCCGGTCGATAATTCCGTTTTCGAGCGCCCATTTTCCGACTTCGGGACGTCGGCTCCAGGCCAGTCGTTCATATCCTTTTCCGGCGAGCGCGGCGCAAAGCGACGTTCCCAGCATTCCCAATCCGATCACGGCAATTTTTTCCGGCATGACTCTTCTCTCCTTACTTCCCCAGCGGAATCAGCAGCTGGCATACAAATTCGAACGGAACCGCTTTTCCGTCCAGCACGGTCCGTCCGTAGTCCCGGCGGGAGTCCATGGCGAACATGGCATCCCCCTGCACCCGGGAAATTTCCAAAGTAACTTCCACCTTTCCGCCTTCGATGTTCAGCGGAATCGGTACGATACATTGATCGGTGTTCGAACAGAGAATTGTTTCTCCGTTGGCGCGGACCCGGAAAACGGCATCCTTTCCGAACACGGGAAATACCAGCAGACCCTTCTCCGCCGCGACAGGATATTTCAGCAGGAATGTTTTTTTGACGGTGAAGTCGTTGGCGGTTCCGTTCCAGCCGCCCTTGACGGAGGGGGTGGAGTCCGTGACCAGCAGATATTTTCCGGCGGGCGCGTCTTTCCATTCATAAGGACATTCCTCCAGAATCGAATTCACGCCGCAGGGACGCGTTGACCGTAGAATAAGAGGTTCATAAGCGTAGGCGTAGAGCGGTGAAAGCGAATACACGAAGAACAGCGCGAAGGCCGCCATCGCGCCGCGGTGAAGGACCTCCTTGAGCGGAGCCCGGCGTAGAATCTGCGCCAGATAGACGCCCCCGCTGATACAGAGCAGGGGCAGAATCGGCACGCGGAACCGCGCAAGAACGTAGAAGGCAATGATCGAAAGCGCATAGAGAGCGATGAAGCACCAGAGCAGAAGGAACATTTTCCGCCGGAGAAACAGCCTTTGGTAGAAGCCGTTGAAAAAGCCGGCGATTCCGAGAAGAAGCAGAATTCCGGCGGGAAGGAAACGGAGATTGCGCATCAGGGAACTTTTCGCAGCATTGGCTTCCGTGATGTTGTTCGGATAGTCCATGGCGTCCCAGAACAGGATGACTTTCTGGAACTGCTGTTCGAGAAACGCGGCCGGTTCGTCCAGAAACCATCGGAGCATGCGCTTCGGAATGGAGACTTCCTTTTCGTGCTTCAGCCACATTTCATACGTTTTCGGATACGGGAGTTCCAGCCCGACGGGTGCGCCCTCCGGATTGTTTCCGATCGCAAGGACCGCGTTTCCGGCGGTGGACGGTCCGCTCAAGTGCCCCAGCCGGATGGAGTTGTAGAGGGCGAAAGGCAGTTGGGGAAGCACGGCCAGAAGCACCACCAGAGCCATTCCCGCGAGGGTGCGTTTGCGTCCCGCGTTCCGTTCCCGGTAAAAGACACAGAACAGGAGGACCGGCAGGAAGCACCATGTGTTGCCTCGGGTCAGGACGGAAAGCCCCAGAACAAGGCCGCAGAGACTCCATCCGGACAAGGAAGGCTTCCTCCAGGTCCGGAGCGTGAGATAGAAAAGCAGCGTGATCCAGAAGGCCTGAAGGACTTCCAGCAGGGCGTAGGGGGTGAAGTAGATCAGGATGGAGGAGAGGGCGCAGAGAAGAGCGCTCCAGAGGGCGGCGCGGCACCCGAGGATCATTCCGGCGGAGAGTCCGGCGAGAAGCACGGTGACTGCCCCGAGAAGCGACTGCGCCAGAATCAGAACGTAAGGGCCGTTAGTGAAGATCCGGCACAGGGGGAGAAACACGGCGTAATAGAGCGGCTGGTAGTAAAACCGGGAGGGCAGATTTCCATGCAGGATGCCGTCGGCCAGTCCCAGATACGTTTTCATGTCTGTAATGTCCGAGGGATTCGCGACGGCGGGGTCGTTTACGGCCAGTTCCCAGGAGACCGCCAGACGGAGGAGGAAGGCCAGAAAGGCAATCAGGCACAGGAACAGAAAAACCGTCCCGCCCTTGCGGGAGGAACGGTTTGATTCCTGAAGATTTTCAGCCTTGTTGCCGGTGCTCTTCAAATCGTCAACAGCTCCTTTTCCTTGGAGGAAGCAAGTTCATCGATCTTCGTGATGTAGGAATCGGTGAGCTTCTGGATTCTTTCAAGGTCGGCTTTCAAGTCATCCTCGGTGATTTCGGAGTTCTTCTGCGCTTTTTTGAGGGCGTCATTGCCGTCGCGGCGCGCATTGCGGATTTCGATCTTCGAGTTTTCCACGAAGGACTTGACCTGTTTGGCAAGTCCGTTGCGGCGTTCCTCGCTGAGCGGGGGAATGGGCAGACGGATGATCTTGCCGTCGCTGACGGGGGAGATGCCGAGGGGAGAGGCGATGATGGCCTTTTCGATGGCCTTGACCGCGCTCTGGTCCCATGGCTGAATGGTGATGAGACGCGAATCGGGAGTCGCCAGACCGGCGATGTCGCGGAGCCGTGTCATTGCGCCGTAATATTCGACCATGATGTTTTCCACCAGACTGGTGGATGCCTTGCCCGTACGGATGCCGGCAAATTCGACTTTCATGGCTTCTTCGGCGTTCATCATTTTTTCTTCGACTTCATCAAATATTGCGTTGACTGCCATTTTGAATGTCTCCTCTGTTTGATCTGTGAATGGAAATGTACACCGTTTTTCCCGATTTGACAAGCCGGGAAAAATCAGTGGACCACGGTTCCGACGGAATAATCGCCGGAAAGCACCTTGACAAGCGCTCCTTTTTCCGAGAAATTGAAAACGATGATATGCAGATTGTTGTCGGCGCACAGTGAAAAGGCGGCGGAATCCATGATTCCGTAACGCCCCGACACGGCATCCTCGAACGAAAGCATGTCGAACTTTTTCGCGGACGGGTCCTTCATGGGATCCGCCGTATAGATTCCGTTGACCTTGGTGGCTTTCATGACCGCCTGGCAATTCGTTTCCAGCGCACGGAGCGCCGCGGTGGTGTCGGTCGTGAAGAAGGGACAGCCCGTTCCGCAGGAGAAGATGACCAGCTTGCCCGAGGAGAGATCCTCGAGGGCGCGGTCGCGGTTGAAACGTTCGGCGAAAGGCTCCATGTCCACGGCGGAATGAACCGCGCACGGGACGCCCGCCGCCAGAAAGGCGTCCTTCAGGCACAGGGCGTTCATGGCGGTTGCCAGCATGCCCATGTAGTCGGCGGTGACCCGGTCCATGCCTTTTTTGGAACCGGCGAGTCCGCGCCAGATGTTTCCGGCACCTACGACGAGGGCGATCTGCACCCCCATGTCCAGCGCTTCCTTTACACGTTCGACCACGGAGGCGACCGCCTCGGAGCAATATCCGAAGGGCTGATCCCCCTTCAGGGATTCCCCGCTGATTTTCAGAAGCACACGTTTATAAAGCAACTTTGACTTGTTCATGATCCAACCCTTTCCTGATGTCCGGTAAAATAACGCTCAAACCCGAGTTCGTAAAGAGTGAAAACGTTTTTTTTGCCTTTTTTTTGGGGGTCCGGCTTGTTTTTTTCTTTCAGAAGTCTACTTTATCGATATTGCAAACCATCCGTAGCAGGCGGATTCAATCACATATAAATCGGGGGATAGAAAATGTTCGAAAACTTTTCCGGTATCATTAGCGGGATCCGCAATTCCATTACAGTGAAGATTGTCCTGATTGCATTCATCATTCTGGTTCTTCAGATTCCCGTCCTGATGGTGTACGGGCTGATTTCGGAACGGCAGCATTCGCAGGACACCGCGATTTCGGATGTTACCTCCAAGTGGGGGAAAACGCAGATGGTCTCCGGGCCTTATTTGATCATTCCCGCCGAACGGAAAATCGATGAGAAAAAGAAGGAGAAGACTGCCGTTTATCTGTTGCCTTCGAGCCTGAAGATTCAGGGAAAGGTCGATCCGCAGATTCGCTACCGGGGCATCTATCAGGTGGTTCTCTACGGCGCGGAACTCAAGATCGCCGGCCGGTTCGAATATGAATTTCCCGCGGCGGCTCCGGACAATCCGGAAAAAATTTCCTTGAACGACGCCATCCTGGCGCTGGGGATCAGCGACATCATCGGAATCCGCAAGTATACGGTCAAGGTCAACGGAAAGGAGCTTGCGCCCCGCTCCGGCATCCCGGACCGGCAGATCGCCTGTTCCGGAATCCACATGCCTCTGCCGCTGACATCGCCCAAAGGAGAAATCGAGTTCGAAATCTCCCTGCTGCTGAACGGAAGTACCGGGCTGGAATTCCTGCCGCTCGGACAGCAGACCACCATCCATCTCGAATCTTCGTGGCCCGACCCCAGTTTCTGCGGATCGATTCTGCCGACGAATCATGACATCGACCGGAAAGGGTTCCATGCCGAATGGAACACCACCGCGCTCAACCGCAATTATCCGCAGCAGTGGACGGGATCGGCGTTCTCCGTCGAAAATTCCCAGTTCGGGGTGGAGTTCAAGCTCATGACCAGCCTGTATAGCCAGGTCCATCGCGCCATCACTTACGCGGCACTGTTCATGGTCTTCATCATGATGGCCTATCTGATCGGCGAACGGGTGGCAAAGGTCTGGATGCACCCGCTCCAGTATTTCCTCTGCGGATGTGCCATCGTGCTGTTCTACAGCATCCTGCTGTCCGTCGGCGAACACCTGCCGTTCCACTGGGCATACATCATCGCGGCATTCTCCGTGACACTCCTGACCGCGTTTTACTGCAAGGCCATTTTCCGGAAAAGCAAGGTGGCTTTCTGCGAAGGACTGGCGATGCTTCTCGCCTACGGAGTCATCTTCATTCTGCTGAAGCTGGAAACCTTTGCGCTCCTGGTCGGCAGCGGGGTTCTCTTCGTGCTTCTGGCGATCCTGATGACAGTCACCGCGAATGTCAACAAGGAAAGCAGAGGAGAATCCCCTGCACCTCAGGGAAAATCCTGACGCATTTTCCGTCTTTGAAAAGTTGGTCATGCAATACTCTCTGTATTGCCGCGGTCCAGCCGCGAAGGCTGGTCGTGCGGAGCACGAAATCCCCGCCCGGAGCGGTGGAACCGCCGCCGCAAATGCAAAAAGCATGAGGGATCCTCGCCCTCAAAATCCCCGGCAGGGAAGATTTCCCTGCACCTCGGCAACCTAAGGGGGGGTGCCGTCTTTGAAAACTTCGATGGATACATTGCGTTTCCAGGCACAAAGAACCGTTCAGGCGGGATCGGACGAATTCCAGAATTCGAGGGGAGGCTGAGTGATCAGCCGAGGTCCATGGTCATTTCGTCCATTCCCTGAAGGACGATGCCGGTTCCGTTCGCCACCGCTTTGAGCGGATCGTCGGCGACGGTCACGAAAAGGCCGGTCTCTTCGGAAATCAGACGCGCCAGACCGCGCAGCAGGGAACCGCCTCCGGCAAGCATGATGCCGTGATCGATGAGGTCGGACGCCAGTTCGGGCGGGCATTTTTCAAGGGTGTTGCGGACCGCCAGCACGATGCTGGTGACCGGTTCCTGAATTGCCGTGCGGATTTCACGGGAGGAAACCTTGATGGTTTTCGGCAGTCCGGAGACGAGGTCCAGCCCTTTGACTTCCGCAAAGGTGTCCGTAGCTTCGTCCGGGTAGGCGCTGCCGATCTTGATTTTGATATCTTCGGCGGTGCGTTCGCCGATCGTGAGATTGTAGACGCGTTTCATGTGCTGGACGATTGCCTGGTCCATGGTGTCGCCACCGGCGCGGACGCTCCGGGCTTCGACGATGCCGGACAGGGAGATGACGGCCACTTCCGTGGTGCCGCCGCCGATGTCGACGATCATGCTCCCGGTGGGTTCGGAAACGGGAAGGCCGACTCCGATCGCCGCCGCCATGGGTTCTTCGATCAGGAAGATTTCACTGGCTCCGGCGCGCTCGGCGCTGTCCTTGACCGCACGGGTTTCCACTTCGGTGATTCCGGAGGGAACGGCGACGAGGATGCGGGGTTTGATCAAACGGCGTCGAGCGGGGACATGGGCCTTGGCTTTCTGAATGAAGGCGCGGAGCATGAATTCGGTGACCTTGAGGTCCGCAATCACGCCGACCTTCATCGGACGGACGGCGCGGATTCCCATGGGAGTCCTTCCCAGCATCTTCTTGGCTTCTTCACCGACGGCAAGAGGTTCCTTGTCTTTTTCCCGGATCGCCACAACGGACGGTTCGGAAAGGACGATTCCCTTATCCTTGACATATACCAGACAGTTTGCAGTACCAAGATCAATTCCTATATCGCTTGAAAAAAATCTGGCCAATTTTTGAAGAAGCATGTCAACTACTCCCGTTTGTTCGTTTTAATCTATCCTGTTTTCCGGGAAATACAAAGTCCGGAAGGCAAAAAACGTGCAAAAATCAGCTTTTCAGATGACTGGGAACGAACGTATGGCGTACCATGTCGTCGAAATCTTCCCGGGCACGGATTAAAGTCACCTCGGATTCGTTCACGAGAACTTCGGCCGGACGGAGACGTCCGTTGTATTGATAGCTCATTCCGAAGCCGTAGGCGCCGGCGTTTTCAACCACGACCAGATCCCCTTCCTCGATGTTTTCGGGGAGGTCGCGCTCCTTGACCCAGAAATCGGTGTTTTCGCAGAGCTGTCCGCAGAGGCCGATGGAAGAGCGGGGAGTGTTCTCCTTGCCGTCCACGTAGATATGATGGTAGGAGCCGTACATCGCAGGACGCGCCAGCGTATTCATTCCGATGTCCGTTCCCGCGATCTTCTTGTAGGAGTCCTTGATGGAGTGGACGCGTCCGATGATCCAGCCGGCGTTGCCGACGAAATAGCGGGCGGGTTCCATCTTCAGCTGCGGAAGCTTCATGCCGTATTCCTTGGCCTTGTCGCGGAACATTTTCGCGGTCAGGGACGCGGCCTTGTCGAGGTCCAGCGCGGGTTCATCCGGCTTGTAGGGAATGCCGAGTCCGCCGCCCAGATCGATGAATTCGAATTCGATCCCGAGCGTCTTGGCGGTCTTCCCGATGATATCCATCAGCAGACCCGTCACGAAGGGGAAGTATTCCGCGTCCGTGATGCACGAACCGGTCATCATGTGCGCGCCGAAACGCTTGATCCCGGCCTCCTTGGCCATGCGGTAGGCGTCGAGGACCTTGTCGGGATGGATGCCGAACTTCGCGTTCGGTCCGGCGTTGGTCACATATTCGCCGACATTGCTTTTGCCGTATCCGGGATTGACCCGGAAGGAGAGCAGTTCAGGCTTGCCGAACTTCAGAAGTCGGGGAAGGATGGAGATGTCGTCGAGATTGAAGATCACGCCGCTTTCGAGACCTTGCTTTATGTCGTTGTCGGAGAGGAAGTTGCCGCTGAACATGACGTTCTCTCCGCCGAGTCCGACATACTTTGCCAGAAGAATTTCGTTGACGCTGGCGGCGTCCACTCCGGCGCCTTCCTGACGGAGGATGTTCACGATGGCCGGATTGTTGCAGGCCTTGACCGCGTAGAACATCTTGAAGTCGGGATAGTACTTGGTGAACGCGTTGTTGACGCGCCGGAAGTTCTTCCGGATCTTCTGTTCGTCATATACGTAAACCGGCGTTCCGAACTTGGCTGCGATTTCTTCGACCGGCACTTCCCCGATGGCTATCTTATCCCCTATGAACTTCACGTTGTATCTCCTTACGATAAATTTCATTTTGCAACATGCGGTAATTTGCCACAAAATCACCGGTATTTCAACTCTGCATGGCAAAAAATCAGAAGATTCTTTCAAAGAAAGAGCGTTTTCCGCAGGGGATTTCCAGTTTTCTGTAATATTTCAGCTCGTGGTTGGAAAATCCGCCTTCCGCGACGATCCCGGAACTCTGCGACTCCCTGCCGTCCGTTCCCGGACGAGAACGGAAAACGGCGATGCGTCCCCTGCCGTCCGGACAATACTTCCGGATTTCCGCCAGCGGGATTTCAAGCAGAAGCTTCCAGGTTTTGTCTGCTGCATCAATCCGGGAGACGGCATGGACCGGGAGGGAAATTTCACGGAAACCCGATCCCATCTGTTTGAGAATCTGGAAGCGACCGTTGGCGTTGACTCCGATCTGAAGATACGGGGCATATTTTCCGGGAGGGGCGAACATCACCTCGAAGCAGTCGTCGGAAAACACGGATGAGGTTTTTTCTTCCGGCGAATATTTCATCTGGAGAGCCTTGATGTTTTCTTCCTGTGCAAACAATTCCACATAAAGATATTGTGAATCCGCGGCAAAGCGGACCTCGCTTTTCTGGAAATCCGAGGCATACGCCATCCGCGGAAACAGCGGCAGTTTCAGTCCAAGACGGCTGAGCTGATATTTGTCGGCCGCTTCCGGCAGGAGCGGAACCCTGATGGTTCCGGGCAGTTCCTTGTAATGTTCCATGATCTTGTCATATTCGGCAACGCGGGCGCGGAACTGTTCCGCATCCGCCCGCAGTTTCATGAAGTTGTCATAAACGGGCTGGAACCAATACTTGTCCGTGACCTTCTTTGCGGCGGCTTCGAGCCGTTCGGCCGGTTTGTCCAGATTCTGCGCGGAATACTGGCTGGTCAGGGGATTGATCCAGTCGGAATGCTCACCCCGGATTTCCTGCATGGCTTTGTAGAATTCAGCCATTTCCTTTCCGGCTCCGGGATAAGCCAGATCGCAGAAATCGCGCACTGCCCGGTCGAGATCGAAGTCGGGGTTGAAAAGCGCTTTCGCCTGAATGGAGTTGGTCAGGACGCAGCACGCGTAGTGGACCTTGAAGCGGTACATGGAGCCGTCGGAAACCTGCATGCCGTTGGTTTTGCCCTTCATTTCGCGGAGCATCCGGACGATTTCGCCCTGATTGCAGATGAGATAGTCCTTCATGGCGGGCAGCCGCGGATAGCCGCGGATCACCGTTCTGGCTCCGGCGCTTTTCCAGGCTTCGAACAGGGGGATGTTCGCGGAATAATCCTTCCGGTAGGGATACCCGGTTTCGACGGCGACGGTAAAATGCGGTTCCAGCGTGACTCCCTTCGGCGGATGGTTGTAGGAGGTCCCTTTTTCCTGCGTATAGAAGTTCATCTCCGGGTAAGCCTGGCGGACGGCTCTGGCGACCCGGTTGACGAAGGTGTAGACATAGTCGCTGCCGTCGGCGGATTTGCGGCAGTTTTCACACTCGCAGGGTTGGATGGGGGCGTCGCTTCCGAAGATCCGGACCGTATGGATGTCTCCGCGTTTCCGGATTTCGGCAAGGATGTCGGTTGTTATGATGTCGAAAACTTCCTGATTGCTCAAGCACGGGACATGGTAGGGATAACTTTTGTTCACCCGCTTCCCGCCGTAAAGGGCAAAGAGTCCGGGGCGGTCCGTAAAACGCTTGTCCCAGCGGTTCAGGGTCATGTAATTCAGGTTCGGCGCCGCCCACAGGGGAACGGAACAGAGACGCTGTTTGTAGAACCGGATCAGCTCCATGCGGGGAAGGGTGTCGTTATGGACCACGAATCCGCGGACTTCATAGGCGGGTTTCGGAAGGTCTTCCGGAGGCATTGTCAACGGGGAATTGAGTGAAAGTTTTTCTCCTTTGGGACCCGGCGCGAAAAAGGTTGTTCCCGTGTATTTTTCCAGAAAATAATAGATGCTCAACAGGGTTCCCGTCCTGCCGGAAATCGCCCACGGGTCGAGGTTTTCGTCATCCACGCCGGAAAAAAGGATATGGTCGTGCCGGGTGAATACGCCGAATTCGCCCGGATAGTCGCTGAGCGCGGGAAGCGTCGTGAATCCCGCCCGGATCGCTTCCGCCGGAAATCCGATCAGGAAGGTCAGTGCGGCGGGAGTCCTTCCGTTGAACCGGATCGGTTCCGTATAGATTTTGGCGAGATAGCTTTTCAGTTCCTCCGCGGCGGTCTTCTGGACTTTGGAGGCATTGTCGGGAAGGACGATCCGGTAATTGAGCCGCTGTTCCAGAACGGTTTCGCCGAAAATTGCGGCGGAGGACAGAAACAGCGCCAGCATCAGATGTAATTTCATGTTTTCTCTCCAGACAGGGGGTTATTCCTGCAATAATCTTGATAATCTTGCACAAAAGAGGCGGATTGTCAATCTTTTTTCGTGAAAAATACATGACGGAGTGTATATTGCCATGTGGAAAGACAGTGTTTCGCCAGACTAACAGGGAGGATTCAATGCAGTATCACAAGATCGAAGTGTATGTCCCGGCTTCCCATGCGAAAGAGGTCAAACAGGCCATGTTCGACGCCGGCGCCGGAAAGCTTGGAAACTATGACCGGTGCTGTTTTCAGACGCGGGGAACCGGACAATTCCGTCCGCTGGAAGGAGCCGAACCCTTTGTCGGTTCCTCGGGAGAGGATGAAATGGTCGGGGAATGGAAACTCGAGATGATCTGTGCGGATGACAAGCTCCCCGCCGTGATCCGGGCGATATGTTCCGTGCATCCGTATGAGACGCCCGCATTCCAATACTGGTGTGTGGAGATACAGTAACGCAAGCCGGATTACGGAACGATGATGCTCAGGATTCTCCGCCGCATTCGGTCAGAAGATCGCGGAATTCCTCGCCGCTGATTTCCCCGAGGCTTTTGCCCTTCTTGTCGAGCTTCTCGTTGACACGGATCGCGGTTTCCTTCATGCGTTCATGGGTTTCTTCCGATCCGCCGACCAGCAGGAAATTTTTTCCCCGGGTGAGACGCTTGTGCCCGTCCTTGTTGTCGAGTCCGAGCCCCAGCATGGCGCCGGGCGGAGACGGTTTCGGATGGTTCGTCTTCATGATTCCACCCGGACGATTTTTCCGTTGGTAAGGTAAATTTCCCGGGCGAAAGGCTCCATCTTCAACAGGGTTCCCTGGAAGAGGACCGTTTTTCCGGAGGCTGACTTCAGGAGCGGAGCCTCTTCTTTCGGGAAACTCACCACGGCCTTGATCTTTGTCCGGAGCAGAGAGCCGCCCGGAGTCAGTTCGAAGATTTCGAGAGTCGCCTTGACCCCGCCTCCGCTGCCGAAAACAAAATCCGTGGAATAGTCATAGGCGGTTTTCAAAACGCCGTCCCATTGGACGCTCCGCCCCTTGTATTTCTCGAAAAGTTCCTTTTCCTTCGGTCCGACCGAAGAGGAACGCCAGAGCATGGGAAGGAACTGTTCCTTGGAAGGCATGGCGTCCGGGGGTGTTTCCTCTTCCAGGACTGGCTTATCCTCGCCTGCGGCGGGGGCAGTTTCCTGAACGGTTTCGGGCACGGATTCGGGAACCGGGGTGGACGCCTGTTCCGTAAAGACGGGTTCCGGGACTGGCGCCGGACTCGTTTCTTCCTTTGTTTTTCGGGAAAGCTTCTGTTTCATCTCAATATCGTCGATATGCGGCATGGGATCGAGCGGCGTGACAGGAACCGGCCGGATGTCCGGTTTTGTTCCCGCGGCTGTTTTTTCACTCAGCAGTTTTCCCAGAGCGATGATTCTGCTGAAGCGGCTGACGAAGCGGTCCGTATTCGATTCGATTCCCGGATAACGCACGGTCAGCGTGTCGTCATCGATCCTGAACCGCGGAAACTCGGATGCGTTGTCCGCGATGCTTTGGGCGCGTTCGGGGGTGAGGTAGGTTTTCAGTTCCTTTTCCTCATAAGCGGAGACAGCGGATTCCGTCAGGTCGTCCGGAAGAAAATCGACCAGGGCGTTGTATTGTCTGCGTCCGCTGAAGAAACGGCGGATTTCCTCCGGGCGGTCCTTCATGACCAGCAGACCGATTTTCAGGGGGGTGTTGAACTTGATCCGGTAGACGGTCTCGGGCGCAAAGCCGTTTTCAGGAGGGGCGCAGCTCGCGGAGACGTCCATGCGGTCGAGACGCCCGGAGATTTCGGGGGCGCCGCCGGATTGTTTCGGGCGGATGAAGGAAAGACCCAGTTCACCCGCGGTGTGCATCCAGGCTTCATTGCGGGCGGAGGTATTGAAGAGCCCCGCGGGATCCTTCAGCCATTTCCCGCCGGACGATGAAGTTCTGGAAGAGGCCTTTTTTGCAAGGGCGCCGAGAATGTTCAGCACGATGAAAAAGAAGACCAGAATCCAGATCAGCCCGAAGAAACTCATGTCGCACCGCCCGTTTTGAAGGTTCAGCGTTGAAATGCGGCGTAGAAGGCCCTGACCGTGTTTTTCATCAGCATGGCAACGGTCATCGGGCCTACTCCTCCGGGAACCGGCGTGATGCGGGAGGCCTTTTTGACCACTTCATCGAAAGCGACGTCCCCGACCAGCCGGTACCCTTTTTCCGCGCCCGGATCTTCCACCCGGTTGATCCCGACGTCGATGACCACGACCCCGTCCTTGACCATGTCGCCCCGGAGGAATTCCGGTTTCCCGATGGCGGCGACAATGATGTCGGCGGTCCGGGTGAACTGCCGGATGTCGGGCGTTCTGGAATGGCAGAGGGTCACCGTGGCGTCCGCGTTTTTCCCTTTCGTGCAGAGCATCGCCATCATGGGTTTGCCCACCAGATGCGAACGGCCGAGAATCACCGCGTGTTTTCCGGAGGGACTGATTCCGGAACGGGCCAGCAGTTCCATGACGCCCCACGGGGTGCACGGGAGCAGTCCGCTGAGGTCGCCCAGCAGGAGTTTTCCCACGTTCTGGGGATGAAAGCAGTCCACATCCTTCTCGGGGCGGATTGCCTTGACGATTGCATTTTCATCGATCTGTTTCGGGACCGGCGACTGCACCAGGATTCCATGGACCGCCGGCATTTCGTTGAGGCGCTGGATCACCCGTATCAGTTCCGCCTGGGTCGTCGAACCCGGCAGCACGACTTTCTCGGAGGCGATCCCGAGTTCCTGACACTTCCGGACTTTGCTCCCCACATAGACTTGCGAGGCAGGATCTTCCCCGACAAGCACAACTGCCAGTCCGGGCCTGGAACCGTAATTCTTGGTGATATTGGCCACTTCCGCGGCGGTTTCGCGGTTCACTTCCTCCGCAATGGCCTTTCCGTCAATCAGATTCGTGTATTCGCCCATATTCTGTTTCGGCCTTACCTTGTTATTTTTTCTGAAGCCGGTTGAGTTTCGAATCGATCTCTCCCAGGCTTTCGGTGATGTTCCGCATTTCCTTTTTGGACTCCAGCTCCATGGACAGATCGCGCGCCTGCTGGATCAGCTGTTCATACATCCGCCGGAGTCTGGGGTCTTTCTTGATCAGCTCCATCCGCAGCGCATGGATTTTCAGAACCAGCATTTCCCTTTCGGACAGCAGTTTTTCAGCCTGCGCCTTGTCTGCGTAATCGTCGGCGGTCACCGCATTCCTCAGAATATTGACGGCTCTGGCGTTCTGCGTCGCGGCGGAAGTGTCCTTTGCCGTTGCAATCAACGGAAAAATAATGACGCCTGCGAGGATCCATATCGTTCTGGCGGTCATTGGGCGGTTCCCTTCTTTCAAGTTTGTCGTTACTTTCATTAGCCTTTAAAATATACCTTCTTTTGGAAGGGAATGCAAGAAAATTACGAAGATTCCTTCCGACTTCTTCCGATTCCTTTTTTTCTTCGGGTTTGAAACGGAAGAAAACATGCGGCATGGCCGCTTCCATGATTTTAAAAACACGCTTCCCGTTTCTTGAAATCCGGATGCCCGGAAGATATATTATGTTTTCGCACCAATATCAACCGGCAAAAAACTGGACAGGAAAAACGCAGATGACAGAGCAAACCCCCGAGAAGTCTTTTTTTTCGCAATCCCGTCTTCCCGGCCTTATATTCTGGACCCTTGCGGTTCTGCTGCTTTTCCTGAATCTGGGGATGCGCGGGATCGCCGGTTCGGAAGGCCGGTGGCTGGAAGTGGTCCGGGAAATGTTCCTCCGGGCGAATTTTCTCCAGCCGACCGTCAACTTCGAGCCTTACTTCGACAAGCCTCTGGTCAGCTATTGGCTCATCGCCTTTCTGTCCTGGCTGAACGGAGGGGTTGTAAATGAACTGCTGGCCCGCATTCCCAGCGCGGTCGCGGGGCTTGCCGCCCTCTGGGCCACCCGCTCGATCGCTTTCCGTCTCTGGGACCGGAAAAGCGCCGACGCCGCGGGCTGGATTCTGCTCACGGTCTACAGTTTCGCCTTCTGGGGCAGGCTCGGCGAGGCGGACATGCTCAATACCGCTTTCAGCACGCTTGCCGTGGCGTGGTATGTGATCCGGCGGGACAAAACGGATTTCGGGTCGTATCTCCTGTTTGGTATTCTCTGTTCCGTGGGAGCGCAGACCAAGGGGCTCGGCGCGGCGGCGGTGCCCGTCATGCTGGTCTTGGCGGATGTGATTCTCCGCCGTTCATGGAAACGCCATTTCAACGTAAGCCTTTTCGCCGCGGGCTTTGTCTCCCTCGGCTTCTACCTGATTCCGTTCCTGATGGCCATGATGAAGAGCGGCGATTATTCCGCCAACGGCCTGAATCTGGTCTTTCAGGAAAACATCGTCCGCTTCTTCAAGGCATTCGACCACAAGCAGCCGTGGTATGCCTATTTCATTCATCTTCCGCAGCTTTTCCTGCCCTGGACTCCCTTCTTTGTCCTTGCTCTCGCATGGGGCGTGCGGAGCTGGAAGAAGTCCGGATTGGAAGACCGCTGGCTTCTGATTTCCATTGCGGCCATCTTCACCGCGTTCTCCCTTTCCGATTCCAAACGGGTTTACTATATCCTTCCGATCCTTCCCTATTGTGCGATCCTGACCGGGCGCTTTCTTCTGGCGGCGGACCCGGCGGACATCCTTCTGAAGATACGGGGGATTCTCCTGAAGATTTATGCATGGGTGTTTCCGGTCGGAATTGTCCTGCTGCTCTGCGGGCCGCTGGTATGGCTTGTCGTGCGGAAGTTCCTTCCGTTCCGGTTCCCGGATGGAATTGTGCTTTTCTTCCAGATGCTGGCGATCCTGACGGCGGTGGTCCTTGCGGTCATTTTTTTCTATTTCCGCAAATACGTACGTACGGACAGTCCCTGGGGCGCCGGAGTCAGTCCTGACTTCGGTCTCTGCGTTTTTTCCCTGTCCGTTGTGTTCATTGCCGTATTCGGAATCGTGGTCCCGGTCGCCGACACCGAGCTCCGTTCCGAAAGGCAGTTTTTTGCACAGGTGCGGGAAGTTTTACGCAAAGAAGGAGTTACACCGGACAGGGTGGCCTATTACCACCGCAACTACATCGATCCGACCTATTACCTCGGTTTTCCGGGGAAAATACAAATTCTCGACATCGAATCCGAGGATGATGTGATTCGCGACGCGGAACTCCGTGCGTTTCTGGAAAAGTTCAAAGGCCGGAAAGCGGTGGTAATCGCCCAAGAGCGTCATTTCCGGAAGGTCCCCTCGGAGGACTTGCGGGGATTTATCTCGAAGCACGTTTTTCTCAGTGAGCCGTCCTTCCCCTGGGAGAGCAAAAGCAACAGACGCGAAAAATACGTTCTCGTTACTTCCGAATGATCCAGCAGGGGAGAGTCCCCTGCACCCCGGGAAAATGCTCATGCATTTTCCGTCTTTATAAAAAAGTGTCATGCAAAACTCTCAGTATTGCCGCGCTCCAGCCGTTCCTGTTCCCTCTTGCGGGAACGACGGCTCCCGATCCCCGGAGCTTGTCCATCAACAGAGAACCGCCGTTTTTCTACCTTGAAATCAAACGGATCGATGATATGTTATGCGGTAACTTCCGGTATTAATTTAAAGGACGAACGATAAAATGAACGATTGCGATGTCCGCGCCCGGGTCTGGCTGGAAATCGATCTGGACACAGCGGAGGACAATTTCCGTAAAATCGCCGCGGCCGCGACCCCGGCAAAACCTCTTGCGGTCCTGAAAGCCAATGCCTACGGGCTTGGGGTCGGACCGCTCTCCCGTCGGCTGGACCGTGCCGGAGCCGTCGGCTTCTGCACGGCGGATCTGAAGGAGGCCCTTGAGCTCAAGCCGCTGGGGAAACCGGTGCAGATTCTCGGCGGCGTGCTGGATTTCGAACGGGCGGAAGCCGTTGCAAACGGCATTATCCTTGGGATTACGGATCTGGAAAGTGCGAAAAAGATCAGCAGGGAATCCGTCCGGCAGAAAAAGGTCACCGAATGCCATTTCAAGATCGATGTCGGCATGGGGCGGCTCGGCATCCTTGCCGATAAGGCGCTGGAAGCGATTCCGGAAATTCTCGGACTTCCGAATCTGGACTGCTGCGGGATCTATGCCCATTTTCCCTCGTCCGAACGTGGAGAAAACGAAGAAAACACCCGGCAGATACAGCGGTTTCTCCGGGTGCTCCGGGGATTGGAGGGAAAGGGGATTTCTTTCCGGAAGATCCACATGGCCAACAGTGACGCCATCAACCATTGCCCGAGCGTGCTGAAGCCTCCGTTTACCCATGTCCGGGCCGGAATCGATCTCCACGGCTCTTTCACGGGCGAGGCCAATACACTGGGATTGCGTCCCGTCCTGTCGTTGAAAACCCGTCTGCTGACGCACCGGATGATGCCCGCCGGGCACGGCATCGGATACAACTCCACCTGCCGCCTGGAAAAGGCCACGCGCGTGGGAACTGTGACGGCGGGCTATGCCGACGGTCTTCCTTTGGCGCTGTCCAACCGCGGACATGTGCTCATTCAGGGAAAAATATGTCCGATTCTCGGCCGTGTTTCCATGGACTATACGACGGTTTCGCTGGAAGCCTTCGGGGACAATCCGCCGTCTCCGGGGGAAGTCGTCACCCTGATCGGCGGCGCCGGGGAATCCGCCGTCACGGTGGAGAACTGGGCCAGCCTGAAAGGGACCCATCCGTATGATGTGCTCTGTTCTTTCGGTCCCCGGGTCGAACGGATTCATGTTGGAAATGGCGCTTGAAAATATCAACAGTTTGCAGAAAAGGAGAATAATTTCATGAAACATTCGCGTTTCACGGCAGTTCTGTCGGCTTTTTTTACCGGAATGGTCGGGTTTCTGGCCGGCTGCATCAATGTGGAATATGTTGCCAAGACGGATTTGTCCCCGCTGCCGGATGATGCGAAAGTCGTTGTCTATTATGATAAAACGCAGTTCCCCGTTCCGGAGAAGGAGCGGATCCTTGTGGGAAATATAACGGCCAGCGCTTCCACTTCCAGCTATAATCTCAGCCAGATCAAGGCGCGGGTGGTGGAGGTGGCGCGCGCACACGGCTCCAATGCGGTGCTTATCATTTCCATCGACCACCGGAAGAGTGGAGAAGTCCGCAGCGACCAGGCGAAAAACGAATCGGCACCCTCGTGGACTCCGATCGACAATTCCTCCACTGATTTCCAGCGGGAAAGCAGTCAGGATTTCTTTATGGGAGTGAAAGACCCCGACCTTCCCATCTACCTCATTACCGTCAAGGCGGACCTCTACCAGATTCCCGCTTCGGCCATTCTCAAGGAGAAACCCTTGAAGAAAGAACCCGTCTCCTCCACCCGTCAGGAACCGGACATCAAAATCAACATCCGCTCCAATCTTGACGACAAGGCCCCGCAGCCGGTAAAAAATCCGGATGGGAATTAACCCGGGTATATTCCGGTTCGATATTACGCCGCGACGCAGAAATGCCCGCGGCTTTTTTTATGCGGATGAGATAAAAAAACGGCGGGCATTTCCTGCCCGCCGTTTGAAGGAACGCTTTGTCCGTCAGAACTTGAAGTGCGCCTTGATTTTCTCGATCACACCCGGAACGGTGAAACCGAATTTCTCGGCCAGCACTTTGTAAGGAGCGGAGGCTCCGAAGTGGTCCAGACCGATCGCAAGTCCTTCTTCACCGATGAATTTCTCCCAGCCGAACGTGGTGCCGGCTTCGATGGAGACGCGTTTTTTGCAGCTCGGGGGAAGCACGGAGTCGCGATAGGCTTTGTCCTGTTTGAGGAAGAGTTCCCAAGAAGGCATGGAGACCACGCGGACCTTCTTGCCCGCCTTGCGGAGCTCTTCGGCGGCGTCCAGCGCGAGATTGAGCTCGGAGCCGGTGCCGATGAGGATGTATTCGAAGCCTTCCTCGCAGGAAACCACATAAGCGCCTTTCTCAAAGGCCATTTTCTTCACCGCGGCTTCGCTCAGCGGGCGGAGGTCCTGGCGGGTCAGGATCAGTGCGACCGGCGCTTTCGCGGTGATGGCGTAGTTCCACGCGTGGGCGCATTCGATCGCTTCGGCGGGACGCAGCACGGTCATGTCCGGAATCGTGCGGAGCATGGCGAGCTGTTCAATGGGTTCGTGCGTGGGGCCGTCTTCGCCGACGAAGAAGGAGTCGTGCGTGAAGACATAGATCACGGGCAGCTTCTGGAGGGAAGCCAGACGGATCGCGGGCTTCATGAAGTCGGAGAACACGAAGAAGGTAGAGGAATACGCGATGGCCGCGCCGTAGAGCGCCATGCCGTTGGCAAAGAAGCCCATGCCGAGTTCGCGCACGCCGAAGTGGAAGTTGCGTCCCTCACGGTGCTCCGGAGAGAACCATTCCGCACCCTTGAGGTCGGTCTTGGTCGAGGGTGCCAGGTCGGCGGCGCCGCCGTAGAGGGCGGGCACCAGCGCGGCGGCCTTCTGGAGAATCGTTCCGCTGGAGGCACGGGTGGCGACCGGTTTCTCCTTCGGAGCGGCGGCCACGAGCTCTTCGAGCAGGTTGGCGGGCGTTTCGCGATGGAGCATCTTGGAGAGAAGGGCGGCTTTGTCGGGATTGGCTTCCGTGAACTTCTGGAATTTGGCATCCCATGCGGCGGCTTCTTTTTCGAGTTCGGCGATGCGGCCGGAAATCATGGAGCGGACTTCCGCCGGGACGTAGAAATCCTGTTCCGGGAAACCGAAAACCTTCTTCGCGGCGGCGACTTCTTCCGGACCGAGCGGTTCGCCGTGGCTGCTGGCCTTGCCCGCCTTGGTGGGGGCTCCGAAGCCGATGGTGGTGCAGCCGACGATGAGGGTGGGGCGTCCGTCGGAAACCTTGGCATCCGAGAGGGCCTTGTCGACCTGTGCGTAGTTGTTGGCGTTGGCGCACTTGATCACGCGCCAGCCGTAGGCTTCGAAACGCTTGCCCACGTCCTCGGTGAACGCTAAGTCCGTGGAACCTTCGATGCTGATCTGGTTGGAATCGTAGAACACCACGATGTTGTCCAGCTTCTGGTGTCCGGCGAACGAGGCGGCCTCGTGGGTGATGCCTTCCATCATGCAGCCGTCGCCGGAGATGATGTAGATTTTGCTGTCAAGCAGTCCGGTGCCTTCCAGTCCGCAGACCGCCGCCGTGTATTTTGCCGCGACCGCCATGCCGACGCCGGACGCAAAGCCGGTTCCGAGCGGGCCGGTGGTGACTTCCACGCCCGTCGTATGTCCGAATTCCGGATGGCCGGGGGTCTTGCTTCCCCACTGGCGGAACTGCTGGAGTTCTTCCATCGGAAGGCCGTATTCGAAGAGATGAAGGAGACTGTAGAGGAGCATGGAGCCGTGTCCGGCGGAAAGAACGAAACGGTCGCGTCCGAGCCACTGGGGGTTCTTCGGGTTGTGTTTCATGTGTTTGAACCACAGATCGAACGCATAGTCGGCGCAGCCCATGGGCATTCCGGGATGTCCGGATTTCGCCTTCTGGACACCATCCGCGGAAAGCAGCCGGACCGTGTCGGCGGCCAGCTTCATCATTTTCTCGTCAGCCATTGAAGTTTTCCTTTTTTTTATGGATTGAAAGTTGACAATAGTCATTCAGTACGATACAGTACCAAGCATCAAATTTCAAATCGGTTTTACGAAAAAGGCGCGCAATGTCTGAAAGATTCATCACATCCACCCTGAACCGCAAGGATGAGGAGGTCGAGAAGACCCTTAGGCCTCAGTCTTTTTCGGCATTTCCCGGTCAGGATAAGGTCAAGGAGCGCATGGAGGTTTATGTCAGTGCCGCCAAGGGGCGCAACGAACCTCTCGGGCATCTTCTTCTGAGCGGACCTCCGGGGCTTGGCAAAACCACGCTGGCCTACATCGTTGCCAATGAAAAGGGTTGCGGCATAAAGACTTCCAGCGGTCCGGTGATCGAAAAGCCCGGCGACCTGGCCGGGCTCCTCACCTCGCTCAACGAAGGCGACGTCCTCTTCATCGACGAGATCCATCGCCTCAATACCGCCGTCGAGGAATACCTTTACAGCGCCATGGAGGACTTCTTCATCGACATCATGATCGACCAGGGGCCCGGCGCGCGTTCGGTCCGCCTCAATATCCCGCACTTCACCCTTCTGGGAGCCACTACGCGGCAGGGGCTTCTCTCCGCGCCGCTTCGTTCGCGCTTTGCGCTTTCCCTGCGGCTGGACTACTATTCTCCGGAAGACCTCCGAACCATTATTCTGCGGTCCGCCGAAATTTTCAATGTCAAAATCGAGACCGGGGGCGCGTTTGAGATCGCTCGCCGCAGCCGGGGCACTCCGCGTATCGCGAACAACCTCCTCCGCTGGACCCGCGACTATGCACAGGTCAAAGCCGACGGCGTCATCTCCGACAAGGTCGCTTCCCGGGCCCTCTCCATGCTCGACATCGACGACTGCGGACTGGATGAGATGGACAAGCGGATTCTTGAAACCATCATCGCAAACTTCAAAGGCGGACCCGTCGGCCTGAATTCGCTCTCCGTCGCGATCGGGGAGGAAGCCGAAACCATCGAAGACGTCTACGAGCCGTATCTGATTCAGGAAGGCTATCTGATGCGGACCGCGCAAGGCCGGATTGCCACCGAGAAAGCATGGAAATTCTTCGGACTGACCCCCCACGCCCGGCATCCCCGCGGCGCCGGAAACGGTCAGCCCGATCTGCTGTGACCCGCGGGCGGCCTCATGAACCTTCTTCCGAAATTCTGCCGGAAAATTTATGATAGGTTCCGGAAACTTTTGTTTTTTTCCGGAATGACGCTGTATGCCGCTGTTGCGTTGTGGTGCTGCGGGGTGATTCATTTTCAGCCCCTTTTTCCTTCGCCGTGGATTACAACGCCCCTCATGTTCCTGTATTTCGGAGCGGTGCTCGCAAGCATTTTTTTTCATCGGAGGTTCCTTGCCGGAATCTGGACCGGCGCCGGGGTCACGCTTCTGATTGCCGTGCTCTGGTTCACGTGCATGAAGCCTTCCGACCGGCGGGACTGGCAGCCCTCCTGCGCCTGGATTCCGGAAGTCGAATTTCATCCGGACAAGCGGACCGTAACCGTGAAGAACATCCGCGATTTCCGCTACCGTTCGGTTTCCGATTTCGATGTCCGTTATCTTACCCAAACCTATCCGCTGGACGGCGTCCGCGAGGTTGACTACGCGATTGTCCACTGGGACGGGCTGGAACTGATCGGCCACGTGATCCTTTCTTTTGCTTTCGACGACGGACGACGGCTTGCTTTTTCCGCCGAAACGCGGCTTGAAAAAGGAGCCCCTACCTCTTTCCTGGCCGGGATTTACCGTCAATATGAAATCATCTTCATTCTGGCTACGGAAGAGGATGTTTTCCAGCTCCGCACCAATTACCGCCACGAGGATGTCTTCCTGTATCCGACCACGACTTCGCGAAAGCATGCCGCCCTCCTTCTGGAAGACCTTTTGAGGCGGTCCGCCGACCTCAAGAAACATCCGCGGTTCTACAATACCCTCACCTTCAACTGCACCAGTTCGCTTTACCCGAGCATCCGGAAAATCAATCCGACTTTCCGCGGTTCCTTCGAAATGCTTTTCAACGGGGTTTCCGACTTCATCGCTTATCGCAGCGGCTGGCTTCGGCCGGGCCGGCCCGGCGAAACATTCGAAGAGTATAAGAAACGTCACTACGCCAATCCCTATGTGGACAAACTCACCGATCCGCCGGACTATTCCGCGAGAATCCGGACCGGTTTCTGAAAACAGAACCCTTTTTCCGCATCATGAATGATATTATTTCATCAAAAGAGATATTTATGTTTCTCCGGTTCCGCCCTATTACAACCGCAACCCGGACCGTCTGAAAGAGGGAGAGTCATCGGATCGGCTGGCTTCTTTCCGGGGCGACTGCTGGCCTCCGCTGGAGATCCGGGGACTGGCTCCGGAACCCGAAGTCGAAGACCGCAGCATGCCTTCTGATGCAGCTTGACAACGGTATCCAGGCAGCGTATGAACAGTGCATGTATACTCCAGATTCCGAGCGCAACTACACTTTCATCGGCGGGATACGGATGCCTCAGCCTTCCGTCTGGAGGATGCAGCCGATCTGCTGAGGTTCCAGAACCAGGGAAATCACCGCTTTTCCGTCGCGGATTTCCGGTTCGATTTTCACACCGTTCCAGAGGTCGAAATAACGCATCCCGTTCTTGTGCGGTATCTCCAGAATTTTCCCTTTGACCGTGGTATAGCGCGAATTGAATAGAGTCCATACGGTGCGTTTACTGCCGGGAAAACGGTTTGCATGGACTTTGGCCCGGAGCGTCGGACCGAACATTTCCGGAGCCTCCGAGTTGAAACAGTCCGGATATGCCGTCATGATCTTCAAGGAACGCTCGACCTTTTTTCTGCACTCTTCAGGATACAGCCGCCAGGTTGTGTCATAAAGCGCAAGTCCGTTGAAAAGGATGAACTTCAAGGTGCGCCAGCCGTCGGTATATCCTTCGTTGCCGACCGGGAAACAGACATTGTGGAGCTTAGGGAAAAGAAAACGAAAAAGATCAGGCGGAAGCAGGGCGAGATCGGAATCCGAAGGGGCTTTTTCATTTGTATCCAGTGTTTCCGCCATATATTCATGCAGAAACAGCGGAGTGTAGTTGATGAAGCCGTCCCAGTATTGACTTCCTACATCCGGAATCGGAAATTCTCCCCAGAGCGCGACCTTTGCCGGAACCGCCTCCCGGACGGCTTTCAGAAAGGCAGTATCGTCCCGCGCCGTCTGTGAAGGCGTGGCGTGTCCCCGTCCTTCGGCGAAGGATCTTGCCCGGTCGTCGGTGGCGAAGACATCCAGGTACAGGACGTTGGTTCCGGTTTCACGGGCAAGCCGCGCGAGATTGGACACGGCGTGTTCTTTCCAGACGGTTACGCCCACGGACACGCTGACTTCCTCCGGAAATGCCATGACCTCTCTGCTTTCCCGGACCGAGGCGATGGCCGTTCCGAATTTCCGTCCCGCATCGGTTTCCGGAGAATAGCGGTCCCATATCGTGTAGAGCGAGACGGGAATCCGTTTTTCCTTTTCGAAATATTGGAGCATTGCGCGGAACTGTTCGAGTCCTCCCAGATTCCGGTATTCACGGACGGAATAATCCCCCCAGCTCGCATTGCCTGTTTTTTCGAAGAATGCCCAGTTGTAGAAATGGGCTAGCTGCGGTTTCATTCCCATGTATTTTTCCTCGGCGGAGAGCATTTCATCGACAAAATGTCTTTTGGAAACGGGATCGATGACCGGACAGGGAATCCGGTAGATGTCGGCGGCCTCTTTCGGAGATGCGCAATAGGTTTTTATGAAAAATGCATTCTTGAACCATTCCTTGTCCTGGGAACGGAATGGCCGGTACCATCCGGCCACCCATTCCGCGTAAATCCGGGCGGCCTCCCGCCAGTCGCCCCCGTGAAACGCGATCGTGCGCGGACAGAACTCCCGCGATTGGCCGGGAATCAGCGGAAAGTCCTCTCCTTCGTTCTCGATATACGCGGTGACGCCGTTCTCATTCTTGAACTGACAGTATTGAACCGGTTCCTGTCCGGAATTGCGCGTCTGGAGCGAGAGCCCGGAGCCCGTGCGCGGGTTGAACACATCCATGAACTGCATCAGAAAACCGCGGTGATTGGGCTGTTTGCAGAAGAAACTCTTGTCGGTCAGAACATTGCGGTACTGCGGGAAAAAACTCCAGGTGTCGCGGAGGTTCCCGATCGTCAGTTCCTTGAAACAGGGGAAACGGATATCCGCGCCGAGGGGCTTTTTCCCAGTGTTTTCCGCCCGGACAAGAGCCGTGATTTGCGGTCCGTCGTCGGCCTCCAGAATGAGGGTCAGTGCAAGAGAGGGTCCCGTTGTTTTCGGAACCAGACGGATTTGTACGGTCGTACCGGAAATGGAAATCTTTTCTGTTTTGAAGTCTTTTCCGGAAAGCCTCCGGTTTTCTGAAATGACTTCCAGCCCGGAATCCGGGGCGAACTGGAGCCGGGTATCCGGAGAAAAACGATTGACGGCGGAACGGATCGCGAAGCCGTCGCGGCAATCGAAGACAATCTCATAAAAGGCGTTTTTCATTGTGACCACGCCGTTCTCCTCCTTTACGGACGGAGTTCCGGCGGAAAGGCGCGGAACCGGCGGAACCCGGATGAGTTCCGGTTCTGCGGTGAGTTCCGCGGGAAGTAAGTTCCGGTCGGAAAGATGGAACGTCATGGCGGCCAGACTGACCGTGATTCCCGGTATTTTATTGTGCAGTACGACTCTTTTGAGCTTGCGCGTTTTGTCCGCCGGAATTCCGTAGACGCCCGCCATGCCCCGGACCGAATACCCTCCGGCGCGGAGAGAATAGGGAAAAGCAACCTCACGGGAGCCGTCCGTGTATTCGAGATCGGCGGAAAAACCTTCGATCGATTCGATTGTCCATGGTCTTGGCGGAATGCAATACGGTTTCAATGAACGGGCTCCCGGTTTGTCGTCCGCGAGAAGCATGAAAACTTCATGGACATTTTCATTCACCTCGATGGAAATGAGGTCGTCCCGGCTGACGGGACAGTAGTTTGCCCTGTTTACGCGCAGGCCGAAAGCTTCAACGGTTTCCGCGTTCCGGGCGGTCGAGGTGTCGGACGGCGTGATCAGATTTTTCCCGGGCGGCCCTAGCCGGAAGGGAATCCCGTCTGCGGAAACTTTTCCGGAGGGAAACGAGGAAACAGGATCCATCACGGCTTCTTTCCGGGAAAGGTTGTGCCGGAAAAGGATTTCCACTGAATTATTGAAAAGCGGTGTCAGGTTTGCCTGTTTGAAGATGTCTGTTGCCCGAATTCCGTTCCAGCCCGGGGATAAGAGTTTGTTTCCTTCCGGGCATTCTTTCAGAAAGCGGATGGAAGAGATTTCCAGTGAGGCCCGGCTTCCTCTGGTATAGGCGGACAAAACGGCCGAATCAAGTTTTGCGGGAAGCTCGACCTGGATCAGATAGGTGTGTTCGAGACCGTCACACAGGACTTCATCAGACCCGAGAACCGGGATCCTTTTCGCACCGTTCAGGACAAGAAGATCGAGCGGCGGGTCGGCCCGCTGAAGATTTCCGGCACTGCAGGTTACCAGACAATACCGGAACGGAGAGAGGTCGAGTCCGGAAGGAAGTTTCAGCGTCAGGATGCCGCCGGAGCGCTCCGGCGGATTTCCCCGGATGGATAGTTTCAAAATGCCGTTTTCCGATTTTACGGAGAAGTCCAGTCGGTCCGGAGCCGCGGTGTGTTCGGAAAGTCCGGAAAGAGAGTCCACATACAGTGTTTTTTTCCCGGTGCCTTCGGTTTTTTCCCAGCGCCCGGCTTCCAGCGGCATTTCCCATACGGATTCAGTGCTTCGGAGAGTCATTGCTCCAACCGACATTATAAAGCCGAACGAAACGAGAATACCCGGCATCATTTTCATTGGTTCCAGCGCCTTTCTGTTGTTCTGGAGACAAAAACGTTCCGCCACCACGCAATCGTTTTTCTTCAAGACGGGACTGGATACTATAATGCTTCCGTCCGGAGAAAACAATCCTGATACGGGATTTTCCGGAACCGGGGAAAAACGAACGGAAAGATTCCTGATTGCAGCAAGACATTCCCCGGCCCGTCAGCCGAGGGAGACGCAAAGGAGTCCGGCCAGGCTCGGCGCCATGCCCAGAACTTTCGGGACGGTCCCTTTTTCCTTGAGGATCAGCATTCCGGCGAAAAAGCCGAGCGGCAGCCTCATCTGCCGGAACGCCTGAACTGAAGCAAAGATTTTATTCCAGTTCAAGAGCCAGCGTCAGCTCTCCGAAGGAATCGGGCGAATGCACGACCCCGCCGCCCCATGTCGCATTTTCCCCTTTCTGCTCCTTGTCGCAGGAAGTGATCATGGGAAGCGCCCGGAGTTTGTTGGACTTCAATATTTCGACGCCAAGGGTATCCAGCGGAATTTTAGCAATGCTTCCCCATTTGTTTTCGGAGGTCCACGTCTTGACTTCCCATTCCGGATTCCACGAAGGATCGGTCAGTTTCGCGTCATAGCGATTTCCGCGCAGATCGTATGCCAGATGGTAATAATAACCGTCGCGGGCGTTCGTGAAGAAGAATTCCACATGGTCGCCGCCCGGAAACACATCGCGTTTCTGTCCCGCCTGATTACGGGTGAAAAAGGTTTCCTTGTTTTTTTCGACGGTGGTCCCCAGATAGAGATTGCGTCCGTCGTGAAACATTTTGCAGACAGTATTATAGGCGGATTTCTGATTTCTGTTTCCCATCTTGTAAAAGACCGGGAAGACGGCCGCCTTGAGCCAGACTCCGGCATTCAGATCGGACGGGGGCGTTTCCGTGAGGTTCAGCCTCGGAACCTGAAGCTCCGTGGTGGTTTCTTCTTTCCCGAGGGCGAGATTCTTCAGAAAGGTTTTCTTCGCCGCCTGGATCAGACGCCGGGAATCGGGATTGACCGCCTTCTTTTCCGCGCTTTCCAGTGCGGCGAGACATTTGCGGTCGATCTTCTTCCCGATGATGTAGTAGGCAAAGGACTTCACGATATTGTCGTTGAAGGCCGAGGGCGAGGGATCATTCAGCCACGCTTCCCGGATCAGACGGTAAAACTCGCGCATTTCAGGAGCGGCTTCCTTGAAGGTCCGGTTCAGGTAGTCGTCCCGGAGCTGATTCGGGTCCGCAAAGGGATCCCACAGCATCTGGCTGAGGACCCACGCTTCGACAGCGGTCAGGTCCCAGAATTCGGAAGCCGGAATCTTGTCATAATCCGGCAGATGCTGATCGTCGCTCCATGTGAATTCGCTGGTGACATAGGGCACTCCTTTTTTCTGGATGTAGCGGAGGTCCTGTCCCATGATTTCCGCCAGGGGACGCGGGAAACGCGCTCCGGAATAATAGTATTCCCGCCAGATCAGATTCGGAGTCAGCTTCAGCCAGTCCTCCGTGCGCAATTTCCATTTGGTGTTTGTCTGGCCGGAAATCGGCTCCTTGTCGTTCCGGATGTAGGGGCAGAAGGAAACCAGAACATTCTTTTCAGGAGCGACCTTCGGCGGAATCGCCGTAAAGAAGTAACCGAACGTCTGAAGCAGGACATCCGGATATTTTTTTGCGACGCGCCTTGCAATGTCGTTGAAAAAGAGGAAGAATTGAGTGGAACGGAACGCCTCGTCGTCTTTCGTCAGCAGGGACCCGTCCGCCAGACGGATCGGCTTCAGGCATTCGGGACATTCGCACGTCAGTCCCTGATCGGCATTCTGGATCGCCACGATGGTCGGGGGTGTCTTGAGGCTGTCCAGCAGTGCCGTGACGCGTCCGGCAATGACTTCCGCGACTTTCGGATTGGTGTAACAGGGATTGGCGTCATTTTTAAGCCAGCGTTTGCCGTCGACCAGCATATAATATTCGGGATGCGCTTCCGCAAACTCCTTTAGCGGAAGCCAGAAAGTGATCATGTTGTGCCCGCCGCTGAACACCGTCAGGAATCCATCCGCAAATCCGAGCTTGCGGTCCCGTTCCAGTTTTTTCTGGTGAGACAGTCCGCCCGGAGTATTGAAACCCATTCTGGCGCGCCATGTCTGGACGTCGTCCGACCATGCGGTCCGGTTGTAGTTCCAGGCCCATCCCCGATATTTGAATTTAGGGATGTCCAGATAATCGGTTTCCTTCAAAGGGATCGTCTTGCATGGGGTGAATATCGCCAACTCGCCGCCCGGTCTCGGCCAGACGATATCTGTATTTTTCATCAGGAACCGGTAAACCCCGTTCAGAATCCCTTTCGGACAGTCGGCAATCAGGTAAATCCGATTGCCGCCTCTCCGGACCGCATACCCGTCGGTGTTTTTCAGCGCGGCGAAATCCTCCGCATACTGCTTTCTGATCGCCGCGGAAGTGCCGGAATCCGGGAGACACAAGACAATCCCGAGCGTCCCCGGAGCCGACGCCGCTGACGGATCCGCAATGGGAATCTGAAGACCGGATATCGCTCCCAGATATTTCCGGAGTTCATTCGCCGCGTATTCCATGACCGGCCCTGAATTCCGGTCCAGTATGATTTCCGCATTGGGCCGGTTGTTCTCCTGTCTGATTTCCAGAAGTGCGGAGTCCGCCGCAAAGGCGCCCGTCATGGCGGCGGAAAGAATGGCAACCAGATATTTTCCTATTTCTTTCATGGGACTGATTCCTTACTTTTCTGCATGATTGAGTTTCTCGATTTTTATGTAACGCAGGGTTCCGCCGCTCGCGGAGATGCGCATCCAGAAGGCTCCTTCCGGAACGGTGAATTCCTGCGTATCTTCCTTGAGCTGGGGGGTAAGTCTCATCGGGAGACGGTTCTTGCCGATCCGTTCGTTCTCATTCCATGAGGAGGTCTTGAAATAATTCAGGTTGAAGGTCATCTGGTTCTTTTCCGGAACGGCTTCTCCTCCATAGGACACCCGGAGTCTGTCACCCGGATTGACGGGAATGCAGTCCCCGACAAACCAGCTGGTCCCCATTTCCAGATAAGGCCTGCCGTTTCCATCGGTGGAGAGTGTGCTTTTGTGCGCATAGCCGTACCCGGTCGGATTGTATTTTCCGTATTCCAGCGAAGGATTGACGTTGATATATTTCTCCTTCGCGGAGTCAACCCGTTCCAGACAGGCGCTCTTGACTTCCACAATATTTTTCGGATCTTTTGCGCGGATGGAAATGCGAAGCGCCGCCGCATTGTCAATCACATAGAAACCGGTCGCGTAGTCTTGAAACTGATTGCTGTATATCGGAACGGGAGTGCCATAGTACTGAGTCCAGAGCCGTTTTCCGTCGGAGGTCCTGTATTCGAAATCCAGGGTGGCGAGTTGCCAGGGAAACCCCTGCTGCGACCAGATCGCGGACGGCAGAAGGGATTCCATTCCGCCTTGCGATTCAATGCAATTGCCTTCTTTGACTCTGGCATTGATTGTGATTTTCACCCGTTCGCGCGGCTTGACGGGAATATCCGGAAAGGAAATCGACATACCCGCGATTTCCGTATTGCCGGACGCATTTTTTGTAACGCCTTTTTTCAGCGGTTCCGGAAATTTCAGCGGCTCCGTCTTGTCCGAGGCGCTGGCGGAGACTGCCGCAAGGAGAAAGAGAAAAATGGAGAGCTTCATCGTATGGTCCTTATTTCTTGTAAGGGTCAGTAATCTTTTGCGGGACGCGCATAAATCGATTTCCATTTTTCATTGGACCATGTCGGGTAATCGGTAAAGCGGAGACTCCTGACAGAACCATCCACAAACGCGGTGTTCGCGTTGCCTCCGTTCGGATTCTTCCCGTTCACCATGACACGAGGATTGTGCCGCCACCGGATCCCTCCCGCAAACAGGTTGGAAAAGCCGTAATGGCTGAATCCGAATCCGCTTCCGGAGTGTTCAATGAAAAGGATTTTCTGCGTGGTCCACGGCGCAAGCTTGTTCCATCTCCAGTAATAACCGTCGTAAGAGTTCTCCGTATTGTCATTCTTGATGGCCGCCCCCAGCATGAGGTTGATCGCGTAGTCCGTCCCATAACTCGATTCGTTCGGATTGGGATTGGAAGGACAGTAGTGAATATTGTTGTTCAGTTTTTTAATATTCGTTTTGTAGTATCCCAGAAAGGGGAACAGCTTTGCCCAGCTCAGATAGGGAGAATTATTGTCGACCACCTGATAAACGGCGGGCGGAAAATATTCTTTGAAGTCGCCGATGTAAAGCATTCCGGACTGCATCAGAGTCCGCAGATTACTCTTGCATGAGATGTCCCTTGCCTTTTCACGCGCCGAATTCAGGGCGGGCAGCAGCAAAGACGCCAGAATAGCGATGATCGCTATCACGATAAGAAGTTCAATTAATGTGAAATTCCAAACAGATCTGTTTTTCATCGAAATGCTCCTTCGTATGTTGGTAGTGCTCTGATCGTTTTCTTTTCAATGCTTCCTTTTTCCAGGTAGGAAAGAAGCTGCTCGAGAAGAATTTGCGTCAGGTTCGTTTCAAAGTTTGCGGCAAGCAGAGTTTTATAGGGATAGGAAGTGCTCCATCTTTCATTGCCCAGCAGCGCGATCGGCAATCTGTGCGTGAATTCAAATTCACGTGACAGCAGAAGGTATTGGGGAATGGCTCCCGTTTCGATCAGGAATCCGTCGCAGTCCGTATTCGATCCAAGGTATTCAGCCATGTGTTTTGCATCGTCTTGGCCGTACGCACCGGCAAAGTAAAATACCCGCCTATTGTCAAAATCCTTCCCCGTTTCATCCTGAAAGACTTCCTGAATCAGCTTCGTCGGATAATATTCCTTTGCTCCATTGATCAGTCCGATTTTCCTGCATCCGTTCTTCAGCAGGGCGCGGCAAAGATATCGCGTTCCCGCGGCCCAGTCGCACGATACTTCCGGGAACTCCTCCGGAAAAGGATTGTTTCCGAAAACAAAAACCGGAAGCTTCAGGGATTTCAGGAACCCGACCCATTCCTCCGTGATCCAGCCGCTGATGACGATCAGCTGGACCTTCGCAGCGATATTGAGCAGTTTGATCTCGGGGGCTCTGAGCGCCAGAAAATCCAGTCCGATTCCGTATGAACTCAGAAGTTCGCGGATCTGGTATACATATTTGGGTTCTTCCATGGTTGTCCGGCAGAGCTGAAGGAACAATATATTTGTATTGTAACTCCCCCGGATCGGCTTATTGAGCACGGCACGCCTGCCCTGATGCTTCATGATGATCCCGTCCGCTTCCAGTTCATCCAGAGCGCGCCGAAGACAAATCAAACTGAAACTGGCTTCTTTCATGAATTCACTCAGGGATGGAAGGGGCGCCCCTTTCTCAAGCTGTTTTTTCGCAATGAAGTTCAGAACATATTGCTTCGCCTGATTATATTTCAGATATTTATTCATGGACGCCTTCCGTATCTTTATATATAATTATACAATGTTTTGCGGAATTGTCAAGAGAGTCTTTCAGAAAATTCTGTTTTTTCCAATCATAAGCGGTAAAAAGAAGACGTCCCATGTTACAGGGATACAGAAAAATCAGCCGAGGGAGACGCAGAGGAGTCCGGTCAGGATCAGCGCCATGCCCAGCACTTTCGGGACGGTCCCCTTTTCCTTGAGGATCAGCATTCCGGCGAAAAAGCCGAGCGGCAGGCTCATCTGCCGGAACGCCTGAATATAGCTGACGTTGGTGACGTAGGCCATTGCGAACAGGACCAGCGCGTAGGCACACGAACTGCACCCGCCCGCCAGGACCGGGTAAACGGTCCGCCCGAACATCTTTTTGAAAAGAGCGCGTTCCGTCCGGTTCGTCAAAACCACGAGCAGTTCCCCGATCGTGAGGCCGAACTCGATCAGGAAGAGATATCCGAGTGTGTCCAGAATGCTGATTCGTCCCGCGCCCTCCCGGATGATTTTGATCGCGCTGCTGTCGAAAATCGTATACAGGGTTGTGCCGAGCGCCCCCAGCAGAATGAATCCGGTGACCGTACTGAAGTAATGCTTCATGGAGAAATCCGAGAACTTCATGAGAGGCATCAGGAAACATCCCACTGTAATCAGGACCATTCCGAAAATGGCGATTGCGCCGGGCGTTTTTCCAAGACCGAACAGAATCGTCACGGCGGTGATCATCAGCACCGGAAGCGCCCGCACCACCGGATAGACCAGCGAGATGTCGTTCCAGCGGTAGGCCCGCGCCAGCCCGAAGACATACAGCACTTCCCCGACGATGCTGGAAAAGAGGAAAACGTGGAATTTCCACGGTAGTTCCGCCATGTGGATGTTGGACAGCAGAAAAAACGGCAGCCAGATCGCGGAAGCCGTCGCGGACATCAACGTGTAGAAAGCCATCGAGGGTTTCGTGCTCTTGGAAATCATGTTCCACGCCACATGGAGGAACACCGAAAAGAAAATCAGGACAAAGGCGAAAAACGACATCTTACCACTTCCTGAAACTTTCTTCGCGGAAAACAGCAGTCCGGTTCCGGAGCGAATTCAATGCAGGCTCGGCGTGGGGATCGCCCGCGAGGTGCGCCAGCATCAGCGCGCCTTCAGGATCGCAGATGTTTTTCTGGATCGGGAAATATTCGCGCAGCAGGAAATCCGCGTATTTGACCATCCGGAAATCTCCGTAGAGATTCGGACGTTCGCCGCCGTAGCGGCAGACGGCCACCGAGCGGAAATTCCGCACAGCTTCCGCAATGGAGGGAACACTGTTCTTTTCGGAAAAAACGATCGTGAAATGCCAGTCGAAAAGGTCGCGGTCCGAACTGTCCGTAAAGGTTTTCTCCTTGCCTTCTTCGAAATGGCTGGTGCCGTGCGAATCGCTCAGCCCTACCACCGGGAAACGGTTTCCCCGGGACAGTTCTTCCGCCCAGCGCGCCACCTGGAAGTTGTTGGAGCGGGACTGATGCTTGTAAAATCCGCCGATCAGTTCGAAGGCGTCGAATTTGCGGCGGAGGAAGATGGCCGAGGTCAGCGCTTCGCAGATGACGTTCTGCGTCGCGTACCAGTAGGGATGGCAGAAGACCGCGAGTCCTCCGTTTTCACGGATGCGTTCGAAAACCCATTCCGAGGCGGCTACCGGGAAGGTGTCCAGTCCGGGTTCCATCGGCGGCAGCTTGTCCTGAATCGCCTTGACTTCCCGGCGGTATTTCTTTTCGTTGGCGCGGAACAGTTCGTTGATGCTCCGTTTCGCCCCGAAGTTGATGATGTGGACCGGGTTCTCCGGCGAATGGACCTCTTCTCCGGGGAAAAGCTGAAAATCGAGTTCGAATTTTTTCCAAAAGCCGATCGCTTCCAGCGAGGGCTCATAAGTCCGGTGGTCGGTCACGGCGATAAAGTCGAATCCGTGCCGCCGGTAATGGGCCGCGACATAGGTCGGACATTCCCTGCCGTCCGAGCGCGTGGTATGGATATGGAAATCCCCCTTGAACGGGCGCAGCGCATACAGGTCTTTTTTCAGCGAATAGACGCGGAATTCGCGCACTGTCTTCACGGAAGGATCTTTGTCGCCGGCGATCTCCACGGTGATGATCTGTTCCTGTTCTCCGGCGAAGAAGCCTTTTACGATCAGCACGCCGTCCTCGATCTCCCAGTGAAGCGGATACCGGGAGGTTTCGTCCCATTTGTAGTTCCGGCACGTGCCGTCGGGATAATAGCCGTCCACGGGAACGCAGTAGACTTTCAGACGTTCCGGAGCGGGAAAAGCGGCGTGTTCGAAACAGGGTCGAATCCGGATTTCGGACGATTTGTCCGCGGGAACCATTCTCGGGAAGACATCGTAATAATTCATTTTTGCGCCTTTACTGAAATGGTGTCGCATAAAAATTACAAACACGCCATAGTATATCCGTAAAAAGGATTTTTTCAACTGAAAATATGCAAATAAAAGATGTCGCTTTTTTACGACATCCCGGAATTTCGCGGAATTTTCTTTTTACAAGGCGCGTTTCCCGGAAAATCATCGGTTTTTCATCACAGAGACATTTGCATTGGACGGCAGGCATCCTGTATATTAAAACCGACGCAGCCACACGGAGCGGATTCCGTTTTACGGGAGAGGAACCGAAAATGAACCTGATAGAAGAACTCTCGAATCTCGATCTGAGCGGACGGCAGGCCAAGGTCTATCTGGCATTGCTTCAACTGGGGTCGGCCTCGGCCATCGAACTGGCCAAAAACACCGGATTCAAACATCCGACCGTTTATGATGTTCTCGACTCCCTCAAAGCGAGGGGGCTGGTCTCGGAAAGTTTCCTCGGAAAGAAAAAACGGTTCACTGCGGAGAATCCGGACAATTTTCAGGAAATCGAGGAGCGCCGACGGCGTACGCTCGACTCCACTCTGCCCAGCCTGAAGGAACTGTATCTCGGCGGGGTGCAGCGTCCTCGCATCCGCTTCTATCAGGGGGCGGAAGGAATCAAGGCGGTCAACGAGGAGCTCCTCAACGTCAAGTCCAAGGAGTATTTCTACTTCGGCTCCGTTCAGGAAATGTTCAAGACCAGCGGCGAGCAATATCTGCGCGATTACTTCAAGCGGCGCATCGAACGGGGAATCTGGTCCAACGCGATCCGCAATCCATCGCG